>ERZ772956.3025-NODE-3025-length-10311-cov-7.207586_pt1 | contig 10311 bp, 8 predicted proteins | sample MGYA00580683_ERZ772956 | MGnify/ENA primary metagenome ERZ772956 (study PRJEB29015, sample SAMEA2738077) | human oral metagenome | biome: human oral; feature: human-associated habitat; material: saliva | place: China | collected 2212 ...
ACAATAAAAAAAACTTTTTCATTTTACCAACTCCTAGAAATTTTATTCATAGTACTCATATTCAATTACTTTCTTCTCATATATACCTACTTCATTACCTTCACCCTTAGTTATATCTACCACTTCCACTCTATTAGCTACTTGATAAGTTAGGTTTCCATATTTGTCTCTTTTTGTTTCTTTAAAAGCTAAATATAACTGTATCTTAGGTTCAAATTCACTACTTGGTTGAGTTACCCACATATAATATACTTCATTGCCATCTTTATCATAATAAGTTACAAATTTTTGTGTAACTAGCTCAGCAATTTTAACATATAAGCCATCTTCATATTCATAGCTATTTTTTATCGTTCCACTAGAAAATCTATTATCTCTAGTTTCTTGTAATCTTCCCTTTTTATCATAGATATATGAATAATCACTTAAACTTTGATACAATTCTCTATTTTTATCTTTAAAGTAATTACTATCATCAGTTATCTTTACTCCTGCCTTATCATATTGATTTTGAGTATAAGTCTGAGTTCTTATTACTTTCCCTTCTTTATTATAAGTTATTTTTTCTAGTGTTCCATAAGTTTTATTCTTAGTTCTTTTTGTCTGAACTAAATTTCCATTTTTATCATATTCATAAGTATAAGTATGTTCATGGCTTTCAACAAGCAAACCTTTATCATTGTATCTTTTTTTCTCTTTTCTATTTTTATCATAATGTAATTCTTCTACTATATAACCATTTTCATTGAATATAGTTTTTTTCTTTTTTACTTCATTATCTTCATACTTATATGTTGTTTCAGTCATTGTTTTTACTTTGCCCTTTAAGTCTTTTTTCTTCCAATCAGTTTCTGGCATAATTGCAGAATATTTATCATCAAAATTCTCTTTTACAGTTCTCAATAAATATTTTTGATTAGGTAATTCCACTGAGTATGAATAAGAAAAAACCAACAACATCAGAATTAGCCCTCCTAAATATTTTTTCAGATATTTATAGATTGTCATTTTATCAACTCCTAATGCTATTGGTTTTATTTTTAATTATTTAATTTTTCTTCCATAAAGTTAAGAATTTCATCTCTACCTTTATTTGTTAAAGCTGAATGGAAGAACACATCTTCATTATCAAAAACAAGTCTAGTTTTAATTGCTTTTAATTGTTTAGCTCTCTCATTATTTGATAATTTATCTATCTTTGTAAATATAATTTTGTAATCCATATCATTGTATTCAAGCCATTCAAGCATTTCTATATCTTCATCACTAGGAACTCTTCTTATATCAAGTAAAACAAAAACTAATTTTTTCCTTTTACTTGCAATATATCTTTCCATAGTTTGTCCCCATTGTTTTTTCATTTCCTTAGGAACTTTTGCAAAACCATAACCTGGTAAATCCACTATATAGAACTCATCATTTATCAAAAAATAATTTATTAACTGTGTTCTACCAGGAGTTTTACTTGTTCTTGCTAATTTCAATCTGGATGTTAAACTATTTATCAAAGAAGATTTACCCACATTAGACCTTCCAACAAAGGCAAATTCTATTTTATCTAATTGTTCTGGATAATCTTTTTCATATACTGCTGATTTTACAAAGTCAGCCTTTCTTATTTTCATAATTAACCTCTAATATTATTTGACAAAAACTAATTTACTTACATCATCATAAGTTTTAGCAAAGTGTATTTTCATTGTAGATTTTAATTCATCTGGAATTTCATCAGTATCTACTCTATTATCTTCTGGTAGAATAACTTCTTTAATTCCTGCTCTATGTGCACCTATAACTTTTTCTCTAACTCCACCTATTGCTAAAACATCTCCTGTTATAGTTATTTCTCCTGTCATTGCTATATCTTGTCTAACCTTTTTATTAGTCAGCACAGATACTATGGCAGTTGTTATTGTAATTCCAGCAGATGGTCCATCTTTTGGAGTTGCTCCTTCTGGGAAATGTAAATGTATAGTTCTATCTTTAAAGAAATTTTTATCTTTTGGTGGATATTTCTTTAAGTTTGCTTTTACATAAGTCATAGCAACTGATGCTGACTCTTTCATAACATTTCCAAGAGTTCCTGTCAATGTTACTTCTCCTTTTCCAGGGGTATCCACTCCTTGAACATCAAGAGTTACTCCACCTACAGCTGTCCAAGCTAGTCCATTAACAACTCCTATTTTTCCAACTGCTTTTCTTGATTTTTCAGGTCTGAATTTAGCTTTTCCTAAATATTTTTCTAAATCAGCAGTTTTTAAGTTAAATTTCTTTATATCTTTTTCCACTACTTCTCTTGCTAATTTTCTACAAATATTTATTATTTCTCTTTTTAAATTTCTAACTCCAGCTTCTCTTGTGTATTCATCTATTAATTTGAACATGACCCTATCAGGGATTTTTATATCTATATTAGCAAGTCCATTTTCTCTTTGTGCTTGTTTCAATAAGAATTTTTGTGCTATATGTAATTTTTCAAATTCTGTATAAGAAGATAGTTGTAAAATATCCATTCTATCTCTTAAAGGTGCGGAAACATTTCTTAAATCATTAGCAGTTGCCACAAAGAATACCTTTGATAAATCAAATGGCATATCTATATAGTGATCTTCAAAGTTTTTGTTTTGTTCAGGGTCTAGCACTTCAAGCATTGCTGATGCAGGGTCTCCTTTAAAATCATTTGACATCTTATCAATTTCATCTAAAAGCATAACTGGATTATTTGTTCCTGCTTCTTTCATAGCTTTCATTATTTTTCCTGGCATAGAACCTACATAAGTTCTTCTATGTCCTCTAATTTCTGCTTCATCTCTAACTCCACCTAATGAAACTCTTACAAATTTTCTTCCCATTGATTCTGCAATAGACTTGACAAGAGAAGTCTTACCTATTCCTGGTGGTCCTGCAAGACATAAAATTACTCCATTCATAGATGGATTTAATTTCTTAACTGCAAGATAATCTAAAACTTTTTCCTTAGCATCTTTCAATCCATAGTGGTCTCTTTCTAATATTTCAGAAGCTTTTTTTAAATCTAAGGCATCATCTGTTTGTGAGTTCCAAGGTAGGTCTAAAACTGCTTCTATGTAATTTCTAATAACTGATGATTCAGCTGAAAATGGTTGCATTTTAGATAATTTCTTAACTTCAACCTCCAATTTTTCTCTTACTTCTTTTGGAATATCAGCATTTTTTAATCTATCCACAATTTCTATTACATCATCATCTTGTGAAAAATCTCCTAATTCTTCTTTCATAACAGAGATTTTTTCTTTTAGATAATAAGCCCTTTGTGCTTCATTCATCTTAGTCTTAACTTTATCATCAATAGTTTTTTCTAATGTTGCTATTTCCATTTCAGCAACTATTTCATCTAAAATTCTATATCCTCTATCTCTGACATTACTTATTTCTAAGATTTCTTGTTTCTTTTCAGAGGAGATATTCAAATTAGATGCCATTATATCTAAACCATTTGAATAATCTTCTATCTTCTTTAAATTTAAAATAAGTTCTGATGAAAACTTTCCTATCATACTTACATACTTTTCAAATCTTGTGAAAACTTTTCTATAAATAGCTTCTGTTTCTTTGCTATCTTTTAAAGTTTCTTCTATAACTGTATACGTAGTTACATATTCATTTTCTTCTTTTTTTATATCTTTAATTTTTACTCTATTTTCTGCTTCAACTAAAACTTTTATATTATTATTAGGCATTCTAATTATTTGCACTATATTTGCTATAACTCCAACTTCATAGATATCTCCATCAAAAGTAGGATTTTCTTGACTTGCATCTTTTTGTAAACCTAATACTAATTTTGTTTTATTTGCTATTGCTTTCTCTAATGTTGCTATACTGTTAGCTCTACCAACATATATTGGTGTTACAACATTTGGGAATATTACTAAATCTCTTATTGGTAGAAATGGTGCTTTTAACATTTTTCCTCCTTATTTGTATTCTATTTCTGCTTTTTTGTAATTATCTATTGTATCCTTAGTTATTGTTATCTCTTTTATATTATTGTTAGATGGTAACTCAAACATAATATCAAGCATAGTATGTTCTATGATTGCTCTTAATCCTCTTGCTCCCATCTTTCTTTTTAATGCTCTTTTTGCAATTTCAGTAAGTGCTTCTTGAGTAAATTCTAATTTCACTCCTTCTAACTTACATAATTTTTGATATTGCTTAACTATTGCATTTTTTGGCTTTGTTAAAATATTTATTAAAGTTTGTTCATCTAAATTATCAAGAGTAGTAATTACAGGTAATCTTCCCACTAATTCTGGGATAATCCCTTGTTTCATTAAATCTTCTGGTAAAACTTTCTTAAAAAATTCTCCCTCTGTACCCATATTATCTTGTTTTTGAACTTCTGCTCCAAAACCTATAACTTTTTTATTAGTTCTAGCCTTTATAATTTTTTCAAGTCCTTCAAATGCTCCTCCAACTATAAAAAGGATATTTTTAGTATCAATTTCTATTAACTCTTGGTTAGGGTGTTTTCTTCCTCCTTCTGGTGGAACTTGTGATTTTGTTCCCTCTATTATTTTTAGTAAGGCTTGTTGTACACCTTCACCAGAAACATCTCTTGTTATTGAAACATTTTCAGATTTCCTTGCTATTTTATCAAACTCATCTATATAGATTATACCTCTTTCAGCATTTGGTATATCATAGTTGCAAGCTTGGATAAGTCTTACCAATACATTTTCAACATCATCTCCAACATATCCTGCTTCTGTAAGTGTTGTTGCATCTGCTATTGCAAAAGGTACATTTAAAATTCTTGCAAGTGTTTGTGCAAGTAAAGTTTTTCCTGAACCAGTAGGTCCTACAAGTAAAACATTTGATTTTTGTAACTCTACTCCATCATCATCTTGCCCATTATTTAAAATTCTCTTATAGTGATTGTAAACTGCAACTGATAAAACTTTTTTAGCTTCATCCTGTCCAACTACATATTCATCTAGTTTAGCTTTTATCTCAACTGGCTTTAACAGTTCTATTTTCCCCTTATAATTCTTATTGTTTGAAGATTTACCATCTCTTAGATTTTCATACTCTCTTGCAAGAGAATACATATCATCTCTTAATAGACTATGGCAACTTTCAACACAACTATCACAAATAAAGACATCTCCTGGTCCTTGAAATAATTGTGTTACTTCTCTTTCTGTTCTACCACAAAAAGAACATCTATCCATTTTCTTTGACATTTTTTCTCACCTTATCTTCTAAATACACTATCAATTAAACCATAATTTACTGCTTCTTCAGAACTTAAATAATTATCTCTTTCTGTATCTTTTAATATTTGTTCTTTTGTTTTTCCAGTATTTTTAGCCAGTAATTCAGCTAATTTATCTTTTATTTTTAAAAGCTCATTGGCATGTATAGAAATATCTGTTGCTTGTCCTTTTAAACCACCTGATATAAGGGGTTGATGTATCATTATTCTTGAATTTTCCAAAGCAAATCTCTTTCCTTTTGCTCCTGCTGCCAATAAAAATGCTCCCATACTTGCTGCTTGTCCCACACAGACAGTTTGCACATCTGGCTTTATATAGTTCATAGTATCATATATAGCCATTCCATCTGTTACACTTCCACCTGGACTATTGATATACATAATTATATCTTTTTCTGGGTCTTCTGCCTCTAAATATAAAAGTTGTGCAATTATTGAATTTGCAACTGTTTCATCTATTGCAGTTCCTACAAATATTATTCTATCTTTTAAAAGTCTTGAGTATATATCATAAGCTCTTTCTGATTTTCCATTATTATCTATTACTGTTGGATTATACATTTTATACCTCCCTCATTATATAAGTACTAAAACACTTAAAATACTTAATATATTTTAAGTGCTTTAATACTTACCCGAAATAAAAATTCGGATAAGAAAATTATATTTTTCTTAAATAAACTGCTGCGATGTCCATTATTGTTGAGTGAGCCTTTGTGGAGCTCATGAAACAATAATGGCTATCAAGCAGTTTACATATAGAAACGAAAATATTAAATTTTATATTAAGCATTTTTAGAATTTTTTACTACTTCATCAATAGCTTTTTTCATAACTATATCATATTTTAAAGAAGCCTTAAAGTTTTCTAAATTTTTATTTTTCTTTAATTCTTCTTCTAATGCTGGAACATCCATTCCATACATCTTTGCTACTTCTTCCATTCTTTGACTTAATTCTTCATCAGTAGCTTCAAAGTGATTTTCCTTAGCTATTTTGTCTAATATTAAATCAATTTTTACTTTCTTTTCAGCAGCAGGTGCTAATTGAGCAGCAAATGTTTCTATATTTCCTCCCATCATTTTTAGATAGTCATCCATTTTGAAACCTTGCATAGATAATTGATATTCTAATTCTTTTAATCTATTTTGGATTTCTGCTTGAACCATAGAAACTGGTACATCAATAGTAGTTGTTTCTAATAATTTATCTAATAGTGCTGAAGTGTATTCATTTTCTACTCTATCATTTTCTCTTTTTATAGTTTCTTCCTTAGTTTTAGCTTTTAATTCATCAAGAGAAGCATATCCTAATTCTTTTGCAAACTCATCATTTAATTCAGGTTGTTTTAATTTTTTAATAGCATTAATTTTAACCTTGAATTGTGCTGGTTTTCCTGCTAATTCAGGTGCATGATATTCATCAGGGAATTTAACTGTAATTTCTCCTTCTTGTCCTTTTGTATATCCTACTAATTGTTCTTCAAAATTATCTATAAAACTTTTGCTTCCTAATTTTAATAAGTGAGATTCTGCTTTTCCTCCTGGAAATGGAACTCCATCCATAAATCCTTCAAATGCTAAATCTACTGTATCATCTAATTGAGCTTTATATCCAGCATCTTCAACTTCTTCAAGTTTAGCATGATTTCTTACCATAATTTCTAATTCTTCATTTAATATATCATTAGTCATTTCAAATGATTTCTTTTCTGCTTCTAAACCTTTATAGTTTTCTAATTCAAATTGAGGGTAAACATCTATATCAAATATTAAGTTTAAATCATCTTTTAAATTGATTTCTTTTAATCTTACATAGCTAACAGGTTCTAATTTTTCTTTATCTACTATTGCTGGAAAATTAGCATTTATAGCATCATTTGCAACATCACTTTCTATATGGTCTTTATAGTTAGCCATAAGTGTTTCCCTAGGTACATGTCCTTTTCTAAATCCTGCTACTTCTGCATGTTCTCCTACATGTGCTAGCACCTTATCAACTATTGGTTTTACTTCCTCAGCAGTTAGGTGTAATTTTACCTCAACAGCTGATTTTTCTAATTTTTTTACTTCGTAATTCATTTTTCCTCCTAATAATTATTTATTTTCTTTTATACTTTTTAAAATAATCTGTGTAACTTCTTCATCATTTAAAATTATTTTCTCTGGATAGTATACTATATTATATGCCTTATTCATATAGTCAGAAGCTATTTTTTCTGCCAACTCAAAACCAACAGCATTATAGCTTACATTATCTTTATATATAATCCCATTAAAATGTCTAAAATCTACTCCAAATCTTTTTATTTCATCTAATTTTAAATTTCTATCAAAGAATAAAGGGTGTGGATTATTTGAACCAAAAGGTCCCATTTTTTCCATAAACTCAAATGTCTTATCTCCTAAATCTTCTATTGGTAATTCAAAATCAAAATTCTTTTCATAATCTTTTTTACTCTTATTATATTCTACTTTCATTTTAGGGATAGCTTTTATAAAATATTCCCTAACTTTACTTATATTTTCTTTATGGATAACAAAACCTGCTGCCAAATCATGTCCTCCATATCTTTCTAAAAGATTTTTTACATCTGATAAAAGGTTAAATATACTTATATCTCCAACACTTCTACAAGAAGCTTTTCCATAATCTCCCTCTATTGCAACCAGTACAACAGGAATATTAAACTTTATAGTCAGTCTTGATGAAACAACCCCTATTACACCTGGATGCCACTTAGATGAGGATAAAAATATAACTGAGAGTTTATCCAATGGAATTTTTAAATTTTTTATTTTTCTCATAGCATCATCAAAGATATACTTTTCTAAGGCTCTTCTTTGTTTATTTTGCTCTTTCATTTCTTCAATTATATTATACAAATCAAAGTCATCATCTTTGAGAAAGAAATCTGCTCCCATTCGTGATATTCCTACCCTCCCCAAAGAATTTATCAAAGGTGATATATAATAACTTACATCTGTTGTTGTCAAAGTTTTCTTGTTAAGTCTTAAATAATTAAGTAAATAAGATAACCCCTTTACCTTAGTATTTTTTATAATTTTCAAACCTTTTTTTATTATCAAACGATTTTCATCTATCATAGGTACAACATCTGCTATTGTCCCTATCATAACTATATCCAAATATTTATAGATTATCTCCATATCTAAACCTAAGCTCATACATATTCCCTGTGCCAGTTTAAAAGCCACACCAGCACCTGAAAGATATTGAAATTTATAAGTTTTACTAAGTTTAGGATTTAGATATAATATTTCATCATCAAACTTTTCTTTTACAGTTTTATGATGATCTGTAACTATAATTTCAATACCTAAACTTTTAGCATATCTTACATCTTCTATTGTGTTATAGCCCGTATCAACTGTTATAACAAACTTTCCTTGTTTTTTATGAAAATAATCTATACTTTTTTTTGAAACTCCATAATCTGTTTCTTTTCTACTTGGTATATAGCAACCAGCAATTATCCCAATTTCATTAAAAAATTTTGTTAAAAATGCTGTTCCAGTTATTCCATCAACATCGTAATCTCCATAGATAAATATTTTTTCTTTATTTTCTCTAGCAAAAATTATTTTATTGACAATAGCTTCCATATTTTCAAAATCAAAAGGATTTCTAAAGTCTGAATAATCAGGATTTATAAATTTTTCTATTTGATTTCTACTTTCATGACCTCTTTTTTCAAGCAATTCTTTTATTAACTCATCTGTACCTTTTTCTTTAATCATATACACCACTAAACTTTCAAATCATTTAAAAGTTTAGTGATTTTTATAGCATTTTCCATAGAATTATCTAATTTAACTCTTATTTCAGGAGTATATCTTATATCTACTTCTTCTGCAACTCTTTTTCTTAAAAATCCTTTTATTTCATTTAAGGCTTCCAAAATTTCTTCATTATCATATTGTTTTTCATCACTATTTAAAGGTGGTAAAATACTAAAATATGTATCTGCAAATTTTAAATCTTCTGTAACATCAACTTCTGTAACTGAAACTAAACCTTTGATTTTAGGGTTTTTTACTTCTTCAAGAAGAACCTTAGATATTACTCTCATAATTTCTTTTCCTATGCCTTCAAGCCTTTGTTTTTTCAAAATAATCACCTCACTTATTTTAGTGTTCTTTTTACTTCTACCATTTCAAATGCTTCTACCACATCTCCTTCTTTTATATCATTGAAGTTTTCAACACCAAGTCCACATTCTTGACCTGCTACAACTTCCTTAGCATCATCTTTAAATCTCTTTAATGAAGCTAATTTCCCTTCATATATAACAACATTATCTCTAAGTATTCTTATATTTGAATCATTTTTAACTTTTCCATCTATCACAACACAACCTGCGATATTTCCAACCTTAGATACTTTAAATACCTTTTTAATTTCTATTCTTCCTAGGTATTCTTCTTTGTATTCAGGCTCCAACATTCCTGCAAGTGCTTTTTCAATATCTTCTGTTATATGGTAAATTATTCCAGATGTTCTTATTTCTACTTTACTTATTTCTGCTTCTTTTAAAGCCTTAGTTGTAGGTCTTACATTATATCCAATTATTATTGCCCCTGCTGCTTCTGCAAGTTTAACATCACTTTCAGTTATAGCCCCAGATGCTGCTTGAATAATACTGACTGCCACTTCATCATTAGACAATTTTAATAATGAATCCCTTAAAGCATCAACAGAACCTTTTGAATCTGCTCTTAAAATAAGGTTTAATTCTTTTAAGTCCTCATGTTTAAACTGGTCAGATAAACTTTCAAGAGATATAGTTTTCTTAGTTGTTTCTTGAATTTTTCTTTCTTTTCTAACTTCTTCAACTATTCTCTTTGCATGTTGTTCATTTTGAATAACATACATAGTATCTCCTGCATCTGGGACATTATTAAATCCAATTACTTCTACTGGTTGAGATACTGTTGCATTGTTTACTCTTTCACCTTTATCATTTAAAAGTGCTTTTACCTTCCCTTGAACTTCTCCTGCAACTATAACATCTCCTATTTTTAAAGTTC
>ERZ772956.3028-NODE-3028-length-10304-cov-7.700361_pt1 | contig 10304 bp, 11 predicted proteins | sample MGYA00580683_ERZ772956 | MGnify/ENA primary metagenome ERZ772956 (study PRJEB29015, sample SAMEA2738077) | human oral metagenome | biome: human oral; feature: human-associated habitat; material: saliva | place: China | collected 2212 ...
AGTCTCAGCAGGTCTGGTCGGCGGCCGGCTCGCGGCGCTTGTGACCGGACGCGGCGCCCTGGGCCGCCATGAGGTCGGCGCGCAGGTTCTTGGGCAGGGAGAAGGAGATCTTCTCCGTGGTGGTGCGCACCTCCTCGACGTCGTCGAAGCCGAACTCGGCCAGGCGCTCCACCACCTCACGCACCAGGATCTCCGGCACCGAGGCGCCCGAGGTCAGGCCGACCGTCTCGACGCCGTCGAACCAGGACGGGTCGATCTCGCTGGCGAAGTCCACCCGGTGGGCGGCGCCCGCACCGGCCTCGAGGGCCACCTCCTTGAGGCGCACCGAGTTCGAGGAGTTGCCGGAGCCGACCACGATCATGAGGTCCACCCTCGGGGCGATCTTCTTGACCGCGGCCTGACGGTTCTGGGTGGCGTAGCAGATGTCCTCGCCGGGCGGGTCGATCATCTCCGGGAAGCGCTCGCGCAGCAGGCGCACCGTCTCCATGGTCTCGTCGACGCTCAGGGTGGTCTGGCTGATCCACACGACCTTGGAGGGGTCGCGCACCTCGACCTGGTCCACCTCGTGGGGGCCGTTGACGACCTGGATGTGGTCGGGGGCCTCGCCCTGGGTGCCCTCAACCTCCTCGTGGCCGGTGTGGCCCACGAGGATGATGTCGTAGTCCTTGTCCGCGAAGCGCACCGCCTGCTTGTGCACCTTGGTCACCAGCGGGCAGGTCGCGTCAATCGTGTCCAGCCGGCGCTCGGCGGCCTCGGCGTGGACGGCCGGGGAGACGCCGTGGGCGGAGAAGACGACGCGGGCGCCCACCGGCACCTCGTCGGTCTCGGAGACGAAGATGGCGCCGCGCTTGGAGAGGGCCTCCACGACGTACTTGTTGTGGACGATCTCCTTGCGCACGTAGATCGGCGCCCCGTAGTGAGCCAGGGCCTGCTCAACGGCGTCAACGGCGCGGTCCACGCCGGCGCAGTAGCCGCGCGGGGCGGCCATGAGGATCCGCTTGCCGCCCTTGGTAGAGGGGGCTGCGGCGTCGGTGTGCTCGCTGGCGAGCTCGCTGGTCGTCACGGTCACCACTGTGCCACAGTGGGACCCAGGTCCCCAGTGGTGGACGTGGCACAGTGGTGCATGTGACAGGCCAGAGCCCCTCCCAGCCCAGCCCGCAGCCCTCCCCCGGTGCCGGCCGTGCGTCCGGCCCCGACGCGGGCGGCGGCCCCGGCAACTCCGGCAGCCCCGACGGCCCCCGGGAGCTGGCGCCGCGAGCGAACCTCACCACCGCGGAGAACCCGTGGCCGCTGCGGCTGCTGTCGTCCAAGATCGACCAGTACGTGGCCCGCATGAGCCAGGTGTGGGTGGAGGGGCAGGTCATCCAGCTCAACCGCCGCCCCGGCGCCGGCATGGCCTTCCTCACCCTGCGGGACACGGATGCCGACATCTCCATGTCGGTATCCATCTACGCCCGGGTCCTCGACGCCGTCCTGGCCCGCACCGGCGCCGAGCTCGGCGAGGGCGCCCGTGTGGTGGTGCGCGCCAAGCCCACCTTCTGGGCCAAGCGGGGCTCGCTCCAGCTGCAGGCCGACGACATCCGGCCCGTCGGCGTCGGCGACCTGCTGGCCCGCATCGAGCAGCTGCGCCGCATCCTGGCCGCCGAGGGCCTGTTCGACGCCGAGCGCAAGCGGCCCCTGCCCTTCCTGCCGCGCAAGGTGGGCCTCGTGTGCGGCCGCCAGGCCAAGGCCAAGGACGACGTGCTGGTCAACGCCCGCCTGCGCTGGCCCGGCCTGCCCTTCGAGGTGCGGGAGGTCGCCGTCCAGGGGGCGCGCGCCGTCGGCGAGGTCACCCGGGCCATCCAGGAGCTCGACGCCGATGCGCAGATCGACGTCATCGTCGTGGCCCGCGGGGGCGGCGCCGTCGAGGACCTGCTGCCCTTCTCCGACGAGGGGCTCGTGCGCGCCGCGGCCGCCTGCCGCACGCCGCTGGTCTCGGCGATCGGCCACGAGACCGACTGCCCCCTGCTGGACCTGGTGGCCGACTACCGGGCCTCCACCCCCACCGACGCCGCCCGCCGGATCGTCCCCGACCTCGCCCAGGAGACCGTGGGCCTGGACTCGGCCCGCGAGCGCCTGCGCAGCGTGCTCGCCTCGCGGCTGGACGCCGAGCAGGCGGCCCTGGACCAGCTGCGGGCCCGGCCGGTCATGGCCGACCCCACCTCGATCGTGCGCGACCGGGTGATCGAGCTGGGGCAGGCCCGCGACAGGATGCGCCGGGCCGTGGAGCATCGCCTGTCGCTGGCGGCCGCGGACCTGCGCGCCGACCGCGCCCGGCTGACGGCGCTGTCGCCGCAGGGGGTCCTGGACCGCGGCTACACGATTCTGCGCACTCCCGGCGGCAAGGTCATCACCAGCGCCGAGGACGTCAAGAAGGGCGACCTCATCGAGGGCGTCCTGGCCCAGGGACGGCTCGTCGCCCAGGTCGTCGGCGCCACCAAGCCCCGGCCCGCCGATATCGACTGAAGAGCAACTGGGCGCCGCCAAGGCCTCGGGGACCGTGCCCGCTCGCGGCCTGCTGGAGGCCCGAGGACGCACTATAGGGCGTGCGGGCGGCCCCCTGGGGCGCAGTGGTCAAGGCTTACGGTGCGTCCTCGCGCTCCGGGCGGCCGGCCGCGAGGCACTGGCGCAGGCAGGTTTGGCGGAAGTGCTGACACACCTCGATGAGAGGACCCCCAACGGCGCAGCAGGATAGAAGTGGTCTGACGTATCGGTGCTCTTCAGCCGGAACCAGCAAAAGTCAGGAAGGCTCTCAGGCCCGGATTTTGTCCAAATGGGACGACTTTAGAGCCTTTACAACCAATCGGTACCGCATTAAAACGCTCTGACCAGCGCAGATGCGAACGCCACTGAGACGGGGCACCGTCAAAGTCGTCCCTCTTGGACACTTTTACCTGCGGACACTGTCTCAGACCGTCCGGCCCGCCCTGCCCGGGGCCGGCCCGTGCGAGAATCGGGGGGTGAGCTCCGAGATGAACCCCGGCCCGTATTCCGACCAGTACCCAGAGGAGTACTCGCCCCACAACAGCCCCTACTCGGCGTCCTCAGCATCGTCAGGGTCTTCAGCGTCATCAACTCCTGGCGCCGGCGGGGCCTCCGGCGCCAACGAGGATGTCGCCTCGCTCAGCTATGAGCGGGCCCGTGAGGAGCTGGTGGCCGTCGTGCAGCGTCTTGAGGCGGGCTCCGTCCCCCTGGAGGACTCCCTGGCGCTGTGGGAGCGCGGCGAGGCCCTGGCCCAGCGCTGCCAGACCTGGCTCGATGAGGCCCGCGCCCGCCTGGCCGCGGTCGCGCAGGAGGACCCTGAGGACTGACGCGCTCCGGGGCTGGCTGGGTATGACCCGCCCGGATCAGCGGCTCCAGGCTGCGTGCGCGTGCCCGCATGCGCAGCGAATCGACCGTCTTGGCGACGTTGCCATTGACCCGGGAGCTGCGCTTGTGCCCGCCTGCGCGGCGAACTGACCGAGTTGGCCGGGGCTCCGGCTGGCGGTAGCGCACTGATCGAGCGCCACCGGGCACCACAGCAGAAGCCCGAAGGGAGCCGTAGATGTCCAGCATCGGAGACAAAGGCTCGGCTCCCTCCCATCCGGACGGAACGCAACCGCATGATTTCAAGGTTATCGTTCATGTGGCCTGGGAGTCGAAAGCCCTTTGTCACCGATTTGGATACTCTTGGGCGAGACGGGCCCTGAGAGCGGCGCAGGATCGGTAGTCTGTGGGCGTTCACCTTTCGGCCCCGCGCATCGACCAGCGCGCCAGCCACTGCCGGGCAGTGTTGCACCACCGCGTTCCTCATCCGCCCGAGTCCTCTCACCGCCTCGTTCCGTCTCACGTCCTTCCCACGTCTCGTCTCAGTTCACCGCCACCGGACCCCGGTCCTGCACGAAGGAGTCACCCATGACCGCACCCGGCCGCCCAGGATCCGCCCTCGTCATCGGCGAGGCCCTGGTTGATGTCGTCATCCACCCCGGGCAGGAGCCCGTGGACATCCCCGGCGGCGCACCCGCCAACGTCGCCCTGGGGCTGGCGCGTTTGGGTCGCGACGTCGAGCTGCACTGCTGGATCGGCACCGACGAGCGCGGCAAGGCTGTGCGCTCCCACCTGGAGGCCTCCGGGGTCCGCCTGGCTCCGGGCGCCGACGGCGCGACGCGCACCTCCACGGCGCAGGCCACCATCGGGGAGGACCGCGCCGCCAGCTACGTCTTCGACCTGGACTGGAACCCGCCGCGCCCGAACCTGGCTGACGGGGAGGCGCCGCTGCTGGTGCACACCGGCTCGATCGCGGCGATCCTGGCCCCCGGCGCCGCCACCGTGGAGCAGCTGCTGCGCGAGACCCGCGCCACCTCCACCATCGCCTACGACCCCAACGCCCGCCCGCAGCTCATGGGTGAGCCCGAGGACGCCCGCCGGATCGTCGAGCGCCTCGTGGCCCTGTCCGACCTGGTCAAGTGCTCCGATGAGGACATCGCCTGGCTCTACGGCGAGGACGCCGACCTGGAGACGGTGCTGCGCTCCTGGCTGGAGGCTGGTGCGGCCGTCGTGGTCGTCACACGCGGCAAGGAGGGTGCCCTGGCCCTGTCCGCCTCGGGGGTGCGCCTGGAGGTGCCCGCCGACCCGAGCGTCGTGGTGGCGGACACGGTGGGCGCCGGCGACTCCTTCATGGGCGGCCTGGAGGACGCCCTGTGGAGCGAGGACCTCGTGGGCGCGGACCGGCGCGAGGCGCTGCGCGCGGTGGACGCCGAGACCCTGGAGCGGATCGTGCGTCACGCCGCGGCCATCGCCGACATCACGGTCTCGCGGGCCGGGGCCAACCCGCCCACCCGCGACGAGCTGCCCTGAGCCGATGATCCTGCGCCGCCGCGATCAGCGCAGGATCGCGGCGGCGAGCAGGACCACGGGCACGAACCCGGCGGTGGTCAGCAGGACCGCGTCACGCGCGAGGTCCTTGCCCACTCCGTAGCGCGAGGCGTACATGAAGACGTTCTGCGCCGTGGGCAGGGCGGCGGTGACGACCGGGGCGAGCAGCTGGCCTCCGCTGAGTCCCGCCGCCAGTCCGACGACGACGGCCAGCCCCGGCATGACGGCGAGCTTCCAGCCCACCGCCAGCCACAGGCCGCTGCGCCGGCCCGCGCCACGATGAGCCGTCGACGTCGCTTCGAGAGCCGGCCCTTCCTCCACCCGGGGAAGTCGGCCTCCCGCGGTGTCGACCGCGTGCGCCTCCGATCCGGCCTCCGCCACCGGTGGCTCCTCACCCTGACGGTCCTTCCCCTGGCCGGCTGACTGGGGCGACTGCACCGTCCGGGCCGGCGAGCCCTGTGGGGACGGGGCGGCCTCCTCCGGCACGGGGTTGCGCAGGGGCCGGGGCGCCCCGGCCAGGCTCATACCCAGAGCCAGCATCATGAGCGGCACCGCGACGCGCCCGAGCATCTCCAGGCCCTGGGCCGGATAGCCGCCTCCCCACTCCTTGAGGTCCACCCCTCCCAGGTTCGCCGCGGTCCCGGCCACAACACCCCACAGGAGCGGGTTGCGCAGCGGGACGGTCAAGGTCGCCAGGCGAGACGGGTTGCCGCGGCGGGTGACGGCGTCGAGCACGGTGAAGGTGACCGGGGTGAGCACGAGGAGCTGGAGCAGGAGGATCGGGGCGATGGTGGCCGCGTCCCCCAGGACGAGGACGGCCACCGGGATCCCCAGGTTCGCGGCGTTGACGTAGCCGGAGGCGAGCGCGCCGATGGTGGCCTCGGCGGTGGGGCGGCGCAGCACGAGGCGGTGGAGGCACCAGGCCGAGACGATGGCCGCGAGCTCGGCGACCACGGCCACGGCGGTGGAGCGGGAGAGAACCGCCGTCAGGTCGGCACGGCTCAGCGTGGTCACGAGCAGGGCCGGGGTGGCGGCGAAGAAGCAGACGCGGGTGAGGACCCCGTCGGCGTCGGCGGGCACGGCCCGGGTGCGCACCAGCAGCCAGCCGACGGCGATGACCGCGCCGAAGACGGCCAGTCCCGCCACCACATCGGCCATCACCGCCCCCTCTCATCGACCGGACGGGTCGCAGGCCCGGTCTCGCGTTCGTAGGGTAGTCCGCGCGGTCGTACCCTCTACCCCTCGAACGCGCGACCTAAGGTACGACCTCGCGGGTGCTGGGCCTTGGCGGGCGCCCCTCAGCCGACCGGCTCGAGATCCACCCAGGTGCCGACGTGGTCGGAGATGATGAAGGAGGTCGTTCCCCACTCCACGGCGCGCAGCAGCGGGCTCCCGCCGGCCGCGGCGGCCTCATCGGTCAGCGGCAGGCCGTCGGGGCCGGTGGGCCACAGGTCGGTCAGCACGTGGTCGATGCGCCGCTTGGGGCCGGCTGCCGGGAAGGTGAGCCCCTCCCCCACGGTCCGCCCCAGCCCTAGGACATCGACCTGCTCGGCGGAGAGGTTGTAGTCGCCCACGAGCAGGTGCGGCCCGGGCAGCCCGGCGAGCGCCCCCCAGGCGGCGGCGAGCTGACGCGCCGCCATGGACTCGCGGGTCGCCAGGTGGGTGGAGGCGACCGACAGCTGGCGGATCGGCCCGCCAGCACCTTCGGGCACCTCGAGGGTGGCGGCCACCATGACGCGCTGGGAGGCGGTGGACACGTGGTAGGAGCGCGGGTCCCAGGCCCGCTCGCCGCGCTTCTCCACGCTGGAGGCCCCGCGCCCCAGGCGCTTGACGTGCCAGCCGGAGACCGGGAAGCGGGACAGGAGAGCATTGCCGTAACCGATCGGCCCGGACCCGACGGCGGCACGCAGCAGCCCCAGGACGTCATCGGTCGGCGAGCTCAGCGCGGTGCGCAGGGGCCGACGGCGCAGCCCCACCACCGGCCCGGCGTAGCTGGCGGAGAAGCGGCAGGTCGGCATGCCCAGCTCCTCAGCCAGGAAGGCCGCCTGATGGAGGCGCCCGGAGCGGGCCTGGCCCAGGTCCACCTCCTGGAGGGCGATGATGTCGGGGGCCAGCTCGGCGATCTGCTCGGCCGTGGCCCGCATGACGGCGCGGGCGGTGGCGGGGTCGGAGATGTCGGCGCCGGCCAGCGAGCCGGTGGAGGCGCTGCCGTCCCCGGCCCCGGCGCCGGGCAGACCGTGCTGCAGGTTGAGGCTCAGGACCCGGATCATGCTTGCTCCTCCTCGAAGGTCAGGCTCACGGAGTTCATACAGTAGCGCTGGCCGGTGGGGGTCTGGGGGGCGTCGTCGAAGACGTGTCCCAGGTGGCTGTGGCAGGTGGCGCAGCGGACCTCGGTGCGCACCATGCCGTGGGAGGTGTCGGTGCTCAGGGTGACCGCCTCGGAGTCGGAGGGGTCGTAGAAGGAGGGCCAGCCGCAGTGGGAGTCGAACTTGGTGGTGGAGCGGAACAGCTCGGCGCCGCAGCCGCGGCAGCGGTAGACGCCCTCGCGGTGCTCGTCGAGCAGGGCCCCGGTGAAGGGCCGCTCGGTGCCGGCCTCGCGCAGCACGTGGTACTCCATGGGGCTCAGGGCGGCGCGCCACTGGGCGTCGGTGCGCGCCGCGGCCTCCAGGTCGAGGGCCGGGCCATCGACGGCCGGGCCAGAGGGCTCGGAGGTAGGCGTCACGGAGGGGTCGCTGCTGGCGTTGGTACTCATGGGCTCATCGTCACCCGCCCGACGGCGCCGGGCGAGATGCGTTCACGCAGCGAAAACTCACCCATCCGCCGGGGCGTCGGCCACGTAGCGGCCCGGCTCACCTGGGTCCCAGTCCCCCGCGCCGGGCGCGGTGCAGCAGGGAGCGCCCCATGGCCCGCCCCAGGGTGACGGCCCGCCGGGCCCCCAGCCCGTGGGCCGTGCTCTCCCCCTCGGCCTCCGTGGTCACGGTGGCGTCGGTCCCACTTCTCGCAGCGGCCGTGGTGGCGCCGGCGGGGCCGGCCTTCTGCGTGGCGACGATCTGCTCGGCGGCGCGGGCCACTTCCTCGGGGCCGAGGTCCTGGGTGACCTCGACCTGCTCGACCTCCACTCGCGTGCGCGGCAGGGCGTAGGGGGCCTCCCGCTGGAGCCAGGTGACCAGCTCCTCGCGCACGTAGGACTTGAGGGCGCCGACGTCGCCGGGGTCGTTCCCGGTCAGAACGATGCGCACGGTGACGTGGCCGCCGACGGCGTCGAAGACCTCGAGGGAGGCCTGACGCCCGTCCCAGGCCGGGGAGGCGGCCACGAGGCGGGCCAGCTCGGCGCGCAGCGAGGCGATGGGCACGCGCCAGTCCAGGTCGAGGGTGAAGGAGCCGGTGGCCTGGGAGCCTCCGCGCGTCCAGTTGGCGAAGGGGTTCTCGGTGAAGTGGGTCGAGGGCAGGATGAGGCGCCGGTCGTCCCAGGTGCGCATGACCACGTAGGTCAGGGTGATCTCCTCGATGGTGCCCTGCTGATCGTCGACGACGACGATGTCGCCCACGCGGATGGCGTCGGTGGTGGCCAGCTGGAGGCCGGCGAAGACGTTGCCGAGCATGGAGCGGGCGGCCATACCGGCGATGACGGAGGCCAGACCGGCCGAGGCGAGCAGCGAGCCCATGGCGAACTGGACGCTGGGGAAGGTCATGATGGCGCTGACGAGCCCGGCGATGACGATGATGACCTGGGCGACGCGTCGGAGGACCTGGCTCTGGGTGGTCACCCGGTTGGCGCGCCCCTGGTCCCCGCCGGCCTGCGCCCCTTTGACGACGGTGGACTCGATGGCCTTGGCGAAGGCGACGACGAGCCAGGTCACCGAGAAGATGAGGGCGATGGTGACCCCGCGCTCGATGACGACCATCGTCGTGGAGTCGCTCTTGGTGTGCCGCAGCGCGGTCAGGGCGAGCTGGGTACCCAGGAAGGCCCCGGTCATGGCGCCGACGGCGACGATCGGCCGGCGTCCGAAGTCCACGATCTCGTGGTACAGGAGGCGCCGCCTGCCCATGAACGTCAGGATCGCCACCACCACGAAGGCGATGACGAGGCCGATGACGACTCCCACGCCGGCCTGCCAGGCGATGGTGACCAGGTCGTTGGTCGTCTTGGTCACCGCTTTGACGGTCTCGTCCACATTGACCTCGGGCACGCCCGTGGGAGTGGGGGTGGTCGAGGCACTCGCGCTGGGATCTGCGCTGGGGGTCGCGGGAGGGGTGGTGGCTGCGACGAGCATGAGGCCACCTTAAGCGGCCCCGCTGTGCCTGGGCTGTGACGTATGGCCGCCAGCGGGAGCCACACCACAGACCTCCACTTGACGTACTACGTGTGCCGTAGTACGTTAGATGCACACAAGGACCTCAGGGCCCCGTCATCACGAACCAAGGAAGGAGGGTTCACATGATCAGCGCAGATGCCATTCGCGGCTACATCGACCTCATCATCCTGTCCCTGCTCAAGCGACAGCCGTCCTACGCCTACGATCTGGCCAAGACCATCACCGAGGTCTCCGACGGCGAGTACACCATCAAGCAGACCACCCTCTACACAGCCCTCAAGCGCCTGGAGTCCACCGGCCTGGCGGCCTCCTACTCAGGAGTCTCCGACTCCGGCAAGTCCCGCACCTACTACCGCCTCACCTCCGAAGGCACCACCCACCTGACCGCCAAGGTCGCCGAGTGGGAGGACACCAAGACCCTCGTCGACCGCTTCGCGAAAGGAGCCCACTGATGGACACCATCGAGACCTTCCTCGACAACATGTTCGCCCCCTACCCCGCCACGCCTCGCCTGATCGAGGCCCGCTCCGAGCTGCGCGCCATGATGGAGGACGCCTACAACGACGCCATCGCCCAGGGCAAGACCCACAACGAGGCGGTGGGGCAGGTCATCACCGACTTCGGCAACCTTCACGAACTGGCCCCGGTCCTGGGCATCGCTCAGGACATCCGGCCCGGCGGCGCTCCGCAGGTGGCCCCCGCGGGCGCTCCGGTGGCCTCCGAGCCCAGCCGTCCCGCCGGCCCCGCACCCGTCAGCCAGCAGGCCTCCTGGGACGGTAATCAGGACGACGACCCCTTCACCAACCTCGTCGCCAGCATCTACTGGCCGGCCGCAGTGGTCATCTACCTGCTGTGGAGCTTCATCTTCGACGCCTGGGACATCTCCTGGATCCTCTGGCCGGTGGCCGCCGTCGCCTTCGCCATCTTCGCCACCGTGCGCAACTACCGGCGCGATCGCCAGTGAGTCCCTCCGCCCCGGCGCGGAGCTCCCCCGGTCATGAGCGAAGGCCCGGAACCTTGTGGGTTCCGGGCCTTTCGCAGTGGCTCCGACCGGCGTCGATCCGGTGACCTTTCGATTTTCAGTCGAACGCTCTA
>ERZ772956.3030-NODE-3030-length-10303-cov-7.604703_pt1 | contig 10303 bp, 4 predicted proteins | sample MGYA00580683_ERZ772956 | MGnify/ENA primary metagenome ERZ772956 (study PRJEB29015, sample SAMEA2738077) | human oral metagenome | biome: human oral; feature: human-associated habitat; material: saliva | place: China | collected 2212 ...
CATCGGCTCGCAGCTGACCCAGGGTGCGCTTCTCGCCGCAGGCCCGCGCCGAAGCCGCGATCGCGTCCAGGGTGGCGTCCAGCAGCAGGGCGTCCATGGCCGGCAGCAGAAGCCGGACTTGGCAGAGGCCCTCTCCCGCAGGCCGGGGGCGAGACACGCACCGCCGCTCGGTATTGTTCTGGCTCCGCTCGGCGTGGCCGTCAGGATCGATCTCCATCAGGGCCCGCTCCAGGTCCCTCCCCACCTGCGACACGCTCCGCCTAGGCGCCTGAGGCAGAACCTTGTCCTGGACCGCCAGCGCCACCGGAGTGGGCACGTTCTCCAGGCGGCGGGTCACCAGGAACGCCTTCGCCGAGTCCAGGACCCCGCAACGCTCCATGGCCTCGACCGGGGCGAAGCCCATGCTCATGAGGGCCTGGCCGTGATCCACCATCTGACCGGCCCGAGTCCGCGAGACGCCCAGGCGGGCGGAGAGCAGGCAGGTGGCATTGAACCGCCGCTCCTCATAACCCACCACCGGCGAGACCTCACCATGCGGGCCCCACTGGTCCGGGTGACTCGACAGCTCAGCGCACCCGGTCAGGCAGGCCGCCGCCAGAGACTCGCCCCAGGTGGCCCAGGCCGCCAGGCGGCGGCAGGCCGCGGCCAGCTCCCCCAAGCCCGTGGGCCCCAGACCAATCAGTCCCGAGGTGCCGGCTTCCTCCATGCCCATCGTCCGGCGCTGTTCGGAGGCGGCCACCAGTGCCACATCAGTACCCGGCTCGTTGGTGAAGAGAGGCGGCGCTGCATCCCCATCAGCAGTGGAGCCCTCGTCGTCGGCCTCCTGGGCAGCTATCAGCAGGCGGGCCAGCAGCCCCTCCACCACACCGGCCAGCGTCCCGCCCGCACCCAGGGACGCCAGCAGGCCGGCCGTATCCTCCACCGAGGCCGGCGGCACCGACGTGGGAGCCCCGGCGGGCGCGCCCGGCGCCCCGACCGCACCACCGGCCGGGACGCGAGGAAGTACACCGCCTTCGAACATATGTACAGTATAGCAGTAGTCCCTGGAGTCCGCACTGCGTCATCATCCCTGAAACGGCTCGATAGCAACGAATGTCCGCACGTCCGGCGCCTTCTCCTCTTGGAGCCGGCCTGAAGGTCCGCCGAGACCGCTCGAACCTTGCTGGGCTCCACCGACGTGACCGGTCTCGCCCGCCCGTGGGACGGACGCCGCCGGGCCCCACTGCTGGCGGGCGATAGGCTGTGCCCCAGCACCAGGAAGCACGAGTAGGAAAAGAGCGCTGCCGCGATGTCAGAGAGAACCGCACCGGTCGAGTCCGACACCCCCTTCCGCTACACGGCGGAGCTGGCGGACTCCATCGAGACCGCCTGGCAGGACCGCTGGGAGGCCGAGGGCACCTTCAACGCCGACAACCCCGTCGGCGCTCTGGCCGGCCCCGGGGCGGACAAGGAGAAGTTCTTCCTGCTGGACATGTTCCCCTACCCCTCCGGCAAGGGCCTGCACGTGGGCCACCCGCTGGGCTACATCGCCACCGACGTCGTCGCCCGCTTCACCCGCATGACCGGCAAGAACGTCCTGTACACGATGGGCTACGACGCCTTCGGCCTGCCCGCCGAGCAGTACGCCGTCCAGACCGGCCAGCACCCGCGCATCTCCACCGAGGCCAACATCGCCAACATGCGCCGCCAGCTGCGCCGCCTGGGCCTGTCCCACGACCCGCGCCGCTCCCTGGCCACCATCGACGTCGACTACGTGCGCTGGACCCAGTGGATCTTCCTGCAGGTCTTCAACTCCTGGTTCGACCCCGAGGCCCCGCGCCGCGACGGCCGCGGCAAGGGTGCGGCCCGGCCGGTGACCGAGCTGCGCGACAAGCTCGCCTCCGGCCAGGTCCCCGTCCCCGACGGCCGCGACTGGGACGCCCTGAGCGCCGCCGAGCAGGCCGAGGTCATCGACTCCTTCCGCCTGGCCTACGTCTCCAACGCCCCCGTCAACTGGTGCCCCGGCCTGGGCACGGTGCTGGCCAACGAGGAGGTCACCTCCGAGGGCCGCTCCGAGCGGGGCAACTACCCGGTCTTCAAGCGCAACCTGCGCCAGTGGATGATGCGCATCACCGCCTACGGCGACCGCCTCGCCGAGGACCTGGACACCGTGGACTGGCCCGAGAAGGTCAAGCTCATGCAGCGCAACTGGATCGGCCGCTCCGAGGGCTCCGAGGTGACCTTCGCCGTGCCCGGTGCCGGTCAGGGAGCTGAGCAGGACGCGTCGCTGAGCGTCTACACCACCCGCCCCGACACCCTCTTCGGCGCCACCTTCATGGTGGTGGCCCCCGAGCACCCCATGCTGGGTGGCCTGCAGGCCTCCGGCTCGGTGCGCACCGAGGCCCAGATCGCCGACGACGCCGCGGCCCTGACCGTCCCGGCCGCCTGGCCCGAGGGCACCAAGGAGGCCTGGACCGGCGGCTACGCGACCCCCGCCGAGGCCGTGGCCGCCTACCGCGCCCAGGCCGCGGCGACGTCGGACGCCGACCGCACCGACGAGGGCCGGGTCAAGACCGGCGTCTTCACCGGCTTCTTCGGCATCAACCCCGTCAACGGGGCGAAGGTGCCGGTCTTCGTGGCCGACTACGTCCTCATGGGCTACGGGACCGGCGCCATCATGGCCGTGCCCGCCCACGACGAGCGCGACTACGCCTTCGCCACCAAGTACGACATCGACATCATCCAGACCATCGGCCCGGCCGACGACCCCCACGGCGTCGACCTGAGTGCTCAGGCCTACACCGGTGACGGCGTCGTCGTGAACTCCGCCCAGGGCGACCTGGACATCAACGGCATGAGCAAGGACGAGGCCAAGGCCACCATGATCGGCTGGCTGGAGGCCAAGGGCGCCGGCCGCGGCGCGGTCACCTACCGCCTGCGCGACTGGCTCTTCTCCCGCCAGCGCTACTGGGGTGAGCCCTTCCCGATCGTGTGGGACGAGGACGGCGGCGTCCACGCCCTGCCCGAGTCGATGCTGCCGGTCGAGCTGCCCGAGGTCACCGACTACTCGCCGCGCTCCTACGACCCCGACGACGCCGACTCCTCCCCGGAGCCGCCGCTGGGCAAGGCCACCGAGTGGGTCGAGGTCGAGCTCGACCTGGGCGACGGCCCCCGGACGTACTACCGCGAGACCAACACGATGCCGCAGTGGGCCGGCTCGTGCTGGTACGAGATGCGCTACATCGACCCCACCGACGACAAGGCGCTCGTCGACCCGGCCAACGAGGCCTACTGGATGGGGCCGCGCCCCCAGGCCGGCAACATCTCCGGCGGCACCGACCTGTACGTCGGCGGCGTCGAGCACGCCGTCCTGCACCTGCTCTATGCGCGCTTTTGGCACAAGGTCCTGTTCGACCTGGGCCACGTCTCCTCCTCCGAGCCCTACCACCGCCTCTTCAACCAGGGCTACGTCCAGGCCTACGCCTACACCGATGCTCGCGGCCAGTACGTGCCCGCCGACGAGGTCGAGGAGGTCACCGCCGAGGACGGCACCACCAGCTACCTGTGGCAGGGGCAGCCGGTGCGCCGCGAGTACGGCAAGATGGGCAAGTCCCTGAAGAACATCGTCACCCCCGACGACATGTACGAGGCCTACGGCGCCGACACCTTCCGCGTCTACGAGATGAGCATGGGGCCGCTGGACGCCGACCGCCCGTGGGACACCCGCGCCGTCGCCGGCAGCCAGCGCTTCCTGCAGCGCCTGTGGCGCAACGTCATCGACGAGACCACCGGCGAGCTGACGGTGACCGAGGAGAGCGCCGACGAGGAGACCCGCCGGCTCGTGGCCAAGACGATCGTGGGCGTGCGCGAGGACTACGAGGGGATGCGCCTGAACACGGCCATCGCCAAGCTCATCGTCCTCAACAACCACCTCACCGGGCTCGGGGAGGTCCCGCGCGAGGCCGTCGAGGCCCTCGTCCTCATGACGGCGCCTGTGGCTCCGCACATCGCCGAGGAGATCTGGAAGCGCCTGGGCCACGAGCACTCCCTGGCCCACGAGGACTTCCCGGTCGTGACCGACGAGGCGCTGCTGGCCGCCGAGAAGGTCACCTGCGTCATCCAGGTCAAGGGCAAGGTCCGCGACCGCCTCGAGGTCGACCCCGACATCTCCGAGGCCGAGCTGGAGAAGCTGGCCCTGGCGGCCCCTGGCGTCATCCGCATCCTGGACGGGCGTGGCGTGCGCAAGGTGATCGTCCGGGCCCCCAAGCTGGTGAGCATCGTTCCCGAGTGACCGGGGCAGGCTCTCCGACGGCGCCGCTCACGGCCGCGCCGCGGTAGCTCAGGAACAAGCACGAGGGGTTGCACCAACCGAGATGGTTGGAGCAGCCCCTTGTGCTGCTGTCCGAAGATGATTCGGTGATGGTCAGGCAGAGTTCCCGAATCGCTTCTGCGCAGCCTGCCGGGTCACGCCGAGAGCAGCGCCGATCACAGTCCAGGAGTCACCGGCCTGTCGAGCTCGGGCGACTGCGGCATGCAACTCGGCCTCGGCGTCATGCACCCGTCGACTTGCGGCAATGATTGCCCGAAAGTGCGCGGCGTCCCGGGCGGGCGTGGTGCTTGGATCGAGAGTCTCAAGGCCTGTTGTGTCGTGAGTGTGCGTCAGTGTGGAGGACAACGTCATCACCTCAGATAGTCGTAGAACTTCGGTCGCAGGCGGTCGGCATGAATGATTCGGGTTGGCTCTGTGGCAGGAACTGCAACCAGCTCGAGCAAGGTGGCGTCAACTGCTGGCCCGATGACCAGGAGCCGCTCCTCTCCCTCGTACTCGACCAGTTTTAAGGCGTTGGTCCAGGCATGTTCCACATCCGTACGGGAGATCCCGTGCTTCAGTTCAGTGCCGATCGCCCAACCCTCATGTGTCAACTTTAAGTTGACACATGAGGGTTGGTCAAGAGGGCGCCCATGTGACTCGACGATAAGGGCTCAGCGGCGCCTGAGGGTGCCGAAGATGGAGCGCGTGATCTCGCGGGTGATCTGGCGGCCCACCGAGCCGATGGTCTTCTCGACCTCCCGCTTGCGGCGCTCGGCGGCCTTCTCCTCCTCGCGCTGGCGACGCTGGGCCTCCTTGACGGCCTCGCGCTCCAGGCGCTCGGCCTCCTTCTGACGCTGAGCCGCCTGGCGGGCGGCCTCCTTCTCCAGGGCCTTCTGTGCGGCGGCGTCGGCCTTGGCCTGCTCCTTGGCGGCCTGCTCGGCGGCGCGAGCGGCCTCGGCGGCCTCGGCGTCGGCCTGGACCCGCTGGGCCAGCAGCTCGTAGGCGGACTCGTTGTCCACACCCGTGGCGTACTTGGGCTTGAGCGGTGAGGAGGCCAGCACCTGGCTGACGGTGCCGTCCTGGGCCGGCCCCATGACGGCGGCGGGCACGTTGATGACCACCGGGGCCACCGGTGCCGGGCGCCCCTTCTCGTCCAGCACGCTGACGACGGCCTGGCCGGTGCCCAGCGACGTGAGCACCCGGCTGAGGTCCACCGGGCTGACCGGGAAGGTGGAGACCGCCTTCTTGAGGTTGGCGGCGTCGGCCGGGGTGTGGGCGCGCAGCGCGTGCTGCACCCGGCTGCCGAGCTGGGCCAGGACCTCGTCGGGAACATCCGTGGGCGACTGGGTGATGAAGACGATGCCCACGCCCTTGGAGCGGATGAGCCGCACCGTGCGCACCACGGCCTCCAGGAAGGCCTTCGAGGCGCCGGAGAACAGCAGGTGCGCCTCGTCGAAGAAGAACACCATGGTGGGCTTGTCCGGGTCGCCGACCTCCGGCAGGGTCTCGAAGAGCTCGGCGAGCAGCCACATGAGGAAGGTGGAGAACAGCGTGCCCTGGGACTGGATGTCCGCCAGCTCCAGGGCGGAGATGACGCCGCGCCCATCGGGGGAGACCCGCATGAGGTCACGCACGTCGAGCGCCGGCTCACCGAAGAAGGCCTCACCGCCGGCCGCCTCCAGGGCGGCGATCTCGCGCAGGATGACCCCGGCCGTGGCCGCGGAGACCCCGCCGATGGTCTTGAGCTCCTCCTTGCCGGCCTCCGTGTTCGTCAGGTAGTCGACGACGGCGCGCAGGTCCTTCAGATCCAGCAGGGCCAGCCCCTGGCTGTCCGCCCAGTGGAAGACCAGCTGGAGGGCGGAGGCCTGCGTGTCGTTGAGGCCCAGGACCCGCGAGAGCAGGATCGGCCCGAACTCGGTGACCGTCGTGCGGATCGGGGTGCCGCTGATGCCTGCGCCGGAGTCCGACCCGCCGAGGTTGAACAGCTCGATGGGGAAGGACTGGCCCTTCCAGTCCTGACCGGTGGAGGCGATGCGGGAGGCGATCTTGTCATTGGAGGCTCCGGCCTCGGCCAGACCGGTCAGGTCCCCCTTGACGTCGGCCAGGAACACCGGGACGCCGGCGGCGGACAGTCCCTCGGCCAGGAGCTGGAGCGTGCGGGTCTTACCGGTTCCGGTCGCCCCGGCCACCAGCGCGTGCCGGTTGAGCAGTCCCAGTGGGATGCCCACCGACAGGTCCTTGACCGCCGCGGGCTCGCCGCCCGAGAGCGTGTCGAGGTAGGTGCCCACCGGCAGGGTGGGGGAGGAGAAGCTGTAGCCGGAACGCACCTGGGCGGTGTAGCCGGTCTCCTCGGCCTCCTGACTGCCCGAGGCATGCTCGGCCGCAGCGGCGGTCTCGGCCTGCGCGGGTGCCGGCTCCTGAACTGGCTCCTGGGGCTGCTCGGCAGTCGGTACCGGTTCGGCGGCCGCCGCCGGCTCAGCCGCAGGCTGTTCTGCCGGATGTGCAACCGGGGCGGCAGCCGGTTCGGCGACGGGGGCGGCGTCGGCTGCCTGAGCGGCGGGCTCGCCCGGTGCGTCAGTAGTGCGGGGCTCGCCGGCCTGCTCCACGGCCGAGGCCGGGGTGGAGGCGATGGCGGCGTCAAGGGCCGCTTGGGCGGCGGCTGCCTTGGCTGCGGCGGCTTCGGCGGCGGCCTGGGCGGCCTCGGCCTTGAGGCGTGCGATCTCAGCGGAATCGGTCATGGAGCCATCGTAAACGCCGAACCTGCCAGCGCGCTGACCCGGGTGCACCGGGGCCTGCTGCGTCCGGATGCCTCTCAGGACATGGGTCTTCGCCAGGTCCGCGCAACCGAGCTCGTTCATAGAGCGCTCACAGGCGCAGACCTTCATCTACCAGGGGAAACGCAGAGATATGTGGAGTTGGTACCGTTTCTGGTCGTGCGGGCGGCAGGAATCCGGTCGACAAGGTAGCCTCGGGTTTCGATGGCGTCGAGACCATACGTCCGATCCCGCTCCTGCCCGTCCCCTGTGCTGCGAGGTTTGCACGCCCCATGTTGCCCCCTGCGTTGTCGTTTCCGGAAGAGCCTCCCCCGCCGCCCCTCGCGGGCCAGCTGCTGGCTTACCCGGTCCACAGGATCGGGTAAGCGCCATGCGGATCGCCTTCTTCATCGACGACTACCTGCCCTCCGTCCACGGCGTGGCCACATCCACGGCGACCTTCCGCTCCGCACTGGAGCGCATGGGTCACGAGGTCTACGTGGTGGCCCCCAAGGCCGAGGGCTATGAGGAGACCGACGACCACGTCATCCGCCTGTCCTCCTCGCGCTACTACGTCTTCGACAGCCGCGAGGTCGCCACCATCTATCCGGGCCTGGCCCGACGCTTCGATGCCTACGACTTCGACATCGTCCACAGCCAGACCCAGTTCAGCCTGGGGGTCCTGGCGCACTGGGTGGCCAAGCGCCAGAACATCCCCCACGTCACCACCATCCACACCCTCTACACCGAGCTCATCGACGACTACCCGCTGGCCGTGGTCTCGGGCCTGCTGGCCCTGTCCGTCGCCTTCCCAGTGGCGCTCAAGTCGCTGCCGGTCCTTCCCCGCGTCCACCGGGAGACCATCAAGCACCTCAACAAGCGCGACATGAAGATGGCCCTGTCCCGTCAGGGGTGGCGCCTGACAGCGGCCTTCGCCAACAAGTGCGACGCCTGCCTGTCGCCCTCCCAGCACCTGGCCCAGATCCTCATCGACGACGGCGGACTGACCACCCCCTGCATGGTGCTGCCCAACGGGCTGGACTCCACCCGCTACCGTAGTGCCCGCGCCGCCGACTCACCGATCCCCAAGGCCCCCGGCGAGAAGATCATCATCTGCGTGGCCCGCCTCAGCCCGGAGAAGCGGCAGATGACGCTCGTTGAGGCCATGCCCCACCTGTCCGACCTGTCGGTCAAGCTGGTGCTCGTGGGCCCGGGCCCCTCCCAGGAGGAGCTGGGGCGGCGCGCCGAGGAGCTCGGGGTGGCGGATCGGGTGATCCTGACCGGTCAGCGCTCGCCGGAGGAGGTCGCCGTCCTGCTCAAGCAGGCCGATGTCTTCTCCCTGGCCTCCTACCACTTCGACAACCAGCCCATGGTGTTCCTGGAGGCCGCCGCCTGCGGGCTGCCGATCGTCTACTGCGATGAGCGGATGACCGAGTGCCTCACCGAGCGCAACGCGATCCTCACCGACGGCATCGAGGGGGAGGACTTCGCCCGGGTCTTCGCCTCCCTGCTCTCCGACGACGCCCGGCTCGCCGAGCTGTCCGACGGGGCCCTGGAGGTGGCTCAGCAGTTCGACTCCGAGACGATGACCAGGCGGCTCATCAACCTCTATGAGGACCTCCTGGTCTCGTATCGCTGACGGCCGTCCTGGAGAGCAGCCGTGGCGCCTTGCCGGTCAGTGCGCGGCTTGCCGATAAGGTATGCGGCATGTCGCTCGCCGTCGTCACCGACTCCGCCGCCTGCCTGACGGAGCGCCTGCTGCGTGAGCGCGCGATCGAGGTGGTGCCGCTGCACGCCATCCCCGCTGACAACGGCGAAGCCGCCACCACCTCACGGCCCAGTGTCCAGGAGCTGGTGGACGCCTACCGGCGCGCGGCCAGCAGGGCCGAAGAGGTTCTGGCCATCCACATCTCCTCGGCCCTGTCCGGCACCATGGACAACGCCCGTATCGCCGCCGCCCAGCTCGAGGCCGAGTACAGCGGTCGGGACGGGAGAACGGAGCGCCGTCGGCCGCAGTGGCTGCGCGTCGTCGACTCCGGTACCAGCTCGGGTGCCCTGGGGCTCGCGGTACTGGCAGCCTCCGGTGCCCACGACGCCCGTCGCGGTGCGGCCCTGGCTCAGGCCAGCACCGCCCGATCCTGCCAGCTCTTCGTCGTCGATGACCTGGGGCGCTTGGCCCGCTCGGGAAGGATCGACCGCACCACGGCGCGCTTGGACGGTGTCCTGGGAATCCGCCCGGTCCTGGCCCTGACCCGCGACGGGATCCGGACGCTGGAGACCGTGCGCGGGGCGGCCCGATCCAGGCGCCACCTCATCGCGCAGGCCGTCCGCATCGCCGGCGGGACCGCCCTGTCCGGCCCCAGGCACCCCGCAGACCCGGTGCGCCTGGTCATTCAAGGCGACGACGCCGACAAGCTGGCGCTGCTCGAGACCGATCTGCGCCAGGCCATGGAGGAGGCAGGAGCCAAGGTCTCCGAGGTCCTCACCCTCCCGGTCGACGAGGCGACGAGCACCCACGTGGGCCCCGGCGCCCTCGGCATCGCCGTCGCCCCGGACCTGAGGACCCACTGAGCCCGGCCCGACGACGCGGCTCGGTTGCCACAGGCCGCCAGGCGCCACTGCTCTCCACAGGGCAGACGGCCTCACCATGCGCCCCATGGGTCCGGTCCCTACCGTCGAGGACATGGGAGCCAGACGGAGCGACGCGCACAGGTCCCTGGACGACCTTGTGCGTCTGGCCTGCTCAACCGACCCCGAGGAGCCGGTGCGCCGGCCACGTCGCCTCGCGATCGCGCCCCGGGCGGCGATCATCGCCGGCTCCGCCCTCCTCGTCCTGGCTCTCGCCCTGGCACTGAGAGCCGTGCTGGTCTCCACCGGCGCCGGCAGCCACGCGGCTCCGGCCGCAGCGGCAGGGGCGTCGGCTCCAATGCGGCCCCCACCCACAGGGTCGGCCGCGAGTCCAGGCATGAAACCGGCCACCGCGCCGACCACGGGATCGGAGGCAGGACCAGGCGGCTTGAGCGCGACATCGGGCAGCGTCGTCGTCCACGTCATCGGGGCGGTGAGCAGGCCGGGGGTGGTGACCCTGCCCCCGGGAAGCCGTGTCACCGACGCCATCAACGCCGTTGGAGGAGCCAGCGCCGAGGCCGACACCCAGCAGCTCAACCTCGCCCGGGTCCTGACCGACGGCGAGCAGATACGGGTCCCGCGTATCGGCGAGGTCCTGCCCGACCCCGCACCGCAACCCGGTGGGAACACC
>ERZ772956.3032-NODE-3032-length-10300-cov-7.630649_pt1 | contig 10300 bp, 8 predicted proteins | sample MGYA00580683_ERZ772956 | MGnify/ENA primary metagenome ERZ772956 (study PRJEB29015, sample SAMEA2738077) | human oral metagenome | biome: human oral; feature: human-associated habitat; material: saliva | place: China | collected 2212 ...
ATCAACAATTGGTTTATTCATTATTGCTTATGTAATTGAAAAAACAGTTTTATTGGTATTGGGTTGTATATCTATAGAGAAATAGAAACTCAAAACTTCTTTCGCTATAACTCTGCACTTTTATGATGATGGAGGAGTAGTTCTATGCAAGTAGTTACCTATATCTATTATAATAACTAACTACTGTCTTCTTTCTTCCTACCTATTTCTATTATAATAACGAGTTGAAAAGCTTTGAGTTCCTATTCTTCTTTATTTCAATAGATTGGTGGCGATCATTGTAGCTATTGAGGCCACAGAAGTGCCGATAGAGAGCCATTGTGTTAATGACTTTCCTGAGCTTTCGGGCTTACTTGGCACGATAATTTCACAGCCTGGGCGAACCTTTGCGTTATGTCCTACCTTCGCAACTGTGCCATTCATGTACACAATATAGGTGTGACTCTTCTTCGCTCTGTTACCCCATCCACCTGCTTGGTTGATATACCAGTCTGCTTTTCGGCCCTTTTCGTAAGCCACAGTGTTTGGATACATCACGTCACCGCTAATCTTTACGGTTCCATTATACTCGGGAACGATGATTCTATCGAATTCTCTTAGAACCAAATCGGCATCTCCTCCTGGTTCTTTTAAAGCCTTATCAAGTTCGATACCCACATAATATGTATCGCCTAAATCAAGCTTTTTCATATCAAGAGAGTCTTTCTTGCCACTTTGCATCTGTGCCATTTTGATTACAGTTTGCATTCTTAATCGCTCATCAGGAGTGATTCTGCGCTCTAAACGTGCACCAGGTACATAAGCAAGGTCGGTAACTCCGCCCGCTTTCTTAATGATATCGCTGAGTCGTTCGTTCTTACTTGATAGTGTATAAGTACCTGCAAACATCACATTTCCTTCTACTTGGATATTTTGTTGATGGCTATAACCAGGGCTTTTGCGTACATATACCTCATCGAAGGGCTGTAATTCGAATCCAGGAGTACCGTCAATAACGAATCCTTCCTTTAATGCAAATGTGTAAGTCTTAGCAATTACGCTATCATTGGTTATGGCTTTAGGATTCAATATACGACGAGCTACGTCTACTTTAATGATAGATGCCTTGTCTTTTAGGCCTCCTGCTTGTAGAATAAAGTCTTCAAGTGTTTCATTGTCAGCATATTTATATCTACCAGGATATTGTATCTCCCCATAAATAGATATAGTCTGCTCTTCTTGAACATCAGTTCGCGTCGGAACAAATAGGACATCTTCGTTTTGTAAAGGTATATCAGCAACCCTGCCAAGCAAAATACCTTCCACATCTACCGAAATAACTTCTAATGTGCGGTCTGCCTTCATACGATGCATAACTGCATGAGGTCCAAAAGCAACTTCTGTAAGTCCTTCTGCTGCTTCTACCAAATTGCGTACAGAGTTTATCTGCCCGCCTACTTCATACATACCAGGACGAAATACCGCTCCCTTTATTTCCACCATATTTTCATATCTTGGAATAACAGAATCAACGCTGATAGAGTCTTCATCAGAAAGCTTAAAGCGACTCATATCAAACTCGTTCACATTATATATAGAATATTGGCGACCTGTTTTTCTTCTTACACGAACAGATTTTGTATAAGCGTCACCTGCAAATCCACCTGCATAGTTAATAAGTGCATCAAGACTCTCATTACGCTTCATTTCGTAATACATTGGTCGCTTTACTTTACCGCTAACATTTACAAGCACCTCGTAAGCATCAACAGCAATAACGTCATTATCTGCTAATCTTACATTGCCTGTTAATTTTCCGCGTTTCAAAAAGTCGTATATATCGACAGTGCTGATAAGACGTCCTTGTCTGTAAACTTTAATATTACGAAGTGTTCCGAGATCGGTAATACCACCAGCCATGTACAATGCGTTAAATACAGTTGTGAAAGCTGATAAAGTGTAAGTTCCAGGTGCTTTTACCTCACCTACAACGTTCACCATAATAGTGTGTGTTTGTCCTACAGAAAGTCTAATTTTAGAATTACTATAACGTTTTCCAAGTCTCGCTTTGATTCTTTCATTAGCTTGTTTGATAGTGAGACCACTTACTTGAATAGGTCCGAAACCATCTAAAGTAACAATTCCATCTGGTGCAACAGTTGTTTCATACGACTTTTGCGACGCACCATAAATATCAACAAAAACAGCATCGCCAGGTCCCAATCTATAGTTTGCTGGGAGAGCCATATTCATATTAGGCTCAAATGATAAGTTCTTATTGTTGAAAATATCACGTCCCCAAACTTTTTTCTTCTTTTTCTTTAGTTGTTTTACAAGATTTTTATACATTGCTGCAGTATCTTGTGGCATCCAATCATTCATTTCCTCTTGTATTAAAAGGAAATCTTTATCATCTTCATCGTATGTGTTTTGGTAGTTAGACTCAGATTCTAATCTTTTGTTAGAAAATCTATTTGCTTCATTCTCAGAGTCCTCGTAATCTTGCAATGTTTTATCAGCAACCTTTTTTTTATCCATTCCTGGACGTTGCTGTCCATTATTCTTTCTGCTTCTCTCTGTATTACTTTCTTTATCTGATGCGTTTCCCAATGAAGAGTTGCCCTTTTTCATTTTCTCGTATGAATCTCTAACTCTTCTAATTTGAGCTATATCTACACCATTTTGCATCAATTTCGTTACAATCTGTGTCTGTGATGTACCCTTATTATGCTCTTTTACAACAAACTCCATGACCTGTGTATCGGTCATACCAGATTGTGCATAAATACTTAACGTACTTAGGATAACAAGAAGTAAAAGGACGTATTTTTTCATATTTGCCTAAAATTTATTTCCACTTACGATGTTTAAAAATGTTTTAATGATAATTTTGAAGTCAAGCCAAAGCGAACGTCTCTCAAAATAATTGATATCCATTTCGAGACGTTTTAACATCTTTGCCATTGTGTCTGTATACCCATTGTAAAGTGTGGCTTCTGAAGTTAATCCTGGTCTCATTTTATAAACAACAGGATAAAGGTCAGTATGCTCCATTATTTTATCAATAAAGTATTTACGTTCAGGTCGAGGACCTACTAATGACATATCGCCAATCAAAACATTCCATAATTGCGGAAGCTCATCAAGATGGTGTTCTCTAAGAAATCGCTCCAATGGGGTAGAATTCTTACAATTCGTTTTTGCCACCAGTTGCGGTTTATTTTCTTCCACAATGCTACTCATGGTGCGAAATTTAAGTATGACAAATGGTTTTCCTTTATATCCAATACGTGTTTGACGAAAGAATATGGGACCATTCCCTTGGCATTTCATTAAAACAGAAATGATTGCGAAGATGGGTGAAAGCAATATTAATCCAAATGCAGCCATAGTAAAATCCAAGGCTCTTTTTATGCCTCGTTGAATGCTACCCATGGCATCGGTTAGTTTTGCTTTACTCATTGTTCGTCGGCTCTTATTATGGTTTTAATATATTTTCCTCTGAATACCGCACTTTGATGGGTAAGTTCAGAAGCGGACAATTATTTTTTATGTCTACCTATATATAAACTCCATTTTTCGAAATTTGTTGCAAAGATAATGTTTTTTTCTTAAATACTTTTGTTTTTTATGTATCTTTGCACAAGAAAAGACCTAACATTGCGTAAAATAATCCATATAGATATGGACGCTTTCTTTGCTTCAGTAGAACAAAGAGATAATCCAACGTTAAAAGGCTTACCATTAGTGGTGTGTCATGACCACCCACGTAGTGTTGTAACTACTGCAAGTTATGAAGCACGAAAGTATGGAGTTCGTTCTGCAATGCCATTATCACAAGCAAAAAAGAGATGTCCTCATCTTGTGATAGTTGAACCACATTTTCAAAAATATAAACAAGTATCACAACAAATCCATCGTATTTTACATAGATATACAGACTTGGTAGAGCCAATTTCCTTAGATGAAGCTTTTCTTGATGTAACGCATAATAAGGAAGGAATAGAATTAGCAGTTGATATAGCTAAAAAAGTGAAAGAAGATATATTTCGTGAGACCCATTTAACAGCTTCCGCAGGAGTAAGTTATAATAAATTATTGGCGAAAATAGCCTCTGACTATCGTAAACCGAATGGTATTTTCATCGTACATCCTGATAAAGCGTTGGATTTTATAGCTGAATTACCAATAAGGAAGTTTTGGGGGATTGGTCCTAAAACAGCAGATACAATGCATAAAATGGGGATATACAAAGGAGAACACCTGCGTAAAGTTTCAGAATCTCATTTAGTACAAGTATTTGGAAAAATGGGCTCTGTACTTTTTGACTTTTCTCATGGAATAGATAAACGTCTAGTTGAACCTTTTCGTGAACGTAAATCAGTAGGGTGTGAGCAAACTTTTTTGGAAGATTTAAATACAGATTCCAAAGTTATAATAGCTCTTTATCATATTGTTATAGAGTTAGTTGAAAGAATCAATAAAAGTAAATTCGAAGGACGTACATTATCTTTGAAAATAAAATGGGATGCTAAGAATCAGATAACAAGAAGTATTACAACAAATAAAATATTGAAAACTAAAGATGATATTTTACCTTTAGCAAAATACCTTTTACATCAGACAGAGTTTCGGCAGCGCACAATTCGTTTACTTGGTCTTACGATAAGTGGAGATACATTACATAAAATCGAAGAAGGATTTTTAAGTTTTACATAGTAAGATAATTAAACTATTATGCCAAATGTAGAAAGAGTACTATAAAAGCTAAACTCTCATTTTCACAAAATCTTGTGGTTCACGAACCATTTTACGCTTTAAGTATCTTTTTTCACCATATACGAAAAAGATGATTAGAATAACATAATTAAAGAGTTCGTGTGTTTAAACAGAAAGGCTAAACTTATATCATTGAAAGTTTAGCCTTAATTCTGTTTGATACATAATTTGATACATAAACAGTGAACAGACAGTAATTATAATTCTTTTTAGTCAATAAGTATTACTGTGACTCCTCGAGCTGCTTGTGCACCCATTACTAATGCTTGCTCTATGTCAGCAGTCTTGCTTGGTCCTGAAATAAAGACACCATATCCATAATTAGTCATCTTTATACGCTTGTAAGCTTCATGCATATTATTAACAACATTGCTTTTACTGAGCAAAATGACTAATTCTTCTGAAATAAAGCATACGGCGCGCTCTTTCATTGTTTGCGGTATCCATATACAACCATTTTCTGCAACTCCAACCTCTCCTTGTACAATGCCTACGTCTGTTCCATTTAAATCGGCTGCAGAAGCGATAGTATCTGGATTTAAATCAGCTTCAATCCCCTCTACGTTCGATGCAAATATTTTTGCATTGGGACAAGCTTCCCTTATTACGACGTTTAGGTTGTCTCCTTTCTTCACCTCTATTACCTTTGAGCCAACTGTCTTAGACATACCTATGAACTCTTTTACGACATCGGTATAAACAATTCCTTGTACAGGTTTGGTTGGCATATCGAATTGTTGTGTGATGTTACGACGTAATTTATCGAGTAATTCTTCTTTCTTCATTTTGGTCTTCGTTTATGAAACCATAATACATTATTTTATTCCCTTCTCTTTCTCTTCTTCCATCATTTGTTTATAAAGTGTATGGAATGTTTTCTTGGGGAAGTGTGGTATATCGTGTCCCACACTCCATGGATTCAGTTTTACATCCATCATTTTTTGTGGGATAATATTAGCGAAATGCGCATATTTTGTAGCAACGATGTAAATTGCAGGGTGTTCGTATAGTTCTGTCATTGCAACCGACATATATTTTTTCTCTTTATTTTCTGTGTGAAAGTCCTCCAACGCTTGTCGCCAATAATAAATTTGGCTACCAGGTGCCACTTTTACTGGACAAACAAGGTCGCAGCTTAAACAGAGTGAGCAAGCTGAAACATTTCCACTGTGTTTTTTCGGATTGTGTACCATTCCAAGATTAATCCCTATTGGTCCAGGAATAAAATAATTGTATGAATAGCCCATTGAACGGCGATAAACAGGGCATGTATTCATACATGCACCACAACGAATGCATTTAGCTGTTCGCCAGTGCAATTGGTCTGCTATAATATTGCTTCGTCCGTTGTCTACCAAAATAACGTGCATTTCTGCTCCTGGACGAGCTTTACGAAACTGAGAAGTAAAGGATACAGAAGGCTGTCCGGTTGCGCTTCGGGCTAATAGGCGTTGGAATACAGCCAGTGCATCATAGTTTGGAATAACCTTATCTATACCCATTGACACTATATGCAGTTTTGGAATGGAAGTACTCATATCAGCATTTCCTTCGTTTGTGCACACCACACAATCGCCCGTTGAAGCTACACCAAAGTTGCAGCCCGTCATACCAGCATCAGCTTCTATAAATTCTTGCCGTAGACTATAGCGTGCGCATTGTGTTAGATAGGTGGGATCGTGATTACCTATATCCTTTGATATACCATCTTTCTCGAACAATTCACCAACTTCATCGCGTGTAATATGAGCTGCTGGAACCACTATGTGTGCAGGTTTTAAGTTCATCAGCTGCAATATGCGCTCGCCCAAGTCGGTTTCTACAACATCAATACCTTTTGCTATAAGGTATTGGTTCATTTCACACTCTTCAGTTAGCATCGATTTAGACTTCACCAGCTTCTTCACATTATGCTCTGCTAATATGCTGTATGCAATCTCGTTAAATTCTTGGGCATCTTTTGCCCAATGAACAATAACACCATTGCTCTCTAAGTTCCTTGAGAATTCGTCTAGATAATCAGCCAAATGTGTTAGTGTGTGCTCTTTTATCTCGCTCGCATGTTCTCTTAAATCTTCCCATTCGGGAAGCATTGCTGCTTGTATATCTCGTTTTTCTCTAAGTCCCCAAAACGTTTGGTCGTGTCGGGTTACTCTTTCGGGGTCTGATATAAACTTTGCCGCTTTCTTTGCATGACTTGTTGCCATCTCTATTCTTTCTTCGTTATAACCTAAATACCAGCTGCTAAAATCTCAGCAATGTGCTTAAATTGAATATTGTAGTGCTTTTTGTGTGCAATTCCTTGCATGTGCATTAAACAAGATGAGTCTGGTCCAGTAATAAATTCTGCACCTGTTGCTATATGTCGTTTTACTTTGTCATCTCCCATGCGACTGCTCACTCCAGGTTCTTCAATAGCAAACATACCACCAAAACCGCAACATTCATCAGAACGTTCTGGTTCTTTCACTGTAATACCCTTCTTCAGTTTCAGAAGGTCAATAATTTTATTGTATCTTGGAATATGTTCTTCCGAAGGTGAACTCAATCGTAATTCACGTACCCCATGGCATGAATTATGTACTGAAACAATATATTCAAAATTTCCAGGAAGTTCCTTTACCTTTAAAACATCATGTAGGTACTGTACCAGTTCCATAGTTCTTTCTGGTGTAGAACACTTGTGTTTATGAAGTTGTGGATGGTTGAACTGCACAAAAGCAGCACATGAAACACTAGGTGTTACTATGTAATCATATTTTTTAAAAATGTCATCAAACTTTTCTACTAAATCCACAGACATTCTTTGAAAACCTCCATTTGCCATAGGTTGTCCACAACATGTTTGGCGTTTAGGATATTCTACGTCAAGTTTTAATTCACGTAGAAGTTTGTAAGTTGCTATGCCAACCTCTGGATATAAGGTATCAACATAGCATGGGATAAATAATCCTACTTTCATAAAATAGTTATATCTTGTTAGCTTTTACCATACAAAAGTAGCAATAAAATAGTAGATATGAAAGAAATATCATGATAAAGTATTCAGAAATTAGCTTATTTTTGCAATCCTACTTTTTTCATTTGAATTAAGGTGCAAAAAAGTAAAGAAACTTTTTGTCCGTTTAGTGTAAATTCGGTAAAAGTAAATCCTCAAATTAGTATTGGAAGATATAAATAACTGCTGTACGAAAATTGACTCTGCGCTAAGAAGTTGATTCCTACTTATCAGTGAGAAATTATACAGCTCTATCAAGAGAAAATAGCAGATAAAAAAAATATAATTACAAATCAATAAAATTATAATTAAAAATTTTTATTTTATAATTACGTTTTTAATTTTTATCATTATAAATTTTCAGGCTATTTACCTGCCTAAAACTCCTTGTGTTTAGTTTTGTATGCTCAGGTTAAAAATTTTAATAAATAAATATTTTGTTTTAGCATTTCAATATCTTTTTGTAACTTTGCATTGCAAAATACTATTATAAATAAAGATATGGAATACAAGAAAACCGAAATAGATGGTGTATGGATTATGGAACCTAAAGTGTTTAGCGATAATCGTGGTTATTTCTATGAAGTATGGAGACAATCTGATTTCGATGAACATTTAGGACAACACGTTGAATTTGTTCAAGATAATGAATCGAAATCAAGCTATGGAGTTCTACGTGGGCTTCACTATCAAAAGGGAGAATTTTCGCAAGCTAAGTTAGTGCGCGTTCTAAAAGGGAAAGTGCTTGATGTTGCTGTGGATTTACGAAAAGACTCTCCAACATTAGGAAAATATGTTATGGTAGAACTATCAGAAGAGAACAAACGTCAGTTCTTTATTCCTCGTGGTTTTGCACATGGATTCTTAGTGTTATCAGAGGAAGCTATTTTTACATATAAAGTTGATAATATTTATGCACCTCAGAGCGAAGCAAGTCTTCGTTGGAATGATGAAACTGTTGGTATAGAATGGCCTATAGATGAAAAAGACATTGTTATTTCTGATAAAGACTTGAATCGGGCTGTAGATTGGAAAGATGCAGATCTTTTCTAAGACAAATTGATAAAACATTTAATGCAATAATGAAACAAAGTTGTTTCTACATACTTATTCTCTGTTTGTTAATAGTTGGATGTACTGACAAGGGCAAACAAGATAATTCTCCTACTGAAGATGCAAAGGCTAAGGAGTTATTTCAAGGCTTATGGGTGTCTGATGATAATGGAGAACCTACATTGTTGGCAAAAGGTGATAGCGTATTTTATCCAGATTCTGCCAGTATGCCTGTGCATTTTTGGATTTATAAAGATTCACTTTATTTGAAAGGACAAAATCAAAACGAATACAAAATAACCAAACAGTCGGAAAATTTATTTGTATTCCTCAATGATAATGGCGATGAAGTACGCATGGTAAAAAGTAAGGAGAAAGACTTGCGTGCATCGTTCGGTTATCAAGTGTATGCGATGAATACATTCTTGCACACACAGTCTGATACAATAGTGAGAACAGATTTAGGATATTTTGAAACTAAAATTTCTGTAAACACAACGTCGGATAGAGTAATAAAATCTACTTATAATGAAAACGGAATTGAAGTAGATAATGCTTATCTGGACAATGTTGCCTCGCTTGTAATATCAAGCCAAGGCACACCTATATATACACATGATTTCAGAAAACAAGAATTTGCTTCGCTTATAGATAAGAAATTCTTAGAAAAAAGTATTTTGCGCAAATTTGAATTTAATCATGCTGATGGAAAAGCATTGTATTTTGATGCCATTATAGGTATTCCTGATGCTTCTACCAGTTATGTTATTGCCATCAAAATAACGACAGATGGTAAAATGTCAATGAAAATGAGATAAGAAAGTACTAAAAGCATATAAAGCATATATTATTAGATAAAGAACCGAATAAAAAGAAAAATTAGAATAATTATGAATAGTAAAGATAAACTTCAGGAAGAACAGATTTTAATTAGAGTTACAGGACAAGATAGACCAGGACTTACTGCATCAATCATGGGTACATTGGCAAAATATGGCGCTCGTGTCCTTGATATTGGCCAGGCAGATATTCACTCAACACTTTCGCTCGGTATTCTTATACGTACAAACGAAGATAATTCGGGTAAGGTAATGAAAGATTTACTTTTTAAAGCAACAGAATTAGGTGTGAATATAGGTTTCTCTCCAATTACAGATGATGAATATGAAGATTGGGTAAATCAACAAGGTAAGAACCGATACATTCTAACTATTATTGGTCGTTCGCTTTCTGCTGAAAATATAGAAGCTACTGCCGAGGTAATTGCAAGTCAAGGAATGAATATTGACTCTATTGTACGCCTCACGGGTCGTCAAAGTATTAAAAGAGAAAACCACAATGTTCGTGCATGTATAGAGTTTTCACTTCGTGGTACTCCTGATGATTATGTTCAGATGCAGGCTGGTTTGATGAAAATGAGCCAAGAACAAGGGATAGATTTCTCTTTGCAGAAAGACAATATGTATCGTCGTATGCGTCGTCTTATCTGTT
>ERZ772956.3036-NODE-3036-length-10296-cov-3.856752_pt1 | contig 10296 bp, 10 predicted proteins | sample MGYA00580683_ERZ772956 | MGnify/ENA primary metagenome ERZ772956 (study PRJEB29015, sample SAMEA2738077) | human oral metagenome | biome: human oral; feature: human-associated habitat; material: saliva | place: China | collected 2212 ...
GCTGCGAGGACTTGGTGGGGATGCGGGCGTACACGATGAATCCCCCATCGGGTCCGGGACCCGTCTTCAGGGATCCACCGACCACCGCCAGGCGTTGGTGCAGGTTGGCCAGCCCCTGGCCCCCGCCGGCGGGTGCCGGAGTCGGCTCAGGCGAGAGATGACTGCCGAACGCCGGGGGAGAGGTCCCACTGCCGGCCGTGCCGGGGTGGTCGGCGACGGTCGGGCGCGCTGTCACGGTACTCCAGTCGCACCTCGACCGAGGCTGCCTCAGCGTGCTTGAGCACATTGGTCAAGGACTCCTGAGCCGTCCGGTAGAGAGCGAGCTGCGCTTGCGCGCTGAGAAGGTTGAGGCCATTCGGTTGCATGCCCTCGCTCATGAGCCGATCGTCCACTGACAGGGTGACCGTGAGACCGGTCGTGCGAACGTCGTCAATGAGCCCAGGCAGGTCGGAGGGATCGGACGCAGTGTTTTATCGGTGACCTGGGATGCGGCCCGGGCGTCGTCGGGCTCGGCGGAATCCGCAGCGCCTGGTGGTTCTCCCGGTTGTGGGGGAGAGGCCAGGGTCCGGGTGAGGCTGCGGGTGTCGGCCAGAGCCGAGCGCACCGTCGTCCGGATCTGCCCGAGAGCCTGCGCGGCCTGCTCCAGTCGCTCGTCGGCGGGGACGTCGATGTCACCCGAGCCGGCTGCCAGGTAGTGACCCGCCTCGGCCTGCACGGCGATCAGTGCCAGGGCGTGCCCGACGACGTCGTGAACCTCCTGGGCGATCTCGTTACGCAGCGCGGCGTCGTGCGCCGCCTGGCGGCTGGCCCGCAGCTGGCCGCGCTGCGTCACCAACCTGCCCAGCCCCCAGGTGGCAGCGGCGACGCACAGCTGAGTGACAAAGGCCTGCGCCATGTCCTGGGCCCAGAGGGAGAGCGGGACGACTCCCAACTCATCCCGGTTCCAGTGCCGCGCCGACGACGACGGCAGCCGCCCAGACAGGCGTGAGCTCGCGCCTGCCCCGCCGGCCGACCGCATAGAAGGACGCAGCGACCGCAAGGTCCGCAGGAAGCGGGGAGTCGACAACGACGAGCTGTAGCGCGCACAGGACAAGGTGGGTGCCGAGCACGGCATCGGGGTGCTTACGGCACCAGTACAGGACGATGAGGGCCAGGGCAGCGCCCGCTGTGATCCCCCAGGAGCTGGTGAGTGCCCAGGTGCTCGCGGTTGAGACGCATGCCAGGGCGCCGACACCAAGGACCTTCGCGCAACAGATCACAATGCGTTTGTTCTGCCCGAGCATGCTTCCCACTATGGCAGAGAGCGTTGGGCGGTTCTGCGCTTCCTCCAGGACGATGACTGCGGCTACCTCCTCGGGCTCGTTAAGGGCCTATTGGAGGCGAGGGGGCTGGATGCATCAAAGAGGGGAGCGGAAGCCCGAACAATCAACCTTCGCAATGCGGCTTGTGCGTCACTTTCCAAGCGCGCCTGGCCCCCTCAAGAGCCGCGGGGAGCGCGGCGAGCAGCCGGTCGACGTCGTCGGGGCCAGTCTCCCGGCCCAGGGAGCAGCGCAACGTGGAGCGGGCCGGCCCCTCCTCGAAGCCCATCGCCAGGAGCACATGGCTCGGCTGGGCGACCCCGGCGTGGCAGGCCGACCCCGCGGACGCATCGATGCCGGCCAGGTCCAGGGCCATGAGCAGTGCCTCGGCGTCGGCCTCCTCGAACCACAGATGCGCCGTGGAGGCCACATGATCGGTGTCCTCCGGCAGCGTGGCGTGAACGCCCGGAAGCGCCCCGGCACCCTCCAGAATCCGGCGCCGCAGGACCGCCAGCCGGGCCTCCTGCTCCTGCTGTTCGGCGACCGCTAGCTCCACCGCCAGGGCCAGCGCCCGGGCCGCCACCACGTCCTGCGTGCCCGAGCGGAGCCCCCGCTCCTGACGGCCCCCACCCGTGGCCGGCGTCAACGCCAGGTCGCGGCGAACCACCAGGGCCCCCACCCCCACCGGCGCCCCCAGCTTGTGGCCGCTCAGGCTCATCGCATCCAGGCCCCAGCCATGGAAGTCCACCGGAACCTTCCCCAGTGCCGCCACCACATCAGAGTGGACGGGCACGTACCCGGTCTCGCCGGGGCGCCCGCAGCCGCTCGCCTCACGCACGCGCCTCACCAGCGCCGCCATGTCCTGAACCACGCCGGTCTCATTGTTCGCCGTCATCACCGATACCAAGGATGCGGGGGAGTGACCGGTGCTGCCCGCCGGCGACACCGCCCGATCCACCGAGTCGAGCTCGACCCGCCCCGCGCCGTCAACCTCCAGCAGGCTCAGCCCCGCCCCCAGCTGGTCCACGGCGGTGCGCGCCGAGTCCAGAACCGCCGGGTGCTCAATCGGAGAGACCACCAGCCTCCCGCCCGGAACCGCTCGCGCACGCCCCGAGACCACCAGGGCATCGGCCTCCGTACCGCCGGAGGTCAGCAGCACCTCATGCGCATCCACCCCCAGGGCACTGGCCAGGCGGGCACGCGCCTGCGCCAGCAGGGCCCCCACCCGCCGGCCCGCAGTGTGCTGCGCACTCGGATTCGCCCAGCCACCCAGCCCACTGGCCAGGTCCTCGGCAACCTGCTGGGCGACCTCGGGACGGACCGGGGCCGAGGCGGCATGATCGAGATAGGTGCGCACACCCCCAGCCTAGATGTATGAGGTCATGACGTCGGCACCTACTGCTCTCCAGCGACAGTGTCGTGACGATGCCATCGCAGCATGGACCTCCTACAACAACTACCATTGCTCCTACGCTTCTGCCTATCATGACCAAACACATGCCGCTCAACCCGCGTCACGAACACCATAGCCTCACGCAGTTATTAGACTCCTTAAATCAGTTATCTACTGATTGAGAATCTAGTTAACTAGGTGGTGCAGATCTTGTCGGGAAAGTGGTTGATTCTCTTCCGGTAGATGTCGCTCCGTCGTTCAATAGTTTTCGCATCTTCGAGGTTTCTTTATGTCTATAAAAAAGCAATTCAGTGTGACTGTAGTTCTGTTTGAAGATTTCGAACTGCTCGACGCCTGCTGTCCGGTCGGACTGATGTCGCGTTTCCCTGAACTTGGTATCACTATGGTGGGGGCGCACGTCGGTGGTGTGCGAAGTTATCGAGGTGTAAGTGTTGCGGCAACAAGAGCATATGATGATGTGATCGAAAGCGACATCATTCTCGTCCCTGGAGGGAGGGGGGCTCGAAGAATAGTTCATGACAAAGTATTCCTTTCCCGCCTCCGGAGATGGGGTGAGGGGGCTAGTGTCATCGCCTCCGTCTGTACTGGAGCGGCGATACTTGCATCGGCTGGCCTGCTCGACGGGTGTAGAGCTACATCAAATAAGCGGGCATTTTTCTGGGTTAAACAATTTGGTTGTGATGTGACCTGGGTTTCTCGTGCTAGATGGGTGCATGATGGAAATCGATGGACTTCATCTGGGGTGATGGCTGGCCTGGATATGACAGTGGCGTTGCTTGTGGAACTTTACGGACAAGATCGGGTTAAGAAAGTCGTGGACGAGATTGAGTACCTCCCATGTAATGACGCTGACGATGACCCATTTTCTTCGGTATCGATTGTTTAAAAATGTGCATGTCTTGAGAGATATTGAGTTTTAATTGTTGGGATGCTGAAAGTGGGATAAAGGAGGCTTATTTATGGAGGTGTTTAGAATGTTTTAAAGGGGTGTGTGTCGCTAAGTAGGGTGGCGTTGCTCTTGGGAGAGTTTTGGTGTCTAAGTCGACTCAACGTAGTGGCACGGGGATCACTTGCATCGAGGTTGTGGACCTGTGCGAGAGGATTTACACAGCGAACCCCGATTTGCCGGTGGTCGGGGCCCGGGTGCTGGGCCTGTTCCTGTGTGTGTCTGGCTCGGACCACCCTGGGGCGCAACCTGCCCCAGGCGCTGCTCGCCGCCTACCTTGACTCATGACACCTTGGTGGGTTTTCGGGGAGGTCGGTGTGAGTTTTCGTTGGTATAGCGGTGTTGGGGGGGGCTGTTGGGGCACTAAGAGGCCGTATGGTGAGCTGGTGTGAGCCCGTTTCTGCGCAAGGTCAGGACTGCTTCGGGGACCATGGCGGTGCAAATCGCGGTCAAGGAGGACGGCGTACGCCGGATTGTGGAGCACCCTGGCGCTCTGCCCACGACGAGGCCGAGCTGGCCGCCCTGATGGAGGCTGGGCGGCAGAAGATTGCTGCCTGGCAGTGCCAGGGGCTGCTGGACCTGGAGTCCCTGGAACCGTCACCAGACGTACCGGCCTGGTGGGTACCACGTGGAGGCCAAGCGCTTGGCTCTGCTGCGGGAGGTCCTGCACGGGGCCTACACCCGCCTGGGGCTGGGCGAGGCGGTCGGGGTGATCGGGCTTTTGAGCAGATGGTGCTGGCGCGTTTGATTGAGCCGTCCTCCAGGGCCCAGGTCCCCCGTGTTCTGGGTGATCTGGGCATGGATGTGGTCAGCGTACGGACCTTTCCCTAGGACGTTGTGTCGAGCGGGGCTACCGGGAGGCGATCTCTCAGGCCCTGTTCGATCACGTCATCGCCACCAGGGTACTGGCCCTGTGCATGCAGGGGTGACCACGCTCTACTTCGAGGCTGAGCGTGAGGACGGCCTGCAGCAGGCGGGTTACTCCAAGGAGAGGAGAGTCGATCCGCAGAGCATCGTGGGCCTGCTGGTCGACCGCCACAAGTTCCCCTCCAGGTCGGCTGCTGGAAGTGCAACCGGGCCGAGACCACCGCGATCATCCCCGTCGTGGAGGCCTTCCAGGCTGCTCACGGCACGAGGAGCTCGTCATTGTCGCCGACGCCGGCATGCTCTCAGCCTCTAACGATCGTGTTCAATGGCTTGTGTGAGCCCTTGTGGAGGGACTGGCACTGATGGCTGCTACCGGTGATGACGACAGGGCTTCTGCTGGTGGGCGGGATGTGGTCTACCAGGTGCGCTCGGCTGGGGCTCAGGACGGCTTGTTTGAGCAGACCTGGTGCCGGGCAGGTGAGGATGATCGGGGCTGATGGCCTGCTGCCGGCCCTGCACCAAGAGAGGCCCTGGAGAGGGCCCTGGCCAAAGGATGAGCTCGGCCTTGTACAGCGAGCTCAGCGCCTCGGCCAGGGCAAAGCCGAAAGGAGGCCGCCCTTGGAGCCTACAGAGACGTCCGCATCGGCCTCAGCCAGGGCGGCCCCGTAGCGGATGGACCTGTACTGCACCCCACGGTCGCAAGTGATGCACCAGGCCAGAGAGATCAGCCCCTTGACGTTTCCGCTGCCAGACGGCCATCTCCAGGGCGTCCAGGGCCAGGTCGGTGCGCGCTGGCCGGTAGGTGGTCTGCCAGCCGATGATCCTCCGGGAGTACACGTCGGTCACGAAAGCCACATAGACCCACCCGGAGAAGACGCGTACATAGGAGGGGGGCACCTCCCGCTTGCGGGGGAATGTCGGCGACCCACAGCTCGTTCGGCCTGAACGCGCTGACATGCCTTTTGACGAGGTCGGCCGGGCACTGGTCCTTTGGAGCCGAGCGCGTCGTTCTGGGCGACTTGGCGCGTCTGACACCGTGTAGGCCCAGGTCGCCCATGAGCCGCACGGGCGGTACAGCGGGCCACGTGACCGGCACCGTGACGCTCAGCGATCTCGGGTCGGCCCCGCATCACGTGCATCTTGCGGGCCCCAGCACCGAGTAGCTGGTTCTTGTGGACCTTGGATATCTCCGCCTTGAGGGTCTCGTCGCGCAGGCTCCTGGCGCTAGGAGGCCGGCTACGGCGGGCGTGAGTCAGGTGCTCGGGGCGATCTTGACTCCGGCGCCAGTGAGCACCTTGCAGATCGGCCAGGCCCCGAACTCCTCCTTCTTGGTCTCGATGTACTGGCAGATCAACGGGACGGGCGCTCACACTCCGCCGCGAAGAAAGCTGACGCGCTCTTTGGGATCGCGTTGGCTCTTCGCAGCTCTCGGACCTCTTTCTCCAGCTCCTTGATCCGCTGCGCCTCGTCGGTGGTGGTTCCCGGCCTCAGACCACCATCGACCTGGGCCTTCTTGACCCAGGTGCGCAGAGCCTCGGGGTGAACGCCAAGCTCGTCGGCGATCCTGCGGATCGCGCCCTTGGCCCGCGCTGGATCAGCCAACGCGTCCAACGTCATCCTCGTGGCTCGCTCGCGCAGCTCATCGGGGTACTTCTTCTGTCCCATGACAGTGATCCTTCCGTGTCATCACTGCCTCCATCAAACCCGGGGCGATTCAGTGATCTTTCGGGTGCCGTCCTTGGTGTGAAGAGCGGCCTCGTGGGTCGAGGCCAGGAGGTCGGCGGCTTCCTGGACGCTGGTGCCGTCCTTGAGGCTGATGCTTACGTGAGCGGAGATGTCCGACGGCGTGGCTGCCTCGGATGAGGCGGAGGGTGCTGAGGTGACAAGTGGGTTGTGACCGAGGTGGTCGGCGGCTTCCTGGGCGACTTGGCGGGCATACACACGATCCGCTGGTCCGGCTTGGGGGTGCAGGCTGGCGTCGATGCGAACGAACAGCATCCAGATCCCCGCCATGCTCACGATTACCGCGACAATCAGCACCAGGCATCCTCTGAAAAGACGATTCGGCGATCGCTGAGGAGACGCCCTGTCGGGTTCAGGAACAGCGTGGGCGTGACTGCCGGTCTGGTCGGAGTCGGTCGACTCATCCACTATGCACCTCCTTTTTGCTTGTCCGACGTATTCTTCCCGATCCGTCGTGGTGGTGGGGGTGTTTGGTCCGACGGCGCAGAGGTGAAGGCGGGGTGGTGGGGCGTCTAGAGCTCGGCGGCTTTGTTGAGGATGGCGGCTTCGTCTAGGCCGGTGTTGCCGTCATGCTGTGGTGTCCAGGTACCGTTGTTGCAGGTGAAGGTCAGCCAGTAGTCGTCGTCGCTGGAGAGGCCTTTCTGCAGCTTGCCGTTGAGCTGGAGTGTGGTCAGTCCTGCGGCTTGGCAGTCGGCGACGGCGTGGACGACGGGTGCTGCTGCCTCGGGGGTGAGACCTTTGCGCTCATCTGTGGCCAGGCCGGTGACGGACAGGGTGTCGCCGTCGAGGTCGATGGTGCCGGTGGGGCCGGCCTGTCTGGCGGCGGTGATGATCTGGTCAAGGTTCGGGTTGGTGAACTTTCCTTGCTGGTTGCTGGTGGAGGTGACCTTCCAGCCGTTCATGGTGAAGGTCTTGGTGGAGCGAGGCGCGCTCGGTTGTAGGAAGGTGGTGGGGAGTGAGGTGACTTGCCCGTAGTCGATATGGGTGTTGTCGATGGTTTTGGCTTCACCTGCGGTGGTCAGGTCCTGTCGGGCGGTGCGTAGTAGGTCTGGACGGCCAGCGCAGTCGTAGGTGGTCTTGATGCTGGTGCCGTGCAGTGTCCAGGATAGGGTGACGTAGAGGTTGATGTTGGTGTCGGGGCTGTTCTTGCCGAAGGCGGCATCATGGGTGGAGGCCAGCAGGTCCGCCACCGCATCAGCGCTGGTGTCGTCCTTGAGGCGCACGTCCAGGTCGGCCTCGGTGCCGCCGATATCGGCCGAGGCCTCGATGACGGTGACCGAGACGACGTTGGGATCCTTGGACAGGTGCTTCTCTGCTGCACTGGCGATGCGTCGGACCTTGAATCCCTCCGGTCCGCTGTCGGGGTTGAGGGTGATGCTGACCAGGTACATCAACCCGACAACCGCCACCACCACGACGACCACCACGACCCGGATGGCCCACCACCCCGCCGACCTGCCGGATAACGCTGCCTTCCAACCCCCCGAAGCGCCGCTGTCCTGGGTGGGGCTGGACGCCTTTCCGGAGCCATCTGTGCTATCAGAGTCTGCCGGCGATGTTTGTTTGCCGTCGTCGGAAGTGTCGAGATCATGACCTGGTGTGCTTGACAAGCTGAGCCTCCAATGACCGTCTAGGTTGACGTGGTTGACAGCCGGTGAAATGCTGACCGCTTCCTCGAGGTGACCTAGTTCGTGTTGATGGAGTAATCGTCAACATACTCCGGGCCCGCGCCTCGCAGGATTCGCCCCTGATTGTGCACGGAGGTGCTCATTCGTGGGGGGTGTTTGGTGTCGTTAGGGTCTTCGCTTGGGATGTATCCCGAGTGGCCAGAGTTCCCTGCCAGGTGTCCGTGGGCGCCGTTGGCGTCGTGAGAGGCGGTGCTCAGCGCAGTGAAGTCTGAGTCAAAACCGGTGGTGCCTCCGCCGCCGACGGTGCCGCCATAGTAACCAGACCTCGCGATCCAGTCGTTACCGGCAGTGGTGGAGAACATGTGGTCGGGCAGCATGTGCAGATCTGAGGCGTCCGTAGTCCCAACGCCCGGCGACCCCCACACAGAGAAGTCATCCACAGGGCTCGAACTCGAGTTCTGCAATGCGTAACCGTTCACCAAGGATCCGTAGGAGTGACCAGCCGCCATCAGGTGTGGATCTCCATGATGGGTCTCCTGAAGGCCATCATAGAAGTCGGCCAGGTATTTGCCGCCTTCCTTGGCTTCTCCTGAGGAGAGGACTTTATCTGCGTGGGGAGCATCGTAGCCCAGCCAGGTTACCCCCGCGACGGTTTCCTGGCCCTTATCGTCACCTGTGGACCAGGCGAGCCCGCTTTCCTTCATAATGTTCTCGGTACCGTTCACATACTTCGCAGGATCACCGTTACTCTTGGCGAGGCCGTTGTCGACCGTTGAGTCCATGCCCGGCGTGGAGACCACTACGTGGGCGGCGTTGTCGACGTCTCCGGAGGCGACTGCGGCTCGGAAGTGGTCGCCGCTGTTGTCCAGTACTAGCAGGGTGCGCCCATCTACAGGCAATGGTTTACCTTTATTGTCTAGGGATTTGGGCTTTCCCTTGTCGTCCAGGAACATGGCTGACAGGGCGTGAATATCCTTTTGTCTCTGGAGTAGAGCTTCATACTCTGGGGTGTTGTCGCCCCATGGGTCTTGTTTGTTTTTGTAGTTTTGGACTCTTTTGTCTATCTCGGCTTGCATGATGGGGAGCCAGATCAAGTTCGCTTGGTATCGCTCATTTGAGGGGATGCCATCAAGGTTGCCGATCCAGGCTGGGTGCTTGGTGATAATATTCTGTCGTTGTGCGTCAGTCAGTGAAGTCCACCAGTCGTTGATCTGACTGGGTGTCCACTTGGGGTTTGGAGGCTTCTCGCCGTGGTTGACCACCTCGGGGCTCGGGCCGTTTGCTGTATCGTCCAGTTTAGCAAGTTCATCGTATGCAGAAGAGATGAAGGTGACGGTGTCGTCTGCTTGCTCGACAAGTCGGTCGCGTTCCTTCTTGTATCCTTCAATCAATGACATTGCGTGAGTGGGTTCAAGGTTAGGGTTTTTCTTGTAGTCGGCCGTAATCTCTCCGCTTTCGGATATCTCTAAATCATCGCCCTTTATTCTGGTAACGAGATTGTGGGCGGCATTGTTGATGGTAGTGACAGTGGTGGAGGCGTCTTTAAGGTCGTTGCCAGCCTTATCTAAACCAGTCCAGAGATCCTCGGCGTCGTCGGCGAGGATTCGTCGTGCCTTGGCCTCCGCCTCGAAGGTCTGTCCGGACAGGCCGTCGCCCAGTCCGTCCTTTTTAAGGTCGGCGTTGACCTGCTCATACTTGTGAGAGGCAGCCACCAGGGCGTCACCCGCCTCAAAGAGGTTGGTGCCACTCCAGGATAGGAGATCATTAAACGTAACCACGGGGTTCTCCAAAAGGGTAAACTGCTTGAACTGTTAAGGGGGAAATGTGTCAAGTGAGGCTAGTGATGTCTGATGTGGTTCAGCTGTCGCCGTTCTTGGGGGTGCAGGCTGCTGCGGCGCCGTCGGCCGCCTTGAGCTGGTTGGTGGCGTTGTAGATCCCGTTGTGGTGATTCGTCAGCCTGTTGGCGAAGGTGGTGCGGGCCTTGGACACCGCGTCCGCCGCCCTTGACGCGTCGTCGGACAGTCCGGCACCCGTCAGGCCGTTCGCCGAGGAGCGTACGTCACTGTCGCCTCCCGACGCGTTCACCTCACTGACGCAGTTCTCCACCTCCGAGCGGAGCTTCGACGTCGTCTCCCCGCACATTCGCAGATCAGCCACCTGTCCCCGTCCTTCCTCGTTACGGCGAAAACCGCCTCACGGCTATCAAGTCGCGGCCGCCACAGCGAACCGACCGGACACACGATAACCAATAATCATCGGCCGCGGGGGACTTACGGACGACGAAATCCGCCCGAGAGCCACAGTGCTTACTGGACATGGCAGCCAATAAGTCAGGCACCGGGGCGGGGTCAGATACCGCTGACGAGCTTGGTGATGCGCTGGAGGCTCACCTTGCGGCTC
>ERZ772956.3037-NODE-3037-length-10295-cov-45.108203_pt1 | contig 10295 bp, 10 predicted proteins | sample MGYA00580683_ERZ772956 | MGnify/ENA primary metagenome ERZ772956 (study PRJEB29015, sample SAMEA2738077) | human oral metagenome | biome: human oral; feature: human-associated habitat; material: saliva | place: China | collected 2212 ...
AGGCGAACATGGACCTGATCTCGGTGCACCCGGTGTTCAACCTGTACAACCGCGACTGGCCGACCATGACGATGATCGACGGCTCGCTGCCGCCTGCCAAGTTCGTCTACGGCGATGCGGATCGCCTGGGCCATGCGATCGACTCGTTCGTGTCCCCCGGCGTCATCGTCTCCGGCGGCGAGATCGTACGCTCGGTCATTTCCCCGAACACCTACGTCCACTCGTGGGCAAAGATCGAGGATTCGGTCGTCATGCACGGCTGCCGCATCGGCCGCTCGTCGCGAGTCGTGAAGACGATTCTGGATAAGAACGTCGTCGTTGAGGAAGGTGCCGTCGTCGGTGTCGATCTTGAGCACGATCGCGAGCGCGGATTTACCGTCACCGAGTCCGGCATTACGGTCGTCCCCAAGGGTGCGGTCGTCCGCAAGTGAGCATGACTCACCGTCTCGATGAGCCGGGTGCGCCGCTGCTGTGTGCCAGCGGGGCGCCCGGCCTCGTCGTCACCGACGTCGATTCGACGCTGATCAGCCAGGAAGTCATCGAAGAGTTGGCTGAGGCTGCAGGCACCCGTGAGCGGGTCGCCGAGATTACGTCTCGTGCGATGAATGGCGAGCTCGATTTCGCGGAGTCTTTGCGTGAGCGCGTCGCAACCCTCGCGGGTGTCCCCGAGTCTGTCTTCGGTGATGTCTTGGCTTCCATCACCCCCACAACGGGTGCGCGCGAGCTAATCGACGCGGTCCACCGGGCGGGCGGAAGGTTCGGCATCGTCTCAGGCGGATTCGAGGAAGTGGTCGCTCCCCTGGCGGCGTCCCTCGACATCGATTTCTACGCGGCGAACCGCCTCGAGGTCGTCGGCGGCGTTCTGACCGGCCGCGTCCTCGGGCGCATCGTGACCTCCCAGGTGAAGGTCGACTGCCTGCGTGAGTGGGCCTCGTCCCTCGGGGTCCCCCTCGAGCGCACGGTCGCGATCGGTGACGGGGCGAACGACGTCCCCATGATGCACGAGGCCGGGGTTGGTATCGCGTTCTGCGCCAAGCCCGCCGTGCGCGAGCAGGTTGCGGTCCAGCTCAACACTCCGGATCTGTCCCTGGCGATCGCGCCCCTGGGCCTCGCCTAGCCGAATACGTCAGGGCTCGCGCGTATCTGTCAGGCGGATCATGTGACCGTCCCACCCGTCGCGCCAGGCACGCGCATACTCGAGGATCTGGGCGGGGTAGATCTCCCCGTTGATCTGAGCCGCTGCCTCGTCGATATCCCACCACGCCTGGGTATCGATGACGGAACGCTCCAGTTCGGTCCAGCCGTCCCTACTCAGCACGGTCGAGGGTGCCTGCGCGATGAAGAACCACTCGTCTTGGCGGGCTGTTACCGCCAAGAAGTCGAACTCGGCGGTCCGATAGAGGACAGGTCCGACCAGGTCGTCAGGGGCCAGCTGGATGCCTGTTTCCTCGAAGACCTCACGCACGGCTGCGCCACGCGGGTCCTCCCCTTCCTCGATGCCGCCCCCGATCGTGAACCACCAGAATCGCTCCGGCTGGTCCTCGTCATGGCCCTTGGCCAATAGGACCCTCCCACTGTCGTCGAAGAGAAGGACGCGGGCGGCCTCCCGGTGGGGATAGCCGTCCGCGTCCAATGGCCAGTCGAGTGCGCTCATGCCTCCAGGGTAGCCCGATGGCGTCGCAGTCCCCACACGAGGAGGGCTGTGCTCACGACGAACACCGGGATTTCGATGGCGCCGTAGGTCAGGTTCCACGAGTCTTCGGGAGCTACGAACCCCAGGCCGTTGGCCTGGGCGTGCAGCGCGAGCGCTCCGACGTAGCACAGGGCACCAACGAGGACTGCGCGCGGCGTGCTAGTGGCGCGCAGGACGGCCCAGGCCAGCGCGTATCCGAACAGGCCGGTGAAGATAGCGTGAGCGTATGCGCCGAGGATGGCGCGCACGAGGAAGGATTCCCACAGTCCACCCATGCCGTCTTCGAGGGCGCTCACGTAGTAGCCCACGTCCTCGCCCCAGGCGAAGCCGATGCCAACAAGGGCACCGAGAACGCCGCCCTGCGCGGGACGCTCGAGCAGCCGACGTGCAGCGAGAATCAGCGCAAGGACGCCGAGGCCTTTGCCGGTCTCCTCGACGACGGGTCCCGTCAGCACGGAGGTTGCAAAGTCAACGGCGCTTTCCCCTAAGCCGGACTCTTCAACGGCAGAATCCACAAAGCCGTTTCCGAAACCGGCAAAAATAAGAGCAGCGCCGGTTCCCCAGCCGAACGCGGCAAGCCAGGCGAGAACGGTAGGCTTCATGCGCGCCAACACACCGAGGAACACGAGCCCCACGACCGCGCTCAGTGTCGAGGCGCCAACCGCGAGCCAGGCATCGGAGGACGAGACTCCCGCTAGGGCGTTCGAAAATTCATAGATAGCCGCCGGGATGCTCAGTGCGATCAGCACGGCGGAGCAGACGATCAACGCCCAGGAACGTGGGCGCGTCGAGAGTTCATCAGTCACGTAGGTTTCCTTTCTGTCCCCTCTATCGTGAGACATGAACCTATGTGTGTCCTATGAAAAGACGATGCGCGACCCGTGAGAATCGAAACACCTACATGGGGCGGATGCCCATGAGCGACTGGAAGGTCTGACGCTGTGTCGTCGCCTCCTGAATCTTGTTCTGAGTCTCGTCGATCCGGGCCTTCTCGGGACCGCGCACGTTCATGACGATCTGGTCGAGTCCAACGGATGCCAAGTTGTTCATGAAGGACTTCATCGCGCGCTTGGCAGCGGGACCGCCGCCCGCGACCCAGGCCAGAGCATTGCGACGCGAACCCGGGTCACACACCATCTGGACCTCGCTCGGCAGAATCCACCCCTGGTTGACGTAGGGCATGAGACCGGCAGCGATGTCGCGCCGCTCCCGACGCATCGTTCGAGCGACAAAGAACAGCCAGCCGCAGAACAGAGGAACCTGGAAGATGAAGTAGAGCATGTAGAAAACAGCGCGGGAAGGCGCGATCACGGCGGATCCGTTCCACACACCGTGCATCGTCACGCCGATCAGGTAGCCAAGCGTCACAACACCGATGCCGGCACCGATCGATCGCGTACGCGTCACCGCCCATCCGATCGCCCAGCCTGTGCATGTCGTATACATGACGTGCCCGAACACACCCAGCAAGACGCGATTCATGAACGTCAGGGCGAGTCCCCCATCGTAGAAGCTCCTCACGAAGTAGGTGAAGTCTTCAACGACGAGGAATCCCGCCGCCGAGTAACCGGCGTAGACGAGGCCGTCGAGCGGGGAGGAGATGCTGTGCCGCCGCATCATGACGATCACGAGCACGCCGAGAGCCTTGAGGAATTCTTCGCCAACGGGAGCGGCAACCACAATCTCGAAAATCTGACCCGCAGAACCGCTACCTGTTGCACTGGCGACAGCGACGCCAGCGAGTCCGTTCGAAATAAGCGCGAAGAAGACTGCCACGCCGCCACCCCAGAGGAGCGCTGCGATCTTCGTCCACCAGGGCTCGGGCTCGAAGCGGTCCACGAACTGAAGGAACCCCAGGATGATGACAAGCGGGACCAGGCAGAAAAAGGCGATGAATAAGCCGAGGAAGGGGCCACTGGCGAAAAGGAAGCTGCTGGTACCCACGAGCATCATTGCTGCGCCGGCACCGATCACGACGGCTTCAAAAACCGGTGCCTTCTTGGGAGCGGTGGGCATGGCCCACGACTGCACCTGTTGCGGCGCTGCTTGCGGGTACTGTGCGGCGCTCGGCCCGGGCATAGTCGGCGCCGAATTGACGAACGACTGGAAGGACGAAGTGAATCGCGCTTCGGGCTCGAATCGCGTCATCGGGTCGGGGGCAGGCATCTGCGTCGACTCAGTGGCAGGCTGTCCTGTTGAAGCAGCGGGGGCGTAGGCCGAGGCCGCCTGCGGCTGCGGGATAACCGAGCTAGTGGGTTGAGGAACGCCAGCGTCGTTAGACGCAGGAGCATCGGAGGCACCGGACTGAGGATCGGACGACGGCTGCGGGACGGCATCGCTATCCGAGGCCGTGTCTGCGTTATCTTCCGGCTCAGGCTCGGGGGCGTAGCTCGAGGTCGCGGGAGCACCGTAGCGCCCACCCGGAGCCTGACCACCCTGCTGAGGTGCAGGAGCACCGTACTGCCCACCCGGAGCCTGCGCCCCCTGATGAGGTGCAGGCGCACCAAACTGCCCACCGGGAGCCTGCTGCTGAGGAGCCGGAGCGTAACCCGCCCCCGCGGGCGCACCAAACTGCGAGCCCGGAGCCTGCATGCCCTGCTGAGGCGCGGGCGCACCGTACTGTGCCCCCTGCTGAGGCGCAGGAGCACCGTACTGCCCACCCGGAGCCTGCATGCCCTGCTGAGGGGCCGGAGCACCGTACTGCCCACCCGGAGCCTGCATGCCCTGCTGAGGGGCCGGAGCACCGTACTGCCCACCGGGAGCCTGCTGCTGAGGAGCCGGAGCGTAACCCGCCCCCGCGGGCGCACCAAACTGCGAGCCCGGAGCCTGCATGCCCTGCTGAGGCGCGGGCGCACCGTACTGTGCCCCCTGCTGAGGCGCGGGCGCACCGTACTGCGCGCCGGGAGCAGGCTGTCCCTGCGGCTGGTTCGGGGGCACAAAGCCTTGCTGGGGCGCGGGGTGTGGGTAGTTGTTACTCATAGCTCGTCTTCTTTCTTAGTGTGCCTGCGCGAGGCGGGACACGGCATCCGTCACGTCCTGCTGCTGTTCGGCGATCGATGTCAGGCGCAGGAATTCTCGCCTGTTGTCGACTGCTTCAGCGAGCATCTGGCGGTCGGCTTCGATACGCGCGGGGTCGGGGCCGTTCTTGGCCATGAGGCGCTGATCCATGCCCAGAGAGGCAAGATTGATGAGGAAGGAGCGCATGGCACGCTTGGCCTCGCGTCCGCCGGTTCGCGCCCACTTGAGGGCGGCTCGGCGCGCGCGTCGGTCGCTGGCCATCGTGACTTCGCCGGGAATGAACCATCCGGTACGCACGTAGGGCACGAGTCCGATGCGGATCTTCTCGGCTTCCTTGCGGGACATGATGATGAGCGTGACCGCCCACACGATGAAGGCTGGCACGCCGATGACTGCGTACAACAGTAGGAAGTATTGATTCAGGAACGCCAAGGTGCCGTTCCACGCGAAGTGGATGCACATGGCGAAAAACCAGAACACCAGCACGATGCCAGTCTTGGACCAGCCGCGTTTGAATTTCAGCAGTGCCAGGGCGAGGCCGATGCCGGTCATCGAGGTCGCCATCGCGTGAACGAAGGGACTGGCCAGACCTCGCATGATGAAGGTCCAGACGATGCTGCCGGCCTCGGGATTATCAACCCTCACGAAGTACAGGATGTCCTCGGCAAACATGAATCCGCCGGCGGAAAAACCCGCGTAGACGACGCCGTCAATGAGCGAATTAATGTTGGTACGGCGCACGACGACGACGATGAGGACGCCCAGCCCCTTGAGGGTCTCCTCGACGAGAGGGGCGATAAACGCCGCGCCAAGGGCACTGGATTGCTGGAGATCGCCGGTCGTGAAGGTGATGTTCTCCTCGAGGGCGGTGTTGAGGATACCGGAGGACAGCGTCGCAACACCTGCGCCCCACAGGAACAGAGCCACCTTCGTCTTCCAGGGCTCTGGCTCCCATCGGTCGATGAACAGGATGAAGCTGAGGACGATGAGGAGGGGAACGACAGCGAGAAGACTCGTCTTAATCAGAGATGCGACACCCGATGACGCGGGGCTGAGCCAGAAGATGACAAGGCCGAGAAGACCGAGGGTGCCGACCGTCGTCATGATGACCTCGAACCACGGGAACGAGTGGCGTGCCTTCGGCGTCTGCCACACGGGTGCGGCGTCATCGGGCGCGGGCCCGGAGATGCCACTGACGACGTCGATGTTGACGCTACTGATCTTCTTCAGGCGGTAGTCTTCGCCCGGCCCTCCCCAGTGGGTCGTGTGCATGTCAGTATCCCCGTCCGCCGATATGTGTGTCGTCATCAAAGTCAATGGGCTCGGGAACCGGTGCGTGTCCGGCGAGCCGAAGCAATTTTACCATCCGTGCGGAACGCAGGGCACGGACCCCAGCCACATCGACGTTGTGGACGTTTCTGGTCAGCTCGATGCGGTAGCACGTCGCGTCAAGTGCCTCGAGGCGGGCGGCAGCTTGCGGGTCCGCCTCGATCTGCGCACGCACGTCGGGAGTGAGCGTTTCTCGGATCGCACGCGTCACAGCGGACGCCCGCTCGAGGCGGGCGTTGACCTCGACGCGATCCGCTTGACGCTGAGCGCTCGTGCGTCGATCGAGTCCGTCGGTCGTCAGTTGATCGCCGCCGTCGCGAATGTACGCGCGCGCAGCATCGACGAGGCCGGGGCCTCCCCCGCTGTCAAGGCCGGCGGCGTGAGCGAGAAGTTCAGCCTCGGAGGCGCGACGCAGCAAAAGTCGCGAGAGAGAGTCGCGAGAAGCAAGGATGCGCTGATGGAGCCGGTCCAACCTGCGCGCACGCGTAATCGCGAATCCAGCGACGACAGCCAGCGTGATGACGGCGAATACGATAGCGGCCAGCAGCCAGGGGGACAGTGAGATCATGCGAGTTCATCCCCTTCTTCTCCGCGGCCTCGGATCAGGTCACGTGCCCGGCGCGTTCCCGAGTCGGCGGGACTTCCCATGGCGATCGCCAGCTTGTAGACCTCGAAGACCTTATCCGCCACAACTTCCCAGTCGTACTGCGCCGATGAGCGAGCTCCGGAAGCGGACAGCTCTTCAAGGCGGTCGCGGTCGCTGAGCAGGTCGATGAGCGTACGTGCGAGCGAGTCACTGTTACCCGTCTCGAAGAGCGCGCCGGCTCGCCCGTCCTCGAGCACCGCACGGAAGGCGGGGATATCCGAGGCAACGACAGCCGTATGGGCCGCCATCGCCTCGACGAGGACGATGCCGAAAGACTCGCCACCCGTCTGCGGAGCGACGTAGATGGACGCGCCCGCGAGCAAGGATTCCTTCTCCTCGTCGCTGATTCCACCCAGGAAGGACACAGAATCACCAAAGCGCTCGACGGCCCGGCGGATCTCCGGAGCGTCTCCTCGCCCGGCAATCAAGAAACGGGCACCCGGAAAACGCTCGAGAACACCAGCGATAGCACCCGCGAAAATGCTCAGGCCCTTGCGAGGCTCATCCAGGCGGCCGAGGAAAACGATGACCGGGCGCTCATCCGTCGCAACCCACTGCTCCAATGGCTGCGCGGTGCGGAACGAGGCCGTCTCCACGCCGTTCGGGATGATGACGGCGTCGCCGCCGTGATGCTCAATGAGCGTGCGTCGAGCTTCTTCGGAGACAGCGATGCGCACTCCGATACGTTCCATGTACAGGCGCATGGGGGCCGAGGCAATCGCGCGCGAGACCGACCGGCCCAGAGCGGCGTGGAATGTTCCCACGAGAGGGGCACTCGACAGCATCGCGGCGGCCATCGATACCGAGGGGACCACGGGTTCGTGCACGTGGACCACGTCGAAGTCATTGTCTGCCAGCCAGCGTCGCGTTCGCGCGAGTGCCTTGGGTTTCACCGAAATGTTCGCCACCGACCCGTTGAAGGGAATGGAGACGGACGAGCCCGCGGAGGTGATCCATTCGGGGAGCTCGTCGGATGTCGACGGCGTGAGCACCTGCACGTCGTGGCCACGCGAGCGCAGCTTCAATGAGAGGTCGCGAATATGAAAGCCCACTCCCCCGGGCACGTCCCAGGAGTATGGGTTCACGATCCCGATCTTCATCGATTCTTCCTCTCGTGCTCGGCCCTGGCGCGCGCAAGCCGCTCGGGGTCAAGGTCTTCCACGAATACCCTCTGCATCATGTGCCAGTCCTGCGGCTTCGACGCCATCATGGCGGCAAATTCGTCGACCCATGCCTGCGTGAGGGCCTCGACGCGGTTGAGGCCGGGTCGGTCCTGCTCCTCGACGCGGATCGGCCCGACGCAACGCACGCGCACATCGGCCCCGGTCGATGTCTCGTTCTCGTAGGTGATGCATGCGGCGAAGAGCGGGCGATCGAGCTTGGTCGCAAGCGCTGCGGGGCCCGCGGCGACGAGTGCCCGCCGCGTGCCGAGATCGACCTCGATGCCCGACCCCGAAATATCTCGGTCTGCCAACAAAGGAACGATAACGCTGCGGCCGCGCACGCGCTCAATGAGGGCAGAAAAGACCGACTCTCCCTTCGCGACGCCGATGATCTCCATGCCGATGCCTTCGCGCAGCGCCACGAAACGCTCAAACAGTGAGGGAGGTTCGACCTTCTCGGCTACGGTCACGATTGTGCGACCGTGGGCACACACCCATGCTCCCGCGCGGTCCCAGCTGCCCGAGTGTCCCAGCGCGAGGACCACCGGTCCGTCCGCACTGGCCTGTGCCAAGGCCTCGAATCCCTCGAAGGACACGCCCTCGAGCAGCGGCGCGCCTCGACGCGATCCGAGCATCAGCTGCTCGGCATAGTTGCGGATGTGCGAGCGAACTGCGTCGCGCAGCTCATCTGCTGATGGCTCCGTTCCGGTCAAACGCGCCATGTTAGAGCGCAGCCGATCGATCATGGCGCCCCCACGCCTGGCCGCGATGATTGCGCCCGCGTCCGCCATGCGCATGACGAGGCGCAGCGGGAGGCGAGGAGCGACGGCAAAAGCACAGGACAGGGGCGAGAAAGTCACTGGGCTCCCTCGTCGATGTGGCGGGCGGTGAACCAGATACGCTGGCAAACGGTCACAAACGACGCGAAAGCGACCCACGTCAAACCGGCCGCGAAGATCCATTCGGGCAGGCCCAGGCTCATGAGAATCGCCGTGCCCATGCCGATGATGAGGCGGTCGGTTCGCTCGGCGATGCCCAGCTTGGCGACGACCCCGACGGACTCGGCGCGAGCGCGCGCGTAGGGTACGGCGGCCGCGCCAACGATGGAGCAGATGCCAGCAATGATCGCCCACGTGCGCACGAGCGAATCGTCCATCTGGAAGATCGCGTAGGCGGTCAGGGAACCAAACACGGCACCGTCACCGAGGCGATCAAGCGTCGAATCGAGGAAGGCTCCAAAGCGCGTGCCCCCCGTGGTCATCCGCGCAAGCGTGCCGTCCACGGAGTCGCCGAACATGACGACTGCCAGGGCAATACCGCCCTGCCAGATCCACCCCTGCGGAATGCAGATAACCGCGATCGCGACCGTCGCAACGGTGCCCGCGACCGTCACCGCATTAGGGGTGACGCCGGCTCGTGCGAGAACGCGAGCGAGAGGCGTAAAGATAGCCTTCGTGATGGAACGTCCGTGGTTTCCGAGCATCAGTCCTCCTTCGGCCAGGCGGCGGCCAGGCGCGCCCGAGCATCCTCCAGGAGCTCAGGCACGGCCTTTGTCTGCGCGATAATCGGCAGGAAGTTCGCGTCCCCCAGCCAGCGGGGAACGACGTGCTGGTGGAGGTGGGCGGCGATGCCGGCACCGGCCACCTCGCCCTGGTTCATGCCCAGGTTGAAACCCGCCGGAGACGCGACCTCGCGCGTGACACGCATGGCCGTCGCCGTCAGGTTGCCCAGCTCGATGCGTTCCTCGTCGGTGAGCTCCGTGTAGTCGGAGACGTGACGATACGGGCACACGAGCAAGTGCCCGGAATTGTAGGGGAACAGGTTCATGAGCACGAAGCAGGTGTCGCCGCGGTAGACGATCAGTCCCGTCTGGTCGTCCTTTCCGGGCGCCGTGCAGAACGGGCACCCGACGTCCGAGGCGTCGGCGGGCTTGCCTTCGCCGCGGATGTAGGCCATCCGGTAGGGGGTCCAGAAACGGCCGAAGCCGTCCGGGACGCCCGCAAGCTCGCGGGCGTCCTCAGTCGGCAACGGGCCGTTCGAGGTACCGATCACATCGGAACCGGCATCGCGGCTCATAAGACTCACGCCTCGTCGAGGCCGTCGATCTGGTCGGCGTTGTTGCGCTGCGCAATGTGGGAGGCGATCAGCTCGACCGCGCGATCAACGGCGATGCCGTTGTGCTGCGAGCCGTCACGCAGACGGAAGGAGACCGCGCCCGCCTCGACGTCCTCGCCGCCGGCGATGAGCGTGAAGGGGATCTTGTCCTTCGAAGCGTTGCGAATCTTCTTGCCGAAGCGATCGTCCGACAGGTCGGTCTCGACACGCACGCCGCGCTCGCGCAGCTTCGCAGCAACATCCTTGACGTAGCCATCGAAGGCCTCAGCGACGGGAATGAGGCGGACCTGGACGGGCGAGAGCCACGCCGGGAACGCGCCCGCGTAGTGCT
>ERZ772956.3041-NODE-3041-length-10286-cov-7.581175_pt1 | contig 10286 bp, 22 predicted proteins | sample MGYA00580683_ERZ772956 | MGnify/ENA primary metagenome ERZ772956 (study PRJEB29015, sample SAMEA2738077) | human oral metagenome | biome: human oral; feature: human-associated habitat; material: saliva | place: China | collected 2212 ...
ACTCACGACCAAACTTCCTATCCATTCCGACAGCAGCAATCTTGAACCCTTTCTCTCTCATTTTGATGAACCATTTAACGATATCATCATAGAGAACAGTCGGAGTATTGCTCATAGTCAGCCAACCATCAGACTGCCAACCAAAGAGTGGAATTCCATCATCATTTGCTTTCTTTTGAGCATTAACACGAGGGAAGAAAGCGTGTGTGATACAAATATCAACATCTTTCTGACCGTCATGGTAAACACCGTAAAGAGCAGCTGCGGTCAAGTCATGCAATCTTGACAAATCAGCTCCACCATACCACTGGATAGGCAAGCGGGACAGTTCTTCCAAAGTCCAATCATAGCTACTGTCTGAAGCAATGAACTCATCAGGATTGAAATAAGCGTTCATCGAGTTAGTAAAGACATTCAGTGTCTTGTTGAAAAACTCATTTCTCGTCTGTGGATCATTCATAGCTTGTTCTGCTTCAGCTCTCAAAGTAGGCATGGACACCGTGACACCCCAAGACGGATTTGCCATCTTCAAAACATTATCATCAAGATAGTCACCAACATCACCATCAGTTGTCTGATTGGCTTTACAAATAAAGATAAATAAAGCCTCATCCTGTACCAACTGCTTGAGCACTTTCTGACAGTATTTCAAGCGATTAGCAAGAAAGCCTGTTGGAATATCCCCAGCCGTAGAGATAACAAAAAGCATACTGTTACGGTATGCTGACATTGTTTTCTTCATAAGACCATACTTCTTAGAATTTCGCATGGTGTGAGCTTCATCGATGACCGTGACATTACCATTGAGAGAGTCTAAACGACTTTCATCATTGGCCAGTGCCTGAATATAGAATGACCCATCGTCTCCAAAATTGGCTGTGATAGAGTGTTCTTGGTTGTTGTCCTTTATACGTATAGATTTTTCATTCCATCGTTCAACATTGAACTTGATGAAATTAAAAGCTTCCAGTGCTTGCTTAACAGAATTGGCCACGATATAGCATTTTGAACCACTATCGGCATCCAAAATCTGATAAAGCAGAGCAATAGCAGCAGTAAAACTGGTCTTACCGTTTTTCCGTGCCAGCATTATCAAGGCTTCTTTGAACCTACGCTCGTTCGTACCAGCGTGATAGAACCCAAAGAGATTGACAACCGTGAAATGTTGCCACGGTTGCAAAATCAAAGGCTTGTTACGGATAGACATGGCAAACATGTCATCTCCTTGCTGATGAACAATTGAGTTCTCAATGAAGTGAACAGCGAAATCCACTATATCCTCATCAAGCTCATATACTGGATTTTCTAAATCCCTCAAAAAGCGTTCAACAGCCAAAATCCGTTCTTCGTTATGTTCCTCTTGATAGCTCAGGACATAATCAACATAGGCTTTAGCTTTTCCAAGATTGGTTGTAGCGTGGCGAAAATCGGCAAAACGTTTTTCAAAGTCTTTATCCATCTTTCACTCGCTTCTTTTTCAGTTCATTCTTAAACTTCAGAACTTCGGTTAGAACTGAATCACCTTCTTGTTCTACTACCTCACCGAGTGATTTCGGGTTCATCATCAATTGATTAGAGTAGCTGAGAATGTCTTTCCTCAAAATTTCCATCGCTGTCAAGATTGGAACTTTACGTTCGTTCTCAGCACCAGCCTTATTGACGTAGGTGTCTGTTACTGGATAACCCATATCAGCATAATCTTGAGCAAGTTTCTGATACTGATATAGCATGCCTGCAAAGATGTCAATGATCATTTCAAACTCTTTACGATAAGTGCCCAAGTCTTTCATCTGCTTGACCACTTTTGACTTAATCGACTTCGCTGTAATAGGTTTAGCCAAAAAACTACCTCCTTCTGTCAAAATTGCTTAGTTTTTATCCCCTTTTTGTTTGAAGGCCCCCGACTTGGAAAAAGTTCCCTTCACCGGTACCCAACAGCCCAAAAAATATTTTTTTTAGGTGGGGGGGTTAAAATAAAAAATCGAAAATTTTAAAAATTCGATTTTTACAAAATTTCATTTTTTTGATTTTTTAAAAAATCCTCAAAATCCTTTTTTCGTTTTTTCTGCCAATATAATCCCTGGTTAATTACTTTGTCATTAACTCTATCATGAAAGGTGTTGTGTTTTTTGTTTGTCAATGGCAAACAATTCCATTCGACGAATTCAAGTTCAGGATATTCTGATACAGGGAAAATATGATGAACCATTTCTGCTTGAGTAGAAATGCCGTAGCGTAAACTTTCTTGACAAAGATAGTCATGTCTGCGCATTACTCTGTCACGGAACTTCTCCCACTTCTTAGACTTCAAGGTTGGTCTGATAGATTTGTTATACACTTCAAACCTCCTTTCTCAATACTAAAAGGGACAGGTCAACGACCTATCCCCTCTCACACAAGAAATCCATGGTACCATAATAATTCTTTTATTGTGAGAAAACAATAGCTTTTATTCTCACTTTAAAAATTATTGTGGATTGTCAGGTAAGTTAAAACGTTTTTGAGTAAATTCTGAAACTTCTTCATGAGACTCTTTAGGTATTTCTTTTTCCCAGTCTACAAGGATAGATGTACAACCTAGTCCAATATTCGCTGGAGTAACATGGTATCCAACTATCTTGTAATTTACTCCTGGATTATTTTTGATGTCTTTGTTTAGTTGGCTAGCTGCTCCAATTTCAAAAAATTTATCACGATATTCTTTAATCATGTTGTGCTCCTTTTTTTATGTTTTTTTCTCCCCACCTTCACATATCTTATATTTTGTTAAACTCACTCTAAATCTTAAAGCCTTACTAATCATAGGTTTTAAAGTGTTACATTTTTTTAGTTTATGCTTAACTCATTATGTGAAAGTAATAAATAAAAAAATTAAATAACAAAGTTCCGTAGCGCATCGTCAAGTTCTGCTTGTTCAATTCCTATGTATCTAAGCGTTATTGCTGGTGATGAGTGATTGAACATTTTTTGTAATGTCCCTACGTCCTTTGTTTTGTTGTAGTATTTATAACCAAAAGTCTTACGCATTGTGTGAGTTCCTACGTTATCAATGCCAAGTTCTTCAGCTGCTTCATGAATGATTTGATAGGCTCGCTCACGAGTGATCGCTTTATTCTGACCTTGCCTACTCTTGAATAAGAAATGATGAAATGGTTTCCCTTCGACATATCGTCTCATTTCTTTTTTGAGTTCTTTGGTCATTCGTCTAGTTATCTGTTTGCCAGTCTTACGTTCCCTTAGTTTAATGTGCCAGCCTTGGACATCTTTCACTTTCAGAGTAAGTATATCTCCAACTCTCAATCCAGTATTCAGACCTGTGATGAATAACATGTAATACATCTCATTCCATTCTTTCAAATAATCTTTCATAGCCTGGATGTCATCGCTATCTTTTATTGGTGATACATATTCCATGTTTTACCTCCTTTCTGTAAACAAAAAGCCAGCGTTTGCTGACTCTTGATGACACTTCTGTTTGACAACTTATTTGACTAGAATTAAGGATGTTTCCCAAAGTGTGATGTGTATTTTTGTTTCAGAAGTTCATGCTATCATGATATTTTGTTTAAAGTGAGAATACAAGATGTTTTATTCTCATTTTATGCAATCCCTTTGATTTTTGCATAGGTTTTTAAAATTGTTTTCCTTTTGCGATAAATAGTTGCGTCACTCACGAATAGTTTGCCAGCAATTTCTTCCCATTCCAATTCTGACTGCCCCCACCTCAAATCAAAGATTTCACGTTGTTCTGTTGTCAATTGTTCTAAGAATGTTTCAACAGTTTCTTTGAATAACTCAAGATTCCTTAAAGGTACATCACTGCTTAGTTTTATTACTGTATTTTCAGTTGGTTTACTTATGCGATTACCTCTACTGCCAACTAGTTCTTCACCGTTTTTTGCCATAACTTCAGCTGTTCTAACCCAGATATCACGATCTACTTCTTTAAATTTTAAAAGTTCTCTATCTAGATAATATAGTTCACGACTATTCAGTGCTCTCAAGTGTTACCTCCTTATCATTGGTTTCTCCAGTGAGTCTATTTTCTAAAATGTGTTGAGAAAAATAAGTGTCGCCATCATACGTGAAATAATCAACAGTTATCTCAACCCATTGACTTCTTGTATATGGATATCTGTTTGGTCGTTTCATTCTGTAACCTCCTCGACTTCCACGCCCTCACAATCAAACACCCAGCTAAAGCCATCTTCTTCTAGTTCTTTTCGGGTGAATTTAGTTCTAAACGGATACCACTCACCACACCAAAATATTTTTCCATCTTTTTCGCATAATATCTGAGCGTGGTTTTTGTAATTTCTCGCTTTTGGCATGGAAATGCGATACCGCTTTTCCTTCTCGACCTCGTAACCGAAAAGTATAGCTCTTATCAATCTTTTTCTGTTTTCTAAATCCCGAAATCCCTCACTCAAGCCTTTAAGTTCTGTGTCAAAACCATCCGTTAAATAATAACAAAAACCTGTTCTTGAAACATAATATAAAGCCTTTGTAACATCACTCTCACGTCTAAAATTAAACGTTTTAAGGAATTTCGCTTCTTCTTCAGATACTACGACTTTTCCTGGTTCGTCTAGTTGTTCAATTCTTTTGATAATTCTGTTTACATCAATACAATTTATAAATTGATTTTTATTTTCTTTTATGGCATTACAATAATCAATCAATTCCTGTTTATTCATTTCTTTACCTCCTTTAATTGCAAAATCAACTGAATAACAATATTTCTATCCACATACGGTCTATCTCTGTGTGTTTCAGCGGGTAGGGTATGAATTTTTTCAATCAACTGTTTAACGTTCATCTTCCAACTCCTTAATTTTCCGTTTAAATTCCTTCACTCGTTTCTTCCAGTATCCACGTTCTTCTGCTCGTGAATGTGCAAGTGATTTGACACATGGTTCAGTTAATTCTGATATGTGTGATTCTGCTTTTTTAATTTCTCGCTTATAGCTTTTAATTAGCTGCTTCTTTAAATCATCGTTCATATAAATCACCTAAAATGGCATATCGTCATCTGAAATATCCAATGGATTTGTAGCTCCGAAACTTGCTGGCATCTGATCTTCGATATTTGACTGGTTTGCAAAGTTGTCACGTTTTTCTAGCAATTGGAATGTATCAGCTACGACTTCTGTTACATAGACACGTTGGCCTTGTTGATTTTCATAACTACGAGTTTGGATACGGCCAGTAATTCCTACAAGATTCCCTTTTTTACACCAGTTTGCAAAATTTTCAGCCTGCTGGCGCCAAATCATGCAATTAATAAAATCAGCTTCACGATCACCTGCTTGATTCTTAAAATTACGATTGACTGCCATGTTGAATGTCGTAATTGCGATATTTGATGGTGTATATCTTAATTCAGGATCTCGTGTTAATCGTCCTACAAGTGTTACATTATTAATCATTCTTACAAATCCTCCTCTTTAACAAAAACTCCGTCAATCATCTTACCTTTTCGATCTTTGATTACTTCATAAGCTTCATCCAGGCACTTTTCAACGGTGGTTTCATTATAGAGTGAAATCGTACTGATAACACTATCTAGAAACATTAAGTCTGACTTGATTAGTGGAGTCTGTGTTTCGTTATGACAAACATGAGAGTATAGTTTCTGAGCAATATTTCCTAAACTAGACACCATCAACAACAATTCAAGTTCTTGTTGATTAGCTGAAATTTGAGCACCATTTTTAATTTGTTGTTCAAAACCAATCATTACAACTTGAATATCTCCAAGTGCATCAAAAATTAGTTCAGGTTTATCTTTTGCTATTCCTTCAAATAACTCTCCTGACTCTTCCATTAACTTTAAGAACTGTTTGACAGGATTCGCTTCATGTAAATTTCTGTCAATAAACCATTGTTGTACTTTTTCTTCTAAAACTTTTTTTGTATTCATTTTTATATTTTCTCCGTTTGTTTCTGTGTAATTAAGTAATAACAATCAACTGCTCCATAATCAATTCTGATAAACTCACCGCTCATACTTTTTCTAAAGCGTGGATGGTTGATCGCTGAGTAACTAGCTTGATGTTCTTTTAGTTTATTAATAGCACATTGAATGTGATTAAAGTTCCCCAATGGGATTTTTCTGTGACCATTGAATATAAAATAAAGTTCAATCATCCAACTACCTCCACTGGATAGAAGTTTCCAAAGGAAGCCCTAAGTGCTTTACTGACCTGAATAGCAGCGCCACGAGAAACAAATTTCATAGCTTTACTTTCTTCTGAATAATTAATATCTATACCAGTAATTCCTACTTCAACTGCTTTCAAGAAAGATTTATCCTTTTTTGTTCCGTGCTTCAAAATGAACATTACTTTGCCCCTTTCTCAAGTCGATTCAGCATTTCTCTTTTCTTTTCTTCTAATTCTTTTTTGACTTCATCACTTGTATTGTTTATATAGTCTGGATTAGACCATTCAGGAACGTTTGATTTTTTATTTGATTGATGAATAGAACCTTTATTCTTATTCTCTTTAAAATTTCTCTCACGTTCATCGACTGCTGCAACTGTCAAAATCCCATCATTTTTCCAATTTGTCAAAATCGCTCTGATATAACTAAAATTTCTTTTACCGTTATCAGCAGCAAGACCAATTGCTTTAAGGATAACCTCAGCTTCCATATCATCTAGTTCTATGAATTCTTTTAGGATTGAAAATTGAGTTCCGTCTAATGGTGCAATACGAGATTGATATTCTTCGACAATGATTTGAATTTGATTTTCACTATTATTATGATTATTAATATTCTTATCTTTATCTAATTCTTTATCTCTATCTTCTTCTGTTGCGTTACTTTCCGTTACTGTAACGTTACATGTAACGTTACTACCAAGAGCAAGGGTTTTCTGTTTCTCTCGGTGTCTAGCTACTCGATTCCTGGTTTGTTGCTTGATTTTTTCCATGCCATCAATATTCTGATGTTTCTCCCAGTTTGGTAATGCGATGATACCATCAATGATTTCAATCATTCCAAATTGTTCGAAGATTCCAAGTGCCATTCTGACAGTATTGAGTGGTCTCCTGAAGATAGTAGCAAGCATTTCATCTGTATAGTGAACTTTATCTGACATCATTAAAAGTCCATTTCGATTATGTTTCCCAGCTAGAGCAAGGATTTTAAACCAAATGACCAAAATAGCATCGTGGTCAGGTAGTGCATCGATTAGACAAATTTTTTCATCATCAAAGATATCTGTCGTAATCTTAATCCATTTAATTTCAGACATAGTTTTCTCCTAAAACATCTCATAGTTTAGACTTCCATTTTCTACGATTAGCTCGATACGCCATTTTCATTTCTTCGAAAATAGTGTGGCTTTCCAATTCCATTTTTTGTAATCTCAATAGACTATTCTTTCTTGATAGTTCTTGATAGTCTTTTGCTAGTTTTTCATAATCGTTAAGGTACTCTTTGATGAATAACATTTTTTTACGACTGTCTTTATAAATTGATTCATGTTTTGATTCTAATGGGTCTTTTATAAGCTTTTCGTAAGTTTGAATTCCAGTATCAACCCATTTAATCAAGCTATTAATGTCTTCTTTCATTCTTTCTCTTTCTTTTTTAATTTGCTATCTAATTTAATGATCCCTAAAGCTAACTTTGTTAGCTCGGCATCTGAACAAAAGTATTTTTTCTTATTCATCTGAGCAAGTTCAGAGTTTTTTACAAGGACTAAATTAGATATTTCGTAATTACTCTTGTTTCCATCTAAGAAACAAATATTGTGGTTTTCAGGTATTGGTCCGTGATGATCTTCCCAAACTATCCGATGCTTCCATGCCCATTTGTTTGGTTCAGCGATTTTTTCTTTTGCATAACCATCAACTGTAATAGTTATTGTTCCAACTGGAAGATGATTTTGTGGAATATTACCTTTTTTGAATTGGCCACTATTTCTTGGTCTGTTTGGATATTTCTTGCCTTTGTTATGAGGAGTATGGCCTTTTTCAAATCGACCTGTTAGACCACTTAGAAATTTATTATTTCCTCGATATGACTTTATTTGTTGGATTGTTAGTTTTAGGCCAAATTTACTATTCATTTCATCAGTAATCTCTTTCATAGTTTTACCGAATTGATGTTCTGAAAAATATTCATGTTGTTCTTTTGTCAGTAGCCTATTTTGAAAAATATTACCTACTGGTAATCCTAATCGTCTACGAACACCACCTATTTGAGTCTTTGTATAATTCGTGCCAAATTTCTCATTTAGCATTCTTGTGACTTCAGGAGTGACACGACCAGGACATATTTCGTGCATGTACTCTGTGTACTCATTCTTCCAACAAAGCGATTGGGGCATTAATATCACCTACCTTGTCTTTGAATTTTTCAGCATCCAACGCAAGTTGTCCTGCTTGTAAAATTTGACTTGAGACAGCGACCATCTGTTTTGAGCGTTTAATTTCAAGTTTCAATTCATCTATTGTAAGGTCTCTATCATCTAGTGTTTCCAGTTGAGCGAAAAGTGTATTTGTCAAATCTGTTAATTTATTTCTAACCATTATAGACTCCTTATTTTTGCTTCTTTGATAAACCTACGGGCGGTTGCACATCATATGTGAATTGTTTATCTGAATTTCTCAAATTCATACGAGCAATATTACTTGCGATTAGTTGTCTGTTTTCCTTTTTAGATTTAGCATGACTATCAAGTTCATTTACTAGTACCCAAAGGCATACAAGTGCGATAGTTATTAAATATAGGTATTCTAGCATTTTGTTTTCTCCTTCTCTTCGTAGATTGCTAATCGTTTTTCAAGATCTGCGATACGCTGATTTGCTTCCTGGTATCTGATTTGTAGTTCAATCAATTTTTGATTGATTTCCAGAGCGACTTTCTTCCAATCCAGGTTTACTTCTTCAATAATTCCTGAAAAATATAATTTTATTTTGTTTAATAGACTCACGTTTAAACTCCAAATTGTTTTTCTTTTTTTAGGTTTTCTAGCATCTCTGCTAGTGACTCTTTTTTTGAACGGTATCGATTTCTACTTTTCCATTTCACGAAAAGGCGAAATCCTTCATAATTGATGAATACAATTTTATGAGTTGGATTATCAATAAATTGTTTAAAATCTGGGTGTTCTCTCATCTCGGTTGCCCAGACTTTAGCAGTTCCAACCGTGAGACCTTCCCACATCTGACAAAGATGTGTATAATCTCCATGAGTTGCTTTTTCGTTAATTCCCACGGGCTTATAAGTAATTTCTGTTTTAGGCATGGATTTTATTTCCCTTCTGTGTTATAATTTAGTTAGTAATTTTGTTGAGCGCCTGACTTCTGTTGGGTGCTTTTTTGTGTTCCCATTTTTATCCTCTCTGAGCTATGTTAAAAGCATTCAAATCCATGATTTTCATCTTAGTATTGGTGCTTGGTTCCCAAGTCATCCAATAAGCAAGCGCTGATTCTGCAAATTTCTTTGGTAATAGATCATAGCGACTGATATTGAAATGATCCTTGAAATCAATCTCAGCTTGTCTGAAGACTGATTGAGCGAATGCCTTGTCTGCATAAGCTGGACTATCAATACCACCGAGGCAAGCAACTACTCGAGCTTTACGCTTCTTCAATAGCGACTGAGCATAGCTTGGATGGATTGGTTGTTCATTCTTGAGATAGTCGATATCTTCTAGCATTGTGACTTGTTGTTTCCGAAGTTCTTTTTGCCCAGTAAATAGAGCAATGAAAGCATCTTCGTCTAGGTCCTCACGAATGAAACCACCTTGTCTGCGAATGGCTGGAAGTACTTCGTAAAAATAGATTTTTGCAAAATTTCTAGCATTGAAGCGCTTGATATATTCCCTAATCACTGCCCCATAACGTCGACGGCTAGGGATCGTTAGTTGTACGACAAATTCGTTTAAGTCCCCATTTGGACGCTCTTTGAACATTTTCACTGTTGCTGTTTTCATTTGGATTTCCTAGTCCTCAAATTTCTCCCATGACTCGTTGATTCGCAATTTTTTGTTAATGCGAAGTTTTAAGTCATCACTACCTTTTCCATCTTTGAAAAGTTGTGTGATAGCTGATGGACTAACACCCACAACAATGGCCAAGTCCGTCTGTGACCATCCACGTTTTTCAATTCGCTCTTTTACAAGCTCGATCCATTTGCGATGTTGTTGGCTCATGTTTCTCCTCCTTTATTTTTTTATAGAGTTGAAGAGTTAGTAAATTGTTTTATAAAATACTTGACAACTTTTACACTAATGTGTAAAATGAAAGCATAATTAAAAACCTTGATA
>ERZ772956.3044-NODE-3044-length-10280-cov-20.456039_pt1 | contig 10280 bp, 9 predicted proteins | sample MGYA00580683_ERZ772956 | MGnify/ENA primary metagenome ERZ772956 (study PRJEB29015, sample SAMEA2738077) | human oral metagenome | biome: human oral; feature: human-associated habitat; material: saliva | place: China | collected 2212 ...
TCACCAACTCTCTAGTAGAAAAAGACGGACTTTTTGAGATTGACTTTGATCAATTGGAGAAAGACTTTGTCGAAGAAGATGTGAAACTCTACGTCCTTTGTAATCCTCATAATCCTGGTGGACGCGTTTGGGAAAAGGAAGTCTTAGAGAAGATTGGACAACTGTGTCAAAAACATGGTGTCTTGCTAGTATCTGATGAGATTCACCAAGATTTAGCCTTGTTTGGAAATAAGCACCAGTCATTCAATACTGTAAATGAAGATTTTAAAGAATTTTCACTGGTTTTAAGCAGTGCTACCAAGACCTTTAACATTGCTGGGACCAAAAATTCTTATGCCATCATTGAAAACCCAAAATTGAGAGCGGCATTCCAAAAACGTCAGCTTGCTAATAACCAACATGAAATCTCTGGTTTGGGTTATTTGGCCACAGAAGCAGCTTACCGTTATGGTCAGGACTGGTTGATTGAACTGAGAGAAGTGCTTGAAGACCATATCAATTATGTAGTGGATTTATTTGCTAAAGAAACCATGATCAAGGTTATGAAACCGCAAGGAACTTATCTGATTTGGCTTGATTTTTCAGCTTATGATATTAGCGACGAAGAGCTAAGAAGGCTCTTAAGAGACGAGGCCAAGGTTATCCTAAACAGAGGATTAGACTTTGGTGAAGAAGGACTCCTCCACGCTCGCTTAAATGTGGCCATGCCGACATCTGTCTTGGAAGAAGTTTGTCAACGAATCATCTCAACATTTATGAAACTTTAACCATTAGCCTTCAAGAAGAGAACTCTTCTGAGAAGGCTATTTTCGTAAGAAGAAATGTGGTATAATTAAGGGATAAAGTAAAGGGGAAACTATGGCAAAATTGATTCCAGGAAAGATTCGTATTGAGGGAGTTGAACTCTATGAATCTGGCAAAATTGAAATCATTAAAGAAAAAAACAATCGCCTCTATGCGCGTGTGGCAGAAGAAGAAATTCGTTATAGTCTAAATGATGAGCTAGTCTTTTGCGCTTGTGATTTTTTCCAGGAACGAAACTACTGTGTTCATTTGGCGGCCCTAGAACATTATCTAAAAAATGATAGTAAAGGCAAAGAAATTTTAAGAAGTTTGGAATCTGGGCAGGAGAAGTTAGAAGAGGTTGAAACTCAGGTGAGTTTAGGAGGTCAGTTCTTAGAAGCTATACAAAGTCCTAACTTTTTAAAGACCTATCAACTCTCTGCTCAAGGTCAGGTTGAGATTGGAACAAATCGGATTATCTGGACTCTAAAAATTGCAGAAGCTCCCTTTGATAAATTTTATGTCATTCGCGATATTCCTCTTTTCTTGAAGGTTGTGGCCAAAAGTAAGCCTTATACAATTGGGAAACATTATGAATCGTCTCTAAATTTTTCTCAGTTTGATAAAAGTAGTCAAAGTCTCTTGCATTTCTTACTAGGAACTCTTGAGGAACAGACAGAAAATAGTCTCTTTTTCCCAAATCAGGGGCGGCACCTCTACTTTCCATTGTCATTTGTTGAACAAGGCCTGTCCTTGTTGATGGACTTGGATGAATTTGAATTTGAACATCAGATAAGGACTTACCGCCATCTTATCTTTCAGGATTTCACTGCTGAAGCAGGTCTCTTTTCTTTTTCTATTCAAGAGAAAACTGCTTACTATGAGATGGAAATTCTTGAACAAGAGCGGATTAATTTCTTCTATCAAGGCCAGGTTTTGTTTTCAAAAGGGACTTTTTATCTCTTAACAAAAAACCAAGCAGCTTTATTGGCGAGACTTAAGAAACTGCCTTTAGATACAAAAGGTAGAAAGATCCTACAGTTCGATACCAGTGATCGGGATCTATTAGCTTCTTGTCTGGGCCAGTTTAAAGATCTAGGAGAAGTTCTAGCTCCAGAAAGTCTGCAGATTAAAACTTTCCGCCCTTCCTTTCGTTTTACTAGAGAAGAAGATGGTACACTCCGTTTAGAGATGGAGTTTGATTACGACTCTTGTCTAGTAACTAATCGTAAGGAATTGGAGAACTTGCCCTTTGCAAGCGACATCCAACTTGAAAAGAAAATTTTCCAACTAGCCTTGTCTGCTGGATTTGAGGCAGATTTTAAATCTTGGCGTCAAAATCTCAAGGCGGAAGCAGTTTATTCATTCTTTCATAGGATTCTTCCAGCATTTGAAGCACTTGGAGACGTAGAGATTTCCGAAAGTCTTCAAGATATCTATCAAGTCCAAAGGCCACAGATTCAGATTTCTTCCATAGGTAACCTTCTCGACATCCGCTTTGATTTTCAAGATATTTCGCAAGAAGATATTGATCTGGCTATAAAAGCTCTGGCTTCTCATCAAGATTTTTATATCAGTTCATCTGAACAGATATACTTTTTTGACGAGGAGACCAAAAAGATTCATCGAGATTTAGAAGACTTGGGAATCGAAGAAAGTGGGAGTGGTTCTTTTCGAGCTCGTAAATCACTGGCCTATACATTAGCTCAGCTGTTTGACAATCAAGATCAGATATCTCTGACCGAGGAATTTGCACACTTGGCGCGAAATCTGACTCATCCAGAAGAATTTCCTTTGCAGCAGGTCCATATCCAAGCAGATTTGAGGGATTATCAGAAAAAAGGAATCCAGTGGTTGCAAATGCTTCATCACTACGGTTTCGGAGGGGTCTTAGCAGATGATATGGGGCTAGGAAAAACCTTACAAAGTATTGCCTTTTTAAGTAGTCAACTTACGGAGGATAGTAGGGTCCTCATTCTTGCTCCGTCTGGTTTGATTTATAACTGGGCTGAAGAATTTAAAAAATTTGCTCCTCAGCTAGATGTTGTTGTCGTTCACGGCTTAAAAACTCATCGAGAATTAATCCTAGCTGAAGAACATCAGATTTATGTCACCAGTTATGCCACTTTCCGCCAAGATAGCGAACTTTACCAGCAAATGACTTTTGATTTTCTCTTTTTAGATGAAGCACAAGTCATGAAAAATGCTCAAACTAAGATTGCTCAGACCTTGAGACAGTTCGTTGTTCCATCAGTTTTTGCGCTCTCAGGAACTCCTATTGAAAATCATCTAGGAGAGCTATGGTCGATTTTTCAGATTGTGTTGCCAGGGCTCTTACCGTCCAAGAAAGAATTTATGAAACTGTCAGCCGAACGAGTGGCGCAATTTATCAAGCCTTTTGTAATGAGACGAAAGAAAGAAGAGGTTCTGACAGAGTTGCCTGACTTAATTGAGGTTGTATACAAAAATGAACTAGAAGACCAACAAAAAGCAATCTACCTCGGTCAGTTGCAACAGATGCAACAACGCTTGTCGCAAGTTACAGATTCTGAATTTCAGGGAAATCGAGTGGAGATTTTAACAGGTCTCATGCGCTTGCGCCAGATTTGCGATACACCAGCCTTGTTTATGGAAAATTATGAGGGGACCAGCGGGAAACTAGATAGTTTGCGTGACCTGCTGACTCAGATTGCAGAAAGTGGTCATCGTGTTTTGATCTTTTCTCAGTTTCGAGGCATGTTGGATCTCATCGAAGAAGAATTGCCAAAACTAGGCCTAAGTTCTTTTAAGATTACAGGTTCGACACCTTCAAAAGAAAGACAGGAGATGACTAAATCATTTAACGACGGTTTGCGAGATGTCTTTTTAATCTCTCTGAAAGCAGGAGGAGTTGGTCTCAATCTTACGGGTGCAGACACGGTTATTCTAGTTGACTTATGGTGGAATCCAGCAGTAGAATCTCAAGCAATTGGCCGTGCTCACAGAATGGGTCAAGAACAAAAGGTTGAAGTTTATCGACTTGTAACTCGGGGAACCATTGAGGAGAAAATCCAGGAATTACAGGAACAGAAAAAAAATCTGGTTTCAGAAGTTTTAGATGGAACAGAGTCTCGTGCCAGTCTAAGCTTGGATGAAATTCGAGAAATTTTAGGAATTTCATGAGTCAAGACTTGAAAAATCAAGACATTACGCTATAATGGAGTATTGAAAGGGAATAAAAATGATGCAAAAGAGATTTCCAATAGTGTCAGATGACGAAATCATGCTGACAGAAATGCCAGTTATGGATTTATATGATGAGTCAGATTTTATCAGCAATATCAAAGGTGATTATCAAGATAAAAATTATATGGAATGGTCACCCATTGCTGTAGAAAAGAAGTCTTCTTCTCAAGTGGGGGGAGTAGTAACTGAAGCAAAAGAAAAGTCTTATGCTGAACTCGCTCGTGAGCAAGCTCGTGCTGATTTGAAAAGGAAACGCTCAGCAACATACTTGACTCAGGATATCAGCCATAACAGACGTCATAAAACTTCTACTGTGGCGAGATCAGTAACTAATCCTACAGCTCCTTTCCAAAAGGAAAATCCTGGAGAGTTTACTAAGTTCAGTAAAAAACTAACTCAAAACCACTATATCTTAGCTGAAACGACAAGTCAGAAACAAACAATTATGGAAACAGAAAATCCTGTTCCAAAGAAAAATAATTATGATTTTTTGAAGAAAAGTCAAATTTACAATAAAAACGAGAAGCAAACAGAAAAAGAACGCAAAGTTGCTCAAGAACTTAACTTGACAAAAATGACTGAATAAAGGGGAATAAGATGGCAAAAACCTATCATTTTATCGGAATCAAAGGATCAGGTATGAGTGCCTTGGCCTTAATGTTGCACCAAATGGGACATAAGGTCCAAGGATCTGACGTAGAAAAATACTACTTTACACAACGTGGACTTGAACAAGCAGGAATTCCCATTCTTCCTTTTGATGAAAAGAATTTGCAAGGTGAATTAGAAATTATCGCTGGTAATGCCTTTCGTCCCGATAATAACGTTGAAATTGCTTATGCAGACCAGAACTCTATAAGTTATAAACGTTACCATGAATTCCTTGGTAGCTTTATGCGTGACTTTGTTAGTATGGGTGTGGCCGGTGCCCATGGTAAGACTTCTACAACTGGAATCTTGTCACATGTGTTATCCCATATCACTGATACTAGTTTCTTGATTGGTGATGGAACTGGTCGTGGATCTGAAAATGCCAAGTATTTTGTCTTTGAATCAGACGAATACGAACGCCATTTCATGCCATATCATCCAGAGTATTCTATCATTACTAACATTGACTTTGATCACCCGGACTACTTTACCAGTCTAGAAGATGTCTTTAACGCCTTCAATGATTATGCCAAACAAATTACTAAAGGTTTGTTTGTCTACGGTGAGGATGAAGAGTTACGTAAGATTACTGCCAATGCTCCGATTTATTACTATGGTTTTGAAGAGAAGAATAATGACTTTGTAGCTAGCGACCTACTTCGCTCTACAACTGGTTCAACCTTCACAGTTTCTTTCCGTGGAGAGAACTTGGGACAATTCCATATTCCAACCTTTGGTCGTCATAATATCATGAATGCGACAGCGGTAATTGGTTTGCTTTATACAGCTGGATTTGATTTGGACTTGGTCCGTGAACACTTGAAGACATTCTCAGGAGTAAAACGTCGCTTTACTGAGAAGGTTGTTAACGACACGGTTATTATTGATGATTTTGCTCACCATCCAACTGAAATCATAGCAACTTTGGATGCTGCTCGCCAGAAATATCCAAGTAAGGAAATCGTAGCTATTTTCCAACCGCATACCTTCACTCGTACAATTGCCTTGTTAGACGATTTTGCTCAAGCCTTAAACCAGGCTGACGCAGTTTACCTAGCGCAAATCTATGGGTCAGCTCGTGAAGTAGATCATGGTGATGTTAAGGTTGAAGATTTAGCTAATAAAATCAATAAGAAAAACCAAGTCATTACTGTAGAAAATGTATCTCCACTTCTGGACCACGACAATGCTGTCTATGTCTTTATGGGAGCTGGTGATATCCAAACTTATGAATACTCATTTGAGCGTCTCTTGTCTAATTTAACAAGCAATGTTCAATAAGGAATAAGATGGAATTTCCAATATCAATTCGGGAGGTTGAAAAGACAGATTTAAGCCAAATCTGTTTGATACGAGAAAGTAATTCACTTCCCAACGAAAAAAATCATCTAGAAATTGTAGAAGAACGTATCCGTAATTATATGGATACGTTTCTCTTAGTTTGTCTTGATGAGCAGGTAATTGGTTACCTCTATGGCACACTAGCAACAGAGGTAACCAATCAGGAAGAACAGAACAAAACCAAAGCAAACTCACCCTTAACAATTTTAGAGCTGGCAATTTTAGCAGACTATCATTGTCAAGGTTTTGGTACTCTTTTACTAGCTGCTTTGAAAGAAAAGAGTTACGAGCAAAATCGACCTGGGATTTCAAGCCTTTGTCCAGATAAATTGGTTTCTTATTTTGAAATGAATGGATTTATTGAGGAAGGAATGGAAGAAGATGAAACCTCAAGTCAAATGAGCTTTCGAATGTTTTGGTCAAATCCCTACTACCAGGAGGAAGTATGATTATTAGACAAGCAAGGATTAGTGACTTGGATCAGATTTTAGAAATTGAGTTGGAAAATTTTTCCATCGAAGAAGCCATTACTCGTTCTGTATTTGAAGTTCACCTGAGAGAAATCAAGACCAGTTTTTTAGTGGCTGAAAAAGAGGGGAAAATCTTAGGCTATATTGAAGGACCAGTGGTACCCCATCGTTATTTACAAGACATATCATTTACAGAAGACATTAAAGACCACAGTCATCGAGAAGGGGGCTATATTTCTGTAACCTGCCTTTCTGTCGCTAAGGAAGCCCAAGCTTTAGGCCTGGGACGTAAATTGCTGACGGCATTAAAAGAGATAGCCCTGGAACATGAACGAGAAGGAATCAATTTAACTTGCCATGATTATCTGGTTCAATACTACGAAAAGCATGGATTTATTAATGAAGGGATATCCAAATCTCAGTTTGCTGGTGAAATATGGTTTGATATGGTTTGGGAAAATAAGAAAAAAGCATAAGAATGGCTTCTAAGGTTGCTTTTCTTTGATTTTTAAGATATAATATTATGGATTATCAAGAAGGAGGTAAAACCTTTGAGCGACAAATCAAGAGAAGAAGAAAAGCTAAGTTTTAAAGAGCAAATATTGCGAGATTTAGAACAAGCAAAAACTGATGAAAAAACCGATGAAAAAACATCTGGGGAAATTAACGAACTTTTTTCAACATTAATGAATCCTTCTGATTTAGATTCAGAGAAAAAACAATTTGAAAATTCTGCACAGGAGTTGATTGCGGACTCAGTTTCAACAGTTGACCAATTAATTGCTAATGCACCTACAGTACCACCGCGTCCTTCTAATTTAAAAGAAGATATTGAAGAATCTAATAAAGTTTCTGAGACAAATAATACTTCTAAAATGATAAAGCCAAATGATGGAGAATCCACTTCTAGTCCTACGAAAGTTCAAGTATCGTATCGTACGCAAGGTGGAAAATCAAGTGTTCCAAAACCTAAAAAAGAAGTAAAGATTGAAACTAAAAGTCAAGAAGTTCCTGTTAAAGTTAATTTTAAACCTACAACAAAAGCAACAGAAATAACAGGCACCACAGAGACAACAGAGACAACAGAATTACCTAAAAGAAGACGTAGAGAGTCGGAAAAACCAGCTAAGAAAAAGAAAAAATCACATGTAAAAGGCTTTTTCGTGACATTATTAGTCTTAATCGTTCTACTTGGAGCGGGGGGGTACTTTGGTCTTCAATATGCTGAATCAGCATTGCAACCTGTAGATCCAAACTCTAAGCAGTATGTGAGTGTTCAGATTCCTGATGGTGCTAATATACAAGAAATTGCCTCAACTCTAGAGAATTCTGGTTTGATAAAAAATAGTTTGGTATTTACTCTCTATGTTAAGTATAAAAACTACTCAGAATTTAAATCAGGTCACTATAACTTGCAAAAGAGCATGAGCACTGATGATTTGATTAAAGAATTGCAAAAGGGTGGAACACCTGAACCTCAAGAGGTCACACATGCAAGCTTAACCATTCCAGAAGGATATACACTTGAACAAATTGCTCAGACGGTAGGTCAATTACAAGGTGACTTTAAAGAAGCTCTGACAGCAGAAGCCTTTATGACAAAAGTTCAAGATGAAGCCTTTATCGCTCAAGAGGTAGCAAAATATCCAACTCTTCTTGAAAGCTTACCAGCTAAAGATAGTGGTGTTCGTTACCGTCTAGAGGGCTATCTATTCCCTGCAACTTATGCAATCAAAGAAAGTACAACTGTAGAGAGTTTAATTGATGAAATGTTAGCAGCGATGGATAAAAACTTATCCGCCTATTATGCTACTATCAAAGAAAAGAACTTGACAGTGAATGAGCTCTTAACCATTGCTTCTCTTGTAGAGAAGGAAGGTGCAAAAACAGAAGATCGTAAGTTGATTGCTGGGGTCTTCTATAACCGTTTGAATATCGGTATGCCGCTTCAAAGTAATATTGCTATCCTTTATGCTGAAGGTAAACTTGGTCAAAACATCAGCTTGGCTGATGATGTTGCTATTGATACAGCTATTGATTCACCATATAATGTTTATACAAATCTTGGCCTTATGCCTGGACCAGTAGACAGCCCAAGTTTGGATGCCATCGAATCAAGTATCAATCAGACTAAGAGTGAAAATCTTTACTTTGTTGCTAATGTTCAAGATGGTAAAGTTTACTTTGCTGCAACTCAAGAAGAACATGATCGTAACGTTGAGGAACATATCAATAGTAAACTGAAACAATCAAATAACTCTAACTAAAATTATGTGGTTTTCCACATAATTTTGCTTTCAGGCAAATAATATTTTATAGAATTAAAAGAAAGTTGAGAAAAATGGTAGAAAAAACTTATCCAATGACCATTGAAGAAAAAGAAAAACTCGAAAAAGAATTAGAAGAGCTAAAACTAGTTCGTCGTCCAGAAGTTGTTGAACGTATCAAAATCGCGCGTTCATATGGTGACTTGTCAGAAAACAGTGAATACGAAGCAGCAAAAGATGAGCAAGCCTTCGTTGAAGGACAAATTTCAAGCTTGGAAACAAAAATTCGCTATGCTGAAATTGTCAACAGTGATGCCGTTGCTCGTAATGAGGTTGCTATCGGACGTACTGTAACTATCCAAGAAATTGGCGAAAAGGAAAAAGAAGTATACATCATCGTAGGTTCAGCTGGGGCAGATGCCTTTGCAGGTAAAGTTTCAAATGAAAGCCCAATTGGTCAAGCCTTGATTGGTAAGAAGAAAGGTGACATTGCTACTATTAACACACCAGCAGGTAGCTATGATGTAAAAATCTTAAAGGTTGAAAAAACAGTTTAAGTAGAAATTTATAAAATGAAGAAAAGCTCATCAAGGTAGTTGATGAGCTTTTCTAGTTTGACAGACTATCTAAATATGGTTATAATCAAGCTAAAGGTGTCTTTAGGAGGTTTGTATGCAGGTAAGATTGGAAAATACAGGGTCTCAGAAATCGCAAGTAATAGGAGACTTGATTCGATCCTATAATCGTTCCAAAAGAGAAGCCGCTGAAAGTGAACCACTAAACCTTTATGTCGAAGATGATAGCGGTGAACTCCTGGCTGGATTAGTAGCAGAGACTTTTGGTAATTGGTTAGAAATTGAGTATTTGTTTGTAAAAGAAGACTTACGAGGACAAGGAATCGGCTCCAAACTATTGCAACAAGCAGAAAGTGAAGCTAAAAATAGGAACTGTCGCTACGTTTTTGTAAATACTTATCAGTTCCAAGCGCCAGCCTTTTATCAAAAGCAGGGCTACAAGGAAGTCTTTACATTGAAGGATTATCCCTATACTGGACAAAGGCACTATTATCAAAAAGATTTGTAAACATAGAACTCTCTATCATGTAAGTGGTAGAGTTTTTTTGTAAAAAAAATTGCACAAAATGACAGATATATATTGCATAATGTAAAATATATGATATAATAAAGTTGAAAAAAGAAGCGCGACTTTTAAAATTAAGGAGGAGGTAACAAGTGGCTAAGAATTTAAAATTAAAGTTAGCTCGAGTGGAGCTTGACATGACACAAGGTGATTTGTCAGAAGCTGTGGGTGTAACTAGGCAGACTATAGGCTTGATAGAAGCAGGGAAATATAATCCTAGTCTTTCCCTTTGCCAGTCTATTTGCAGGTGCTTAGGGAAAACGCTAGATCAATTATTTTGGGAGGAAGAAGATGAAAAATAGATTATTTTATTATCAATTACTGGACGAAAGAGAAGAACAACTGATGAATAAAGCGGGGGCTGAAAGTTTCTATATCTCTATAGCTTTCTTGCTTTTATCTT
>ERZ772956.3045-NODE-3045-length-10275-cov-5.445303_pt1 | contig 10275 bp, 10 predicted proteins | sample MGYA00580683_ERZ772956 | MGnify/ENA primary metagenome ERZ772956 (study PRJEB29015, sample SAMEA2738077) | human oral metagenome | biome: human oral; feature: human-associated habitat; material: saliva | place: China | collected 2212 ...
CGAGATATTTTTTCATAGCTAAAATCTCCATAACTTGTTACAATATATTATATAACAAAATTCCCTAAATTGTAAATTCTTTTACGAATTATTAGTTGGAAAATAAAACAAGAGGTGAAATATGGCAGAATTTACATTCGAAATCGAAGAAAAACTTCTGGTCCTATCTGAAAATGACAAGGGCTGGACCAAGGAGCTTAATCGCGTTAGCTTTAATGGAGCACCAGCTAAGTATGATATTCGGACTTGGAGCCCAGACCACAGCAAGATGGGCAAGGGAATTACACTTTCTAATGAAGAATTCCAAGTTCTCGTGGATGCATTTAAAAACTGATAGAGAAAGCTCTATCAGTTTTTTCTATTTCTCTGAAAAGTAGGGATGGAATTTCAGACTCTTAAAAATAGGAATGCTGATAATGGTGATGGCAACCATTTTTAGCAAGTCAGGCAGAATAAAAGGAGTTAGGCCAACCGCGACCGACTTAGAGAAATCAAATCCTCCTAAGAAATGGAGGCCTAGGATACCACCGACAAAGACGAGTGCATCACCCAAAACAAAAGCCACAAAGATTTTCCAAATAGGAGTCTCAGCATGCGTCAGTTTCGAAGTGATAAAGGCAAAAAATGGATAAGCCAACAAATAGCCAGCTGAAGGACCAAAGAAGGCTTGGAGCCCACCGCCTCCACCTGCAAAAACTGGAAGACCAATGGCACCTAGAATCAGGTAGAGGGTAGCAGCAAGTGTCGCCTCTCTTGGTTTAAGGATGGCAGCAACAAGTCCGACAGCAAAAGTTTGCAGAGTAATGGGAACTGCACCGATAGGAATAACAATTTGAGCCAGTGCAGCAATGATGGCAGCGCCAAAAGCTGGAAGAATAAGCGACAATGTACGATTTTGTGTCATTTTTAGTTAACCTTTCGTAAATAAATAGTTAACTTATTATAGCAAGTGGTTTCAAAATAGTCAACCTAATAATAAAACGAGGTTAACTGATAAACTTAACCTCGTTGTGATATGATTTTTAGACGTTTGATTTCATCAAGTTCAATCATGCTGATGATCTTATCCTGCTCGATAAAGATGGCTTGTCGCTCCCTGTCATAATGGTTGATGTAGCCCTTATAGGTCTTCTGATTGGATGTCAGCATGACCATTTGATTATGATCAATAGCATGATAGATATCGTTAATAAGTTGATTCTGCATTAGGTGGACAGGTTTGCTGTGACCTATTTCCACAAACTGATGAAGCTGATGCTTTACGGCTTCTAAAAAGTTTATCATGGTCATTTCCCTCGTTTCTTGATAAAATAATTATAGCATGAAAGGTGAATTTTTGTGGATAACTTCATTCTAAAACAGACAATTTTCACAGAAAAAAACGAATAAAGCTAGTGGAGGTAAGCAAATGGCAGAATTTTCATTTGAAATTGAAGAAAAACTCTTGGTCTTGTCTGAGAATGACAAGGGTTGGACTAAGGAACTCAATCGTGTGAGCTTTAATGGCGCACCGGCTAAATATGACATCCGTACATGGAGTCCAGACCATACCAAGATGGGCAAGGGGATTACCCTCAGCAACGAAGAATTCCAAGTTCTCGTTGACGCCTTCAAAAACTAAAACAAGGTCAGCATGGCGCTGGCCTTATTTTTTTGTTTAAAACGTATCAAAGATAAGTTTGAGATTGAGAATGGTTAGGACAATAGCGATGGCATAACCAAGGAAGGTATTCCACTTGGCATTGACGTGTTTTCCCATGAGTGATTTCTTAGAAGTGTAGTAAATCAAAGGGAAGATAGAGAATGGCAAGGCAATTGAAAGGAATACTTGTGAATAAACCAAGAGTTGATCCAGTGTCTTTTCTTGATCGCCGTAGAGAATGGCTACAATGATAACAGGTAGCAAGGCGAAGAGACGTGTGAACAAACGAATTACCCACTGTGGTAACCTCATGTGGAGGAAGCCTTCCATGACAATTTGACCAGTTAGGGTACCAGTAATGGTAGAGTTTTGACCACTAGCCAAGAGTGCCAAGGCAAAGAGAGTTGAAAGTGTTGAACTAGCAACCGCACCAGCAATCTTAGAGTCCTGAAGGGCATTGTACATTTGTGAGAAGGCTGAAATATCAGAAGCGTGACCAAAGAAGAGAGCTGCTCCCAAAATCAAGAGGAGGGAGTTAACCACAAAGGCCAAGGTCAACTGAATGTTGGAGTCCCAGGTCATGAAACGGACAGCCTTGGTCACGTCTTTACCATCTGAATAGTCAACCTTACGAGTCTGTGACAAGGATGAGTGCAAGTAGAGGTTATGTGGCATAACGGTTGCACCCACAATCCCAAGTGCCAAAGTCAACTGGTTGGTGTGCCCAGCAGCATGTGGCTCAAAGAGCGCTGGCGTAGGGAGATAACCCTCGAGGATTCCCGTAATACTAGGCTCAGACAAGGCTACCAGATAGACAAAGATAACCAAGATGGTCAAAATCAAGGTTGAAACAATAGCCTCGATTTTCTTGAATCCCAGCTTCATGATGAGTAGGAGTAGGAAGACATCTAGGACTGTCACCAGAATGGCAACCATAATTGGAATACCAAAGAGCAGGTTAAGTGCGATGGCAGAACCAAGCACCTCAGCCAAATCTGTCGCCATTAAGGCAAGCTCCAGAATCACCCAAAGCGTGTATCGTAGCCATTTGGGCGAGTGGTAGGCCGTCGCTTGGGCCAGGTCCATTTGAGTCACAATCCCTAACTTTCCAGCCATTTGTTGCAACTGCATAGCGATTAAAGATGAAATTAAGATGACAAAAAGAAGACTATACTTGTAGGTCGCCCCACCGACGACACTGGTAATCCAGTTTCCTGGATCCATGTAACCCACGGCCACGAGAGCCCCAGGTCCCAAGAAAGCCTTAAGATTTTGCCAAAAACGATTATTATTTGGTGTATCTATTGATTGGTTTACCTCAGAAAGGGAAACCTTTTTTGAAGATGTCATAAACACCTCTTTCTAAGTCATATCTGCCTAAAAGTTGCATTATTTCTAGACAGACCGACAATTTTATTATAACACTATGAGGAAGATGTGCAAGGTTTTGAAAGGTATTGACTTATCTTACATTGGTGCCATTGACGACTTTTCAGAATTGCCTTTTTATACTAAACTATAAGAGTAGATTATTTCATAAATGAGGGAGAAAAATAATTGAAAACATTTCAACTAACAGCTAAGAAAAAGATTACCCTGGCACTCCTAGTTGCCATTGCGCTTGCTTTGGTTATCTTTATCGTTAACGTGCAGATGAATCAGCCAGATAACCTACCTGCCAACTACATGGAGCGCCTTAAAAATCCTGGAATGACGGGCGATTACATTGGCCTCTGGAAGTCTCGCTGGCATGAAGAAAACAAAGCCTGGCTTTATCCTACGAAACAATACGCTATCTATGCAGTAGTAGCCCTAGCTTGTCTATCAGCTTGGGTCGCAGCCTCAAAAGCAAAATTTTGGAAATAAGAAAATGCTTCTCTCGACTTGAGGGAAGCGTTTTTTCATAACAAATTAAAGTTTGCTTGTCATGATAGCTTTTTGATAGAATACTATTTGGAGGAATGTTACATGTCTAAAAAAATCATTAATGTTGTGGCAGCAGCCATCGAAAAGGATGGCAAAATCTTTTGTGCCCAACGACCAGAAGGAAAAAGTTTAGGAGGATACTGGGAATTTCCTGGAGGTAAGTTGGAAGAAGGAGAATCACCTGAAGAAGCATTAATTCGAGAGATTCATGAAGAATTAAATTCTCAGATTGAGATTATTTCCTTCGTTAATGAAGCTTCCTATGATTATGATTTTGGAACAGTTGTTATGAAAACCTATCATGCTAAACTCGTTTCTGGAAATCTAGATTTGTTAGAACATCAGGATTCAGCTTGGTTAGAGCCAAGTCGCTTGAAAACTTTGAATTGGGCACCTGTAGATAGACCAGCTGTAGAATTGTTATCAAAATAAGAGCATCACTTTTGTGGTGCTCTTATTTATTAGTTATGTAACGGTAAAGAGTGTCAGGGACAGGATTATCTAGTTTGAAATTCATAGTAACAATACTTTCATTACCACTTTCCAGTGGGCGTACTAATTCTTCAACAGTAGATGGTACGATGGTCAAGTCACCTAAATAGTAAAAATCTCCACCTTCAGCATCATCTTTAATGATAAATAATTTTAGATCTAATCCATTTTCAGGTGAATTGATAATTGTTTTTACATCTGGAGACTCAAGTGTACGCTTGTTTTTAGAAAACCATTTTAGAGTAGTTTCATTTAATAACTCATCTTCGTATTTGATAGTATCACTGATTTCATCATCTTTATGATAGGTGATGAAGATTGGACAAGTGTTAGTGTTCTTGTCTATTTTATAGCCACCAATATTAAGTGGAGGTTCATCCTTAGACCAGTTAAGAAGTTTACAGACATCACGACGTGAATATTTTTGACCAATTGTAAATATTTCAGGATAATCATTTGTTTTATATAGTCCTGCCTCAATAACATCATTAAAGAGCAAGGCAAAATCAGAGTTCTTGAAACTATCTAAAACCTCTGGGTTGAGCTTATAAATGTTATTCTCTAAAGTAACTAGAGGGTCTGTACCGAATTTTTTAACCTCTTGAGATTTAAGGAATTGAAGACTTAATACATTTTCAACAGAGGAGATGATTGAGTCTTTAGTAGATAATTGTTCTGTTTCCAATATCTCAATAAATTTATCTTTTGAGACTTTATCCTGTTTGATAAGTTCCTGAAGTAGAAGCAGCTCATGTTTTCGTTTACCAGGAAGAAGTTCAAATGTGATAAAACTCAACCAGTTACTCTCAGTGTCAGTGAGTTCTATTGACTTGTTTGAAAATTTGTTAATAACATCTGCATAGTTTTTGAAGCTATTATTGTTGAAAAATACTATCGGATCAATATTATCAAAGGTTAAATGATCGATTAGCATAGGCGTTCTACCAAGTTTATTTTCAAGATCTGTATAAGCATCCCTGAGAATCTTCATGTTAGATAGAACCGTATTTGTAATCGATTTGAAGATTTGTTCTTTAGCAACTTCCTCAAAGTTTACGGTTGTTAAACCACTCAAGATATTTGGTTCACGCAGTTCACGACGGTAATTATCTTTATTCATAGATTTATCACCGAATAATGCAATTGGAATCAGATAGTTATTTTTGTAATTACCAATAAAATCAATAATAGTAACGTAATCTTTGCTTTTATGCTTACGAAGTCCACGACCAAGCTGCTGAACAAAAATGATACTTGATTGCGTGTTACGCAACATAACTACCTGGTTTACGGATGGTATGTCTATTCCCTCGTTAAAAATATCAACGGTCAAGATATATTCAAGCTCTCCATCTTCTAGTTGCTTAACAACCTTTTCACGATAGTTGATATCGTCATCACCAGTCAATGCGATGGTACGTTTCCCATGTTGGTTAAGTTTTATTGATAATTCTCTGGCTTCTGCTTTTGATGAGCAAAAAATAAGTCCACGAACTTGATTATTACAAACACCATAGAAATCAATTTTATTTAGAATATGTTTGACACGCTCATCTGATGTAAGGTTTGAGATATTTGATTTTTCGTCAATAAGTTGACCATCAATTTCTATGTCTTTAACGCCAAAATAGACGAAAGGACAGAGCATGTCATTTTCTAATGCATCTTGTAAGCGAATTTCATAGGCAATATTATAGTCGAAAATCTCGTAAATATTTTGGCCATCAGTACGTTCAGGAGTTGCTGTCATACCTAGATAAAAATTCGGTGTAAAATGGCCCATAACTTTTTTGTATGAATCAGCTCCAGCCTTATGTACCTCGTCTATTAGAATATAGTCGAAGAAGTCTTTTGAAAAAGCTTTTAAGTTATCCTCGCGGGACAATGTTTGAATAGTCGCAAAAATATATTTTTTTCCAGTTAAATCGTCACCCGAGTGATAAATATGTCCTTCAGAGGGATTAAAGCCCAGAACTTTTTGAAAATCTATTAAAGATTTTTTGAGAATCTGTTCACGATGGACGATAAATAACATGCGTTCAGGATTATATTGTTTAACGTCAAAGGCAGATAAAAATGTCTTACCAGTACCTGTGGCACTGATAACGAGTGCCCTATCTTTTCCCTGTTCCCGAATATTTCTAAGTCCTTCTAGTGCAGCTTCTTGCATTTTATTAGGAACAATTTTTTCAGCTGAATAAGGGAGTTTCTCTTCGTCATTAATCTTTGTGAGACTAATAACCTTCTTTCTCTTTTGAGCATAGGTATCAATTATTTCGGGTGTTAGTAACTCTGACTGTTCCCAAATACGGTCAAATTCTGATTTGGTATTCTGAATGAATTCCCCGTTATGAGTAGAGGTTAGTTTGATATTCCATTCATAATTGATTTTTAAAGCCGTATGAGTAAGGTTGGAACTACCTGAAATCAATACTTGTTTACCAGTGTGTTCGAAGAGATAAAATTTAGCATGCATCTGCATTTTTTCAGGTGTTAAACGAACTTCAACGTTTTTAAGTTTTAGTAGCTCACGCATTGCATCAGGGTCGTTGAAATCTAGATAAGGGGAAATCAAGATTTTTCCTGGCACTTTCTTGTCCATTAGATCTGATAACTGAGACTTAATCATGGCAATTCCATTTTTAGTGACAAAGGCGACAGAAAAGTAGAAAGCAGTACACTTACTCAATTCTTCCTGTAGGTCTGTCAAGACATAGCGCTTTTCATCACTATTATTCACAAGAATTTGGGGAGAATAACCACCCTCTTGATATTTAATGTTATCAACAAAACCAAACTTAAGTGATTTTATCAAAGTGTCCTGAAATAAATTAATTCCCTCTGGCATTGTATAATCCCTTTCTAAGTTGCAGGATAAACCTATTATAGCAAATACTAGTTACGAAAATGGTTTAGGTTGAAATTTTTAACTTTTTTTTCCAATTCTAACTTGCATTCGAATAAACATATCTCTTTTTTGTTCTTCTAGGCTAGGATGCTCATGGATGACCTCACAAAGATAGTCTCCAATAATTTGATAACCTTGTTCACGAATATCTAAGAGGAATTGAGGCAAGAGCTTAATTTCTTCTTCGAATGATTTACAGTAACGTATAGCGTAGTTACCTTCTGGGAGTATGCTTTTGGTTAGATGAGAGTGATAGATGGGTTCATCATCAAATAGTGTAAACTCTTTGGAATCAAAGTTTTGACTGATGAAATTCTCTTTTGGCATAATTGAACCTACTCGACTAAAATGATTGAAAAAAGGATTGTATTGTATGATTTCTTGCTTAAAACATCGTAAATAGAGTTCGTATTCCTCAGTTGACATCTGATAGATATTTGAATCAATCTGAAAGCGATAAAGAGAACGTTCAGGAAATGTTTGGATTTCCAAGTGTTGAGAGTGGGATTTCGCCTGGTAAAGCAAGGCTCCAGATTGATAGATTTCAATTTCTCGAAGTTGTTTTTTGATACGTTTTTGTTCTTCAATGAGTTGCTGATACTTGTCGATAATCAGTTTGTGAAGGTGTGAATTTTCGATATCAGACAGGATTTCCTTAATCTCTTCCAAAGAAAAGTCAAGTTGACGCAAATACTGTATGGCATCCACAAGGGATGATTGCTCAATATGATAACCTCTATAGTTGGTTTCAGGGTCGACTTGATATGGTTTCAAGAGACCAATCTGGTCATAGAATCTTAGCGTACGAATAGGAATATTATTTAATTTGGAGAACTCTCCAATTCGTAAAATGTCTTTCATTTTCCACCAAACTTTCTATTGACTCTCTAGTTACTAGAGACATTATAATATAATTGTGAAATAAATAACAACCTTTATAGAAAGAAGGCGAAATCTATGAAAAATACTAAAATTCGTGCAGTACAATTTGGTTGTGGGAAAATGTCTCAAGTTCTTTTCAAATACATGTTAGATCATGGTATTGAAATCGTTGGAGCGATTGATAATAATCCAAATATTGTTGGTCAAGATGTAGGTGATTTTGCAGGACTCGGTTATAAAACTGGTGTCCTAATTTCAGACAATGCGGAGGAAGTCTTTAGCAATTGTGATGCTGATATCGCCATCGTGACAATTCTTTCCTATATGCCAGAAATGTATGATTTCTTCGAAACAGCTATAAAGCATGGGGTCAATGTTATAACAACTTGTGAAGAAGCCATTTATCCTTGGACAACCTCACCATCTGAGACCAATCGCTTAGATAAATTAGCGAAAAAATATGGCGTGACAATTATGGGATCTGGGATGCAAGATATTTACTGGATTAATATGCCTTGTCTTGCCATGGCAGGGCTAAACAGAATCGATAAGATCAAAGGTAAGGTTAGCTATAATGTAGAAGACTATGGACTTGCTCTTGCAGAAGCTCATGGTGCTGGTTATGATTTAGAACGATTTGATGCTGAAATCGCAAGTGCTGAAAGTTTCCCATCTTATATGTGGAATTCTGCTGAAGCTATTTGTTCAAAAATGAATTGGACCATTAAGGATATTTCTCAAAAGAGTGTTCCTTATGTTCTAGATGAGGATGTCTATTCTGCAACTCTGGGTCGAACTATTAAAGCAGGTGACGTGACAGGTATGTCAGCAGTAACAACGATTCATACTCATCAAGGAGTTGAGTTTGAAGTGGAATGTATAGGTAAGGTATATCGTGAAGATGATGGAGATATGTGTGACTGGGAGATTACTGGTGAGCCTAATCTTGTCTTCTCAGTGTCAAAACCAGATACAGTAGCACATACCTGTGCAACTATTGTCAACCGAATTCCTACAGTGTTAGACGCACCAGCTGGCTATGTGACATCTGAAAAAGCACGTGAAGTTGAATTCCCTACTTATCCATTGCATACTTACGTTAAATAGCAGAAAGTTCTCCCTCTGAAGTTATCAAGAGGGAGAACTTTTTGATAGTTTTGAGTTAAACAACTTCCTTATGTTAGGAGAGTAACATGAAGGTGATGGTTTGGGGATACTTGCAATTATAGTAGTAACTTTGGTAAGTTTTATTATCACAAACCAGGTGAATCAACTAGCTTATTTTTTTACTAACCACTATGCTAGCGGTGATGTGAGTTTTGGACACTTGAGTAAGGTTTCCAAGAGCAAAATATAAAAGAAGGTTTCACGGTAATTACGAGAGAATTTTTTTCTATTTATACTAATTGTTCTTTGTAACTGGTAAACATCTCGTCAATGTCATCTTCAACCAAGTGATAGATTTTCCAATCAAATTCAGTTCTAGCAACATCATCAACCAAGACTGTATAACAGAAATCCATATAATCTTCATAAAAATCAGAGATGAAGGGGAGGAGTGTGTCACTAATATCAGATGAATAGAGTTTTTCATCAAGATGTTTAAAGAGATAGTCTGTACCCGTAATCGTTTCATTCTTGAGTTTTTGTGCATCCTCAAGGTTAAATCCATCGCTTTTAGGATTCAGAAAATCATGTTTTGCTAGCCAGGCGACGAAGATACTGAGATGAAAAGCAGCTCTTTTACTAATCTCTAGCATATCTGATTTGCTTAGTTTTTCTGACGGGATATTATTTTCTTCACAATAGAATACAAGTGCATGATCGAAAAAATAATCTGCGCGGTCTATGGGAAAGTCTAATTGACTTTCTTCGATCTTTGTCTCAGGCTGTTCAACCACAGTTGATTTTTTCTTAAAAAGGGACTTCAATTTTTTAAACACGTTTATACCTCATATAAAAATATCCCATTATTCAATAATGGGATATAATTATTATTTCATCGTTGGGAACAACAAGACATCACGGATAGTTGTTGTATCAGTGAGGAGCATGCAGAGACGGTCGATACCGATTCCTAAACCACCTGTTGGTGGCATACCGTATTCAAGAGCTTCAATGTAGTCATAGTCGATTCCTGTCGCTTCATCATCACCAAGTTCTTTGGCTTTAGCTTGGGCTTCGAAACGGCTAAGCTGATCGATTGGGTCGTTCAACTCAGTAAAGGCATTACCGTACTCCTTAGTCATGATGAAGAGCTCGAAACGGTCAGTAAAGCGTTCGTCTTCAGGATTCTTCTTAGCCAGTGGAGATACAGCTACTGGATGGCCATAGACAAAGGTTGGTTGGATCAAGGTTTCTTCAACAAACTCTTCAAAGAAGGCATTGATAATGTGACCAACTTCAGTATAGTGTTTCTCAACTG
>ERZ772956.3049-NODE-3049-length-10260-cov-5.103185_pt1 | contig 10260 bp, 13 predicted proteins | sample MGYA00580683_ERZ772956 | MGnify/ENA primary metagenome ERZ772956 (study PRJEB29015, sample SAMEA2738077) | human oral metagenome | biome: human oral; feature: human-associated habitat; material: saliva | place: China | collected 2212 ...
AGAGAAGAAAAGGAAGCTGCGCGTCTCAAGGCGAAAAAGCAGCGATTATCAAAACACTCCAAAAGCAAGGATATCAACTAAAATATCTTTTAAAAGCTATGGGAATGGCCAAATCCACCTATTATTTTGAGCTCTCTAAAGTGGATCTTGTAGATGAAAGAAATATACAACTAAAAGAGGAAATCCAAAAGATTTTTACAGAGCATAAGGGCCGTTATGGTGTGCGTCGAGTATATCAAGAACTTCTTAATCGAGGTTTTATAGTCAATCATAAACGAGTACAAAGACTTATGAAAGTCATGGGACTCGCGGGAAAGAGACCAAAAGAAAAATATCACTCTTATAAAGGCCAAGTAGGCAAAATAGCCGAAAATATTATCAATAGGGACTTTAGTACAACAGCGCCATTACAAAAATGGACTACGGATGTATCTCAATTTAATTTTCCGTGGGGAAAGTGTTACTTATCACCTATCTTAGATATGAATACGAATGAGGTTATTTCTTATGACTTGGCATTAAGGCCTAATTTAGAGCAGATTTCTCGTATGTTAGATAGAGCTTTCAAAAAGTATCCTAATCTTTCGGGGTTGATTTTCCACTCTGATCAAGGATGGCAATACCAGCATAAATATTTTAGGAACGCACTTAAAGAACATGGAATTATTCAGTCTATGTCCAGAAAAGGAAATTGTTATGATAATTCTGTGATGGAGACGTTTTTCGGTAGATTGAAAACAGAAATATATTATGGTTGTGAAATGGAATATTCATCATTCGATGCTTTTGCGGTAACGATTGAAGAATATATCAACTATTACAATAATAAAAGGATTCAGAAAAAAACAAAATGGATGCCTCCTGTAAAATACAGGGAAGCATCCATGTGTTTAGGCTAGTAAATAATATGTGTCCAGGAAAATGGGTACATATCACGGCAAGGGCTTTTTGCTATAGGTTAGCTATTCCTATAAGACAGTGCGATCGCAACAGGATGCAAGTTAATGGCAAGTTATATACTAAACGTAAATAACAAACGTGCGTTTACCGTAGTCACGAGCATAACGGCGTTTACCAGTCTTGGGGTCTGTTACATATGTAACAAATTTCTTTGTGCCACGTTTAGACCTTCTTTATCTTATAGGGATATATAGGTAACATCATGATGCGGTCCTTATAAAAACATGGTATAGTAAAGTAAGAAGAGGTGAGTATATGGAAAATCAATTAGCTATATTGTTATTGATTGTGCCTGGTTATATTGCTAGAAAAATTTACAAACATACTAATGATGTGCGAGATGATTTAAATACCTTTGAGGAAACATTGTATTGTCTAATGTGTAGTGGGACTATAGCACTAATGGCTATATTATTTATGTTGATATCAATTCATGGTATAAATTTTGATTATTCAACACTAAAAATTACAGATTTGCGAGAATATGCAAATAATATAGAGTATATTGCAAAATATATTTGCTTAGTGATAATTATGGCAATCGTATTAGGTTTAGTAACATTTAAATTGAATACGTGCTATACATATTTAGTAAATAAGGTGCGATCACCTAAAAGAACACCAGTAGTATTAAACCAGAGTATCTTTGATTCATATTTTAATGATGGACAATATCAACATTTTGTAGACATTTATAAAGATGATAAATTTATATGTAGAGGGCGTTTAAATAGTAATGTAGAAAAATATAAAGAATTAGGAATTGAACCTTGTGAAGAAGGTATTATTGAAGTGATGGATGCTTTAGAGATGAAGAATCCAAGATACAAAAAGATATATTATGATGGAATGAGTGGAATTCTAATAAAAGAGTATGATTTTCCAAATGTTCCGATAGATTCATAATTTTATTTTTTAGTACCTTTGATAGTGGCCGCTAAAGACTTTAGAGTTTGATTAGCAGTAGTTGGAGGTTTTTGAATGTTTTGCGTGTTACCCCCTCTAATCTCAACTCTGTTAGCACTTTCATTTAAAGGTTTTAAATTAGTTTTTTGGGAATCATCCATAAGCTTACCTTTCTACGCCCTCAAAAATATCATAACATAATCAATTATTTAGGACATCTATTAATGATGTCCTTTTTTATATTAGAGAAATTATATAATATGGTATACATGAACTGGATAGGGGGAATTTTAGAATTGTAAGATATAACATATAAAATATAAAAGAATAGAGGTGATTGTATATGACTGATGTGCATTGTGAAAAGAGGCATTGTTTGAATAATCGACATGGCTGGTGTAAAGCTAAAGGCATACACATAGATGGCATGTGCCGGTCGTATGCTGCTCCTCATACATTGATTCGTGGAAATCATGCTCGTGTGGAAAAGAAGCAAGGTCGATATAAAAGAGCACCTGATGTATTAAAGTAAGAACATAAATTAAAAGGTACTTTATAAAGGGGGGCACCTATGCGGGTAGCTCCGAACCGCGAAAACTCACTCAAAAAATGAACAAAATTTCACTTCCGCAAGGTGAGTTGGCTAAAGGAAAGGTGGTGATGACTTTGGCCAAGCAAGAATTGGTTATAGAAAATGACCAAGTAATTGTAACAGCCCAAGTTGTTGCCATGGTTTTTGGCGTTACGGTACGAACGATAAATGATTGGGCAAAACGTGGTTGCCCTAAGGTAAAAAAGAATACATACAACCTACGTGAAGTTATGAAGTGGAAGTATAGTACAGAATCCTCACCTGAAGGACTGGAAGCGAAAAAACAAAAGGCAGATATTCGATACCGTGAAGCTAGGGCTGATATGGAAGAACTGAAGCGTAAGAATATGATTGGTGAATATGTAGCTGTATCTGATATAGAAGCAGATTTAGCAGAATTATTCTCTAAAGTACGTATACGATTAACGAATTTGAAACATAAAGTTTTACAGGATTTAAATTCAAGTTATCCAGAAGTAGCATTTGAAGTTTCAGAATTGATAGAACAGGAAATGGAAAAGGGGTTGAAACAGCTTGCTAGAACAAAGTTATGATGTATCAGTACGAGATACACTTAAAATGGCTATAAGTCGTTCTTTACGAGCATTTGAACCACCAGAACATTTAACTGTATCTGAATGGGCCGATAGATATCGGAATATGAGTTCTGAGGAGACTAGCCGGCCAGGAATGTGGGATACAGATTCTGTTCCATATATGAAGTTCATAATGGACTGTTTTGCACAGGATCGTATTCGTGAAATAGTTATGCTAAAATGTACGCAAATCGGTGGGACAGAGGCAATGATAAATATGTTAGGCTATACCATAGATGTGAATCCATCACGGATTATGTATGTATTGCCTGATGACGATTTATGTTTGAATTTTTCGGATGAACGTTTAAAGAAAATGTTTCGTGCTAATCCAGAAAGATTTGGTGAAAAAGTTGATTTACGTAGCAAGCCCAAAATGATTAAATTCATAGGTGGTTTTGCTGCAATTGTATCAGCTAGGTCTCCATCTGAATTAGCATCGTGGTCGGTACCTATAATTTTATTGGACGAAGTTGATAAATACCCACTTTGGAGTGGTAAGGAAGCAAACCCAATCAAGCTAGCAGAGGAAAGGACGAAGAACTGGCCAATAGCAAAAGTTGTAAAAGTATCTACTCCGACAATTAAAACAGGAGCGATTTATAAAGCCTATGAAGGTGCTGATGTAAGATATAGATACATGGTGCCATGTCCTCATTGTGGCACTATGCAAGAGTTAAAGTTTTCGCAAATTAAGTGGCCGAAAAATGATGCGGGGGAAGCGGATACCACGGTCGTAAGATATCAAGCCTATTATGAGTGTGAATCTTGTAAGGCTCGTATTGATGATCGTCATAAACAACAAATGTTAAAACATGGCAAATGGGAAGCATTGAACACTGTACAAGGCTCGCCTACATCTGTAGCATTTCATATTAATTCAATTTATTCTCCATGGCTAACTTTTGGAAAGGTAGCTGTGGAGTTTTTAACATCCAAAGACGACCCAGAGGCATTGATGAATTTTGTCAATTCATGGTTAGGTGAACCTTGGGAGGATAAAGCAAGTACACTTGAGTCAGATGTAGTAATGGACAAACAAACAGAGGTTTCTGAAGGAGTTATACCGTCATGGACTCAAATTGTAACCGGTGGTGTAGATGTTCAAAAGAATGGATTTTATTGGACTATACGTGCATGGGGGTATAGATTAACTAGTCAAAATATTGCACATGGCTGGGCTGAATCATTTGAGGAAATAGATGCCATTATGAATCGCTTTTGGCCTGATGAAGAAGGTGAATTGCGTTGGCAAGTCAATTTGTGTGCTATTGACTCTGGGTATAATACAGAGGATGTATATGATTTCTGTTTAATTAGTGGTGGATGGGCCGTTCCTGTAAAAGGGGCTTCGACACAAAAAGTAGGAAGATTTACACGCTCTAGTATTGATGCGGTAGGGAAACAATATCATGGACAGGCTTTGTATGTAGTCAATGGTGATTCATACAAAGATTTAATCGCTAGTCGTGTGCGCCGTCCGTTAGGTCAGGGTGCATGGATGGTATTTAATGGCTGTGACATTGATTATGCAGAACAAATTACATCAGAACACAAAATTGTTACGATAAAGAATAATAGACGTATAGAATCATGGGTTCCTAAAACTGCTCATGCACAAAATCATTATCTTGATGCAGAAGTATATGCTGGTGTAGCAGCTGATTTATTACAAGTTCGCTATCTAGATGAATTGACAGAACCTGCAGATGTAGCACCAGGAGAAGTTGGGCGAGAAGAAAGCTCTGATGAAAATGATAATTTCTTAAATATGAAAGGGGATTCTTGGTTATGATAGAGAACAGTTATTTTGATGTTGAATCAACTTTACAAAATCGACTGATAAGTATTGATGACGCAATCAGTAAAATTGAGGAAGGCGCTCAAGAGTATAGAATTGGAAATAGGACACTTAGGCGTGCAGATTTATCTGTTTTGTATAAAGAACGGCGTCAATTACAGTATGAATTGAGTCTTGCACAGCAGAGAGGTGGTGGGATGAGTGTCGCAACTTTCACAAGAGATTAAGCCTAATATAATTGATCGTGTAATTGGCTTTTTTAATCCTAAAGCTGCTTATGAACGGTTAGGCTATCGCGCAGGATATCTAGCTGCTGGACAACCTAGACGGCATGACGGATGGATGCCCGTAGATGGGACTGCCGAGCAAATCAATAGTACAAGCCGTGAACTGTTACGGCGTAAAGCAAGAGATTTAGAGCGTAATAGTGATGTGGCTAATTCAATTATTGGGGCATATGTACGCAATGTAGTTGGGAGTGGATTTGTGCCACAAGCTAATACTGGAGATGAAGAATTAAATAGAAAAATTGAGAAGGTTTTTTCGGATTGGCAAAAAAAAGAAAATTGTGACATTACAGGAACACAAAGTTTTCTAGAAATATGTAATATGACCGTACGCCGCTATCTTGTAGATGGCGGTATTTTATTTATTAAAGTTCATAATGGAGATAACAAAATACCATTTCAGTTACAGTCCAGAGAAGTTAGTGATTTAGATGGAGATATGATACGGTCGTATGAAACCAAAGGAAATATCATTGTGGGTGGCGTTGAAGTTAATGAGTATGGACGTCCGTTAGCATATCACATTAAAGTGCTAACAGGTGATGGCTGGGATACAGGCAATAAAGTGCGTGTAGAAGCTAATCGTGTTATTGCATTATGGCAAAAGAATTCACCATCTCAAGTGAGAGAAGTAACACCAATGGCAGTTGCAATTAATCGTGTGGCAGATACTGAAGATTTTATTGATACTGTATCACTTAAAGAAAAAATTCTTGCGTGTTTAGCTGTTTTTATTAAACGGATGATACCTTCAGGTGGCACACAATTAGGAAGACAACAAGTTGATACTAGAACAGGATATTCTAGAACGAAATTATCCCCAGGAATTATTCAAGAATTACAGCCGGGTGATGACGTTCAAGCTGTCGTTCCAACCGGGCAGGCCACTAATACAAAAGAAATGGTGAGCTTGTTTAATCGAATGATTGCTGCAGGACAAGGTCTTAGCTATGAAGCTGTAAGTCGTGATATGAGCCAAGTGAATTATTCGTCAGCACGTCAAGGCTTATTGGAGGATAAGAAAACATACCAGCGTTTACAACGCTTTTTAATAGATCATTTCTTAGATGAAGTTTATAAAGAGGTAGTCATTGCAGCCGTTACAGCACGCGTGCTAGATATTCCGGATTTTTGGAAACGACAAGATGAATATCTGAACCATACATGGACGATGCCTGGATGGAGTTGGATTGACCCTGTGAAAGAGGTCAATGCTAATAAAATTGCGGTAGAATCTGGTCAAGATACACTTGCCTCTGTGTGTGCTAGTCGTGGTGATGATTGGCAGGATACGTTGAAACAGCGTGCTAAGGAATTGAAATATCAAAAAGATTTAGAAGCTGAGTATGGCATTTTATTTTCAGAAGGGGGGAACCAAAAGAATGTCAAAAGTAAAAAAGGTACAAATGATGCAGCGAGAACTATCAATTCAAACTGATACAGTAAATGAAGATAGTCGTACGTTGAGATTGTCATTTGCATCGGAAGAACCATATGATAGATGGTTTGGTCCTGAAGTATTACAGGTGGATAGTAATGCTTTAGATATGTCACGATTCGAAAGTGGTTTAGGCTGTTTGCTATATAATCATGATCGTGATTGTGTAATCGGTGCTATTGAACGTGCATGGGTAGAAGGTAATCGTGCGTATGCAGAAGTTCGTTTTGATAAAGATGATGAATCTGACAAGATTTATCAAAAGGTTAAAAGTGGCACATTAAAAGGTGTTTCTGTAGGATATCGTGTTCACGAATATACAGAAGTTAAAATTGATGAGTCATTAGCAGGTGGGCGTATTAAAGGCCCTTGTTATGTGGCAAGTAAATGGGAGGCATACGAAATTTCTATTGTATCAGTCCCAGCAGATGCATCAGTGGGAGTTGGTCGCTCTCTTGATGATTTTAATGTTGTTTCGTTAAAAAAAGGAGAAGAATCAATGAAAGAAAACAACAATATTAACAAAGAACCAAATTCTGTGAAAGGTGCTCCACAGTTAAATAGTGAGCCACAAGTAAAGTCTAAAGAAGTAAATGCTCACAATGTAGAAACAGTACCACAAACGCTAGGTAATGAATCTGAACGTGCAGTACAGGCTGAACGCGAGCGTGTAGCTCAAATCAACCAATTGTGTCGTCATTTTAATGTGGATTCAGAAGAATACATTCGCTCTGGCGCAGATTTAGCCTCTGTACAAAGTGCGGTGTTATTAAAAGCTAAATCTTCACAAGTGCCACCAGCCAATATTACTGTAGTACAAGAGGAAAGTGAAAAATATCGTGCCGCAATGACGGATGCATTGTTGCTACGTAGTGGTGTACAAATTGAAAAACCAGCAGAAGGTGCAAATGAATTACGTAGCATGCGATTACGTAGTGTTGTAGAAGATGTATTGGAACGTGAAGGTGTATCGAATGTACATCGCATGGATGAAAATGAATTGTTACGGGCCGCCTTAACTGGTACGGGTGCATTACCAGGCATTTTGTCTAATGTCGCAAATAAATCTATGGCGCGTGGATATCAAGCTGCACCAACTACATTTGAAGCATTTACATCTGTTGGATCCAATCCAGATTTTAAAGCCGCCAAAAAATACCGTTTATCTGAGGCTGGCAGTCTTCTTGAAATTAAAGAAAATGGTGAGTTTGTAGCAGATGAAATCACAGAAAGCGACGCAACTACAAAGGTATTAACTTATGGACGTCAATTTTCTTTTACACGACAAATGCTTATTAATGATGATCTTTCTGCATTAACACGTATTCCTGCATTATATGCAGCACAAGCTAAACGTGGCATTAATAGACTTGTATATCGTACATTGGCAGAAATTGCATTTTCCACTAAAGCCGGTAATTTAGCAAAAACTGGTAGTACATTGTCTCTTACTGCAATTGATGAAGGACGCCGTGCTATGCGGACCCAAAAGAATTTACGTGGTGAAGAAATGCTTAATATTCAACCTAAGTTCTTACTAGTACCAACTATGCATGAATTTGTAGCGCGTCAATTAATGACTTCTACAAGTGATCCTAATGCTACACACTCTGGTGTAACAAATCCATTGCTCAATAGTCTTGTAGTAGTATCTGATGCGGAGCTTGATGCAATTGATACGGATGCATGGTTTATGATGGCAGACCCTGCATTGATGGATACGATTGAAGTAACATATCTTAATGGGAAACAAACACCGACCATTGAGTCTCAAATTGCTTTTGATACATTGGGTATTCGTTATAGAATTTTTATGGATTATGGTGTAAATGTACTTGATACAAAAGGTATGTTTAAAAATGCTGGTAAATAAGGGGGTATAGTATATGCAAGCACGTTATGTAAATGATGGTAAAACAGTTGTTTTTAAAGCTACTACAGACATTGCGTATGGTGATATTGTTAAAGTAGGAGATAATCTTGTAGGGGTAGCGACTACGGCTATTTCAAAAGGTGATACGGGAGTAGTTGCTATTACTGGTGCCTATGAAGTTGCTAAAGCTAAAGTAACTTTAAAACAAGGGCAAGCAGTGTATTTTAAAGACTCTGATAAAAATGTAACTGCAACACAGAGTGATGGGCCACAAATTGGGGTTACTTTAACAGATGCGAAAACAGATACAGCAACTGTTATTGTTAAGCTATTAGGTTAAGATTATGGGATTTAAGGATATCATTAGAGCTGACTTTGATGTGTTCTTGAATTATGATGAATTTGCTGACATACATAATATTGATGGCACATCCTGTACTGCTATTGTACAGGATGTAGTTATCAATGACAGTTTATATCCAAAGTATGGAAAAGAATCCTATCGAGATGGTGTATATGCCTATGGATGCGTTATAAATGTGAGAAAATCAGATTTGCCACGGATTCCTATTATGGGAACTATATTAAAGCTAGATGGTAAGGTTGGACGTGCAATTAATGTAGCCGATGATGAAGGTATTCTTACGATTACGTGGAGTGCAAATGAACTATGATTGATATTAAATTAAAAGGTGTTGATAAAGCATTAGAGCGGTTAACAACAATACCAAAGGGCGTTCAAAAGGCTGCAAATACGGCCATTAATCGCACTGCTATAAGTGCGCGTGCTATATCATCACGGGAAATTGTTAAACATTATAACGTTAAGGTTACTGATGTTAAAAGAACGATGATAGTAAAACGTTCAAGCCGTAAGTCATTAGAGGCAGAAATCATTTCTAAAGGTGGTGTTATTGCTTTATCTAAGTATAAAGTAACCCCAAAAGTGGTACAACATAAAGGCAATAAAAATAAACCATTGCGTGTGGCAGTAAAGAAAGGTTCCGGTCAAAAAATAATTAGAGGAGCTTTTATGGCACAATTTAAGTCAGGTCATTTAGGTGTTGTAAGACGCAGAGGTGAAAAAAGATTTCCAGTTCAGGAATTATATGGACCGTCAATTCCTCAAATGTTAAAAAATGAGGCAGTTGTTGCTCCAGTAAAGAAACTGGTAGAAGATCGACTAGAGAAAGAGTTCAACCATGAAGCTATGCGAGTTATAGGAGGGGATAAGAAGTGACCATTATAAAATTATTAAAGGCTGTAGAAACTCACATAAGAGATACGCTAAAGCATTACTCCTATAGTTGTGATAGTCAAGTTGAACATCCGATATATGTAAAATGTGGCTTTTTAAAAGAACGAGAATTATTAGATGATTCACATGGATTTGATAAATATGTATTAATTAGGGCTGTTAAAGGGTCGTATACATTGGATGAAGGCACAGCAGTACTAAGGATTATATTTGCCGCAAAAGACACTGATGTAGAAAAAGGCTATATATCTGTAATTAATATGATGGAACATGTCAAAGCCTCTATCTTAAGTCGACACTTTATAGGGGATAAAGCATTTACTTATGACCGAGGAATAAAATGGGAACTTGATGAGGAAGATGCTTATCCGCATTATTTTGGAGTTATGGAAATTTCATTTTATATAGGAAATCCTAATGAGATGGATATTTCTATGTATCAATAGGAGAAAATATGGCAAAAGAAACAAAAGTAGAATCTGCAGATGTTATAAATGTAGAGAGTACTATTAAAGAAAAAAATGGACCTACACAACGAATGTATGTAGG
>ERZ772956.3052-NODE-3052-length-10255-cov-16.326078_pt1 | contig 10255 bp, 9 predicted proteins | sample MGYA00580683_ERZ772956 | MGnify/ENA primary metagenome ERZ772956 (study PRJEB29015, sample SAMEA2738077) | human oral metagenome | biome: human oral; feature: human-associated habitat; material: saliva | place: China | collected 2212 ...
GGTGGGACGACGAAATCGAATTCTTACGAATTACCGATTTCTGTCCCACTCTCTTATTTTATTCTCTTATAGCCTTCTTTTTTGAAATTTTTGATATGTTCTGAATAGTTGGCCAGTTCTCCAAACGTTTTTTTATCATCGTTGGCTTTATTTAAGGCTTCAACGTCTAAGTCTTGGTAGACGATCTTGGTATGAACCATCAGTCCACCCTCTTTCGTTCTACTTACATCTGTTGTATAGCCCGAAATTCCTCTTTTAGGGTCAACAATTTCTTTTTTAATATATTCGAGTTGAGAGTCATCTTCAATATGTACATTAAAATTATCAGCCCAAAACTCTTCAGAGATCATTTGATTGGATCTGTGTCGAATAGTCACTCGAAGAAGAGTGTCTTTAGTTTTTTTCTCATAGGTTTCTTCTCTTTCAAGGCTACAAGCTATCAGTCCCAGAAATACAAAGAATGTGACTACAAGCAGGAGTCCTTGTTTCAAAATTTTCATAAAGCCCTACTTCCGTTTCCGGGCAATCAAGTGAATCGGGGTTCCTTCAAAGACAAAGGCTTTCCGAATTTGATTTTCCAAGAAACGAAGATAAGAGAAATGCATGAGTTCTTCTTCATTGACAAAGACAACAAAAGTTGGTGGCTTGGTAGCAACCTGAGTCGCATAGAAGATTTTCAGGCGTTTTCCTTTATCTGTCGGTGTCGGATTAATGGCAATAGCATCCATAATGACATCGTTCAAGACAGCTGAAGGAATCCGCGTATTCTGACTTTCACTAATCTGTTTGATCATCTCTGGCAACTTGTGCAAGCGTTGTTTGGTAAGAGCAGAGACAAAGACAATCGGAGCATAAGAAAGGTATTGGAATTGGTCACGAATATCATCTTCCCACTGCTTCATGGTATGGTTGTCTTTTTCAATGGTATCCCATTTGTTGACAACAATGATCATGCCTTTACCAGCTTCATGGGCAAATCCGGCAATCCGCTTATCATACTCGCGAATTCCTTCCTCGGCATTAATGACCATCAAGACCACATCGGAACGGTCGATGGCCCGCATAGCACGCATAACAGAATATTTCTCAGTATTTTCATAGATTTTACCAGATTTACGCATACCGGCCGTATCGATCATGGTGAACTCTTGACCATCTGCATCAGTAAAGTGGGTATCGATGGCATCCCGTGTGGTTCCAGCCACTGGGCTAGCAATCACGCGGTCTTCTCCAAGGATTGCATTGATCAAGCTTGATTTCCCAACATTTGGACGGCCAATCAAACTAAACTTGATGATGTCTGGATTTTCTTCTTCTGTCTCATTCGGGAGATTTTCGATGATGGCATCGAGCACATCCCCGGTTCCAATCCCATGGACTGATGATACCGGAAGGGGCTCACCCAGTCCCAAGGCATAAAAATCGTAGATATCGTTGCGCATCTCTGGGTTGTCCACTTTGTTGACAGCCAGAATCACTGGTTTATGGGTCTTATACAAGATACGAGTGACATATTCATCGGCATCGGTGATCCCTTCTTTGCCAGAAACAACAAAGACAATGACATCAGCTTCGTCCATGGCAATTTCTGCCTGATGCTTGATTTGCTCCATAAATGGAGCATCAACGTCATCAATTCCCCCTGTATCAATGATACTAAATTTTCGGTTCAACCACTCAGCTGTTGCATAAATGCGGTCACGAGTGACTCCTTCTACATCCTCAACGATAGAAATCCGCTCACCGGCAATCCGGTTAAAGAGCGTAGATTTCCCAACATTAGGACGGCCTACAATCGCAATAGTTGGTAGGGCCATGATTTCCTCTTTTCTAAAGATAGACGAGACCTCGTTTCAAGAAGGTCCCTCTTCATTTCTATAATAGTTTGTGTTTTTCCAGCAGCTGTTTGGTTGCTTCTTCTTCTGGTTGTCCAAACTGAGCTGCAAGTCGCTCGCTCCAGCTATCAGTTGCACGCACTCCTGCATAATCTGCCTGTACCTTGTCATAGTCTGTCACAACCGATAGATCTTGCACTTGGTATTCTTCTTCAAAAGCAATATGTTCCAAAGGCAAGCGCGGTTTCACAGCATGCTGTTGATTTGGGACTCCAAGAGCAATTCCAAAAACAGGATAGGTATAGTCTGGTAAACGGAAGAGTTCTGCGACTTCTTCTGCACAGTAGCGCAGCATGCCAATGATGACACCTCCATAGCCTAGACTTTCTGCTGCTAATAGCGTATTTTGAGCTGCTAGGGCCGCATCCACTGAAGTGATCAGCAAATTATCAACCCCTTCAGGATGGAAGTCCTTCTCATGAAGTTTGACAGCTTTTTCAGCTCGATTTAAATCCCCTACAAAGAGAAGAAAGACAGACGATTGGCGAATGGCCTCTTGGGGGAGCAATTGGTAAAGGGCCTCTTTTTTCTCGCTACTTTTTACGACAACCACAGAATAAGACTGAAAGTTTTTCCAACTGGAAGCCATTTGACCAGCCGATAAGATTTCCTTGAGATCGGCTTCTTTCATCGGTTCTTCCTTAAAGCGACGAACAGAAAAATGAGACTGCATTAAACGGATGGTATCATTCATCGACGATTTACTCCTTCCAAATGGATTTCCTTAGCTAAAAATTTCACGCGCTCCATAACGCGTTTAGCCTGCCAAGTTTCATCACCATTGCGCGAGGTTGCAAAATGGCGTTCCAATTCTTCAAAATTAAAATTGGAGGTAAAGAAGGTTGGAAGATTTTCCTGCATCCGGTGTTGCAAGATCACCTGCAAGATTTCATCTCGCACCCAGGCTGACATCTGCTCCGCCCCAATATCATCAAGAATTAAAATTTCAGCTTTTTTCACCTGATCTACGGTTTCTTTGACCAAGCCCGAACTAATGGCATTTTTGACATCGATGGCAAAACTTGGGAAATGAAGGAGGGTGGTAGAGGCCTGACGTTTTTCTGATAAATCATGGGCCAAAGCTGCCATCATATAGCTCTTTCCTACTCCAAAATCACCATAGAGGTAGATCCCTTTTTGATATCCAGGGTAGTTGGCTACAAAATTAGCCAATTCTTCAAAGGCAACAAATCGTCCCTTATCATCGAGCTCTACCTTGGCTAGACTGGCTTCTTTCAAGGTTGAAGGGAGATTGATCAAGTTAAGACGTTGGTTGATCGCAGCCCGTTTTTGGGCTTCGATTAACTCTGGCGTCTCCTCATAGGCCACATCTGCATAACCTTCATTCATGGTGAGGATCGGTTTATAGCCTTTGGCAATATAATCCGGATCAGCAAGCAGAAAACGATTTCGCTCGCTAATGTATTGATTAAATTTTGAAATGCTCCGTCGAATTTCCTGCTCAGACAAAGACTGAGCTTGGATAAAGGCAGCGACTTCTTGGTCTGCTAAAATCTGTGCTACCAAATCCTCATAGTTGAATTGGCGGGCACGATTCATGTGAGACAGGGTTTGACCTACACTTTCCATCTACTCACCTCCTTGATTTAATTTTTCTAATAGGCGTTGTTTCTCTTTTGCAAGATCCACTTTTTCTTTTTGACTGGTTTGATTTTGATAGTGCGGTTGGCTCCACTTAGGAACATTGCTGGACTTGCCTTTAGCTGGGGCAGATGTCGTCCCCTTGCTTCCTTGAGACTTAGCCTGTTCCTGACGTTCTCGGACTTTTAAAATCGCCATTTCTGCACTGTTGACCCCTTGGTAAGAAAAGTCATTTCCCACTTTCAAAGCATACTTTTCATTGAGATTGGCTGACTGGGTTTTATTAAAGGTCAGCAACAAGATAATATTGATCACCTCATCTAGTAAGCCTAGATCAGCTAACTTAGATAGAGTCTTGCGTTCGCTCTGTGTAATGGTCGCATTACGAGCCTTCTTAATCTCCGCTAAAAACTGTAGGCTGGATTTTTGCTTAGCTTCCTTCAAGATGGTTTCTTCTTGACGACTATAGGACAAGCGCGGTTGCGCTTGGTTAGCTTGGGTCAGCTTCTGCTTCATTCTTTTTGGAGAAATGGTACGATCTATCGCTGTTTCTTTTGCTAAGAGATAGGTTTCATACCAGGTCCACTGTTGCTCCTCTGCAATGGCAAAGAGGGCCAGAGTCGCTTCCCCTTCATCCGCAAAACGAAGGCCGTCTCGTCCCATCATGCGTTTAAACATATCCATATCAAATTGCTGTTTTCTACTTGGTATTACAGCAACCTCACCAGCTTCTATTCCAAAAACTTGAGAGAAAGAGACTTGACGTCTGGTCCCTAAAGAACGCGATGGAAGCAGCTCTTCCACTGCCTTCTCTCCAATCTTTCTTTCAAGCAAGCGTTTATAGACGGCATTTGAAAAAAATTGCTCTGCTTCAAGTGGGGCATGCAACTGGATGGTGATACCATCTTCCTCCTCAAAGAGATCAATCAAGCCCATCGCAATCAAGCGATCAAAAGCCAGTAACAATTGAGGGAATCCCATATCAATGTGGTTGAGAATTTGAGCAAGCAAATGTTTCTTTTCACCTTGGTCAAAGGATGCCAGCAAATAACGATAAACCGTCACTGTTTCCATCTCCAAAATAGGCAGGTAATACTGCTCCAATGCAGCCCCTGCCGGCGGAAGAATATTATTTTTTAAAAATACAAAAGGAGTATTGGGCTTCATCTATTTTTCCTTTTTCTTTTTGGTTCCTTTCGTAATTTGCTTCAAGAGCGTCTCTAACTCACCGACATCCTTGAAACTCCGGTAAACACTGGCAAAACGAACATAGGTAATTTCATCCAGATCTGCTAACTCATCCATGACCAAAGAACCAATATACTCACTGTTAATTTCATTATCACTTTGGCTACGTACCTTTTGTTCGATACGGTTTACAATTTCTTCAATTTCATCGCTCGATACAGGTCTTTTTTGGGCAGAGCGGATAATACCATTAAAGATTTTATCACGAGAAAATTGCTCGCGCGTTCCATCCTTTTTGACAACCACTAGAGTTCGTTCTTCCACTCTTTCGTAGGTAGTAAAGCGATAATGGCATTCTTCGCATTCACGACGACGACGAATGGTGTTCCCGTCTTCAGCTTGTCGACTATCCACCACACTAGACTTACTTCCACCACATTTTGGACAACGCATTTGCTACCTCCTTGAACTGTTTTAACACTTCATTTTACCATAAAATCAATCGTAAAGAAAGCAGAAGAACAAGGGAAGACTCTTGGTCAACTCCTAAAATAAAAAAAGAGTCGACGAACGATTCGAACAAAATCGTTTCCCTATCGACTCTCCCTTCATTTTAAAGTGATAATTCTGCTTCTAAGCCATAGTGATCACTTACATGTGGTTTGTTTTGACCGTCAAAAATGACATGTAGACGCTCGATTTCCCATTCTGGACTTGCAAAGACGTAATCAATCCGCAATGGAATTTGATTGTCTGTCCAGCCATCAATTCCAGGACCTACAGTATAGGTACCCTTTGTTTCTTTAGCTTCAATAAAGCTATCTTTAAGTTCAAGTGAACTTGATAGAATCGTTTCATAGCCTTCTTGACCAGCAGGATTATTGAAATCACCCGCTAGAATAAAGGGTTTACCTACTTGGCTGAAGTACTTCTCAATGCGTGGCCACTCAAATTGGAAGCCTTTGTCCCACCAAGAAAGATGGACACTAGCAACAGCGATCTCTTTTCCATCCACACTCGTGTGAGCAACAGCCACCCGGCGGGTATGGTAGTCTGTTGGATCGTCCATATTGGACACCAAAATCTCATCTGCCTGTAATGGTTGACGCGAAAGAACAGCTACCCCTTCATTGAGGTGGTCATAGCCAATATGGTTGTAAGCCCAAGTCCAATAATAGTGAAGACCTTGAGCAGCCAACTCCTCAACCAATACGCGAACAAAGTGATCCTTGTGAATAGCTACGGAAGATGGCAAGGCTTGATAATACTCGTCAGTTGCAATCTCTTCAGTAGCAATCTCTTGGTTGACTTCTTGAAAGCAAATCACATCGTATTGAGCTTCTAAAATTTGCTCTTTGAGGGTCTCAAACTTTTGCTGAGCATTCTCCTCCATCCAACTATGGGAATTTAATGTTAAAAATTTCATCCCCTGATTTCTCCTTTTACTTAAAACAAGAAACGGCAAGAGGTCGGGTGCACTGCCCCAACCTCATTTTCTTTGCCGTAGTCTTTATAATTCTACTGTTGCAACTGGAGCATTTGCAGCCAATTTACCAGTATGTTCGACCTTAACTGATTTAATTGCATCTGCATTTGTGAAAACAACAATTGTTGAAGTTTCACGACCTGCTTCACGGATCGCATCAAGGTCTGCTTCTACTAAGAGGTCCCCAGCAGCCACTGTTTGACCCTCAGTAACTTTAACTTCGAATGGTTTTCCTTCAAGACTAACTGTATCTAGACCAATATGAACCAAGACTTCCAAACCATTATCTGTTACCAAACCAAGGGCATGTTTGGTTGGGAAGACGCTGGTAACTTTACCAGCAACTGGTGAAACGATGTGGCCATTTTCAGGCTCAACCGCAAATCCGTCACCCATCATTTTTTGTGAGAAGACTGGATCTTTCACATCTTCGATGTTAATCACTTCACCATCTGCAACGGAATGCACTTCATCCGTTACACCTTTAAAGGTTACTTCAGCTTTTTGAACTGCTGTCATTTGGCTAGGAAGTGTTTCAGGAATGACTTCACCTGAATCAAGAACGTCTTGGATATCAGATTTCAATACGTCAGCTTTAGGTCCGTAGATGGCTTGAACCCCTTGTCCTTTCATGACAAGACCCATAGCGCCTTCCGCTTTCCATTGTTCTTCCGTTCCAACTTTTTCAGCGTCCTTAACGGTTACACGAAGACGAGTCATACATGCGTCAACATCTACGATATTGGCACGTCCACCAAGAAGGTTGATGATGTTAATCACTTGTGAGCTTGCTGAGCTTGTAGCAGCTGTTGCTGCACTATCTCCTGAAGGGGCATCATCATTTTGTTCGTAGTTTCCATTACGTCCTGGAGTCGCATAATTGAATTTCTTAATCATGAAGTTGGCAATGAAGTACATGATAAATCCAAAGAGGACTGTTACCCATACAAAGTTAAAGATATCTAATGCCAAACCAGCGTTGATGGCCATTGGAGTACGTGTCAAGAATTCGATTGAACCGAATGAGTGAACACGAAGGTGAACCAAGTCAGCCATTGCAAAGGCAGCACCTTGAACAAAGGCGTAGATCAAGTACAATGGTGTTGCAACGAACATGAACATGTATTCAATTGGTTCTGTAACACCTGTCAAGAAGGTTGCAAGGGCAGTTGCAACAAGCATCCCTTTGTATTTTTCTTTTTTATCTGGATCCACATTGCGGTAGATAGCCACCACGATCCCCATCAAGATACCAAATGATCCGATCATTTGACCAACTTTGAAACGAGCTGGTACGTAGGCTTTAAGCAAGTGTTGATACTGGCTAGGATCTGCTTTCTTCAAGTTCACAAGGTCTGTTACCCAAGCCAACCAAAGCGGATCTTGTCCAAACACTGTTGTTCCTTTTGCTGCACCTGTAAGAACTTGGTAGCTACCACCCAATTGAGTGTAGTTGATCGGAATGGTCAACATGTGGTGGAGACCAAATGGTAAGAGAAGACGTTCCAAGGTACCAAACAAGAATGGTGCCAATACTGGGGCAGTGGATTGAGAGTTGGCGATCCAAACACCAAATCCATTAATTCCTGATTGAACAGCTGGCCACAAAATGGAGAGTAGCAAAGCTGCTAGAGTAGAACGGATGATAACGATGAATGGTACAAAGCGTTTTCCGTTAAAGAAGGAAAGAGCTTCTGGAAGTTTACGGTAGTTATAGTATTTATTGAAGGCAGTCGCTCCAACAAAACCAGAGATAATACCAACAAATACACCCATATTCAGAGCAGGAGCTTCAAGGACACTAATGAAGTAATCCGCAACTTTAATAGAACCGCCTAAAAGTGTATGAACGGTAGCATCTTTATCAGCCAACATTGCAGATGTCACTCCGAAAACTGCACCTGTAATACGGTTAATCAAGATGAAAGAGAGACCGGCTGCAAAGGCACCCCCTGCACGTTCTTTGGCCCAGCTACCACCGATAGCGAGTGCAAACAGGATGTGAAGGTTACCGATAACCGCCCAACCGATTTGTTCGAGAACCCCACCTGTAATAACAAGTGGAGATAAATTCGGGTTGATCATAGGGATTGATTTCCCGATTGAAATCATCAACCCAGCAGCTGGCATGACAGCGATAACGACCATCAAGGCCTTACCGAACTTTTGCCAGAATTCAAAGCTAAATAAACTTTTGAATGATCCTTTGTTCATCATTCAACCTCCTTATATTACTTAAGGCTTTTGTTTTTAAGAAAACGTTTGCGCTTAATTTATTTCTAGTATACCACTTTTTTAAAAAATGTAAAGCCTTTCATCGATTTTTTCTTCAAAATTTTCTTTTTTTTAAACTTATTATCTGACATTCCCTTCTATTTTTTTAAAATTCCCCTTATTTCTAACGCAAACGATTTCTTTGAAACTAAAAAACATTCGAACCCTCTAAGGGTTCGAATGTTTTATTCTAATGCGTCTTGCATGGCATAGCCAATTCCACGAACAGTCTTAATATAGCTTTTTTGACCCGGAAGATCAATTTTCCCACGAAGGTAACGGATATAGACGTCGACAATATTGGTCTCCCCCTTACTCTCGTACTTCCAAACACTCTCTAGCAATTGCTCACGAGTCACTACTCCCTTACTCCCCATCAGAGTCGCTAAGAGGTCGTATTCTCTTCTTGTCAGATTAATCATGTCTTTCCCTCGGTAGACGGTGTGGTGTTCGACATCGATCCGCAAATTTCGATAAGAGGTTGGAATTTTCATCTGGCTACAATGTTGGTCAATATAATCACGACCTCTAAAAATAGCTGTGATTTTATCGACCAAATCACTGATCACAATGGGTTTGACCATATAAGAAACTGCAAACTGCTCAATACTCTCTTCGTGTTCGGCAATCTTTTCCCGACTATCCAAAACAATCAAAACCGAAGCAGGGCGAATCTGACCGATTTCTTGAGCAAAAGCTTCACCAGACATATCTGACAAATCGTAATTAAACAAGATCAGATCATATTTAGTTGTAGCAATCAAAGCCAGACCCGCTTTTCCATCCTCGACCACATCAACTTGATACCCTTCTTTTTGAAGTTCCAAATTAATGAAGCGAGCGATTTGCTTCTCATTTTCTACTAGTAGGACTCGTTTGACCATATGGCAAAATTATTTTTCGTCGTACCAAGAATAGTGGAAAGTACCTTCTTTGTCTTTACGTTGGTAAGTATGAGCACCAAAGTAATCCCGTTGTGCTTGGATCAAGTTTGCTGGAAGATCCGCTGAACGGTAGCTATCAAAGTAAGTGATGGCTGCTGAGAAGGTTGGGACTGGTACACCAGCTTGAACAGCAAGAGCTACGATATCACGAACAGATTGTTGGTATTTAGCAGTGACATCCAAGAAGTACTCATCCAAAAGAAGGTTAGCCAAATCTGCATCACGGTTGTATGCATCAGTGATCTTTTGCAAGAAACGAGAACGGATGATACAGCCATCGCGCCAGATAGATGCGATATCTGCAAATGGCAAGTTCCAGTTATTTTCTTTAGAAGCTACACGCAATTGCGCAAAACCTTGTGCGTAAGAAATGATTTTTGAGAAGTAAAGGGCTTGACGGATCTTTTCAATCAACTCAGCCTTGTCTCCTTCAAATTTGAAAGCAGCTGGTTTTGGAAGCACCTTGCTAGCGTGTACACGTTCTTCTTTATAAGTTGAAATGTAGCGCGCAAATACTGACTCAGTAATCAGTGACAATGGCACACCAAGGTCAAGAGCTGATTGGCTAGTCCATTTACCTGTTCCCTTGTTTCCTGCAGCATCCAAGATGTAGTCTACGATTGGACCATCTTGACCTTCGTCGTCTTTGCGTCCAAGGATATCCGCAGTGATTTCGATCAAGTAGCTGTCCAATTCGCCCTTGTTCCACTCAGTAAAGATTTCAGCCATATCTTGAGCTGAGAGGCCAAGCAAGTGTTGCATCAAGTCATAGCTTTCTGCAATCAATTGCATATCACCGTACTCGATACCATTGTGGACCATTTTCACATAGTGACCAGCTCCATCAGGACCGATGTAAGTCACAC
>ERZ772956.3054-NODE-3054-length-10253-cov-5.695234_pt1 | contig 10253 bp, 10 predicted proteins | sample MGYA00580683_ERZ772956 | MGnify/ENA primary metagenome ERZ772956 (study PRJEB29015, sample SAMEA2738077) | human oral metagenome | biome: human oral; feature: human-associated habitat; material: saliva | place: China | collected 2212 ...
AAATTCTAAATAATTCATAAATATAGTTTTTACAGTATTTTTTAATTTTGAGACAGTTTTTTATTATTTTTCAATTTTTAGAGATAGTCTCTACGTTTATTATATTCTCTTTTCCAGTTCATTAAATAAGTGTTCTTTTATTGCTTCATCATCAATATTATCAAGTATAGGTCTGAAAGATGATTCAACTATAAGTTTTTTAGCTCTGCTTTCAGAAAGTCCTCTACTCATCAAGTAGAAAAGCTTTGCTTCATCAACTTTTCCTACAGAAGCGGCATGTTCTCCTATTACATCATCTTCATTACAGAATAATGTTGGAATAGAGTGAGCCTTTACATTTTTATCAAGAAGTATTGCAAATTCCCCTTCTCTTCCTTCAGATTTTGAGGCACCTCTTTCAAAATATAGATTTCCTCTGAAAACCTTCTGAGCTGTATCTTTAACCGCTCCTCTTCCCTGAATTTCACCTATTGATTTTCTACCTTTAAATACAATTGAATATTCAAGATCAAGTTTTCTTTCAAAATCAGCAAGGTATGCAGGTTTAATATATATTTCTGCAGCATCTTCCTCAAGATATGATTTATGGCTTATTCCATTTATTTTAGCTCCAAGTTCTACGCTGTAATATTCAACTTTTCCTTGCCCAAGAGCTTCTATTTTTGAAGATTCAAAGTTTTCAGACTCAGTGTTTAATGTCTGTATTTTTATTATCTTAACTTCAGAATTTCTTCCAGCTACAACTCTTATTATTCCGTTACGGTAGGCTTTTGCTTCATCTTCAGAATTGTAGATCATTATAACAGTGGCTTTTGCAAAATCTTCAACTTCAATAATATTGTAGTCTATAAGAAGATTATTTTCCTTGTTAAAGTTATAATTTATATAAATTGGCTTTTCTACTTTTTTTCTTTCGCTTATTTTTATATATTTTCCTTCATTGTAAAATGTATAATTCTGCAGCTTGAAAAAATCTCCAAGCCCATATTCATTATCATTTGAAAGTCTTTCAAGATCTTTCAGGGAATCATTTAATTCCTTTATGGATACACCATCCTGATCAGCATTTTTTACAACAGCGCTATTGAAAGGTTTAAATTCTTCAGGTTCGCTATATTTATATCCGACTCTTTTCCAGTTAGGCTTTTCAAGGGAAGCATATTTTTTAAAACTTTCTTTTCTATAACTGTTGTTATCAAGATTTTGTAAACTTGCTTCATTTAGCATTATATATTCCTCCTAAAATTACTTCTATATTTCTTATCCGATTGTTCCTTCAAGTTCAAGTTCAATCAGTTTATTTAATTCTACTGCATATTCAAGTGGCAATTCCTTTGAAATAGGTTCAACGAATCCTCTTACTATCATGGCTTTTGCCTCATCCTTGCTTATACCTCTTGACATCAGATAAAATATTGCTTCATCGCTTATTCTTCCTATCTTAGCTTCGTGCCCTATATCTACACTGTCGTTATTTATTTCAATTATAGGAATCGTGTCTGATCTTGATTCATTATCAAGCATCAATGATTCACATTCAACTGTAGCTTTTGATCCTACTGCATTTGAATTAACTTTTAGCAATCCTCTATAGAAAGATGTTCCTCCATTTTTAGAGATTGATTTAGAATGTACTGTTGAAGATGTATTTGGTGCGGCATGAACAATTTTACATCCTGTATCCAGGTATTGTCCTGCTGAAGCAAATGTAACTCCTGTAAATTCACATCTTGAACCTTCTCCTTTTAGGACAGTCATAGGGTAAAGCATTGAAACTCTTGATCCGAATGATCCTGATACCCATTCCATTACACCGCCTTCATCAACGATTGCTCTTTTTGTATTAAGGTTGTACATATTTCTTGACCAGTTTTCGATTGTAGAATATCTCATTCTGGCTCCTTTTTTTACAATCAGTTCAACTGCTCCGGCGTGTAATACGTTCTTTTTATACTTTGGTGCTGAACATCCTTCGATAAAGTGAAGGTCTGCCCCTTCTTCAACTATTATTAATGTATGTTCAAACTGCCCTGCTTCTGCAGCGTTAAGTCTGAAATAAGATTGCAGTGGCATATTAACTTTTACCCCTTTAGGAACATATACAAATGATCCTCCTGACCATACAGCTCCATGCAGTGCGGCAAATTTATGGTCATGCATAGTTATAACTTTCATAAAGTGTTCTTTTACAAGATCTTCGTGTTCTCTTATGGCAGTTTCTATATCTGTGTATATTACTCCCTGATCTGTAAGTTCCTTATGAACACTGTGGTAAACAACTTCCGAGTCATATTGGGCTCCTACTCCTGCAAGTGACTGTCTTTCAGCTTCAGGTATTCCAAGTCTGTCAAAAGTTGATTTAATATAATCAGGTACGTCATCCCAGTTGTCACTCATTACTTTTGCATCAGGTTCCAGATAATGCACTATGTCATTTATATCCAAGTCTGATAAATCAGGTCCCCATGTAGGTACAGGCTTTGAATTGAATACTTCCAGAGCTTTAAGTCTGTATTCAAGCATCCATTGAGGTTCATTTTTCTTTTCAGAAATTTTTCTTACGATTTCTTCTGTAAGACCTTTACCTGTTGTAAATTTATGATGCATTTCATCCTTGATGTCATAGACACCTCTTTCAATGTCTGCAATGTAGGTTTTTTTTCTACTATCTTCCATTTTTATTATTCTCCTCTTTAAATTCTCTAAATCTTAGAAAGATTGGGTTATACAAATATTATAATCCAAGTTCTTCCTTCATTTTTCCATATCCATCTTTTTCTATGGCTTCTACTATTTCAATTCCACCACTCTTAACTATTTTTCCATTCATTAGGACATGTACAAAATCAGGTTTCAGATATTCAAGCACTTTATCATAGTGAGTTATAATAAGTAGAGCTGTATCCTTTGTTTTTAATTTTTGTACTCCTTCAAAAACAATTTTTGTAGCATCAATATCAAGTCCAGAATCTGTTTCATCAAGAATTGCTAATTTTGGTTCAAGAACAGCCATCTGTAAGATTTCATTTTTCTTCTTTTCTCCTCCTGAGAATCCAACATTTAAATGTCTTTCAGCATATTCAGGATTAATATGTAATTTTTCCATTTTTTCTACTAATTCGTTATGGAATTGCATTATATACTGTTTTTCACCTGTAACAGCTTCTTTAGCAGTTCTTAGGAAATCTTCCACAGTAAGTCCCGGAATTTCTTCAGGATACTGGAATGACAGGAATATCCCCTTTTGTGCTCTTTCATCAACTTCAAGCTCAGTGATGTCTTCACCATCAAGTAAAATTTGGCCACTGACAACTTCATGTTTAGGATGCCCAACAAGAATACTTGCCAAAGTAGATTTTCCGGCACCGTTAGGTCCCATAATCACGTGAACTTCTCCTTTATTAATCGTTAAATCCAATCCTTTTAATATTTCTTTTCCTTCTACTTCAGATTTAACATTTTTTAATTCTAACAAACTCATTTCTATTTACCTCCAAAATTTATATTAAAACATTCTTTAATAAGTTTACTCTTATATTTTACAAAAAAATTGTAATAAAGTCAAATTTAAAAAAGTTATATTTTAGGTTACAGGAGCACATGTTCATATATGTTTTATATTATCCAATATATTGAATGAATTTTACAATTAATTGAATTTATAGTAAACTTAATCATAGTAATATTTTATTTAATGATATATAAAATAAGATATGTGGGGATGTCGTTATTTTATATGATTGATTACATATTTGATTTATTTAAAAAATTACTGATTATTGTGCTGTTTATGTGTGAAAGATGATTTCGGAACCTATTAAAACGGGTTCTTTTTTTTACTCATGATTTACTTTACAAGTTACTTATCTTATAGTAAAATATGGGTATAAAATAAAATTATAAAATAACATTTAAAGAAAGGAACAGCAATTAAATGAAAATAAAGGATATATTTGAAGAAAAGGAACATGTAATTTCATTTGAAATTTTTCCGCCAAATAAAAACTTTTCAGAAGAAAGACTGAAGGAAGTTACTGGAGAGCTTGTAAAACATAAGCCGGACTTTATAAGTGTAACTTATGGAGCAGGAGGTACAACAAAATCAGGAACTATTGAAATGGCTTCCCATATAAAAAATAACTTGGGTTCTGAAGTTTTAGCCCATCTGACATGTGTAGGAAGTAAAAAAACAGAGATTGACAGTTTTCTTGAAGAGGCAAAAAAGCATAATATTAAAAATATAATGGCATTAAGAGGAGATATACCTCAGGGAGAAGATGAGTCAATTTATGAAAGAGGAGATTACAGATATGCTTCAGACCTTGTAAGAGGTATAAGGGGAGCTCATAAGGATATTTCCATAGGAGCGGCCTTCTATCCTGAAACTCATTATGAAAGCAATGATCTTGCAGATTTGGTTCATTTAAAGAAAAAAGTGGATGAGGGAGTTGATTTTCTAATTTCCCAAGTATGTTTTGACAACAGAATGTTTGTAGATTTTAGGGAAAAGGCAGAAAAACTGGATATTAAAGTTCCTCTAGTAGCAGGTATTATGCCTATTACAAATGCAGCTCAGATTAAAAGAATAGTTCAGCTATGCAAAAGCAGTATTCCTTCAGGACTTGAAAAAATACTGGATAAATACGGAAGCAATCCTGAATCTATGAAAAAAGCAGGAATTATCTATGCAACTGAGCAGATAATAGAACTTCTTTCATATGGAATAAGAGGAATTCACTTATATACAATGAATAAAACTGATACAACGGAAGAAATAATGAATAATATTTCATTTACAAGATAATCTCGAAGATATTTTTGAAAATTTTAAGTAATTCTATTTTCTAAATTAATGAAAAACAAATTGCTTTGACTAACATAATAATTGACAATCTAAGAAATAAAATGTAAAATAATAAGAGAACATAATTTTATAGGAGGTCATAGTAACATGAAAATGGAAAAAACATTGAAAAAAGGATTATTTGTAGCGGCAAGTGCTGTATTAATGGGAATGACTCTGTTTGCAGGAGAAACAAAAACATATCCTAAAGATGGAAAAGGAGATCAGATTTTAGGATATAAAAATTTATCTAATTCTTATGGAATTTCAACAAGCTTTGAAGGAAATACAGTTTATGTAAATAGAGGTGGAGCACCTCTTGAGCGTGTATTTGGAGCTGGTGAAACAGAAACTGAAAAAGCTGAAGTAATGAAAAATAACAAGGTAATTATAAATGGTGGAGTTCTGGCTACAAACGGAGTTTGGGAAAAGGATAAATCCATAAGAGGTGGAAGTGCTTACGGAGCGGCAGGTCAGTCAGCAGTGGTAAGTGATAATGAAGTAATAATAAGAGGAAATTCCAATGTACAGGGAAATATTTATGGTGGATACAGCCATAGAGGTTCTGTAATAAATAATAAAGTGATAATAGAAGGAACTCCAAAATTTGGAGCAGGAACTGTATTATTTGGAGGAAGAGGAAGCCGTAATGTAAGTCTTAAGGATGGAAAAGCAGCTCCATTTGATGTTATTACAGGGAATACTCTTGAAGTGAAAACTAAAAATGTAATTGTAAAAGATATTAAAAACTTTGAAAAACTTGTATTTAATGTGGCCGTGAATCAGGTAAAATCAAATGATAAATTGTTAGTTCTTACAAATACTGAAGGTGTAGAGCTACAGAAACCTGAAATTGTAAAAGTTTCTGAAAAAGCTCAAATATCAGCTGAAGAAAAAGAACAGATATTAAAAGAAAAAAATAAAGATATAAATGTAAATGTTGATGTTGTTCTTCAAGGAAAACCTTCAAAAAATATAAAAAATTTAAAAGTAGTCCTTGTAAATGCTGAAGGAGGACTTAAACTGGATAAATTACCGGAAGATATAAGCAGAACAGAAAAAGGTTATAAATATGAAGTTAAATTTCAGCAGGATGCAAAAAATCTATATGCTGTAATAAATGCACAACTTGTAAAATAGCCTAATAACTAACAATTATACATAACAAAAAAGAGAGATTTCTTATTAGAGTCTCTCTTTTTTGTTATGCAAAGTAACATAAATCTTAAATATAATAATTGTTTTCTGTTATAAAAATTATGACTTTAAAATAACTGTTTAAAAATGTTATTTAAGAAGTCCAATCAAATCAGTTAGAATGAAAGGAATAAATAGCTGTTTATCACCAAAATCAGTTGCTTCATTCTGATTGAAAATAAATACTATTGCATCATCTTCCAAATAGAATTTCTGTTTTTTGTCAACACCTTCAAATTTTCTTTTCTTTTCATCTAAAGTAGTTATACCGAACTGTTTTACTCTGTCATTAACAGCTGCGTTTAAGGCATTGTCATAGTTCTGAACAAATATGTCCTTCATTAACAATGGCTTTCCATTTTTTGCATTGAATGAAATAGCATCATTGTAAGTAACTGTTTCGTTTGTAGTTTTGTTTTTACGTTCTATATTGAAAAGTACACTTACAAAATAAGCATTATTTCCTGTAACAGAATAAGTCACTTTGTAGACATAATTTTTAGTTTCCTTGAAATCATCAATGAATTTTCCCATTTCCTTATTCATTACAGTGACAATTTGATTGTTTCCTGAAAAAGAAGGATACTCAATACGTGATAACCCTAAAGCTTTTGTTCTGGAAACTTCGTTTACTGCATCAGGAGAAGTAGGAACAAAGTTCAGAAAAGTAAATGTTGTATCAACCTTTTCCTTTTTTGCCGCAAATGTTGTGTTGAATGCTACTAATGTCATTAAAACAAGTAAAAATTTTTTCATTTATAAATCACCTCAAAAGTTTATTAGTTTATGTTACTTAGTTATTATATACTAAAATTGGTAAATAAGCAAACTGCTAATTGCAAAAAATGTATAGTTTATATATTGTTTATTTTTAATATATTATCTACAATATTTATGTTTACTTATGATATAAAGAAAATTTTTATTTTTTATTATGTAGTAATATATATAATTCTAATTAATTTAATTTTATTTTTTGAAATTTTAATTAAATATTTAAAAAAGAAATAATAAATTAAAAAAGGTTGAGTGAAATGATGTGAACCCCTAAATCCGGACAAAGGATTTGGGGGTTTTTGAATGTCAAAATATGAAACAAGTATAAAAATAAAAGTAATTAAAGAATATGAAAAAAATAATATTAGTCAATCTGAATTATCAAAAAAATATAAGATACCACAAACAACTATTTCAAATTGGATAAAATGGTATATAGATAATGGTATTGAAGGTGTAAGTAAAAAAGTAAAAAATAAAAGTTATACTAGTAAATTTAAGCTATTTGTATTACAATATAAAAAAACTAATAATCTAACTTTTAGAGAAACTGCTGTTAAATTTGATATAACAAATGATTCAATCATAGTTAATTGGCAAAGGAAATATGATGAATATGGATTAGATGGTTTAAATAGTAAAACAAAAGGAAGAAATCCTAAAATGAAAAAATCTATACCAATCGAACAAAAAAGAAAAAAAATTTACAAGAAAGCGAAAGAGAAGAACTTTTAAGACTAAGAGAAGAAAATCTCCTATTAAAGGCAGCTATAGCTTATGAAAAAAAACTTCAAGCCTTGCTTATGGAAAAGGACTTAAAAACAAAGAAAAAGCAAAAGCGATAATTGAATTAAGCAAGGCAAAAGAATATAAATCAATTACAATATTACAATGGTTAAAAGTGGCTAAATTAAATAAAAGTTCCTTTTATGAGTGGAAAGAAAAACTATATAACCAGATAAAGTCAAAAGAGATTTATATTATTGAAAAAATAAAAGATATAGTAAAAGAATCTAAAGGAAGATATGGATATAGAAGAGTAAGTAAGGTATTAAGATTAGAATATGGACTTATTGTAAACCACAAGAAAGTTTTAAGAATAATGAAAGAAAATGAACTTTTATGTATAAAGTTTAAAAACAGAGTTAGAAAGTATAATTCATATAAAGGAACAGTAGGAAAGATAGCAAATAATATTGTTAATAGGAATTTTAAAGCTGATAAGCCAAATAAATTGTGGCTAACAGATATAACAGAATTTAAAATAAGAAATAGTGAAAAGAAGATATATTTATCACCGATTTTAGATACATTTAATGGAGAAATAATATCATATTCAATAGGTTTTAGTCCTACAGTAACTTTAACGAATAAGTCATTAGAAAAAGCTTTAAAAAGAATAAAAAACAAAGAAGATTTAACAATTCATACAGATCAAGGCTTTCATTATCAACATAGTAGTTTTGTAAGAACATTAGAAAATAACAATATAAAACAAAGTATGTCTAGGAAAGGAAACTGCTTAGATAATGCACCAATGGAGAATTTTTTTGGAATATTGAAACAAGAAATGTTTTATGGAGAAAATTATTCTTCTTATGAAAAATTAATAGAAGATATAAAAGAGTATATTAAATGGTACAATACGAAAAGAATTAAGGAGAATTTAAAAGGAATGTCTCCTATTGATTATAGATTACATTCCTTTGAATAATTTATTTAACTGTCCGTGTTTTTGGGTTCAGCTCAGAAAGCTCAACCTTTTTATATTTTTTTAAATTATTTAAAATCATTTTTTGCATCTGGTTTTTTATCTCTATTTTGAGGGTCACCTTTTTGTACAGGAAGATTCTTATCCATATACCAAGAATTCCAACCACCATCATAAATTACAGTATCTTTCCATCCTGTCATTTGTGTCATAAACCAAGGAATACCTGCTCTCCAACCTGTTCCACAATAGAATGCAACTTTATCGTTTTGTTTAATTCCTTGAGTATCCCATAGTGCATATATTTCTTCTGGATTTCTTATAGTTCCATCCGGATCATAATAATCATCCATATTTTGAGCATCTGTACCAGCAAACCCATAATATGATCCTTTTGGTTCACCAGCTTCAGGTATATAGTCATAACCACTTATTTTTCCTATATATTCATCCCAAGCACGAATACTAACCAATTTATAATTTTCTTTTTCGATTTTTTCAACCATATCTTTAGCTAAAGGAATTGAAACATTTGGGTTTTGTGGAATAGTAACACCGAATTTAGAATCAGCTGTTGGTTTATTTACAGTTGTTTCAACTTCAAAACCTGCATTTTTCCACGCTTTAAATCCACCGTTCATGTATCTAACATCTTTAACTCCAGCCCATTTTAAAGCCCAGTAAACTCTAAAACCTGCAGATGCATCATCTGAATATATTATAACTGTTTTATCACTAGTAATTCCATTTTCTAGAAGAGCTTTTTCTATTTGTTCAGGACTTCTTAGATTCCATACAGGTTCTTCTTCAATCAAGTCTGTATTAAAGTGAATAGCTCCTTTGATGTGTTCTTTATAGTTCTTAGCTTTATCAACTTCTCCCCAAGAAACTTCTAAAATTGTAAATTTATCATTAGTATATGTTTCTGGTTTTTTATTATCCATAACGTCTTTAACCCATTGTGGAGAAACTAGCATTTGATAATTTGGATATTTAACTAATTTTGCATTTGAATCCTCAGAATATTTTGCTAAATCTGAAAATATCTTTGCTTTAAAACCATTTTTCACAAGTACATCTGCAACTTTTGTAGCTCTTTGGGCATCTGTATCATATACTATTTGTTCTTTATCTTTTGAAATACCTTTATCCTCGATATATTTTACTAATTTAGAACTGTTTACCTTTTCAACATTTTCTGTAGAAAGTTGAATTGCTTTTTCTAAATGTCCAGAATTTTTCATTTTTCCATCGGAAAATCCATTAAATTCTTCATCTTTTCTTGAATCAATAAATTGGATGTTATCTTTTCCGATTGATTCCTTAAATTCTTCAACAGACAGAGATTTAATTTCTTCTGTTTTTGTGTTTTCTGTGTTCTTAGTAGTATTATTATCTTTAGATTTGTTGCAACCAACAAATAAAGCAGAAACTAGAACTAAAGATAATACTACTGTTTTCTTAAATTTCATAAATCATTCTCCTTTTTATTTATTTATAAGAGATTATAACATAAATACTAGTTTTGTCAAATAATGAAATTTTATTCAAATTATTTATATTATATAAAAAGTTTATAATAATAAATATAAGAATAATAAAAGATAGCCATCTTGCAAAATAGATGACTATCTATCTTTCATATTATTATAAATTTCATTTAATTTATTAGGACTTTCACCTTTAAAATACATAATTTTTAGTTTATGCATTTTAAATATTGTT
>ERZ772956.3061-NODE-3061-length-10235-cov-2.947741_pt1 | contig 10235 bp, 7 predicted proteins | sample MGYA00580683_ERZ772956 | MGnify/ENA primary metagenome ERZ772956 (study PRJEB29015, sample SAMEA2738077) | human oral metagenome | biome: human oral; feature: human-associated habitat; material: saliva | place: China | collected 2212 ...
TTATCTATACCATTATATCATCTCTTTGGCTGGCAACTACCGAATCAAGCGATGATTTGCGCAAAAATAGCATCAAGCGATGATTTCAGATCGCCAGGCGCCAAACTTAACGCTTCGCCGTTGGTAACAATCACTGCGATATCGACGTTTTTAACGCGAGGTAAAACATCAACTCGCAAGCGTTCATAAACCTGGCGGCGGATACGATTGCGCCCAACTGCTGATTTATGAACTTTTTTACTAATTACTACCGCAAAGCGCGGCTGCTGGCGGCGGGGATTGGTAATATATCTGGCCGTGAAATAACGCGACCTAACCGCTTGGCCGTTTTTGTATAAAAATTTCAAGCTGCCATGCCCGTGAAATCGATATTTTGACGCAATCATACAATAAATTCCATTATAGCAAAATAGCGCCGAAAATTAGCGCTATTTACCTGTAGTTACCTCGACTGGTTAGAGTGCGATACGAGCGCGGCCTTTAGCCTGGCGGCGCTTGAGTACAGCCCGGCCAGCTTTGGTTGCCCGACGGGCACGGTAGCCGTGCGTCTTGACGCGGTGTCGAGTATGCGGTTGAAAAGTTCGCTTTGGCATAATGACAGTTATTATAGCAATTTCACGCTCAATAATCAATATTTGATTGCTAATCTGTCGAGATTATACTATCGCTATATAAATTATCCACATTTTTGGCTGGTTTGTCCACAAATTTAACAGAGGTGGCGCTAAATTGTGGAAAAACTCACCCCTGTTTAGTCACCTACATAACTATCAATGAACGTAACGTTCTTATAGTTGTGGAAAACTCGTGAATCAGCTATCATAGAGATAAGTTATTAACAGCTTGTGAGGGTATAAGTTTTAGATGAATAATTCATTATGGCAAAGTGTCCTGGGGGAAATCGAGCTTTCGGTATCGCATGCGAACTTCAAAACCTGGTTTCGCGATACTGAGCTACTATCTTACGATAATGGCACGGCGACTATCGGCGTTGTTAATGTCTTTGCTAAATCACAGCTTGAAAAGCGTTTTGATACGCAAATCCGCGAAATCCTCAAGAAAAATAATCCTGATATCAAAGATGTTAATTACAAAGTCAAAAATACCAAGAAAAAAATCACTAGCCGCGAAACCACCGCTTCACTGCGTGATCGCGCTAACGAGTTAATTAGCCGCGCGCCAGTTAACGCCAAAACGCCCACCGCCAATACCACCCTTAACCCGCGCTACACTTTTGATAATTTCGTGGTTGGTTCGTGCAACGACCTCGCCTACACTGCTTGCCAGGCAGCAGCCGCTAATCCTGGCGCCAAGTATAATCCGCTTTTCATCTATGGCGGCGTCGGTTTAGGCAAGACTCACTTGATTCAAGCTGTTGGCAACGCCATCATCAAGCGCGATCCCAAAATGAAAGTTGCCTATGTTAGCTCTGAAACTTTCATGAAAGAATTTCTCGATAGTATTCGTTTCAAAATCGCTGGCTTCAGTGATAAATATCGCAACGTTGACGTCTTGATCGTCGATGATATGCAGTTCATCGCCGGCAAAGAAAAAACTCAAGAAGAATTCTTTCATACTTTTAATGCCCTACATCAAGCTAATAAGCAAATTATCATCAGCAGCGACAAGCCGCCGCGCAGTATTCCAACCTTAACCGAGAGGCTGCGCAGCCGCTTTGAATGGGGTATGGCGATTGATATTCAAATGCCTGATTTCGAGACTCGCTGCGTTATCATCGAGACCAAAGCTAGCATGTCCGGCGTGACACTGGAGCGCGAGACGGTCGAATATTTAGCGCAAAATATCAAAACTAATGTCCGCGAGCTAGAGGGCGCGCTTAATCAGTTGCTGGCTTATTCGGAAATGCGCGGTACCACGCCAGATGCCGCCACCGCCGAAGGACTGCTCGGCAACGTTCGATCAACCAGGCCGCAACATCTAACCGCCAAGCAAATCATCGACAAAACCGCCCGCCACTTCCAAATCGATAGCAAAGAAATGTGCAGCAGTAAGCGCGACAAATACATTGCTACGCCGCGGCAAATTGCTATGTATTTACTGCGTAGCGAACTGCACATGAGTTTTCCGCGCATCGCTCAAGAGCTCGGCCGCAAAGATCACACCACGGCTATTCATTCGGTCAACAAAATTGAAAAGGCTATCAAACTTGACCTCACTATCCGCGAACAAGTCGCCGAAATCCGGGAGAAACTTTATGCTTAAATACTGTGGAAATTTTGTGTACAGCCGGTTCAAAGCTCTGGGTAAAAATTGTGTTCGTTTATCCACTGTTTGGCGAGAGGCCTGGTTGTCATTGTCATCAAAGTGGACAAACTGCCTAGTTTTACTATGTGAAACTCACTCTTTTTCCGCTAGATTTTCTCAGGCTAAAATTCGTCAATTGCCTCTGTTAATCAGCTACTTTTCCCCATTGTCCACAGCACCTACTATATACATCACTAATTATAAAAAGAAAGATAGGTAATAATTATGGAATTATCGGTCACACAAGAAAACTTTGCGCGAGCACTGGCAATCGTTGGCCGGATCGCTAGCAGCCGCGCCGGACTACCAATACTTGGCAATGTGTTGCTGCGAACCGAAGCTAACCGGTTATTGGTTGCTGCGACTAACTTAGAGATAGCAGCGACTTGCTATGTTGGTGCCAAAATTACTAAACCGGGCGAGTTGACCCTGCCAGCCAAACTAATTAGCGAGTTTATAGCTAGTCTGCCGCGCGGTACGGTTGATATAGTTAGCAAGGGTACGTCGATGACGATTTCGTCGGGTAATTATTCATCAATTATGTCGGGCGTTGACGCTGGCGAATTTCCAGAATTGCCGTCGATTGATGAAAATCAAGCTGTCACCTACACTATCGCAGTAGCTGATTTCAAGCAAGCTGTTAGCCAGACGATTATCACTACTAGCAATGATACCTCGCGTCCAGTACTAACCGGCGTTTATTGGCACACTGACGGCGGCAAATTGTATCTAGCGGGCACTGACGGCTATCGCTTAGCGCAGCGCCGCTTGTTTGATACTACTAGCGAGATTGCGGCAATCGTACCGACGTCGAGCCTGCAAGAGGTACTGCGAACAATTTCGGATGGCACTGACCAAGTCGAAGTACTGTTTGACGACGAGCAAGTCCGCTTCCGGGTCGATGACTCCGAGATTACCAGCCGTTTAATCGAAGGCAGCTATCCGAAATATCAGCAGTTAATACCAGCGACCTCCGAAACTCAAGCGCGAGTCAAGATGGACGATTTCTCGCGAATTGTGAAGATCGCTGGATTGTTTGCGCGCAATTCTGGCGGCAGTGTGACAGTGACGGTTGACGGCGAAAAGAATAATATTAGTATTCACTCGATTGCTAGCGAACTTGGCGAGAATACTAGCTCGGCTGATGCTGAGGTTACTGGCGGCGGTGTCCTTACGTTGAATTCGCGTTATATCACCGACGCGCTTGGGGTTATCGATGGCGATAGCGTTGATTTCCGGTTTAGCGGCAAACTGTCGCCATGCGTTTTGTCGCCGGCAAGCGAAAATTCGGATTATATTCATATAATTATGCCTCTGAAGAGTTAATATGAAGATTTTGCGATTGGCGGTGCAGAATGTTCGCGTTCATTCGCTGAAAATGCTTGATTTGGAACCAGGGACAACGCTAATATCTGGCCCGAACGGTTGCGGCAAGACATCGCTTATTGAGGCACTATATATTGCTTTGCGCGGCAAATCCTTCCGCGGCAGCGACGAATCGATTTGTTCGTACGGCGCTCAAATGTATCAGATAGACGTAGCTACCGATGAACTGCAATATCGGGTGACTTATCAAAATCAAGACGGCGCCAAGCGCAAACAGTTCGTGGTTGCTGGCAAAAAACACGGCCGCTTACCTTATGCTCTCAAATATCCGATTGTGTTGTTTGAGCCGGATACGCTGCGGATTGTTAATGGCTCGCCGCAGCGCCGACGCGATTTTTTGGACGGGTTGATCCAGCAATATGACCAGTCATATTCGCATGAGTTGAGCCGCTATAATCGCGCTCTATTGCAGCGTAATAAGCTTCTCAAGGATCCGCTAATTAACGACGACGAATTATTCTCTTGGAATCTGATACTGAGCGATTATGGCGCTAAAATTATTAGTAAGCGCCAAGCGGTTTTGAACGATTTTAATAGTAAAATAACTGCAATCTATCAGAGTATTGCTGGCACGAGCGACACGGTTAGCTTGCAATACTCCCACGAAAGTCGCGTGTCGGCGCAAAAACTACTCAAGGAATATGAAGAAAAAATCACTTATGACAAGGCGGTTGGCGCGACCAGCACTGGGCCGCACCGGCACGATATAGCGATTGGGTTTGGTGATAAACCTGCTGCCAAAGTTGCCTCTCGCGGCGAGGCGCGGACGATTATTTTGGCGCTGAAATTTCTCGAGGCAGCTTATATTGAGCAGCAAACTGGTAAAAGGCCGTTAATTTTGCTAGATGACGTCTTTGGCGAGCTTGATCGACACCGCCAAAAGCGGTTGATGAGCGAGTTTGTCGATAACCAAATCGTGATGACGAGTACTGGCGATTAGTACTTATGATTGTCTACTCGTACCTATCGACTTTGTTCGTGTTACCGATGTTATAATTCGGCATAAATGGCCGCTGCGTGACGATTTCCATAGAGTTGGCTTTATTGAGGATGTTTTGCGGCGCTGAGCAGTCGTATTTGCTGATCGAGATCATCGGCTTGCATTTAACTACCCATTTCGAATTTTTCTTCTCGAGGACGACTTTCAGGGTGTCTCGATTTAAGTCGGTGCCAGCACCGTTAAATACCAGGGCGGCAATCGCCCAGTCGCCTTTTTCTAGTACAGCTTCGTTTTTGATAGTATAAAAGGTGCTTATTTTGCTATTACTGCCTAGGATAGCGCTATCTATAGCTTTTTTGTTCTCGTTCGTCAGTTTCTGCAAGTACGAATTAGTATATTTGTAGTCGAGAGAAACGCTTTTTTTGTCCGAGCCCAACAATATTCCTCGTTGTAAAATTGACACCATATTATCTTTACTCTTAGCTACTAAAAAGTACGTACCTTTCGGCAAGAAATACTCTTTGCTGGACTGAATGGATTTTTCGATGACTGTTTTGGTAGGAGCGATAGTATTTTCGGTCTTGGTGTCAGTGCCTTTATATAGTATAACGCTAGAATATTTCGATGAATCGAATGAGATTGTCAAATACTGGCGAGAAGTAATTACTGCTAATATAATCATCAAAACAGTAAATGCAGAAAAAGCGGCGGCAATGATAATGATTTTCTTCTTCGGCGTCATAAGTTATTCTCCTAGATGGCTTTTATAATCGGCATATTCTATCTGATAATCGCTTAATTTGATACCCATAGATACTAACCGCAGCGTGGCTTTATAGCGGTATTGCGGCGATTCGGTGCGGATAACAATGATTGGCCGGTCGTCTTTCTTGTAATAACCGATTGAGTAGTAAGGATCCTTGATCGGTAATTTAGCGACTACTGGATATTTTTCGGTGAATTTTTTGCCAGTTTCGCGGATTTGCTGGCCAGCAATACCTTCAACCTTATTATATTGATCCATGTGTTTTTTTTGCCACTGGCGAGCTTGATCTGATTGCGGTATGAGCTCGATAATGACAGTATGCCGTGGTTTGGTGGTGGCGTTAACCTCTGTCTGGCTGCTGCGGAAGCCGTCTTTGGTGGCCGTGATTGAATAATCGCCTGGCGGCAGGTAATTGGTGCCGTTTTTGGCGGTGTACTCGGCCTTAGTTTTTTTGTCTCTGAAAGTGATTTTCGCGTCGTTAGGGGCGGCGGCAACCTCGACCGGGATTTTGCCTGAGCGGTCAATAGCAGTGTAAATTTGATAAATTAGCGCACCAACGATCACAATGATAGCGAAAATGATGGCAATAATAATTTTGCGTTTATTCATGCTGATATCCCCGATGATGAAGTTGTTGATGATTTCTTCCTATACCACACCGCACCGTCCCAATCAAATCCTTCGCCAGCAGCGCTTGGAGCTTTTTCTCCTTGGCTGGCAGAGGCATATTTACTTTCAAAACCGCTGATTTCGCCGACATATATCCAGACGTGGCCTTCTGAAAAAGCCACATCGCCCGGTTGGAGCTTGTCGTCGGTGAACTTACTACCATCTGGTTCGTATGTGTGGTTAGCGCTACCAAGTAATTGCCAATGACCGTGTGCCCACTCACGCTGGATGGCCGAACCGCCACCCTTAGCATCAAAGTTATATGTTTTATCAAAGCCGCTATCATAGAGTAACGTTGTGACAAATACGCCGCAATCAACGCCTCTCATCTCTTCGCTTTTTGGAGTGTCAGTGTAGCGCCCGTCTTTTACAGCGCTATCCATAGCTGCAACGTAGTCGTCTTTTCGTTGGGCGCGAGGTTCATGATGCAACTCTTTCCAAGCGTATTTGAGAGTGTAATTTTGTAGCGCTGAAGTTCCGCCGCTGCCGCTGCTGCATGCCGCGGAAGTGCCTGGTAGGGCGGCACCTGACGAACCAAGTGCTGCGCTGTCTTTGTATTTATCGTGAAGAGCTCTAGCATTGGCTCGTCGTTGGTCGAGCGCGCTGCCGCCGCTTCTTTCGAATGTCGCCTCGAATACTTCTGCAGCTTCTTCTGGGGTTGAGGTCGCTCGGACAGCATCGGCGACACCGCCGTTAGTAGATGGGTGGTCTTTCCATTCGTCGGTTAAGCCCATTTCCCAAGCTAGAAAGCGTAATTGAATCGCTAGATCATACGGGTCGCCATTCATATCGGCTGCAAACTTAACTACTCCATTACTCCAACGGTTGGCTTCGTCCCATTGGGCAATACCGTGGTGTGTACCATTAGAAGCTCTAGGATCGACGTTTGGCGATGATTCTACCTGGAGGTTACCGACGATGCCAGCAGCCTGAGCTAGAGTTAGTTTGGTACCATTACCAGCACTCATTAGGTAGCCTAGGGCGGTTTCTGGGTTATCTGATAGCATTTTGACCACGCCGCCGCCTTTGGTTGGTGTCGCGCAGCAGTCAGTAGTACTGCTGAATGAAGTTGTAGTCGACGCAGTAGAGGCGGTCGCGACTGAAGCGCCAGCGTAGCCAGCCATTTCGTCGAGAGCGCCTTGCATGAAGTTTATATATCCCTCAGTATCGTTGCCATCGTCGGGCGGAGCGTACCTATTAGCATAGGCTGCCATACCTTGGTCGATTTCATCAGAAAACACTGCCCTGTCGTATGAAAACCAGTCGCCGCTATCGACATTCTTGTTTTCTTCGGCTTCGGCATCGACGCTAGCTTCGAAAGAAGTCCACATATACCAGTTTCGATCGGCCTCTACAACGTGCGGCTGGGAGTCGGTTGCAGTGCGTCCAAAAGCGTTGTGCCCTTGATGAACTTTTATCTGGGCACCTGGTACGTCTGTAGTGGCTAATGTTGATTCCATCATAGCGTGCGCATACGCCAAAAACGGGCTGAGGTTGGCTTTTTTGGCGCTAGCCACAGCTTTTTGGCTGGTACCTTTCAGCGGGCTATTTGGCGCGTGAGTTTCAATGTATTTCTCAATTGCGTCTGCCATTTTTGCGGCATCTAGATTGGGATAGGTCATGCCGTTTGGTGCGCCGCTGCCAGGGCTAACTGATGATAAATCGGTACCCGACCCTGTCGAGCAGGCGGCATTGCTGTCATAGTATTCAATATTATTGATAGACGAGTTAATATTCAGTTTCTCTAGCGCAAATGAAGTGGTTTGAGTGTAGGTACTCGCTAGTATGATTGCTGATAGTATAATAGACAGTGTTTTTCGCATACTAATCTACCAATTTTTCGGAGCACTCCTCGTCCAACGCAGCGCTAAATGTACGTGGTCGCATGAGTCATCATGAGGCACCAAGCCTGCGCTTGACAACTTGCCGTCCATTCCCGAGCCAGCACGATTGCCGCAACCTTCCTGTCCGACACCAGCGCCCTGCGGTAGAACTTTGCCATCAAGGAGATACTGCAGCATGTCTATAGCGTTTTGGTCGCCGCCTGTGGTCGCTGTGCCGTTTATCATCGCTATATCTACGGCCTCTCCGACAGGGTGTAAACTGTAGTTGTTGGTATTGTCTCGTACTAGTGAAGATATATATATAGGATATTTCTTGGCTATATATAAGATGATTTGAAGCAATCTCTTGTCTACTGTTATCGGACCTAATGAGTTAGTGTAGGCCGGTTGTCCATTTGCCATATTTTGGAACTGGTCGCCATCGTAGGTAATATTTGGATTATCGACAATCTGCTTGGCTAGGCTAATAACATCGCCATCTGGCAAGGTGGCGCCAGGGCCACTGGTGGTTGATCCTGAGCCTGAACCTGCTGCCGATTTCGTTTTATCTGGATCCTCATCCATACCATCGACAGTGCGTTTGTCGATTTGGTATAGGTTATACAGGGCGCGCTGCCGGCTGTCAACGGTGCATTCTTTGGTGTTTATGATGCTAGCTTGGTTGCAGGTGTCTATCCAGTCTTGTAATTCGCTATTACTCTTTACTTTGCCGTCTTCATCAATATCGCCAGAAGCGCTTAATTCGCTAGCTACTTGATCAGGTTCTATACCCATATAATCAGTTGGTACGCCGTATTGAACGTCGCAGGCTGGACCGACAGCGATGTCTTTTTCGTTGGCTAACACGGTGTTTTGAGTACATTTGTTTTCATCGATGATATTTTTGGCATAAGCCGACGGATTGAACAGATTAAACAGCGACGAAGTAGATATCGACGAGATAGCCGATACGAACGCTAACGGACTCGATGCCATACCTAAATACGGTACGAATCGTATAGCGATTGACCCCAGGAAGGTATTCGGACTAGAGATATCGAATGGGCTGTGTGTCAAGCGGTCTTCTTCGGCTAGAGCGATACGCTCGGGCTGAACAATTTGCTCGTCGAAGGCAACTTTTTGCTGGACGGTTAGCGGTGCATTGCCAGTGTAGCTGGCTTGGTCGGCCATGCTGTTTGATAAGCCCACGCCAGTGATGTCGCCGATATCAGTGCCAGTTGCTCCCTTGGTTTTGTCGCCTAGGAAGTATTCGGCTACTGCTTTCATGTCTACCCACTTGGTAAATGCGTCAATAGAGGTCTGCACAATAGTTCCCATGACTGAACTGAGTTTTTCTTGGACAGTATCGAAAGTTAATAAGCCTTCGATGAGCAGCTCTCCACCTACCCAGGCCCAGCCAATCGGCCCTAGTCCAGCCCTGAGGCCGTCAAAAATATCGACGCCGACTTCGGCTGCTGTCGAGCCGATCAGGTCGCATCCCATTTTGACAGGTTCGCTATTGACAACACCTAGATAGGTAGCAAGATTATTGCCAACTCCTGGTATATACGACGACGAGCTGCCAGCGGTGCCTAGGCCCATAGTATATTTCATCAGTTTAGCGTCGGTAGCGGGTTTTTTGATAGTACCGTCGGACTTAGTATATGATTGAGTGAGGATAGTCGCTACGTTATTAACCATTTCCGGAGTGGCTTCGCCCTTTTTGATGGCATCAGCGGCTGTCAAAAAGGTATAAGCTAGTTTGGCGTACTGGGCGATTCGAAAAGCCTTATTGATGTTGACTATCACATTTGGCGCCTTGGCTGCCGCGCAGATTCCTTGAGCCATCATTAGCTTGACGTCGTTCCCCTTCTTTTTGGTGGCTTTTTTGGCTTCTTTTGTGGCGTAATCACCAGCTTGTTCGGCGATTTCTTTATTCAGTTTATCAGCCGCTTTGCCTTCTATTTTCGTTAATTCGTCTGTGGCTTCGGTTAGAGCTTTTCTGGTTTTTTTGGAGTTTAACTTTTCTGCTACTTTTTTGGTGACGCCTATTTTCTTGAGGAACTTGACCGCAGCGTCGTCAACCCAGTTCACCCAGCGCGGGTTAAAAGCGCGCCGGAAAGCGTTGCGGAGTTTAGGATTATTGCGTAATGTTTTTTTGAAGTCTTTGGCGGATATCTTCTCGCCGTCTATCAAGTAGTGAGCTGGCCGTTTGCCGCCGATTAGTTTGCCTTTTTCGATAACTTCGCCGGCTTCGTCGAGAGCCTTGACGCCAGCCTTATCAAGCTGTTTTAGCTGGTAATCGGTCGGTTTGTGAAAACGGCAGGCGATTTTGACCAGAGTACAAGATCCAGATGTGGCGTCATCGGCCAGGCGCCGTGCTAAA
>ERZ772956.3064-NODE-3064-length-10230-cov-4.287371_pt1 | contig 10230 bp, 10 predicted proteins | sample MGYA00580683_ERZ772956 | MGnify/ENA primary metagenome ERZ772956 (study PRJEB29015, sample SAMEA2738077) | human oral metagenome | biome: human oral; feature: human-associated habitat; material: saliva | place: China | collected 2212 ...
CCAGGCGCTGGGCCTCCTCGTGGCGGATGACGAAGGGGTAGCCCTCCTCCATCCACGGGTCGGGGTGCTCGGTCTGGAAGCCGTCCTCGAAGACCTGCTTGAACAGGCCGTAGCGGTAGAGGATGCCGAAACCGTTGACCGGCAGGTCCAGGGTGGCGCAGGAGTCCAGGAAGCAGGCGGCCAGGCGGCCCAGCCCGCCGTTGCCCAGGGCGGCGTCGGGCTCCTGCTCCAGGACGTCGGAGAGACTCACGCCGAAGGAGCCGACGGTCTCGCGAGCCTCATCGACCATGCCCAGGTTGGATAGGTTGTTGAGCAGGGCGCGGCCCATGAGGAACTCTGCGGAGAAGTAGTGCTCCTGGCGTCCCTTCGCGTAGGTGTCGCTTGTTTTAGCCCAACGGTCGGCGATCTGGTCGACGACGGCTGCGGACAGGCCCTGCCAGAGCTCCATGGTCGTCGATTTGTCGACCGGACGGCCTGAGACCGCTCGGACCTGGGAGGCGAGGGTCTGGCGGAGGTTCTGCGTCATGAGTACTCCCGGGTTGATGGTGTCTTCGGTCTGTCCGCTGGTGGACGGGCCACGATGGAAAGCCTAGCCATGTCCTGTGGTGATGCAGGTGTTTTGCTGGGCTTTGGGACGTGATCCACTGAGCGGATATTTCTCCGACGTTATTCTAGCGCGAATAACGGAAACGTTTCTGATTCCTGATCGGAGCTCAGGAATCAGGCTCGCATCACAACGCTTCTTCTCCTAGGTGGCGGCGATGAAGTCGAAGATCCCACCCATTACCAGCTCGGTCGCGATCGCGGCGAGCAACAGACCCATGATCTTCGTCAAAAGCATGATTCCGCCTGGGCCGAGCAGGCGGGAGAGAATCAGCGAGAAGTGCATCGTCGCCCACATGACGAAATGTGCGACCGCGACAGCGCACACCAAGCCGATCCAGGAGGCGATGGAGTTATTCGCCTGCGCAACCGACACCATTACCGCTGCAATCGCACCAGGGCCGGCGAGCAGGGGCGTGCCCAGGGGAACGAGGGCGACATTCACCCGCTCATCACCGGTATCAGGCTCTTCACTATCCGAACCCATGAGCAGTTCCATGGCGACGAGAAAGAGCAGAACCCCGCCAGATAGTTTGAGGGCTTCCATTGAAATATGCAGGAGGTGCAGGATCTGCTGGCCGAGGACCGCGAAGGTGAGGATCACGGAGATCGACACTGCGGTCGCCTGCAGGGCCGCCCGCTTTTGCCCCTTCGGGGTCATGCGGCTCGTCAGCCCGAGGAAAACGGGAATCGTCCCGAAGGGGTCGAGAATGACAATGAGCGTCGTGAAGGTTGTCGCAAAGAGGGCAACGTTGAAGAAATCAGTCACGGGTGCAAAACCTCCAGGTGGGCGCGCTCCACAGTTTCATCAATGACCGCAGGGGCGGTGAGATTCTCTCCGATTCGGTTGGGCTTGCCAGTGCCGTGGTAGTCCGAGGAACCGAAGATCCGCAGATCGAGGCGCTTGGCAATACGGTCCACGGCCTCGCGGTCCTCGGGCGCATGGTCGCGGTGATCGCGTTCAATACCGAAAAGGCCGACCTCTTTCATGTCCTCAATGACGGACTCGGGCAGGAGTCGCTGGCGCGCACGGGCCTTCGGGTGGGCGAGGACGGGCACTCCCCCGGCCTCGAGGACGAACTCAACCGCTTCAATGGGGTTTGGCGCCCAGTAGCGGACGTAGTAGGGACTTGAGGGGTGGAGGACCTTCGCGAAAGCCGCAGAGCGGTCATCGAAGGACCCGGCCGCGACGAGGGCATCAGCGATATGGGGGCGTCCGATCGGCCCCTCCTCAGGCGCGAAAGCGAGGACCTGCTCCCAGGTGATCGGATAGTCGGCTGAGAGATTCTCCACCATCTTCAAAGCCCGAGTCGCACGGGATTCACGGGCACGCTCAATGCATGTGAGGAGTCCTTCGTTACTCGGATCGGGTAGAAGGGCGAGAAGATGCACGCTGATCCCATTGGCGGCGCAGGACATCTCCATGCCCCGGATCAGGGCGACGCCCGTGGAGGAGATGGCCGCCTCGGCCTCGTCCCACCCGGCGAAGGTGTCATGGTCACTCAGGCCCACGCAGTCCAGGCCCGCCCGCGCGGCCTCGACCATGAGTTGCGAGGGCGAGTCGGTGCCATCGGAGCACGCCGAATGAGTATGGGGGTCGATCCTGAGCATGCCCTGAGAGTATCGAGCCCATGCCCTCCTCCTCCACTTGAGAGTTCAGGGTCTCATTGCTCCGCGCCCACATGTTCTCCCGACTGTTTGAGCGCTCCGGGGCTGAGGCACCCCACTCACATGTCCGAATGATTGAGACATAAGGACATTGGGGCGTGCAGCTCTCGAGATCTCCTCCTCCGGGGGCGACTCATGGGGCAACGTTGGTCTCAGTACGTCCCAGGAGAGTCTCGCGCAGCGCATCACGAACCGATCCCATGAGTTCGGGATAGGGGTCGGCGAGGGGAGAGCGCTTCTTGCGAATCTCACGGCGCAGGGCACGAAGCGGTTCCCCTGCAAGGTAGTAGCGCCCTCTCGTGTGCCCGAAGGGCTCGAGCAATCCGGTGTCGACGAGCTCTTTGAGATCTCTTGTCGCAGTGCGGTCCTCGATCGCCGCCTGCTTGGCATACGTCGGCCGCTGGACTCTATATCCCAAAGCAGCATCGACCAGGGCATCGTAGGAGCGTTCCGGAATACCGATAGGCGCCCCGATCTCCATAAGCCTGCGCCAGATCTCTTCGACTTCCTCCACCCTTCTGCGAAACGTTTGAGCCTGCATGTGGTGGGCCCGAAGGTTGAAGCGGATCCAGTCATGGGCATCGTTTTCAGGATTCCAATGCCCCTGACCGGTCTTCGCGAGAATCGCATAGTAGTCATCGGTGTTGGTCCCGAGCCATTCTTCAATGCTCGAGAAGACGGGCTCGAGGATCCCCTCGCGCCCCAGGATGAAGGTCTGCATGATTCGGGCCATCCGGCCGTTCCCATCACGGAAGGGATGAATCATCACGAGATTGAGGTGTGCCATCGCCGCGGCGACTATCGCTGATGATTCTCCCTGAAGTTCGATGCTCTCACTGAGCTCCCGCATGAGGCCCGGCACATCCTGCGGATCAGGTCCCGTGTAAACGATCTGATCGGAGGCATCGTCTCGAACGTAGATCTCTGATTGACGAAAACGCCCTGGCGATTTCGTAAAATCATGCTCGAGCAGGAGGAAGTGGAGAGACTTGATCGTCTGAAGATCGGGCTTCACGTCCGGATCGTCGATCATATGCAGGATGTAAGTGAGAACGCGGCGATACGCGGTGATCTCTGCTGTCACCCGTTCATCCGCATTCATCGGGCTCTGTTCGTCAACGACCGCCAAGGCATCGTCAGGTGTGGCGTTGATGCCCTCAATGCTGTTCGACCCGCGAATCGCTTTGGCGCGCGAGGTCCGTCGTAAGGCACCCTGCCAGCGAGAGGGAACTCGCAGGAAGGTCAATAGTTCACTCCTCAGAGCGTGGATTTCTCTTAAGACCTCGTGATCGCGAGGGTCGAGGTCCGGTTGTTGATACAGCGTCATTCTCCCCCTCCTCTCTCATTGTCCTAATAATAAAGACATAAGGACATTGGGGCGAGTCCCCGTAATTAGAGGATTGCGCTCGGGTGCCACAATGGGAGCCATGACTGATTCGCACACCAGCACGAACACTGAACAAGCCCCCGAGCAGTCCATGGCCTCCCGGGGAGAGTCACGCTCGCGCCGCCCCGACTCCGATGCCTTCCGCGAGTTCATGGGCTCCGGCTGGGGCCCGAGGATCACGAAGGAGGTCGAACGCTGCGGCGCAGCCGACTACCTACCCCAGCGTGCAGCGAAAGCCGGAGAACCTTTCGCCGGGGAGCGCCTCGTCATCCCCGCAGGCACCTATAAGGTCCGTAACAACGATTGCACCTACCGTTTCCGCGCATACAGCGCCTTCGCGCACCTCTCAGGCCTGGGGGGCGAGCGCGAACCCGATTCCGTCCTCGTCCTCGAGCCGAAGGAGAACGGTTCACACGAGGCGGTCCTCTACTTCAAGCCGCGCACTTCGCGCTCTGCCCAGGAGTTCTACTCCGACCCGCAGTACGGAGAGTTTTGGGTCGGCGCACGCCCCTCCCTGGAGGAGGTTCACCAGGAGACGGGTCTTCGATGCGCCCACATCGACACTTTGCCAGACGCCCTCGCCAAAGACGCGGGAAGAGTGAAGCTGCGCATCGTGCGCGGAGTCGACGCCTCCATCGAGGCGATGGTCAATGAGATCCGCGAGCAGGCCGGGCTTCCCTTCGGCGAGGAGGCCAGAAGCGCCGATGAGGCCTTCGAGGAGCGCCTCTCCGAGATCCGACTGCGCAAGGACGCCTTCGAACTCGCTGAGCTTGCGCGAGCAGTCGAAGTCACCCGCGCAGGCTTTGAGGACATTGTGCGAGTCCTGCCCCGAGCTGTGGGGCATCGCCGTGGAGAGCGCGTCGTTGAAGGCGCTTTCGGGGCAGTCGCACGCGAGGAGGGCAACGGCCTGGGCTATGACACGATCGCAGCCTCGGGCAACCACGCGAATACTCTCCACTGGATCGACAATGACGGGCCCGTGAACGAGGGCGATCTGATCCTCGTGGACGCCGGCGTCGAAGTCGATTCCCTCTACACCGCTGATATCACCCGCACCCTGCCGGTCAATGGCCGTTTCACCGAGGTCCAGGCCCGCGTCTACCAGGCGGTTCTCGATGCCTGCGAGGCGGCGCTCGCCCGGGCGAACGAGCCGGGAACTCGTTTCCGCGATGTCCACGATGCGGCGATGTTCGTCATCGCCACGCGTCTTCGCGAGTGGGGCCTCCTGCCGGTCAGCGTCGAAGAGTCCCTCTCCCCCGCCGGTCAGCAGCACCGCCGCTGGATGCCGCATGGCACGAGCCACCACCTCGGCCTCGATGTCCACGATTGCGCGCAGGCGCGCCGCGAGATGTATCAGGATGCGCTTTTGGAGCCTGGCATGACCTTCACGATCGAGCCGGGCCTGTACTTCCGCGCCGATGATGAGGCGATTCCCGCCGAGTACCGCGGCATCGGCGTGCGCATCGAGGACGATGTCGTTGTGAACGAGGACGGGAGCGTCACCCGGATCTCTGAGGACATCCCCCGCACGATCGACGATGTCGAAGCCTGGATCGCAAGGGCGCAGGGACGCTGAGCCTTTTGATGTGTCGTGTCATGGGCCCGGTCCGCATGCAGCGGGCCGGGCAGCACAGTATTCGCATCAACGAGCAATGGCGAATCTGCTTCGTCTGGACTTCTGCCGACCCACGCGATGTTGAAATCGTCGACTACCACTAGGAGGTGCAATATGGGAGACCAGATCGCGCCGATCCATCCAGGAGAAATCCTCATGGAGGAGTTCTTACAACCCCTGGGTGTCACCCAGAACCGACTGGCCGTGTCCATCGACGTCCCGCCGCGCCGCATCAACGAAATCGTTCATGGGACGCGCAGAATTACCGCTGATACGGCTCTTCGTCTCGGACGCTTCTTCGGGACCAGTGCCCAGTTCTGGGTCAACCTGCAGTCCCACTACGACCTCGAGGTCGAGTTGGATGCACTGGGCGACGAACTCACCAGGATCCAGCCCTTGCACAGCACCTGAGGGCTCCCCTTCACCGCTCCCCTCGCCCGCTTTCAGTCCAGTGGCTTCCGGGAATCCTCGGCAGGCTCCACCGCAGTCTCGGCAGGCTCCTGAGCGGGGGCCGCATGTTCGTTGTCCCTCGGGGCCTCAGCTCCACCGTCCTCGCCCTCGTCACTGAGTCGAACGCCGAAACGAGGCTTCTCATCGGGACGCGAACCGTACTCGCTCGGCCCCTTCGACTCAGGCCGACGACGCGCGGGGCGCGGACGCATCTGGTTGCCGGGGCTGCGTTGCAAGAGCTCAAAGGCCTGATCGATCCCCGCCGAGGCGAGAACCGCATAACGCGAGGCGACGACTTGCGACTGGGAGGTGAAGTCCCTGCGCCCGCCCGTCATCGCATACAGGAGCCCCGACATGAAGGTGCCCGCGAGCGCGCCTCCCGCAATGCCGAAAAGAACCCAGAGGAAGGCCGACTGATTCGTCGAAGCGAAAGACATCATGAGCCCCATGAACGCACCCCACAATGCGCCCGAAGACGCTCCCGAAAGAGCCGCCTTCGCCATTGTCAGGCGGCCGGTCACTCTCTCCACGAGGTGCAGGTCTGTGCCGACGATCGTGATCGACTTGACGTCGAACTCCTCATCGGAGAGGAAATCGACCGCGGCCTGAGCCTCCGCGTAGGTGCGATAGGACGCGATCTCTGTACCGGAGGGCATGACGGGCATCTGCAAAGATCCGCCGGTGGCGCGAAGGGACATGACCTTCCTTCCTTCAACTCTGGGGCCATCAACAAAGGTCCCAGGGTGCCATCCTCGCACTGCGGGGCCTAGGCTGTCCCTGTGAGTGCATCGTCAATGGGACTGGGGACCGCGGGCAAGCGCGTCTACATCGGTAAACTCGCTGGTACAGGGGTCTTCGACCCGATCGGCGATCAAGTTGGGAAAATTCACGATGTCGTCGCCACATTCCGGGTCGGCGGCACGGGGAACGTCATCGGCTTCGTTGTGGAAGTGGGGCCCCGCAAAAGAGTCTTCCTCCCCCTGACGCGTGTCACCTCAATCGAAGCGGGCTCAGTCATTACGACCGGCTTACTCAACATGCGGTCCTTCACGCAACGCCCCGTCGAAACCCTCGTTCTCGCTGAACTCTTCGACCGGGTCGTCACATTGAATGACGGTTCGGGTGAGGTGAGAATCCTCGACGTCGCAATGGAGCGCCGCCGCCCCAAGGACTGGGTCATCTCGAAGCTGCACGTGCAGCGTCAGCGCATCACCGCCCTCGGATTCACGAGGTCAGGCGAGACCCTCAATGTGAGGGTCTCGGAGGTGTCCGGGCTTTTGAAGGTCGACACGAACCAGGCGGCGACCTCCCTGATCGCTCAAACGGAGGACATGCGCCCCGCCGACCTAGCGGACTACCTCCACGACCTGCCTATTGAGCGGCAAATGGCGATCGCTCAGCAGCTGCCAGATGCGCGCCTCGCGGACGTCCTCGAAGAGCTTGGCGACGATGACCGGGTTGCGATCGTGTCAGGCTTGGAGGCGAATCGTGCGGCCGATGTCCTCGACGTCATGCAGCCCGATGATGCAGCCGACCTCGTCTCTGAACTCCCCGAAGCGCAAGCCCAGGCGCTCTTGTCCCTCATGGAGCCCGAAGAGGCGAAGGACGTGCGCCGCCTCCTGTCCTACGCCGAATCGACGGCGGGCTCGCTCATGACGACCGACCCCGTGATCTTCGGCCCGGACGCGACGGTCGCCCAGATGCTTGCCTCCGTCAGACGCGAAGATCTGCCCGCCTCACTCGCAACTGTCGCCTTCATCACGCGCCCGCCGGAGGAAACCCCGACCGGCCCTTATCTCGGGATGGTGCATATTCAGCGTGCACTGCGCGAACCCCCGCAGACGCTACTGGGGACGATCCTCGACTCCGACATTGAGGCAGTCTCCCCTCAGGTCCACATTGCGACGGTCACGCGTCTGCTCGCGACCTACAATCTGACGGTCCTTCCCGTCGTCGACGAGGACTCTCACCTTTTGGGCGCCGTGTCCGTCGATGACCTCCTCGATGAGCTCTTGCCCAAGGACTGGAGGGACTACGACGATGAAGTAACCGACCGCATGATGGCGAGGAGTATTGATGGCTGATCGTCTCGACACTCCGCGCGAACGAGGCTGGCGTTTCTTTCACCGCCGCAGGACCTCAACCGATGGTTTCGGCCGTTTTGCCGAGGCGACCGCCCGTTTCATGGGCTCGCCACGTTTCATTCTCTACATGACGATTTTCGTCGTCGTGTGGATCGTCGCGAATGTTGTGCTTTATCAGCTCTCCCGGGCCCACGCCTGGGATCCTTACCCCTTCATCCTCTTAAACCTTGCCTTCTCGACTCAGGCCTCCTATTCGGCGCCTCTGATCCTTCTTGCGCAAAACCGTCAGGATGATCGCGATCGCGTCCAGGCTCAGCAGGATCGTCAGCGTGCTGAGCGTAATCTCGCGGACACCGAATATCTCACCCGTGAGATCGCGAGCCTTCGCCTTTCCATCCAGGAAGTCGCAACCCGTGACTTCCTACGCTCAGAGATTCGCGATCTGCTTGATGATCTGCGAGAGGATATTCGCGCTGAGGTCCGCGAGGAGATGCGAGAAGAGTTGCGCGGCGAAATCCAAGCTGAGCTCGACGAGATCGGTCTTCACCCCGAAGCATTCGACGAGGCAGCCCCATCGGCTGCAAAAGCGGAAGAATAGCGCTTCTGTTCCCTTTCGCGTCCCAAGCTCCTTGCCGGGCGCGCAGGCGGACATCCTCCGAGTTCCTTCGTTTTTCCTTTCACCTTCGTGCACCACCTGCTGCACTCTCACAAGCATGAGCGCAGGCCACGTACCATGAAGGCATGTCTGTTGTACTCGATAGCGTCATGACCGCCCTCGCGAGCGTCATCGACCCTGAGATTCATCGTCCGATCACCGAACTCAATATGGTGAGCCCCGAGGATGTCACCATTGATGGTTCCTCCGTTAGTGTGAAGATCCTCCTGACAACCGCCGGATGTCCGCTGCGCAACACGATCGCCGCCGATGTGAAGAGCGCCCTCGGCGCGCTCGAGGGCGTTGAGGATGTCACCGTGGAAATGGGCGTCATGAACGACGAGCAGAAGAAAGCTCTGAGGGAAAAACTCAACGGCGGACGCCCCGAGAAGGAGATCCCCTTCGCCCAGCCCGATTCGCTCACGCGCGTCATCGCAGTGACCTCCGGCAAGGGCGGGGTCGGAAAGTCCTCAATGACCGCGAACCTCGCGGCCGCGATGGCGAAGTCCGGGCTGAAAGTCGGCGTCATGGACGCCGACATCTACGGCTTCTCCATTCCCCGCATGCTCGGCGTCACCCACGAGCCGCAGGTCATTGATGGGATGATCTTGCCCCCGCTCGGCGCGCAAGGCGTGAAAGTCATGTCGATCGGCATGTTCGTGCCCGATGGCCAGCCCGTCATCTGGCGTGGCCCGATGCTTCACCGCGCCCTCCAACAGTTCCTGGCAGATGTGTTCTGGGGTGATCTCGACGTGCTCCTCATCGACATGCCCCCGGGCACCGGAGATGTCGCGATCTCGATCGCTCAGCTCCTGCCCAACTCTCAGATCCTCGTCGTCACGACCCCTCAGGTTGCGGCCGCCGAAGTCGCAGAAAGAGCCGGTTCCATCGCCTCTCAAACGCAACAGCGCGTCATCGGCGTCGTCGAGAACATGTCCTATCTCCCCCAGCCCGACGGTTCTCGACTTGAACTCTTCGGCTCCGGTGGCGGCGCTTCCGTTTCAGCTCGCTTGAGTGCTCAGCTCGGCTACGAAACGCCCCTGCTCGCCCAGGTGCCCCTCGACATTGCGCTGCGCGAGGGCGGGGACGTGGGCCGTCCCGTCGCCCTTGATGACGGTCCCGCATCACAGGCCCTGAGCGAATTGGCTGAGAAGCTCTCAATCGCCGAACGGGGCCTGAGCGGACGTCCTCTGGGTGTCTTCCCCGTTCAGAAATGAGCCTGTCGTCTCCTCGTATCATCGCGATAGGCTGGGGCCCGAACCCCGTCGCGTTTTTCGGAGGCTGAGTGATGGCTGATAAGGCAGATGCCTGGATGTTCGCCGAGGACTATGTCCCCGAAAGTGAAATCGTCGTTGAAGCGAGGACCGCTGCCGTTGAACTCGGGGCTGACCCCGTCTCCCCCGGCACAGGGGCCGCCCTGCGCATGCTCGCCGCGGTCGCGGGAGCGCGCACGGTCTTAGAAGTGGGAACAGGCGCGGGAGTATCAGGCCTGTGGCTTCTTGACGGTATGCCCGCCGACGGGGTCCTCACCTCGATCGACTCCGAAGCCGAGTTCCATCAGCAGGCTCGCAGGGTCTTCGCCGCCGCCGGGGTTTTGACGCAGCGCACCCGTCTCATCGCCGGTCGTGCCCTGGATGTCCTACCACGGATGGCGGCCCGCGGCTACGACATGATGGTCCTCGACGCGGATATCGCAGAAACACCTGAGTATCTGGACCATGCGGTGCGCATCTTGCGCCCCGGCGGGGTGATCGCTTTCGTTCACGCA
>ERZ772956.3066-NODE-3066-length-10226-cov-4.998525_pt1 | contig 10226 bp, 13 predicted proteins | sample MGYA00580683_ERZ772956 | MGnify/ENA primary metagenome ERZ772956 (study PRJEB29015, sample SAMEA2738077) | human oral metagenome | biome: human oral; feature: human-associated habitat; material: saliva | place: China | collected 2212 ...
ATAAGATTATTTATGAACTACTCGATGATGCGAAGACTTCGATGGAAAATCTTTTAGATGCCGAGATTGTAGAAACCGAAATGGGTGAAATGAAAATTAAAGGGGTCTTTCGTACTGAACGCACAGCAATTATTGCTGGTGGCGAAGTTTTGACGGGCCTAGTGAAAAAAGGCTTAATGGGTCGCGTGTATCACGAAAAAGAATTAATCGGTGAAGTGGAAGTTGATTCAGTACAAAAAGAAAAAATGGACGTAAACGAATTGGTGGCTGGTGAAACTGGTGGTATCGCCTTTAAATTAGAGAAGAAATTAGTGATTGAGGTAAACGATCGCGTGAAATTCTTTACTAGGGAATTGGTGAAGAAGAAGCTTTAAAACCACTAAAAAGAATGTCGCATGCCTTTTATCGGACCGCTCAAGGGCGCTTGCCCAAGCCTATGTCCTCAAAAAGGTAAGACGACATTCTTTTTTTAAATAGTATTCAGATGAAAGGTAAGCGGCATTCTCTTTTTTTGATATCAAAAATCTGTTCTTCTTATGGTAAAATAAGATTATATGCAAGACCAAAAATCGCAAGCCACAGAGACTCACGGGGGGGGTGGTTTAGGTGGGAACTAAAGTTTCTCGGAATATTTTTGGCTCTAATTTCTTTTTCTAATTTAATTTTCAGTAATAAGACTTTTGCTTTATATACACCAACGCTTTCGGCTTCGGTGGATAAATCTGACATAACCGTCTCGGGAAATGATGTTCTTAGATTTGATAAAACATCATTTAATTTGTTAACATTAATAGTAAAAACGAATAATCGAACTGGTTACACTGCGTCGATTAGTTCAGAAACGAATGATACTTCATTAAAAAATCTAGAATCTACATCAGGGGCGAAAATTGAATCTATTGCAGAAGATTTGCCTCTAGGTGATTTCACTGCGAATACTTGGGGCTATAAAATGTGGTCAGAAAATACTTTTAAGCCAATTCCTCCAGTTTCTAGTCCAGTTAATATTATACAGACTACTGAAGGTACTGGCTATAATGCGAGTGAGCTTAGGACAATTAATTTTGCAATGAAACTAGGTGATACATTAGAAAGCGGTAGTTATACTAATAAAATGATTATATCTGTAGTAGCTAATCCATATGAGAAAAAGGCAAGAATTAAAAGGGGCTATGATTTTAATACAAGCGTGGGGGATTTGGATAAAAACCAAACCGTTATAGATGGCAAGGGGAAAAGAGATAATATCTATCATATTAAAAGAAGTTCGATTGCTAAAGATTTGATACCAGCGGATGCAGTAAATATTGAAAATGGAAACACTTCGGATTACGAGGTGAAAATTTGGTTTGTGCCATCGGAGAATACTGTTTATTACTGGACGGAGGCGGGTAAAATTACTTTGAGCAAAGACAGTAGTTTTATGTTTGATCGAATGCCGAAGCTTCAGACGATTGATTTATCTGGGTTTGACACAAGTGAAGCGGAAAATATGGCACGGATGTTTTCGAATTCACCAGAACTTAAATCGTTAGATTTTTCTGGTTTCAATACTGGTAAGGTGAAAGATTTTACGTATACATTCTATGATGCTAAGAATATAGAATCTCTAGACTTATCGATGTTTGATACTAGTAATGTTACTACAATGTATGGGATGTTTAATGGTATGGCTGCATTAAAGAATCTAAATATTTCATCTTTCAATACTCATAATGTGACAGAAATGCAGGAGATGTTTCAGTATAATTCGTCACTAACGAGTTTAGATTTATTGCATTTTGATACTCGCAAGGTGACAAATATGAAAAGTATGTTTTATAATCTTTCAAATGTAACTTCTCTAGACTTATCGAGTTTTGATACTAGGAATGTAACGCAAATGAACGATATGTTCCAGGGGGTATCAAAAGTTCCGACATTGAGATTAAATAATTTTAATACGGAAAAAGTTGAAAACATGAGTGGAATGTTCGCATATATGAGTGAGCTGGAAGATTTAGATGTCTCCTCTTTTGATACCAGAAGAGTGACGAATATGTATGGAATGTTCTCTGGGGTGAAGAAACTGAGAAGTATAAATGTTTCGAATTTTAATACCAGTGCAGTGACGAATATGGGCTACATGTTTAGGAATATGGCTGCGCTAGAGAATTTGGATATAAATAATTTTAATACTTCAGCGGTCACAAATATGAATAATATGTTTTCTGGTATGACAAGTTTAAGAAGTTTGAATTTGTCTAATTTCGATACCGCGAATGTGAAAGATATGGGTGGAATGTTCCATAATATGAAAACGATAACGGAACTTAATTTGTCTAATTTTAATACGAGTAATGTTTTAGGTATGGAAGCAATGTTTTATAATATGACCGCGCTGAAAACTTTGGATATTTCAAACTTTGATACGTCTCAGGTGGGAAGTGTGAAATCAATTTTTGCTACTGCTGATGGTGATAACTTGGAGAGAATTTACGTAAATAATGATTTTAATACTACGCATCTGACTTCATATATGGATTACACGAATATGTTTACGGGTCGAAACAAGCTCAGGGGAGGGAATGGCTCATATCTTTCTGATCCGGCTACGGCGGATTTGACTTGGCTTAGAGTGGATAGACTGGGGGTGCAGGGGTACTTTACGAGGAAGTCTTAAATTTATTATAGAAAAATAAAAACGCTTTTGGTTTTTCTGAAGATTCTTATGTTAAAATAAATATATATGCAAGGCCAAAAATCACATTCTTTTAAATTATTTTTGTGGAAAAATATTTTTGTATTAGGTGCTAGTTTTTTCGTTTCTTTTTTGGGGTTAAGTTTTAATACTAATGAAGTTTCAGCTCTCTTTGTGCCAACCCTTTCGGCTTCGGTGGATCAAGCTAACCTGCAAGTGAATGGTAATCAGGTGATAAATTCCACAGATAAGACCACAGAAATTCCGTTTAATTTCATCGTGAACACTAATAACCGCACTGGGTACACTGCCACATTAAGCGCAGAGACGGAAAACACAGCATTAACTAATGCGAGTTCTGCTACAGGCGCAAAGATTGATTCGGTTAGTACGAATTTATCCTTAAATAATTTACCGAATAATACTTGGGGGTATAAGTTCGGTGCGTCCACGAATTACGCGCCGATTCCAGCTTTGTCTAGTCCAGCGCAAATTATCCAAACTACAGGGAAGACTAACGGCAATGAATCGAATCAGCTGAGTATTGGCATGAAATTAGCGGATAATCTAGAATCAGGGAATTATACGAATAAACTAATTCTTTCTTTTGTTTCGAACCCATATCAAATGCGCGCGATGATAACGAATGGCCCGGATTTTAATACCAAAGTAGGGAATTTGGACCCGAATCCAGCTTATTATATACAGTCGGCATCTGATCATATACCGACTAAGCCTAATATTAAGTCTTTTAAAAGAAGCACTGTGGTGCCGGCGAGTTCTATATCGACAATCAATATTGAAGATTCGGATATGTCGGATTATGAAATTAAGGCTTGGTATGATATGGCTGACCAAGCGGTTTATTATTATACTGAACCGAATGTGGTATTTCTAAATGAGAATTCGGAGGCGATGTTCCGATGGTTTACAAAAATGGAGACGGTTGACCTAGCTAGTTTCAACACAAGTGAAGTAACCACGATGAACACTATGTTTTATATGATGAATAGTCTAAAAAGCATTGATGTTTCTGGATTTAATACGTCTAAGGTAACTGATATGAATGCAATGTTTGATCTAACTGGTGTAATCGAACAACTAGACGTTTCAAGTTTTGATACTTCGAATGTTACTGATATGAGATGGATGTTCTTTGGATTGAATAAATTGAAAAAATTGAATCTTACAAATTTTGATACAAATAAAGTCACTAATATGTATGGCATGTTTGATGCAATGACTGATGTTACGGAAATAAAATTTGGCACGAATTTTAATACAAGGAATGTGACAAATATGGGAAGGATGTTTTCCAGGACGAGCTCAATTCAGCAGTTGGATTTAACGCATTTTAATACTGGAAACGTGGTAGCAATGAATGATATGTTTAGCCTAATGACATCTCTGACGCAGATTAATTTTGGAGCAAATTTTGATACTAATAATGTGACGGATATGACGGGTATGTTTTATCAGTCTACAAGTTTAGTGAATTTGGATTTATCGCATTTTAATACTAGAAAAGTAAAATCAATGAATAGTATGTTCTCACAAATGTCTGGTTTAACAATTTTGGATATTTCAAACTTTGAAACGCCGAGTCTGGAAGATGCTGGTAGTATGTTTGCGATTGACCCGGGTTTTTCGGATAATCTTGAGAAGATTTATGTGAATCAGGATTTTGATACATCAAAATTAACTTCTTCAACAAATGCGTTTATTAGGCGAAATAGGCTTAGAGGAGGGAATGGATCGTATCTTTCTGATCCTTCGACCGCTGATAAGACTTGGCTCCGCGTAGACCGCCCTGGGGTGCAAGGTTACTTTACTAGAAAGAGTTAATTATATACTTAAAAGCTAAAATGGAAGGCTAGGGGGTCTGGGGGGGAGAGCTTTATATTGGAGCTAAAAATGAGTTTGAACTTAAATAAGCCTAAAATGGTTTAGTTCGGTTTTTGTTCGGTTTTGGGGTAGAAGTAGAGAAGAGCTCGATTTTTCATTAATATAACAAAATCAAATATCAGGGGAGAGCGGGCCGGGAATTAGTCGGGAACAGAGAGGAAAAAGCCAGAGAGAGGGAAACGCAAAATTTAAATTTTTTCGTGAAATTTGGTGCAAAATACATATTTCACAAGAAGATTTATTTAAAGTCAAGGTGCCTAACAGGGGTGGCGGTGGTGGAGTGATTCTGGAGCTCTTCTCCGAAGCCCCAGAATTATCGGAATTAACCTGTGTATTTTGATATAAAATAGATGAATTTACCCCTGTTAAATGATAGTTTGAGTGGATTTTCGAACGCGCGCGGAGCAATTCCCAGGTCTTTAGAAGAGCTTTTGAAGCTGATTATAGAAGTATTTGGTTGGGGTTGAGCCGATGGAGGTGGGCTGGGAGAAAAATATCTGATGATTCTCTGTCTGCGGGTAGAAAATTAGTGGGTCCACACGATTATTTATATTTGGATGGATTCGCCTCTTTATTGTCGCAAAATAGTTATTGTGCGACATTACGCATAACCTTAGTATTATGATACATCATATTAAAATTTGTGCAAGTGGTAAATTTGCATATTGTCAAAGTCAGCGATTCGGGTTCTGAATAGTGGTGGTGTATTCTGAAATAGTTTCGAGTTTCTAATCTTCACGGGTCTTGATAAGTTCCTAGAACAGAAATATCTTTTGCGGTTAAATTGTGAAATTAATGATTTTGTTACATATTTAGAAATATATGCACTTATAGCATCTAAATTTTCATCGAGCGGGGAAGCAGTCGAAAATCCAGCACGAAAACCAGTTAAATTATAAATAACGATTCCCTGTCCAGTTTTATGGCCTGAATCCTTCATACGGCCGTTAAAATTAGCTAGAAGGGCATGGAAATGAATTGCTCCATCTTTGTGGTATTCAGGAACACAGATATACTTTAATTCAGGTGAATGCTTATCTTTTTGATTCCTAAACCATTTAAGCATTACATTCTTGCAATGGATGAACGAATAACGATCGTGTTTCTTGGGGTCAAATGTGAATGTACAGAAAAACTTGAAATTATTGGAATAAATAATATCTTTAATAGCAACCTTGGAACGACGAAGAGAACTATACGAGGGTAGATATTTATCTTCTGGGCGTAAATTACGGCGGAAATTGATACGATCGGAAATAACATTTAATACAGGTTCTTTATATATTATGACTTTAATCATAGAGGGATAAACTTTCGTTATATTTGATATATATTGCACCTTTTGCATGTACCTCACTTTCAAAAGTAGGCGTTATGTGTACTTATTATGAACTACGTACACATAACGCCCGATTCCCTTTTTGGGTGGCTTAAATTATAAAATCGGCATGAATCCGTCAAGCCGTACGGCATTGACTGATTCATTAAACCGATTTTAATGACCAATTAAGCCAAAAAGGGAGATTATTCTTTAATAATTAAAGAGCTATTAAACTTTATCGTGGAGAGCCCGTGAACATAGATTCGCTCGGGATTCCCAGACCAGCGACCTAGATCGTCGCAGAGAATATCATCGCCACGGATGAAATCATTGACTAGTTTATTGGAGATTTTAGAACGACGGCATTGAATCATATACAGACACTGTTCACGCAAAGATTTATCGAGACGACCATAAATCTGAGACGATGATAAAACGAAACAATGGCGTTTTCGAAGTTGAGAAAAGCACTGAACTAAATCACCAACTAATAACTTAGTGGCACGATCGAAATTATCTTTTGGGAAATAAGTATGAAATTCATCTAATAAAAAGAAATTTATAACCTTATCTTCCCTGTTTAATTCAGGAAGATCTAGAAAGGTCGAAAATAGCGTATTTTTAGAAATCTTCTCACCTATTCCGAAATTAGAGTAAATTTTGTTAATCTTCCAGCCTTTTTTCTGATATTGCTTGCACAATCGCTCAAAATACCAGAGCATGGAAGCGGTCTTGCCACCACCCTGGGAACCACAAAACATATAATGGCCATATGGAATCTCCTTTTTAATCTTTTTCCCACCGAATCGTCTAGTTTTTAATAAACGGCTAAAAATAGAATTATCACGTTTATTATTGACAGCGATGGGATCGAGACTAACTACTGATTGAGTTTTTCGCATAATTGCTCCAAAGATTTAGAAATAGATTCAAGAGAGGAAGCAATAGATTTAAGTTCACCTAATGTAGTACCACGCTCACCCTCAAATTGTAATTTACCAGTTGATAAATTAAAAGGCATAAAAACTCCTAAATTAAATATTAATTAGATTATACAGTAATTTTATTAGTAGTAAGATTGAAAATTTTAGAGGCAATCATAAAGGCAAAAATACCATTAATAGCCAAAGCAATAGCCCCAAAAACAGCATTAGAGTCAAATGGAAGACAACAAGAAATAATATGGAAAACTTCACCAATCACATTATTAAAAGCAATCATGACCACTAAATTCAAAAGATTAACAATGGCAGTAAAAAAAGTAATAGAAACACCAATAACAAAAGCCATTTTCATGCCATTTACAATTAACTCACCCATTAAATTCCTCCTTTTTTAAGCCAACTAATAACAAAACCAAATATTAACATCATGGCAGAGATACCTAAGACAGGAGTTAATATAGATCTAATATTATTCGGAAACCAAGGACAATAAGTAGCATTTGGTTTATTTAGCATTTTACCAATGGTTGGGATTGGACGACAACCACCGCCAGCAAATAAATCAAAGATTGGAGAAAATGGATTCATAACTGTAAAGCTGAAAATACTACCTAATTTCTTAGAATCTTTATTACCTTTGTCTTCTCTGCCCTTTTCTTCATTCTTCTGTTCATTGTACTGATTTTTCTGTTGCTCACTCTGTTTATTTACAGCCTCAGTAGTGGCACGTTGTTGAGCAATATTTTCCTGATTACCACGATGAATCTCATCAAAGGTATTTTTGATTCCATTTTCAATATTACCAGTAGATCTAGAAACATCAGCAATCTTATTGGCAACACCATTTAAAGAATTAGATACATCGGCAGAACCATTGCCAATCTGAACCCAAGAGGAAACAGAGTTCACAACCATATAAGCCCCGGGAAGTTGACCAAAAAGCGGATTCGTATTATTACCACCAATGGTAAACATGGACGGATTGGCAGAACCGACATATTTGCCAATGATTTCATAAGTTAAATCTTCACCCTGAGAGTTAGAGGTATTTACAACGACCTTATGAGAGATTGGCTGAAAATCTGAGGTATTACTAAAATACCAAAGTGGTGGATTCGATTTTACAGTTGGGCCAGTAAAAGTAACGAGAATCTGAACGAAAGACCCAGGGACAAGCCACATAGTTTCGCCACAACCACCAATCTGGACATAATGGATTGGATAAATACCACCAATGGAGCTAGCCCTACCATGACCAGAAACGGCACGATTACCGCCAGACATAGAAATAGTAGAAGAACACGGATTCGCATTCCAACCCTTCAATTCAAGATTAGAGGGGGTTAATTCAATAGCGTTAACGTTTACGGATGTAATAAAGAAGAACGAAAGTACAGACAAGATTGATGTAAGTACAAAAGATAATGATTTTGAAATCCATTTCATTATCTCCTCCTGATACCCATAAACATTTTATAAATAACGGTAAAGAGAGCTAAGACAATTATAGTTGCAGGAAGAACAAAAACAGATTGAAGATTTGGCGGGACAAAATATTTTTCAGTAAAATTATAAGTACAAGTGTTATTATAATGACCAGAAAAATAATTACGCTCAACTTGAACCCACTTAAAACCATTAAGAATATAAGTATCGGAATAATTGGAAGAACGGGCAGTAACCTGTTGACCAGTACTTGAAATTTGAAGACAATTATAACCAGTTGGTAATTCAAAATAATTCATTTTAATCTCTCCTGAAAAGGCTGATCGCCCAACTAATAACTAAAACGTAAGCAAATGGTTGAAGAAACCAAGCCAAAACATCAATAGTAGCCTGTGCTAAGACTTGCATTTAAAACTCCTTAATAGATCGTCATCACTAAATTTAATTTCCAAATTTTGCTTTTTTAAAAAAGCAAATTGAATATAACAAAGAATCTCTAAACGATCAGAAATAGATTTTAAATTTTTATTAATATCATATAAATTATTTTCAATAGTAGTCATAATAAAATCCTAAAAGTTAAACCCCTCACTCTGGGGGACTTGCTACACGCAGTCCCCCGAGCAAGGGGCGTAGTTAAATTCCGCGGAACAAACCGATGGCCCAACGAACTACGTAGAAGAGGAATCCTACGAGAACGGCGACGGCAACGATCGGAAGAACCGCTTCGATGACACTCTGGAACTTAGCGAGAGTTAGAGCGTCAGACAAACCTGAAATATTCATGGCGGAAGCTGTTGGTGCTGGCATAAGCACCCCTTTCACAAATATTATCTTTTGTAATCACCGATAGATAAATCAGATTCAATTCGATTAAGCCACTTGCGTTGAAATTCTTTAAGAAAAGCTTTAAGCTCCGGGTGCCTCATGAGAGTATTATCTACCGCACGAGGCCCCTCAAGCGTCTTAATTTGTTCTAAAAGAGTAATAGTGTCAAGGTACAAAGAATAATCATCAAATCCGGCTTCTGAAATCTTAATATTCATGGGGAGGTAATCCTATAAAGATTGGAAGGCGTTAATGAATCCGAATGATTCGGTAGAGTTGACAAAGATACGCTTGATGAAACCATTAATAAGAGTGAGTTCTAGATAATAGTAATCAGTTCCCTCTTTTGACTTACCTTGCTTTACTGTAAACAACTTAATTGAATCGGTTAGATCTTGATTGTGATAATCTTGTAATTCTGACATTTTTAGTCCTTTATATTAAATTAATTTATCTAAGGTTAAGAATATCTGCTACAACGTTGAAACAATAGTTATTGTGCGACATTAAGAATCTAATAAAAAGATGGGTAAACTATCGTCTAAAATAACTTATAAAATATCCCGCTTATGCTAAATTAGTGGTTTGTGGGCCGTCAGACGATCGTAGATGCGGTTCTGGGTCCTTGGACGGGTATTTTTATGTCCTGCAGAGAAAAGGCTCATATAAAGGCTGATATGGCCTGATTTTTAATTTAGAGTAATTCCCCTGTGTGGTTTGAATTTTAGTTAACTAGTGCAGATTTTTAATTTATATTAGATAAAAACTTTAGCTAACAGAGAGGGAAATGTCGGATAGAGGTGGTGTGATAGTGGTATTTAAAGATAATAATAGAGGTTAAAAGGTTATATTTCAGGGGTCTGATGGGTTTTTATAGTGATAAAACAGAGAAATAACAGGGGTGAAACAGGGGTGAAACAGGGGTAAAATGTGTGTGAAACAGGGGTCAAACATGGGTAAAAGTGGGAGAAAACAGGTGTGAATAGGGGTGATATAGCGCTTAAACAGGGGCGGAGAAGTGTAAAGAAGAAAAATAAGCCCTTTTTGGGGCTTATTTTTAGTTGATTGGGGTAGGTTTCGGGCCGGAGATGGAAGTTGGTTT
>ERZ772956.3067-NODE-3067-length-10225-cov-5.969715_pt1 | contig 10225 bp, 8 predicted proteins | sample MGYA00580683_ERZ772956 | MGnify/ENA primary metagenome ERZ772956 (study PRJEB29015, sample SAMEA2738077) | human oral metagenome | biome: human oral; feature: human-associated habitat; material: saliva | place: China | collected 2212 ...
GACGTGCATATTGTGCAATGATTTCATTTTTTTTCTCTTTTGAGATTGCCATGATAGACTCCTTTTCTTTACGCTTCATCCGAGTGTTAGGCTTGGCCCACCTAATACCAAGAAAAAGTTATTTGTCTTTAACGACATCCTTATTCTACCAAGAAGGAAAGGTTTTGTCAAATGGGACATTCCGACTTAGAGTTCTACACCAAAAATAGTGAGTTTTTCTAATTCTTCTTTTGTCAAACGACGGAAAGCCCCTAATTCCAAACGCTCATCCAGCATAAGCGGTCCCATAGAAAGGCGTTCCAAATCTGTTACCGTTTTTCCGCAAGCCTGAACCATTCGCTTCACTTGGTGAAATTTTCCTTCAGAAATTATAATCTCCACCAGAGAAGTTTGCTGCTCTTCATTCACTTCTAAAATGGTCAGTTTTGCAGGCTGACAGGTAAAGTCTTTGAGCTCTATCCCTGCTTCAAAACGCTCTGCATCTTTTTCAGTCATAATCCCATCTACCTTTACACGGTAAACTTTTGCTACATGCTTTTTAGGAGACAGCATAGCGTGAGCCAAAGCTCCATTATTGGTTAATAACAAAAGACCATGAGTGTCAATATCGAGCCGTCCAACTGGAAAGACTTCTTTCTGACGTGCATTTTCATCCAGCAAATCCAAAACCGTTCGATGCTTATCATCTTCAGTAGCAGAAATGACACCTTTGGGTTTATTTAAAAGATAATAGACAAATCTTTCATAGACTAGAACTCGGTTATTGACCGAAATTTCGTCCTGATTTTCATCTATTTGCACTTTCGCAGATGTTTCTATTTTTCCATTCACCAAAACTTGCTTCTTTTTCAATAGTTGCTTGACTTCTGTTCGTGAGCCAAAGCCCATTTCTACTAAAAACTTATCTAATCGCATCTTTTTCCTCATTTTGTTGATGAGTGACAAAAACAGCTAAAATGGATACTGCTATCATGAGAACTCCTAATACACTAAAAATAAAGGTTGGAACAGAAGAAATGATTCCAATCAAGGATAGGACGAATGTTGACACCGAAGCACCACTACTGCAACCCAATACAACAATCGCTGTTGCGCGATTGACCAAATGGGCAGAAATTTTCTCTGATACAATATGAAATACAGCTGTTAGAGATACGCTATAAGCAAAACCAGCCAACAGAGCACTTAAACTTAAGAACCAAATGTGGCTCGAAAAGCCAATCATCACTTGACTGAAACCAAAAACAATTCCCGTTACTGTCAATAAGCGATTTTTCAGTAAACTCACTAGACTAGCAAAGCTAACACCAGCTAAAATCCCGATAAGCTGCATACAGCTGAGAATCAAGCTCGCTGTTTCAGCACTTCCCATTTTATTCTGTAAGACAAGACTTGGAATACGTAAATTGATAGCGACATTGGTACACACAATCATTCCAGCTATAAAAGCCAACAATATGCTTAAACGCACTTGTTTTGTGGTCATTTTCTGAGCAGACTTGAGATACTTATGTTTATCGACTTTGCTTTTTTCATAAGGAACAAACAAAAGATACAATGCTAAAACAATAAAGCCAACTGTATAAACCAGAAAAGTAGTTGTCCAACCAAAACGCAAGAGTTGCCCGACCGCTAAAGTCAGCAAAGCCATCCCAACAACTTCTGCTGACCCACGGTAGCCCAACATCTGCACACGCTCTCTCCCTTGGAATCGCTCACTAATAATCGCAATTGCTCGAGGGTTCATCATCCCTAGCCCTAAACCAAAAATAAATCGCGAAGCAAAAACGAGACCATAAGCTTGATTGAAAAATGGGATGAGGCCACAAAGAGAAAATAACAATAGCCCTAGTATAATCATTTGTCGCTCAGATAAAAAACGCTCTAAAACACTATTAAAAATCAGCAAAGACATAATCCCAATGGACGGCAAGGAGACTAATAACTCTACTTGACTAGAGGAATAATTCTTATAAAACTGAGACATTGCTGGTAAGGCGCTGGAAATTGAAAATGCCGTTGTTAACACAAATGATAAAGCCAGAATACTAGCTTTCTCCATGAATCTTTTCATCTTATCTTCTTTCTAAAATCACACTATCCCTATCATACAGTTTTTTATGAAAAGACGCAATCTGATAATCCACAAAGTTAAAGCAAACACCCCCTAAGTTGCTATTTTTATATCAACTTAAGGGGAAACTTTATAGGCTCTATAATTTCTGTAGTGGGTAACACCACCGCAGAGATTATGGAGTTATTTTTGTGTATACAAAAAGTCCCCTATGACCTATAATGAAAAGCGTTTAGACAACTCATTAGAAAGACTCATATGGAACAACCCGGTTTTATCACAAAACTTCTTGGAATTAAAGACCAAAATATCAAAATAGACAATCTTTTTGATGGCGGTACTCACAAAGAAATTATGGCCCGCCTTGACTACGATGCCCCTCCATGCCCTGCCTGCAAGGGACAGATGACCAAATACGACTTCCAGAAATCTTCTAAAATCCCTTATCTGGAAACAGCGGGATACAAAACTCTTATCCGACTCAAAAAGCATCGCTTTCGCTGTAAGAACTGTGGAAAAATGGCTGTCGCTGAGACCTCCCTCGTCCAGAAAAATCACCAGATTGCCGCCGCAGTCAAACAAAAAATCGCTCAATTACTGGTTGAGAAACAAGCCATGACTAATATTGCCCACAGGCTCTCTATCTCAACTTCAACCGTCATTCGCAAGCTCAAGGAATTCAAATTTGAAACGAACTGGCAGAGACTGCCAGAAATCATGAGCTGGGATGAGTACAGCTTCAAGAAAGGGAAGATGAGCTTTATCGCTCAGAATTTTGACACCAATGAGGTCCTGACCATCCTGGACGGCAGAACCCAAGCGGTCATTCGAAATCATTTTCTACGCTATCCTAGACAGGTTCGTAGGAGGGTCAAAGTGATGACTATGGATATGTTCAGTCCTTACTATCAGCTGGCCAAGCAGCTTTTTCCCAATGCCCAAATCGTTCTGGATCGTTTTCACATTATCCAGCACCTCAGTCGGGCTATGAACCGCGTCCGCATCCAAATCATGAACCAATTCGACCGAAAATCTCAGGAATACCGAGCCCTCAAACGCTACTGGAAGCTCCTCCAGCAGGACAGCCGCAAGCTCAGCCATAAGCGTTTTTTTCGGCCAACCTTTCGGGCTCATTTAACCAATCAAGAGATTCTCGATAAGTTGCTCAGCTATTCGGACCAACTTCGACAGCACTATGAGCTTTACCAGCTTCTGCTCTTTCACTTTTAGGAAAAGCAAGCTGATCCTTTCTTCGATCTGATTGAGGAGGTTATTTCTGATGTTCACCCAATTTTTCAGACAGTCTTTCGGACTTTTCCTGAAGGACAGAGACAAGATTATCAACGCTCTAGAACTACCTTATTCCAACGCCAAGCTGGAAGCAACTAACAATCTCATCAAGGTCATTAAGCGAAATGCTTTTGGATTCAGCAACTTTGACAACTTTAAGAAACGCATTCTCATCGCTTTGAACATCAAAAAAGAGAGAACGAATCTCGTCCTCTCTCAATCTTAGCTTTTCATTAACCCACTACAGTTGACAAAGAGCCGAATTTGGTCAAATTGATAGGTTCTTAAAACTTCTACTAAAATGGCTTCTTTTGTTTTCGGAAAAACTGTCAATTTTAATTTTTTTGAACTTTTTAAATCTGTTTCTCCCAAAAGATAAACCGTATCCTTTGGAAAAGCTTCTTGTATAAACTTTTTGGTTACATATCCCCTATTTCCAAATAGTAGAATTTTCAATTTTTTGTCCCTCCTAAAAAGTAATTTATTTTGTTACTAATAATATTTTAGGTATCCAACTAAATATCATACATATTTTTGCTAAAAATATCAAGCAAAATAGACTAATTTTTTACTAATTTATTTCGTGTTTTCTCCACATATTCATTACACGTTATTTCGATTCCTTTCTTTCTCCTTTATTTTGTGTTATATTTATCATATACAAAGAATTTAATTTGGAATAAAAATCCATTTTTAGAACGAAGGAGAAAACATGTCTGTTATTGAAAAATTAACAAAACCAGCTCACTTGATTGATATGAATGACATCATTCGTGAAGGAAATCCAACGCTTCGGGCAGTCGCCAAGGATGTCACCTTTCCACTTACAGAGCAAGAAGTTATCTTGGGTGAAAAAATGCTCCAATTTTTGAGAAATTCACAAGACCCTGCAACTGCTGAAAAAATGGGGCTTCGTGGCGGCGTTGGTCTAGCTGCACCTCAGCTAGATCTGTCAAAGCGGATTATTGCTGTATTGGTGCCAAACCTGCCAGACAAAGAGGGCAATCCACCAAAGGAAGCCTATGCTTTGCAAACGGTTATGTACAACGCTAAAGTAGTGGCACATTCTGTTCAAGATGCCGCACTCGCTGAGGGGGAGGGCTGCTTGTCAGTTGACCGTGAAGTGCCTGGTTATGTCGTGCGCCATGCACGCGTCACTGTTGAATATTTTGACAAAGAAGGTGAAAAACACCGTATCAAACTCAAAGGATACAACTCAATCGTGGTTCAACACGAGATTGACCACACCAACGGCATTATGTTTTACGACCGCATAAACGAAAAAGAGCCTTTTGCGATCAAAGAAGGCATGTTAGTGATTGAATAATAAATAAAAAGGAATCTCTGTTCTAAAACAGCATTCCTAATTAAAATTTCTTTATAAAAGCACTATAACTCAATAATACAAATTAAAAGAACAACTTTGGCATTCTGATAAACAGAAAATTAAGGTTGTTCTTTTTTTGTAGTTATCGTGTGAATCTGTCTCAGATGCACTCCTTTATGATGACAAGCAATTTTAACGCAACTGCTATCGCACAAAACAAAGCACCGTTTTGAGGTGGTAAATAGAACCTGTGAAGCAAGTCTCATCTTCATTCGCTAAAGAGTTCTTTTGATGAAAATTTCGTTTTCTACATTCACTACCTCAACAGTAAGGAAAACAGTTAAGCCGCCTTGTGGGGCGAGACTATACAGAACATTTTGTACCGAAGCCTTGAAATAAGAAAGCTGAGATTAACATTTTCAAATGTTAATTCCTTTGTGGGCGACTGCACTAGCAATCGTAGGTATCGGTCTCACTCCTATTTTTAGAAGTCAGCTTCCTCTTTCCCAGAAAATAGCTAAAAGAATAATCGCTCCCAACACTGAAGGAATGATTGTTGTATCTGACAGATGAGGTCCCCAGCTACCAAAGAGCATTTGCCCAAGCCAGGCTCCAAACCAACCTAGTAAGATTTTACCGATACAGCCCATTCGTTCTCCACGATTGGTGATTGCTGCTGCAATTAGACCAATAATGAAGCCGACAAACATACTTCCAATCATTTAGTTATCCTTCCTGATTATTCACAACTGGTACTATTGCATTATTTTTTATGCCAACAATAATTTTTCTTGTTTTTGAAAGAACAGGCACGACTTGCTAGCACAGCCAAACTGACCAATACTACCGAAGCAAGAACAGTCTTTCCAGAAAATTCAAGCGCATAATGAAAATCTCTCAGGGCTTTTTTATCTTCAGCTGAAATCATTAACTTCATAATGTATCCTTTCTAGTTGTAAATATCTTACAAAGAACAACAAGAATCTATAAATTTTGTAAAAAATTTTACAAGTAGTAATTTTGAGGCAGAGCCTTTCAAAAAACAGCTAGCTACTCGCAATAAATCATTACCATGAAAGATTGCAAAATCAATCATATTTCGCAAATGAATAAGCAAAAATTCTAGTTTAGTGGCAGCTGCCGTTGATGAAATTCCTGTCTTTCATCAAAAGAAGAAGTTTTAGAATAAATCATCAAAGAGACTGAGCTGATTGTCTTCTGGCATATTGCCTAGAATCCCCATTTCATCCATTTTATCGACTAGAGTAGTGGACAAGCCGCCACGCTTGCGCAATTCGGTTTTTGAAAGAAATTCTCCTTCTGCACGTGCTTTAACCAATTGTTTTGCAACGTTATCTCCCAAACCATCCATAGCAGAAAATGGAGGAATTAAGCTATCTCCGTCAATAAGAAATTCTGTCGCATCACTCTTATAAAGATCGAGTTTGCCAAATTTGAAACCTCTTTCCAGCATTTCATTGACGATTTCTAGAGTTGTATAAAGGTCAATTTCAACATTGGAAGCTTCATTATTTTTGCGTTTTTCAGAGATTTCGTTCATCTTGCGCTTCACTGCATCTAGTCCACTACTCATGACTTTGATGTCAAAGGCTTTGGCACGAATAGAAAAGTAGGCACAGTAGTAATAAATCGGATGATGCACCTTGAAGTAGGCCACCCGCAAGGCCATCATCACATAGGCAGCTGCGTGAGCTTTGGGAAACATGTACTTAATCTTTCCGCAAGATTCAATGTACCACTCAGGCACATTATTTTCCTTCATAGCAGCGATGTAGCCATTTCTTTCCTCATCAGAAATTTTGAGCCACATGCCTTTCCGCACCCGTTCCATAATGGTAAAGGCCATTTTAGGCTCTAAGCCCTTGTGCATCAGATAGACCATAATGTCATCCCGACAACCGATAACAGTAGACAAATCAGCAATCCCCTGCTTAATCAAATCTTGTGCATTGCCCAGCCATACATCGGTACCGTGAGACAAGCCTGACAATTGGAGCAATTCCGCAAAGGTCGTTGGATGAGTCTCGTCTACCATACCTCGCACGAAATTAGTTCCAAATTCAGGAATCCCCAGCATACCAGTCGGCGTGCCAATCTGCTCCTGCGTTACCCCTAGAACATCTGTCCCAGAAAAGAGAGCCATCACTTCTTGGTCATCCATTGGAATTTCATTGGGGTCAATGCCGGATAAATCCTGCAATTTCCGAATCATGGTCGGGTCATCATGACCGAGTACATCTAGTTTTAGGACATTTTCATCAATATCATGGAAATTAAAGTGGGTTGTTTGCCATTCGGCAGTCAAATCATCCGCCGGATACTGAACTGGTGTGAAATCATAGACATCCATATAGTTTGGAATAACCACAATTCCTCCTGGGTGCTGTCCAGTCGTTCGTTTAACACCTGCCGCACCTTGCGCCAATCGTTCTACTTCTGCATCACGATAAAATTTATTGTAATCCCGCTCATAGCCTTTCACAAAACCATAAGCTGTTTTGGCAGCGACTGTACCAACCGTACCAGCACGAAAGGCATATTCTTCACCAAAAATATCTCGAACATCCAAGTGAGCACTCGGTTGATCTTCTCCAGAAAAGTTCAAGTCAATATCAGGTACCTTATCACCGTCAAAACCAAGGAAGGTTTCAAAAGGAATATCCTGTCCATTTTTACTCAACTTATGCCCACAATGCGGACAATCTTTATCTGGCATATCAAAGCCTGAACCGTAAGAGCCGTCCGTGATAAATTCTGAATACTGGCATTTGCCACAAACATAGTGAGGAGATAGAGGGTTTACCTCAGTAATCCCAATCATGGTCGCCACAAAACTAGAGCCGACCGAACCACGTGAACCCACCAAATAACCGCGTTCATTTGAGCGCTGTACCAGCATTTGCGAAGCCAGATAAATCACGGCAAATCCATTCCCCAAAATGGAGGATAATTCCCGCTCAATTCGTCGGTCTACAATATCTGGTAGTGGATTTCCATAAATTTCAAAGGCTTTGGCATAAGTCATCTCAGCAACTTTTTCCTCTGATTTGTCGATAAATGGTGTATAAAGGTCACCTTTCACCACCTCAATCGATTCAAAGGTTGCTGCCAATTGATTTGGATTGTCAATAACCACCTGCCGAGCTAATTCTTCACCTAAGAAGGCAAACTCATCCAACATTTCATTGGTTGTGCGGAAATGCGCTTTTGGAAGTGGAGCTGGTTGAGCATTTTCGCCATGTCCAATGGTACGGTTAATCATCGCTCCTTGCCCTAGACTGCGGACGATAATTTCTCGATAAATTTCTTCTTCAGGCTCGATATAATGCACATCACCTGTAGCAAGAACAGGCTTGTCTAATCGATTTCCCACTTCAATCAAATTTTTGATAATAGTGTGAAGCTCTTCGACATCCTTGACCTGCTCTTTGGCAATCAACGGTGCATAAATTGCTGGAGGCATGATTTCAATAAAATCGTAGTATTTTGCGACTTCCACTGCAGCATCGACGCCTTGCGAAACAACCGCGTCAAACACTTCTCCTTCCGAGCAGGCCGTTCCTAAAATCAAGCCTTCTCGGTGCGCATCCAAAACCGTTCGCGGAATCCGTGGTACGCCTTCAAAATACTTTGTATTAGACAAACTGACTAATTTAAAAATATTCTTCAAACCCGTTTGATTTTTTACATAAATTGTAGCGTGTTTGACCCGCGCTTTTTTATAGGAGTTTTCATCCACCAAATCTGTGTTTAGCTTTTGAAGATTGGTGACACCTCGTTTTTCCGCCGCATCGTTAATGAAAATAAAGAGTAGGCGTCCTGTCGCTTCCGCGTCATAATTAGCCATGTGATGATGATCAAGCGATACTTGAAAACGCTTAGTCAATGGTCCCAAACCGTGGCGCTTGTATTCTGGGTAGAGATTACGGGCAAACTCCAAGGTATCAATGACTGGTTGCGTGATCTGTGGCAACCCATGCCGTTCATAATTGACATTCATAAATCCCACGTCAAAAGTAGCATTGTGGGCAACAAGTACCGTATCTTGACAGAAGTCTTGAAATTCTTGCAAGACCTGCTCGAGTGGCTTCGCATTTTTGACATGCTCGTCTGTAATCCCCGTCAAATCTGTCGTAAAAGCACTCAAAGGATGACCTGGATTGATAAACTCGTCAAACTCAGCAATGACATTCCCCTTGTACATCTTACTTGCCGCGACCTGAATCAAGTCATTGTAAATAGCAGACAAACCGGTAGTTTCCACGTCAAAGACAACATAAGTGGCTTCCTTGAGTTCCATATCCACTTCGTTATAGGTAATAGGAACTCGGTCTTCCACGATATTAGCTTCCATGCCGTAAATCAGCTGAATACCAGTTTTTTTAGCAGCTTTATATCCATGCGGAAAGCTCTGTACATTGCCGTGATCAGTAATTGCAACTGCCTTATGCCCCCATTTAGCAGCTGTCGCAATCAACTCCTCCACTTCTGGCAGAGCATCCATGGTTGACATGTTGGTGTGTGCGTGAAATTCAATCCGTTTCTCACCTTCTGGCATCAAGTCTTTCCGCTCATAATGTGTCACTTCTTGCACATCTTGGACATTCATGGTCAAGTCATGCGTGAAGTTATTCATTTCAATATTCCCACGCACACGCAACCAAGAATTTTTCCTAATGATGTCAAATTTTTTGGCTTCTTCTTCGTTTTTAAACCATTTCTGAAGGGCAAAACTAGAGGTATAATCAGTCATCTTAAAGTTAATCAGCACACGCCCTGTGCGGGTAACTTTTTGCTCAAGATCAAAGACCATACCTTCAAAGACAATGCGATTTTCCTCGGTCTGGATGTCAATCATCTGCGTAATCTCTGCCTTGTCCAGCTTTGGTCGAGCAGCCGATTTTCGTGCTTGAAAATCAGAATAGCTTGGTTTTTCCTCAGCTGGTGGTGGCACCATTTGTTGCAGCGCTTCGATAGCTTTGAGAGCTTCATCATTAGCCGCTTGCACAATCTTTTCTTTTTCAGCTTGGAAAGTCTCGACTTGTTTCTGAGTCAAGGCGTCACTTGCTTTGACCTGACAGTGAAAATGCGGAAAGCCAAACTTCACCAATTGCTTGGCTAAATTTGGCAAATGGGTTTTCCGAAAATGCTCCGTATCAATACTGGATGGTCCCTCAATCCAGAGCTGATCGCCGTCCGCATGCACCTTTAACTGTTGGTACATACTACGAAAGCCTTGACTAGCACAAGGTCCTTCTGTAAAAGCCTCTTTGTAATAAGCCTGCAACAGCTCCTCTGTAAAATCTTGATTGGCAGCCTTAATTTCAAAAATAGCTTGGTTGCCCGTCTTAGAAAATTCTTCATTTAAACGTTTTTTTAATTCTTGAAACAACTCAATGGGTAAAATTTCTCCAAAAGCAAACTGAAATTCCCAAACATGACTGACGGTATGCACTAAAACTTGCTCAATTTCTGCATGTAAAAAGGCACTTGATTGTCTCATATCAAGTGGC
>ERZ772956.3071-NODE-3071-length-10212-cov-4.291425_pt1 | contig 10212 bp, 16 predicted proteins | sample MGYA00580683_ERZ772956 | MGnify/ENA primary metagenome ERZ772956 (study PRJEB29015, sample SAMEA2738077) | human oral metagenome | biome: human oral; feature: human-associated habitat; material: saliva | place: China | collected 2212 ...
ATACGCTATAATTCCATGTGATTAAAAGATAGAAGATAATCACGTTTAGCGTAGTACATAGGAATAATAATTTTTTCATGTCTTTCATTGTCTTACGCTTTCTGTTATATGAATTATCACATTATCTGTATCATTATTAGCCTTTACAACTAACATATTACCATATAGCGTGATAGGTGTTGAATCTGCTGTAATGATGCGTAAGAATCCATATCCTTTGATAATCTCTTTCATATCTTCGCTATCTTCATTGTTGTTATAATCAATAAACGCATTGACTATAACACGTTTACTGTCATATACTTTTGCAATCTTTGTATCTGTAAAATCCTTTGTAACAAAGATAAACTCATGTGACAGGCTCACGCCTAAATTTTTGATAAAATTCTTTTTCATATAAATTTTATATCCTTTCCAAGTTGTTTTTGTTTTCTGTAATTGGTATATGTTTTAATTTCTTTTTGTCCGATAAATAATACTCCGATATGACCATACATATTTATACATGCTTTTATTTTATCACCATTTAATAATAAGAGTATATCAGATTTAACAATTTTTGTAACATTTTTGAAGTAGAATGTTTTACCTATATGGCTTATCATTTCTACTATATTATTTCTAATACAATGTTTTACCATTGTATCAGATTCAATAATATAGTAGAATTTTAAATTGTTGTTTAGATTGATATATTTAACTTTCATTATCTTTTATCCTTTCCAAACCATCTTATAGCGATTAGCATTTCAAAATCATAATAATCAGATTCTTGTGCATCAAGAGTAACTTCACATGTTAATGTTTCTTCATCATTCCTTTTAACCACTCTAACCACTGACCGCCTGTTTTAATTTTTCCATCGTAAGCAATATAATCATTTTGATGATTAATTAATACTGTTTCCATTTCTGTTGTTTCTGTAAAGTAAGTTTTTTTCATATATTTATCTCCTTTCACTTTACAACTATATTATATATCTTATTTCACAAAATGCAAGTGCTTTTTGTGAATTATAATAAAATTTCATTATTTTAATATAATCTGATATAAAGTTTCATCTATGGAGGTAAGAAAAAAAGCCATGCATGCATGGCTTTCACCTTTTAGATTTCTTGACAAGTCCAGATATATACCGCGATATATGGAGGTAATGTTTCAAATGGTTTAGCACCACCAACGTTAGAGGTAGTATATTCGCCAATTCGATTAGAACCAGTTTCACCATAAGAACCCGCTTCAAAACCGCTTCCGTTTCCTGCGTTAGTTCTGTATAGCCCTGCTTTTCTTGGTGAGGCTCCTTGCATAAACACTACATCATGTTTATGGCTTGGTAATTCTTCTACAGTTAATGCATGGCTCTTGTTTCCTCCTGTTGTTCCTACAGCGTACTCACCGCCACCACCTAATAGGAATTTATCTTGAATCAGACTCCAACGCTTACCGCCATATTGCGCTATTACCTTATCCATTGTATCAAGTGTATTACTTAGGATGATTTTACCAATATAAGCCTTACCAGTTAATGCATTTTGTAGTGCCTCCGTTGCTTTATTTAGTGCCTCCGTTGCTTTCTGTAATGCGGATTGTGCTGTAACACTTGATGATGCACTTATTTCGCTTGCACCTGTTGCGGTTGCTTTTGCAACGTTGATATTATCATTAAAGGTTTTCAATGTTTCATCAATCTTGGTAAATGCTCCATTCATATCGCCCATGATTGAAAGATTGTCAGTTCCTACCCATTGAGGAAATTTGTAGTTCGTTGTTTTGTTTGTTGCTGTCATGTTTTATCCTCTTCTTTCTATGTCCATGCTTGCATGGTTATTGATAACTTGCTAATAATTTTTTGTTGTTCCAATCAAAATCGTACACGCTCATGTTTAGACTATCGAATTGCTGAACGTTAATATGTAGATTTGCTAATTCATTCAATGAATATACATCATTGCGCGATAGTGCAAGAATTGCGTTCATTAGTTCCGATAGCGTTGTATACGTACCTGTCAACTGGTTATAAATTAGGATGTTTTCACCTAAATTTTGTAAACGGTTGTTGACATCTGCAACCAACTTATCAATTTTATCATTTTGTGTATTGATTTTAGTTATTACTTCACCTTTGAAATTTGTTACATTCAGATTTAATTCAGTTTTAAAATCTGAAAATTGATTGCGTAACTTTTTAACTTCAATCTCAAAATCAGATAATCGTGTATCGAATCGGTTGTAATTTGCAATAATGTCATTGTAGCGTTCATTTAACGTTTTCAACGTTTCATCAAAACTTCCAATAATACGCATGATTTCATCAAGATTTTGTTCATGAAAATTCGTATAAGTGCTGTGATGTAATATAGTCATTGCTCCGCTCCTTTCCTTTATTAGTATAGCATGATGGTGAATTTTTGCAATATATCATCAATTATATAAGTCATTACGTTATGCATGCATACTTGTAATTCTTGCTGTAACATGCTCTGTGGTGTAACTACACCAATAGAGCCATGGCGCTCGCTTTTCACAACGCTTTTACCTGTTGAATCTGTGTTGAAGTTAGCATTACTAGAATCGCTATTCTCACCGCTAGGAACAGCGTTAACGCTGTCATATCCTGTAACTTTATTAATCTGATTAGCGTTGCTTGCGTTAGTTCCTTTTGTGTTGCCTGTTGTGTTAGTTGTTACTTCTTCTACCAATTGCGCGTTTTCTAACGCATTGTACTCTTTTGTCATAATGTTATACATGCGTTGCCATTGCGGTAATTTCATTAGACTATATTGCTCTAGCATATTCTTCATATACATAGGGTTAGGATATAGTACTTCAAATTCATAGGATTGTTCTAGTAGGTTGTTGATAAATACATTTTTATCAAGTCCATTAGGTAATACCATTTTATCAAATATGGTATTATCTAAATCATATAAACCCTGTAAAGAAATATATCTAGTCATTACCACTCACCTCCATTTCTTCATCTTGATTACTTGCATGCATGCTCTCATTATCTGTATATTCAAAACGTAACTCGCAACTCAACTCCGTTAATGATGGAAACATCTTTTTTACTTTCTCAATTCCACGCTTGATATTTTCACATGTAACGATTGCTTTTGATGTTGTTTGCATATTGTTTGCATTTATTTCACCCGTTAATGCTCTATCCGTTTTATCAAAATTTGCGTTAGGGATTCCAACATCTGTACGGAATTGATTTAATATGCTTGCATGTAGTTTGATAAATTCATTACCAATCATATTTTGTGACAGGTTTTGAAAGAAACTATCCCACAAAGGAGTACCCTCTTTATTAAATAATCGACTATCCGCAAATACAGCAGGATTACCACTTTGTACCCTGTCATATAAGGCTTTTAATGTTTCCGCACTAGCCTTATTTTTACCAAGGAATACATAAGATAGTTTAGAGTTAATCAGATTCACTCCAAGCGCCTCCGCTGTTAGTGCAAGCATATCAGCATAATATGCAATCAAGTCGTACATGCTTGTATAATCGTTGTGTATCTTAATCAATTCACAATTGATACCTATGTCTAGGTTGTATGTAGTTAGTAATGGATTTGTTACGATTGCTTTACTTGGTTTATAAAAAACGTTGTAATATGACAGTGTACCATGTTGTGGGATGATTCCAAACTTACCACTATCAAATACGATAACAAAACCATATAGAAATAATGTATTGATAAAATAATCATAGTCCCAATAATCAGGGATATTTATTTTGTAAACGCTTTGTAAGTCCTGTAATAATTCACGGAAGAAAAATTGAAATAATTCATTATTACGTGTATGCACCGCGCTAGGTGAATAACCATTGTAAGCGTTCGCTACTACTTGATAATTTGCATAATTCGTTGACATTTTTTGTTTTCCTCTCTTTCCATGCATGCATACATCAATAATTGTGATAGTCCTGTTGATGTTGTACCATCGTATTTTTTAAACGGATAACCTAAATCATTTATGATTCTTGTATCATTGATATAGCATGCTTTATAAATGTTAGTACTGTTGATTAAATCCCATTGACCGCTATCATGTTGACGATAACCTTTATATGTTCCTTTTGCGAAATTTATATGACTATGGTCGCCTGTAACGTTACCGTGCAATCCTGTATGAAATAATAAATCACCCTGTTGGAATGTATCGCCTACACTGGCTATAGGGTTGTCGTCATGCATACATGAAAATGTTAAATAATCAATCGTACCATCTGCAAATAGAACTTTATTAATTGATTGAAATACCCTATTGTTATCGTATCTATCCCAAATATCTACACATTTACACGATACAGGCGCGTAACTTGGATAACGTGCATGCGTTCCTACATAGTCTATATTTAATGTCTGTTGATGGCTCCATTGCCCATTTTCGCCCTGTGTAATATTTAATATATCGCATGGGAATAATATTACTTCGATACCTGTTGCATTTTTCAACTTTTGATGTGCTTTCATTCTATATATACACCACTTTCTAACAATGCTTTTATTTCTGCTCTTTCTGTTTGTGTTCCAGTAATAGCAATATCGCCATTTTGTACCTGACAAAAACCAGTTAGATTTTTTAGTGTTGCCTTTTGCATGCATGGTCGCCCATTCTGCTCTATGTTCTCATCTGCTAGCATTTCAAACTTTCCGATAAGTTGTTTATTACCGTGTAGATGTGCTAAACTTCCGCCACTTGTGGCGCTACTGACTTTCGGTGTCATACTTGATATACCGTTTGAAATCCCACTAATCGCGCCACCTATATTGCCAGTTAATACACTACCGATAAAACCAGTCGCCGCGGATGCCATACCGATATAATCTTTTGTAACTTGGGATAATGGAATATCACATGCTAGCATGCTTTCTTTCATATCGAAACAAACACCCTGTTCATTGAATAATTCAATTTTCGCATTACCACCTAACAAGTCAACATATATCACGCATTGTATAATGTTACTTTTTGCAACATAATGCGTATCTATTACAATCGCCCCAAAAGGCGAGATATTCATATACAATTCTGTATAAGGTGAATAATTAAGATACTCACCACGTGAGGCTTGCGGATGTTTAGGAATCGTAACGTTAAAACTATACTTCCATATATAGTCCTTATCGCTAAACTCTTTATATAAAGATATATGAGGGATAGGGAAGTATTTACAACTTTTAATGTATTGTAATGGATTTACAATTGACTTGCTCAACTCATCAAAACCATCTGTTTTGCTAATGAGGGAATCAATTAAGCCAACCATGCTAGCATAGTTTAATATTGAATATTTCAACGCTCCAAAGTTAGCACCCTTATCAACCTTACCAATTATATAACTACCCTGTTCTTTATATGCGCTAGTCATAAAAGGGCTAGCGAAGTCTACTGTTTTATATGTAGGTTTAGAATCTGTAGGGTATAGGCTATCTAATATATTACCGTTCCAGTAACTTTGTGAACGGATAATATATAATGTACTGTTAAGAATATCATTCTTATAACTTGCTAATGAATCAACAGTACCAGTAATATAAGCGATATTGTTGATAAAATCAACGTTAGTAATATAATAGTATCTTTTGAATTTAGGGATATAAAAGTAGTTAAAATCAACATAACTATCATAATTTTCCTGTATCGCTAGTACTGGATTTATGATTGAGGTATCACCTTTTAGCGTTAGGTTTTTCTCTGTTGCTTGTGTAGGTATATAGGTTGAATTTCTTTTCTTTGTTACTGTATAAAAATATACTTGCATGTTACCTCCTTAATTAAAAATATGCACGCATGCGTGAAGCATGCATGCATATAATCTTATTCTAATGTGAATACGATACCTTTTTCGGTAAAGTCGTTGATTGCTCTAAAATCAGCATTATACCACTGGTCCCAATATCTACCGCTAGCGTTGAATGGTGTAGGATTTACCTGTTCATCGAATGAAGCCATCATACATGCATCTCTATCCATGATTACTGCTAATACGTTGTTATTTTCGATTGCTTCTACTTCTTTTTCCTTACCTTTGTTATCTAATAAGATTGATTTGATGTTAATCTTAGATGGTTCTTTTGGTGTTTGCCAATGAGTAACCCATTCCGCTTTAGGTAATGATAAATGGTCTTTGTTAAACACTTCAGAGATTGCCATTGCATCAATTTCATTTTGGAAAGAATTTAACATGAAGAAATTTTGATACTCGATAGGTGTAGTATGTGGAACTGGTTTTCCTGTAATCGTTAACTGGTGTTCAATGTTGCGGTTTGCAAGATTCTGTGAAAGTGTCTTGATTCTAGCGTATGCATATAATACAAAGTCTTTAAAGTTAGCAGGGTCATAAACTGTTTGAGCGGTTAGGCTCTTTCCTGTCTTTGTATTGTATTCAGTTAATAACTTACATACGTGCATAGTTGATGTATCAGTTGTTGCATAATTCAACTTTGCACCGATGAAGTTTACAAGTGTTGCACGCTTAAATTCTTCCTTTGCTTGTTCAAACTTGTTTTGCGCGTTTGTTACAAGCATGCTCCAAAAGTTAGCAAGTTCTTCAGCACTATGGAAAGCGGTGTTTAATTGCTTTTGATAAACTGTGAAATAATCTTGATAAGGGAATGAATTTGTTACCGTTGTTTGAAGTACATCACGCTTGCGAATCTTGTACATATCAACCGCGCCATCATTTACTAAAGCGCCCTTATAGCCTTCATCTTCTTTGAAATCGGAATCAACTACCTGTAATTTACGTGCGATGAATCCGAATTCCTCTTTCCCTACTTCCAAGCCTTTAAACTGTGCATGATATACACGTTCCTTAAATAGTGTTTTACTTAATACGTTTGTAATGGTGTTAAATACAACATCTGCACCAAGTTCCATTGTCATTGTTGCAAGTGACATAAAACCGCTTGCGTCAGTTGGAATTGTCAACGCTTGACGTCCTGTAGCCTCTGCATAAATCTTGTTGAGAATTAGAACCGCATCGGTTCTTTTGATTGCCTTTGTTGCCATAATTAATTTTCCTCCTCTTCATAACCTAATAGGTCGCTCATAAAGTTTTCAAACTTTGTATCAATGTCCTGTTTTGGTGTTAGTGCTGTTTCAACTCTAATACCTAAAATATTTTTAATAACATCATCTTTTGATAGTGGTTTTTCCTCCACCTTTTCAACTTTCTTGTTTTCCATGCTAGCATACTTTTTAATAATTTCTTTTACTTCTGATTCGGTGAAAGTTGTTTCCTTTGGTTGCTCCTTTGGTTGTTCCTTTGGTTGTTCCTTTGGTTGTTCCTTTTGTGTTGTTGCTCCTGTCAACATGTCGAAATGTTCTTCGATAAATTTAGCGCTAAATCCTTTATTTAATAATTCTTGAATGTTCATATTTCCTCCTTAATATCTATTGTCTACTTCATTTTGTACTGCATCACGTACAATTCCTAAACGTTCAGCACGTTGAGGGTCATTTCCAAAATAACCATAACAAACCAAGTCAGCGACTGCCATAATAAATTGTTCTCTATTATAATACCATTCGTTTACCTTATCTTGTACATCTTTAGCAATAGCACCTAAACGTTGTGAGCGTTCAGGGTCGTTTCCATATCTACCATTTAAGACATCAACCGCTAACGCATATACGTTTGTTTCATCCATGCTTACATCTTCGGTAGTCCAATTAGACAACTTTGGTCGCATACCTCCAATTATTCCAACTGGTGATAATGTGATGACTTGTGATGGATTAGGGTTTTGCGAAAAATATGTATTCGCTCCAACCTTTAAGGCTACATGCTTCATATTACCATAATCCCAAAAACACCAATCACCTACCTGTACATCTTCTGCGTTGATTTTGTCAAAATAAGCGCTATATCCATAATCATCAAATAGATAAAATAGGTCAGGTACATACCCAGTTTTAGCACAATAGCGACTAACCTCTATGTCATAATCTTGACAAAACTTGTCGAACAAATCCCAACATTGCGCACCATACGCTCCATCAGTATTCAAATACTGATTATTGTACCTTTCAATAAATCTTTGTAACTCATTCATTTTACTTTCCTCCTAAGTGTTCATATGCGTCTTTGTTCTTTAAGATTGATAATGTCAACGATTCTACCGCTTTTGTGTTTTCACTGATAACCTGTGTCATTTTCTGATTCTGATACAGTAAGAACATCGTAACAGCGATAGGGAACCCCACATTACTAATCAAAGTGGCTAACTGTGTTACATCCATGCTTGCATACCTCCTTATCTATTCATGCATATAAAATAAAGGGAGGGCTCTTAACTTTCCAGTTATTAGGCAATGCGTTCCGCGCATTTGAATGTGCCACCCTCCATAATCATTATACATAAAATCTAATCTAAATCAAGATACTTTTGGAATAAAATTTGACAATAGTATGTTTCAAACGTTGCAAATCCTTCACCGATGATAAAGCGCAAATATCCAAAATTCTGATAAAATAGTGCTTTACTGTTTTTCGTTAAATTAAAGCGTGGCGGTCTGCCTTTGATATGAGGACTAATATAATAAGTCTCATTTGATTTATGCTCATATATAGTCAACTCACCTAATGTACATAATGCGTTGTATTCCTGCAAAGGTTGAGGCTTTACAAAACTAACATCATCATCAACAAATTCGTTATCTAGTGACATGCTCGCATATTCGTTACCTTTTAATAACTTATACATTGCGGTGTTTTTCTTTTGTTTAGAGATAGGACTGTCACGAAATAGACATAGTAATAAATCGCGCTCATCATCTGTATATATCATTTTTTGATTCTTAATGAGTTTTTCAACAGTTATAACTAACTCTAAACTCACAAAATAATCGTTATCAATACTGTTACTATTTGACAAGAAGAAAACCTTTATAGGAGGCTTACCAATGATTTCCCTGTTACGATTCGCGGTTTCGTAACCATCGGTAAACTTAATAAACTCATCTTTGATAGGTTTCTCAACCGCGCTACGCATAAACTCTTCAAAAATGATAATGTCAACATCCGATAAATCAATGGAACGGATATTCCCTATTGTGGATAATGCGAATGGATAACCTAACACCTCACCAGTTGCAACATCCTTACCATCTGCATTTTTTTCAAAGTTATAGAAAGCGCTAAAACCATTACCGATACTACATGCACGAATGTTTAAGCCTAAATCATCATTTAAGGTTTTAAATGGATTGAATGAATCCATCGTACACATGTCTATTTGCTTTTGTGTTCTTCGCATGTAGATGAATTTATCACCTCTTGCGATTACCTCTTTTAACATTCCGTAAGTTTTACCGATTCCACGCCCACCAATCAGAAAGTTAAAAACCTTACCATTATCATAAATATAAGGGATATTTAAAAATCCATTTTCTAAATATATGTTATTTTCGTATATCATGCTTGCATGACTTCCTTTCTAAAATAAAAGGCTATCCACTTTATAGCCTTATATAATATTATCTACCGTTTAATTCACTTTCGATTTCTGCGATAATTTCTTGAACTAGCATATCGTCAAGACGTGCATACACATGACTATAATATTTATCATCTGTACCCTTATAAGACGGGAAAGAAATAAAATCGCCATTATCGCTTTCGATAACCTTACATCCATAGATGGTAATACCATTTAGTTCCAAGTTGAAGAATACAAAACCTTTCTTCGTTTGACGTACATTTAATACCTTCCAACTTGATACCTCTAATGTTTCAACATCCTTTTTTGATTTCACTTTGCTATTCTTTTTCATTTTCTATTTTCCTCTTTCTTTTTCATTTAATAGGGTAGTGATAGTGGTTTCACTACCCATAACCATTATACCATTTTAAAATCAAATATCAAATATTTTTCGTGTTTGTTTCCAGAACTTCACATCGTTTAGAATTTCTTGATAATCCCTACTAATACCAAGCGTATAGGTGCTATCTTTAATGCATACATTACTAGTGATTTCTAGCGTTCTCTTGCCTACTTTGTAGAGTTTACTTTCACCAAAGGGAATATCATTATATACCGATTCAGTGCCTCCACTCTTTACGAATTTAAACCCTATCGCATAGTTATCAATATTCTTTAATTCTTGAGGCGCTTTCTTCTTATTTACTCCAGATGTTGTAACATGCAAGCATGTTTTATATCTTCCGTTCTTTTGTTTTTCCTTTAC
>ERZ772956.3087-NODE-3087-length-10179-cov-6.243382_pt1 | contig 10179 bp, 9 predicted proteins | sample MGYA00580683_ERZ772956 | MGnify/ENA primary metagenome ERZ772956 (study PRJEB29015, sample SAMEA2738077) | human oral metagenome | biome: human oral; feature: human-associated habitat; material: saliva | place: China | collected 2212 ...
ATAAGCTTTGGAACGGAGATTACTACATTGTAAACTCAACTCTAAAAGTTAAATAAGAAAGCAAGGGGATGTGTACATTATATGTGGCATCCCCTTATTTAAAGGATGAAACGAAACATATGAATAGATATGTAAAGCTAATTTTAAAGTGGATTCTAGTGTTTTTCGCAACTAGCCTTGTGGCCTTTGCTATTGTACGAATAACGCCAGGATCTCCTGTAGACATAACTTTGACGAATTTGGGGCTTCCAAAGACCGAGGAAAATGTTAAGGCGATAGAGAAACTCTATCATTTTGATGAGCCTTTGATAAAGCAGTATTTTAGCTGGATGAAGGACTTTTTGTCGGGGGAATGGGGTAAATCCTACTTGACTCAGAGCTCGCTTAAGCCTGAGATTTTTTCGAGGCTGCCTTTGTCCTTTGGCATTGGAATAGGCGGGATTTTCCTTGCCATGGCTCTAAGCTTTGGACTTGGTTACAAGGCTTCGCTAAATGATAAGGGAGTATATAACTACATATCGCGAGCGCTTACTTTGATGAGCCAGACAATGCCGGTATTTTTGATTATTTTGCTCACCATATATTTCCTTGGCGTAAAGTTTCAGGTGATTAAGTTCTTCACTAATGTCACGCCTGTGGCGATTATCCTAGCTATTATTTTTGTTGCTTTTCCAATGGTTGGGCCTATGTCAAGAGCTGTCAGAGTACACTTCAAGGAGACTGCGGAAAGCATGTTTATGAAGTACTACACGCTAAGGGGATATGACAGTAAGAAGGCCCTGCTGAAATACGGAAGCAGGCCGGCTTTGTACGGGCTATTTTCGATTGCTATATCAAAATTTTCATCCGTAATCGGCGGTGCAACCGTGGTCGAATATGCCATGGCACTTCCGGGACTCAGCACTTTTTTGATAGAGAGTATATCGAGAAGAGACTATCCTATGGTTCAAAGCTATATAATGATTCTGGTTTTATGGATGTTTTTGGTGAACATAGTGTTCGAGTTTATCATGGGTAGGATTCTGAAAAGAGAGGTGTCATCATGAAAAAATTCTTAATTGGCGGAAGCATCTTGATGGCAGTCATTATTGTTTGCGCACTACTTCCGACGCAAAATCCTAAGATGGTAAATGTCGATAATAAATTCCTGCCGATGAGCAGCGCCCATCTCCTTGGTACTGATGACCTTGGAAGAGATATATTTGCACTTATGGTCGTTGGCTTTAATAGAACGATTACGGTACTTATTTCAGCCTGCCTAACTTCTGTTGTAGTCGGATGCATAATAGGTACAATCAGCGGTTACTTTGGAGGAAATATAAGGATTTTAGTTAGGCTATTTGCAGACATATCCATGGTCGTTCCTTCTTTAATCGTTGCCCTAATTGTGATAATGACGGTAGGAAATTCACCATTTGCCGTGGGCATGGCGCTTGGAATATACGGAATTGGAACCTTCGCCTATCAAAGCGAGAACCTGACGAGAAGTATGCTCGACGAGGAGTTTATAATTGCCGAAAAACTTCTTGGAACACCGACACATAAAATATTGTTAAATCATATTTTAAAGAATAATCTCCCGCCTATAATGGCAGTTTTGGCAAGTCAGGGCGGAAATATAATACTTGCATATGCGTCTTTAACTTTCATAGGACTTGGCTCAGACATAACGACTCCAGACTGGGGAAGCATGCTGTACCAGTATAGATTTTACATAGTTGAAAAACCTATTTTGATACTGTGGCCGACCCTTGGAATTCTATCGCTATCGCTATTTATGTATTATATGTTTGATGATTGGAAGGACAAGAAATACAAGTGATGGCTAAATTTCAGGTGCTTTGGAGCATGAGTGGAGCGTTAGATGAGTATAGTAAAGGATGATAAAATTTTGATGGAAGAAAAAATACTTTCGCTTAAAAATTTTGGAATAATACACAAGGATGCGGCAAATGGGAGCCGTATTGGGAGATTCAAAAGGGCTAATTCTCCTGTCAAAGATTACAAGCTCAAAGATGTTAATTTTGAGCTATGCTGTGGCAATAAATTGGGAATTACGGGAAGCTCTGGAGGCGGTAAAAGTCTTTTAATAAAGGGAATCCTAGGAAGCTTGCCAAAAGAAAGCTGGGAAATTGTCGGCGAGTGTAAAATCTTAGGCGAGTACGACCTGAACAAGGTGAATGAAGCCGAAAAGCGAGAGTTCTTGAAGAAACACATAAGCTATATACCGCAGGATTCCATAAATGCACTAAATCCTTATGTTGGGATTTTAGATCAAATCTGTGGAGAAATCGAATTTTCGAGAAACATCAAGGGTAATGAGTGCGAGGCACTTGCCATAGAATGGCTCGAAAGGCTAGGGCTTGGTAATGACAGAACAAAACTGAACCTGTTGCCTAGGGAGTTTTCAGGCGGAATGAGACAGAGAGCAGTGTTTGTTATGGCAATGGTGAAGAATCCTAAGCTTTTAATTGCAGATGAGCCTTCGTCTGCGCTTGATGTAATAAACCAGCTAAACACTTTGGAGATTTTGCAGACAATCGCTGAAAATCATGATTTGACCATGATATATGTAAGTCACAGTCCGGGCATGATTAAGAAGCTGTGCGACGATATAGCAATAGTGAGCAAGGGCGAGCTTGTCGAACTTGAAAGCGTTGAAAAGTTCTTCATATCGCCTAAAAGCGATGAAGGTTTGAGGCTTCTAGAAGCCTCAAAGGAACTCGTATCACGAGGAGAATACAAAGGTAATGAGTAAGCAAAATAAGAGGATAATCGAAGCAAGAAACATAGATAAGAGCTTTGATAAGCACAAGATTCTTGATAATATCAGCTTTAGCCTAAATGAGGGCGAAACCTTAGGAATAGCAGGAGCTTCAGGAAGCGGAAAATCAACTCTCTCCAAAATTTTGGTTGGAATCATGGAATCAGATAGAGGTGAGATACTCTTTAGAGATGAAAGGTTGCCCGTAATCAAAAAGGGGAGAAGAGATACATCAAAATTTCCCGTGCAGATGATATTTCAAAACTCAAAGGCTGCTTTCAATCCAAGACAAACTTTGGGGAAATCCCTAAATGATGTTGCTTTAAGATATGGGATAGTTTTTAGAAAAAGAAAAGCCCAAGTTTCAGCGAAATCATGTGGCGCAAATGAAATTAAAGAAATCGTAAGCAAAAAAATAAAAGAACTTCTTTTTCAGTGCGAGCTTGACACTGATTTGCTCAATCGCTACCCAGAGCAGCTATCAGGTGGACAGCTACAAAGGATGGCAATTTGCAGAGCCATGATTACAGAGCCTAAAGTTCTTATTGCAGATGAAATAATTTCAGCGCTTGATATACCGGTTCAGCTTGAGGTCATGAAGACACTTAAGAAAATGGTCGATAAAAACGCTATGACGCTTATCTTTATCTCTCACGATTTGAATGCAATAGCTATGATGGCAGAAAAAACCATGGTCTTAAGTGAGGGTAAGCTAGAGTTCTACGATGAAACCGGAAAGCTATGGGAAAGTGAAAACGAGGTTATAAAGGAGCTTATAAGGGCGAGCAGGGTTATTTCTGTATAAAGAAAAGCAAGCCGCTGTGAACTCAAATGATGTAGTGCATAAATATAATTAAAAATATTAATTTATACTCGTTTGCTTAATTAAAAACTCTTATTTTTCGTGTTTAAATATTGTTTGACAATGCATGGAATTTGGGTTATACTCACGGAAAGTAGTTTAAAGTGCTTTGGTTATCTAAAGCACTTTAAATTTTATAAGCGTACACATTAAGGAGGGATTTTTATGCATGATGATAAGAAATTATCTTCGTTGACGACTGAAAAAACCGAATTCAAAAGAGAGATTGGCGTATTTGGCGGAATCAGTATTATCGGGGGAATCATGATTGGCTCCGGAATATTCTATCTAGGGTCATACGTTCTTCAGAGAACGGGGATGAACAGCGGTCTGGCGCTAATCTGTTGGCTGCTTGCAGGTGTCATCTCACTTTTTGCAGGTCTTTGCTATGCAGAGCTTGGAACTGCGATGCCTAAGGCAGGCGGAAGGGTTATATACCTAAATGAGGCTTTTCACCCTGTTGTGGGATTTATGGCAGGCTTTACAGATTGGCTGCTCGGAGGTCCGGGTTCCATCGCTGCAGTTTCAATTGCTTTGATGAATGTTGCCAAGTCTTTCTTTGATATAAGTGACTTCGGTATCAAAGTAGCCGCTATCGTTTTGATTATCGGCACAACTATTTACAACTTAATCGGTGTAAAGATAGCTTCCTTGGTTCAGAGCCTTTCAATGATAGCCAAGCTGGTCCCTATTGCAATCGTAATGGGAGTAGCACTATTTGCCGGCAAGGTAAGCCCTGACCTTTCATTAGGCTCGGCGGCAACATATGCAGCAGAGAACAACACTCACATTGTTTCAATGATGGCTATTGCAATTGTTGCAGCACTTTGGGCATACGAGGGATGGACAAACCTAAATACGGTTGCCGAGGAAATCAGAAATCCCAGGAAGAATATGCCACTAGCAATAATCATCGGAATCGGTGGAGTTACACTCCTATATACACTGTTCAATTTCGCGATCATGAAGGTTCTTCCTCATGATAAGATTGCAGAGATGATATCAAAAGAGGATCTCTACCTAGGCACTGCAGTTGCAAAGACTCTTCTCGGAAACGCGGGTGGAGTTATCGTTTCTATAGGCATGATTCTGGCGATGTTCGGTACACTCAACGGAATGACTTTGGCACAGCCAAGGATGTACTATGCGATGGCTGAAGAGGGACACTTCTTCAAGAGCTTTAAGAAGCTACATCCTAAGCACAAGGTTCCAACCGTGCCTATCATCGTTCAATGCGTACTTTCAGTTGTATTGGCTCTGCTAAGAAATCTTGATCAGCTGACAAACCTAGTCGTAATCAGTGGCATGGTATTTAACGTTATGGTTATCATCGCACTGCCTATTTTGAGACATAAGTATCCTAATATCGAGAGGCCTTACAAGGTTTGGTTCTACCCGGTTTCCGTAATCCTTGTTACTCTTGTATTCATAGGGCTTCTCGTTCAGGGAGTTATAGAAGACCCGGTTAACGGTGCTCTAGGACTTGTAGTTCCGGCAATCGGTGCAGTTGTTTATTTTATCTTTGACCGAAAGCTTAAGAAAGAAGTGAAGCAGAATGCGTAAAATTTTATTTAATGCAAAGGTCTATGTTGAGAGAGGAAGCTTTGCAGAGGCCGTTTTAATCGAGGGTGACAAGATTGTAGCGGTTGGATATAATGATGACATCAAAGCCGAAGCATCAAAGCTAGACGGAAACTGTGGTGCAGCGCAGCTGATTGACTGCGAGGGAAGAACTTTGATACCGGGACTCAACGATTCTCACCTACACTTTATGCAGTTTGGTGAGACGCGAAATCAGGCGATGATAGAGGGTGTTACTTCGATAGATGAGATGGTTGAGATATGCAGAGAGTTTGCAAGAACTCATCCTAATCACGTCAAAGAGGGACTCCACGCCATCGGCTGGAATCATGATAATTTCGTGGATAGAAACAGGATTCCGGACAAAAATGATCTCGACAAGATTAGCACAGAATTTCCAATAGTTCTTGAGAGAGTTTGCGGTCATATAATTTCAACAAACTCAAAGCTTCTAGAGATGCTTGATATCGAGGCAAACAAAGGGCTTTTCAAGGAAGGCGACTACCTCGTAGGCGAGGACGGAAAGCCAAGCGGTATATTTACAGGAAACGGTTGCAACATAGCAAAGCGCCTTATACCTGATTTTTCACTGGAAGATAGGCGTAAAATTCTGCTTGAGACAATGGAATATGCGGTTGCTCACGGGCTTACGAGCGTTCAGAGTAATGATGTGGGAACGACCTTTATGGACGGTCCTGCGGCTTTTAAGCTCTTCCATGACATATACGATAAGGGAGAGGCCTTGCTCCGATATAGACATCAGGTTTGCTTTAATAGACTTGAGGATTTTAAGGAGTATCTTGAGAATGGAGAATATGCTAATGGTGATTATCCTAAGGACTCATGGCTTACACTCGGTCCGCTGAAGCTATTTAAGGACGGAAGTCTCGGTGCCAGAACCGCTTTGATGACTAACGGATATGTTGGAAATCCGGATGACCACGGTCTTGAGTGGATAAGCGTTGAAGATATGGATGAGTATTGTCGCATCGCAAAGGAGCACGGGCTTCAGGTGGTTACTCATGTAATCGGAGATGAGGCCGTAAAGCGTACGATAGATAGCTATGAGAAAGCCTTTGTAGATGGTGAGAACAAGCTGAGACATGCCTTAATTCACTGTCAGCTTACGAGCAGGGAACTCGTTGACAGAATAGCAAAGCTGAACATTCTCGTCTTTGCACAGCCGATCTTCCTGGACTACGATATGAAAATCGTAGATGATCTAGTTGGCTCAGAGCTGGCTTCGAGCTCATATGCCTTTGGAAGTCTGGCAAAGAAGGGTGCACACGTATCCTACGGTACAGATTGTCCGGTTGAGGACTGCAATCCATTCCCTAATATCTATATGGCTGTGACCAGAAAGGATAGACAGGGAAGGCCGGAGGGTGGATTCTATCCGGCGGAGTGTGTCGATGTTGAAACGGCAATAGATGCCTATACCATTGAGAGTGCCTACGGCGAATTTATGGAAGACATCAAAGGACGCATAAAGCCGGGATACCTAGCGGATATGGTCCTTTTAGATAAGGACATATTCACGGTAAACCCTGATGAAATCAAGGATATACTTCCGGTCATGACCATGGTTGGAGGTCAAATCGTATTTAAGCGATAGAAAAAGGAGAGCATTGCTCTCCTTTTGTGCTATACTATTCACAGTGATGGAAGGTCTCTTAGATTAGCTGATTTTATAGTAAAATCATTATGGAGTTACAATGAAATTTTATAAACCACCATTTGAAATGAATGAACAAATAGCGACTATTACTGCTGAAATTGCAGAGCTGAGTGGAGAACTTTCTGCATATGAAGGCTTGACTACAAATCCTATACTCCGAAGAGAAAATCGTATTAAAACGATTCATTCTTCGCTTGCAATTGAACAAAATACACTATCAATCGGGCAGGTGACAGATATTATTGATGGTAAACGAGTCCTTGCTCCACCGGCGGAGATTAAAGAAGTCCAAAACGCGTATGAGATATATGAGAAGTTAGATATATTGAATCCTTATTCAATAGAAGATCTATTAGTAGCTCATAAAATTATGACAAAAGATCTAATAAAAGAGTCCGGTATGTTTCGGAGTGGGAATGCAGGTGTATATGATGGAGAAAAACTGATTCATGCAGGAACTCCTTCAAGCTACATACCGGAAGTGATGGAGAATTTATTTACATGGCTCAAAGAAAGCAGCTTGCATCCGCTGATAAAAGCATGCTTGTTTCATTATGAATTCGAATTCATTCATCCATTTTTTGATGGAAATGGAAGAACGGGAAGATTGTGGCACACCTTGATTTTATCGAAATGGAAGCCATTTTTTGCTTGGGTACCTATAGAATCATTAATTCATGATAATCAGCAAGCATATTATGATGCAATAGGAACTTCCAACGAGAACGAAAATGCCAATGATTTTGTTTTATTCATGCTGGGCATTATAAAGATTGCCTTAGAAGAAATTCTGATAAGAACAAGAAATGTCGGAGAAAATGTCGGAGAAAATGTCGGAGAAAATGAAGAGGGAATCTTGAATCTTTTGGATAATAATCCAAGACTGAGTGCAGTAAAAATTGCAGAAAAACTTGAATTATCCAGTCGTCAGGTTGAGCGAATAATTAAATCTCTGCGTGAAGAAGGACGTTTGGTACGTCACGGAGCAAATAGAGGTGGATTCTGGGAAGTCAGAAAATAAATTGTTGTATTATTTGTTTTTTATGAAAAAACTTGTGATAATACATAGTCCCAAATACAAAAGGAGAGTATTGCTCTCCTTTTGTGCTTGCTATTCACCTTTTATAACTCATTCCAAACCGTACTAAGCTCCAGGAACTCATCGACCAGCATCCTGCCATTAACTTTCTTGCATTTTGCTTCGAATACCTGAGTTACTTTGTACACTGTACCGTCTCGCAACTGGTAGCTTATAGCGGTGTAGTCACCACCCGGGCGTGGTTTAACTTTGATGAAAACGCCGGCCTTTTTATCTGCGCCATATATTTCCTCAATCTCATATGGAAAATGTTCCAGCTTCATCATCTCTATGCAGTTTTCTGTAGCAACATCTTTAAATTGCTCGTAGTACTTATCTTTATTATCTATGTACTTTGTGTATCTATCCTTGTAGTTGAAGTTGAAAACTACATGTGCAAAATTTCTTATTGCCTGCTCCTCTTCGCTAAGCTTTACCGGCTTTAGATTCTGTTCCTTTGCTTCGCGGATATGTTGAAGGATTCGTCCTATTATTCCCGTCTTTTCATAGCCATCGCGAAATTCTACCAAAAGAGGCTTCAGGTCAGTGTGCCCACTTTCAAAGTAGATATCATAATTATCCTCATCGGAAAGCAGTTTTAGAGCCTTATCGAACTTATCTTCCTGAATATCCGTTATGTAATCGATATAGAACTTAGCGGTTATATCCTTAAATTCGCCATTTTTATCCTTCTTACTGACAGTGACAAGCTCAGGATTTGTTTGAATTGCCTTCATAGAAATCTTGAGGTAGTCATCGCGGAAATAATTTGCGGCTTTGGTCTTCGAAGACTTGCTATAAAAGAAAAAAATCAAAACAACCGCAATGACAAGGACTAAAGCTATAGAGAATATCTTTGCTTTGTTTCTCATGACTCATTTCCTCCTTACTATAAAATAACTGCATATAACCGTGACTAAAGAAATGCCCCAGGCTATTATAGAGATAAAACACGATATGAATAAAATGTTGGGATCAAAAGGTATCGGAAGCGAAGCATCAGGGTGATATATGGCATATACAACGAATGCAAGCGTAAATACATTTAATTCCAGCGCAATTAGAGAAGTTATAACAAAGGCTTTTCTTGCGGAAATATAGGCATTTAGTTTTTCCACAGTTTTATATTTTCTATAGCGATACATAAAATGCATTGATAAGATGAACATATAAAATATTGATATATAAACGAAACAATGCTTATATATGAATTCTATAATATCCCCAATCAATAAATACGCAATATCTAGCTTGATTATAGAGTATGTTAATATCAGCATGCTTAATATCACTGCTGACAGTGAATAAAAAATGTGTTTTACGATTTTCTCTGTGTTCATGACAAGCTCCTCGTATACATAAAAGCGCATCCAAGAACCGTATTCGACTATTCTTAATTATATAATAACTCTTTGTGGGAGGAAATCAAGCCTATAATTATCTCTATATTAAAAAATCTTTTCTATCAAACCACAAAAGACGAGAACCGGCGGCTCTCGTCTCATTGTAATAAGGAAATTCCACATTGGGATGATTTTATCTCTTCTTCTGTTTATAGAATCTGCCGCTAAGCTCCTCAGTCTTAAGCGAGTTGATAAATGCTTTAGGGTCTATCTCTTTAATAATATTTATGACCGTTGAGACCTGATCGCTGTTTACAACCGAGTAAAGCATCTTTCTTTCGGCGCCCTCGTAGCAACCGGTGCCTAAAAACAGAGTCGCATCGTGGTGTGTAACAATGCGAATTTGCTCGTAAATCTCCTGAGTTTTATCGGTGATGATGAGCAGTGTGTGCTTTTGATAGCGCTTGTAGAATAGCTTGATAATCTGCGTGTTGCAGTACTGAAATATAATCGAGTACAGGGCTTTTTCGAAGCCGAAAATACATCCTGCAGTCAGCAAAATCAAAGAATTTGTGAGCAGTATCAAATTCCATGCGTCCTTGCCCTTGCGCTCCGACATGAATATCGATATGAAGTCCATACCGCCACCGCTTGCACCGGCGAGAAGCGTAACAACAACAGCAAGTCCGTTGAGGATTCCACCGAATACAGATATTAGGAGCATGTCCTCGGTTATTACAAACTTCGGAATTGTATCGGTCAAAATACTGGTGAGTGCGATTACGTAAAGGCTGTAAAGTGTGAACCTTTTACCGATGTACTTAAAGCCTATGTAGATAGGAATAAGGTTTATCGGAATATATAGGGCTGTGA
>ERZ772956.3088-NODE-3088-length-10178-cov-55.696236_pt1 | contig 10178 bp, 9 predicted proteins | sample MGYA00580683_ERZ772956 | MGnify/ENA primary metagenome ERZ772956 (study PRJEB29015, sample SAMEA2738077) | human oral metagenome | biome: human oral; feature: human-associated habitat; material: saliva | place: China | collected 2212 ...
CATCCCAAGTCGGAATCGGCGAATTCAAAATCTTCCCGTGCAGGCGGACTTCCTTACGCGACAGCTTAAACAGCTTCTGCCGCGCCTCATCGTCCATATTTTTCCCCACAAAAGACGGCAGGTTCGCTGCCGCCCGCGTGAAAATATTATGGCTGCGTTCCGACGCGCCCTTCGCTTGCGAGTTATAAGCCCGCGAATGCGTCATCGTCATGCCCAGCCTGCCCATCAGACCAGTTGCCTCATCCGTCATCATCAAGTTTTCAAAGCCACGACCCCAGTCCACATACCAAAGCGCACCGATGGCCGCGCGGCTCGCGTGGCTTAAAGCCTCAAGCACGGTAAACCGGCTTTCCGCCAATCCCACGCTCCAGCCCATACAACGTCTTGTACCAACGTCCAAAACCGTCGTAATTTCAGGTCTGAACGGCAGCCCCGACAACGGATTCAATACCTCCGCATCAAATGTATGACCGTCGGCGGTATAGATGGCGGCAGGTTTCAAGTGCAGGAAATCGCGCCGTTTGTGCGGCAGGATATTTTTCAAATCCCGCGCGCCGCGGCGTCCGCGTTCACGCTCCACATTGCCAAGCTTGCCCAACCACCGGCGCACCTGATGGATACTCGGCACATCCGCCTCTTTTCCCAAAGGAGAGTGCAGCCCCTCCAGCCTGTTCACAAACAAGCGGTAAGCTTCGGAAACAGAAGGCTTCATCGGCAGCCGGTAGCATTCCAAAAACACAGGCAGCCAAGACGGGACGTTCATATCCTCGGTTCTGGATTTCGGCGCAAGGCTGTTAGATTCCCGCGCCGCAAACCACCGCTTGATTGTCCGTACGCTCGGCAGCTTCCCACCGCCGCCACGCCCGTCGGCAGCCAAAGAAAACAGCTTCGCAATATGCTCGAAGCCCGGCATCTTCGCCTGGGTCAAAACAGTCGTCATCGCCGCCTCCTTCGATACGCCCGATTCCGCCATGACCCGCTCGACCGCAGACAAAACCCCGCGTCGTGCCGATTCGCACAGCCGTTGTTGCTCCGTCGAGCCGTCCGCAACGCCGATGGTAAGCTGTCCGCCTCTTACATCGGGAGAGGGCAGCCCCGCCGCCTCGTTGTCTTTTTCTTCATAAGAAGACAGGGGGGCGGGCAAATCTGACAAACCGCCCAAAACCTCGTTCAGCTTCTTCGCCTGAATCAGTTTCAACACCTCCGGGGGCGGTGCATATTCGCGGCGTTTGCCACCTTTCCCACCCTTACCGGCGACTTCTATAAAAGACCAGGATTCTTTTTGGATTCTTTTTTGAATCCCTCTCTCAGATTTAGGTAAGATTTCCAAACTCATCTTAAAAAGTTCCGAAATCGAGTAGTGCGTTTTCATGCTGCTGCCTCTTTATATAAATAAGCGTAGCGGGGGCGGATGCGCCGCCCGTCTTTCGTCCACCGTTCCGGCCACAGCTCATACAAGGGCTTGCCCAATACTTCCGCTATCGCCATCTCGCCGGCAGTCGACGGCTTTCTCAAAGCCTGACGCACTGTGCTTTCGCCTATACCTGCCATCGCAGCCACATCGGCAAGCGTCAGCCCCTTCATCTTAATTTCCGCCCGTATCATTTCAGGATGCATACCACTCATCGTTTTCCTTTCTTTATTATCTAGACAGGTCGTCCGCCGTTTCAGACGACCTGTTTAACCTTATTAAATTCGACGAATAAAGTTCCAAGTATCAGCATTCAAACCTATAGCACAGGCATCGTAATAACCGCCTTTCACTTCGGTTTTCTCTCCACCCAACCATTCGATGACGAATTTTTTAGTCTTCCCGCGACCATATTCCAATATCCGCCCCACTGTACTTTCTTGATTCATATCCCAATCGTTCATCTGCATAATATTTGCAATGTGCTTCATTTTGATTCCTTTCTGTATAAAGTATCTAAGCAAAACCGCTTAATCGGTCGTCCGAACCGTTTCAGACGACCTGTTAAACAGTCTCCTTCCTGACGGGTCGAATACCCGTCATTTTTTTGGCTATTTCCAAATTGTTAAAGAACGCTGCAAAATCGGTTATACTGTTTTAAAGTTGCCGTTTTGCTGTTTTTAAAATTATATAACTTGGAAATTATTTCGCAACTAAAATTTCCATGCTTTTCCATGCTTTTTTAACAAGTGATTGTTTTAAATATGAAAATAATTTCTAAGATTTTTTCCATGTTTTTGATTGGAGCATGGAAATGAAAGAGCCGAAATTCAGTATCTCTGAAATTCAGAATTTGATTACCCAGTTGAACCTAATAAGTCTGCCGAATACAACACGCGCCATTCAATACAGGGCAGAAAGAGAGCATTGGGAATATGAAGAAGCACCTTCACAAGGTGGGAAGAAAGGGGTTAAAAGAATCTACCCTCTTCCTCCTTACGTTATTGAAGAATTGGAACAAAAAGGCTTGCTCCATTTGATAGATGGCGCGGATACAGACACGCCGCTTGAAGTCCGCGACACTCAGCCCGATGTGCCGCATCTCGAAAATATGGATTACGCCGACTGGGCGGCGCGTCAGGATACGCGCGACATCGTACCCGTCCGCTATTACAAAGAAGTCTTCGCAAGCGCAGGCAGCGGCGCAATACCGTGGGATACCAACCCCGAAGCCATGTGGTTCCGAACCGCCTTCTTCAAACACCTGCAACTCTCGCCGGCAGACTGCTTCTGTACCCGTATCGACGGGGACAGCATGTTTCCAACCCTAATCGACCAAGGCACCGTCCTATGGCAAACCGCCACGCGCTACACCCGGGAAGGAATCTACCTCTTCCGGCAACAAGACGAACTCCGAGTCAAACGCCTGCAACGCCTGACCGCCGATACACTCAACATTATCAGCGACAACCCAAATAAATCCATCTACCCGACAACCCAACTAACCCTGTCCGCCTCCACCCCCGCCGACTTCCAAATCCTCGGCAAATACCTCTGGAGCTGCGGCATATCAAAATAAACAACTTCCCGATAATTCCCATGACAAAAAAAGCGCGAAACTGACAAAAATCTGTCAGATTTCGCGCTTTTTTCGCAATTCTAAAATTTCCCCCACTTTTTTAAATTTCCTTATCCTTTCAATAATTTCCGCCTTTTTTCTCGTTATATATCTATGACAAAACTAACACCACCCCACACTCCGGCAGCAAACAGCGCCAGGCCATAGAAGTTGACGAGGAAGGACAAGTCAGCGGCCAAACCACGCCGAGTAAAGACAGCGATGCCCGTTGGATAAAGAAAAACGGCCTCTACAAACTCGGTTACAAACAACATACCCGTACCGATGCGGAAGGCTATATCGAGAAACTGCACATTACCCCCGCCAATGCCCATGAGTGCAAACACCTGTCGCCTTTATTGGAAGGGTTACCCAAAGGTACGACCGTCTATGCCGACAAAGGCTGCGACAGTGCGGAAAACCGACAACATCTGAAAGAGCATCGGTTGCTGGACGGCATTATGCGCAAAGCACACCGCAAACATCCGCTGTCGGAAGCGCAAACCAAACGCAACCGATATTTGTCAAAGACCCGTTATGTGGTCGAACAAAGCTTCGGTACGCTGCACCGTAAATTCCGCTACGCCCGGGCAGCCTATTTCGGGCTGATTAAAGTGAGTGCGCAAAGCCATCTGAAGGCGATGTGTTTGAACCTGTTGAAAGCCGCCAACAGGCTAAGTGCGCCTGTTGCCGCCTAAAAGGCGGCCGGATGCCTGATTAATCAGGTATCCAAGGGGGAGTAAGGGGGGATTTGAGTAGAATCAGTGGATATTTGAAACAAAAACAGCCGAAAATCTTTATTTAGGTTTCGGCTGTTTGGGAAAGGAATTTTGCAAAGGTCTCAGACTGACAAAAATATTGTATTCAATCCCGTATAAACCCTGCAAAGTCAAAACAGCTCAAAAATAGAAACCTGTCTTAGAAAGCAATCCATATTCCCACGTCTCTGTTGAATCAGCAGATTATCGTATTCTTCATTCTGATTACTGCATTAAGCCGTTTCTAAAATATTCAATAAACAAAAAGGCCGTCTGAAATACAACTTTCAGACAACCTTTTCAATCAAGCACTACTTACTGAATTACAGTTCCCATGTAGCCAATTTAGCAGCGTACGCATCCAAGTCAGCGATTGGACGGGTAGCCACGCCGCTTTCCATAGCTGCTTTAGCAGTGGCAGAAGCAACGCGAGGCAACAGGCGGGAGTCAAATGGGGTAGGAATCAGGTATTCCGCGCCGAATTCGAATTTCTTACCGTAAGCGGCAACCACTTCTTCAGTTACTTCTTCCATTGCCAAGTCAGCCAAAGCGTATACGCAAGCGCGTTTCATTTCTTCGTTGATGGTGGTCGCGCCGACATCTAATGCGCCACGGAAGATAAATGGGAAGCACAATACGTTGTTTACTTGGTTCGGGAAGTCTGAGCGGCCGGTACCGATTACCACATCCGGACGGGTTTCTTTTGCCAACGGAGGCAGAATTTCCGGATTTGGGTTTGCCATAGCGAACACGATTGGTTTTTCGTTCATGGTGTTCAGCATTTCAGGAGTCAGCAGGTTTGCACCGGACAGACCCAAGAAGATGTCTTTACCTTTAACGGCATCAGCCAATACGCGTTGGCCGTTGTCTTCGGTGGCGTAGAACTGTTTGGACTCGTCCATACGGTCTTTGTCTTCGCGGGTTTTATAAATCACACCTTTAGAGTCGCAGACGGTTACGTTTTCACGTTTCAGACCCAAATCCAGCAATTGGTTCAAGCAAGCAATCGCTGCGGCACCTGCACCGGAACACACCAACGTCGCTTCTTCAATTTTGCGACCGGTATAACGCAAAGCGTTCAATACAGCGGCAGCGGTAATGATGGCGGTACCGTGTTGGTCGTCGTGGAATACAGGGATTTTGCAACGTTTGCGCAATTCACGTTCGATGTAGAAGCACTCAGGCGCTTTGATGTCTTCGAGGTTGATGCCGCCGAAAGTCGGTTCCAAAGAAGCGATGATGTCTACCAATTTTTGCGGGTCTTTTTCATCAATTTCGATATCGAATACGTCAACGCCGGCGAATTTTTTGAACAATACGCCTTTGCCTTCCATTACAGGTTTACCGGCCAATGCGCCGATGTTGCCCAAACCCAACACTGCGGTACCGTTGGAAATCACGGCAACCAAATTGCCTTTGGCAGTGTATTTGTAGGCAGTTTGAGGATCGGCATGGATTTCCATACAAGGAGCGGCTACGCCCGGAGAGTACGCCAACGCCAAGTCTTTAGAAGTGGCCAAAGGTTTGGTTGGGGTAACGGAGATTTTGCCCGGCACGGGGAATTCGTGGAACTGCAGGGCGGCTTCTTTTAATGAATTTTCCATTTATCGATCCTGTTTGCGAGAGAGATTTTACAGCGAACAAGTCTGAAACAGGCTGCTTCAGACGTTTAAAATTTCTAAAGTCGGGTTGTTAACAGACCGGCTTTGTAAGAGGCCGTAATTTTATCATGTTCTTTTGGTGGCGCATACCGATATTTATTACATTTGTTTTGATGTTTCGTTTTATTTGGTTTTATGTCTAAAAACTTCTGTAATAATATTTCTTCGCTACACTATCCTTCTTTCAGACGGCATTTTATTTAAACTTAAACATTCAATCCAAAATGACTGTCTAGCGCGGTTTCAATCTGATTTTTTACCGCGTCCAGACTTTGGCTGCTGTCGATGACGGCATAGCGTTCCGGCTGTTCGTTAGCACGTTGCAGATACACTTCGCGTACCCGATTGAAAAACTCGGCTTCTTCTTGCTCAAAGCGGTCTTTCTCACGCGTTTGGTTGATGCGCGCCATTGACACTTCCAAAGGCACATCCAACAGCAAAGTTAAATCGGGGCGGAAATCGCCCTGCACCCAATGCTCAAGCGTGGCAATATCTTGCAAGGGAACGCCTCGTCCGCCTCCTTGATAGGCAAACGTTGCATCGGTAAAGCGGTCGGAAACCACATGCGTGCCGTTTTTCAGGGCAGGCAGAATGACCGTTTCCAAGTGTTGCTGTCTGGCTGCAAACATCAGCAGGGTTTCGGTACGCAGGCTGACTTGGGTGGCAGGGTTGAGCAGGATTTCACGCAATGCTTCTCCGGCCGGAGTGCCTCCCGGTTCGCGCGTAAACAATACGGGCAGTTGGTGTTTTTCAAACCATGCTTTTATTACGGCGAGGTTGGTGGACTTGCCTGCGCCGTCTATGCCGTCAAGGGTAATAAATCTGGGTTTCATATGAATATCGTCAATTTAAAGGCCGTCTGAAACAGGGATTATAAATGTTTCAGACGGCCTATTCGGTTTATTTCTTCAAAATATATTTGCGTACGGCAGCGTTGTGTTCAGAAAGATTGTGGCTGAACTCGCTCAAGCCCGTACCATCCATTTTTGAGACGAAATACAGATATTTTTCATCAGACGGATGGCCCGCCGCTTCAAGCGCGGCCTTGCCTGGCAGCGCAATCGGCGTCGGCGTCAAACCGCTGCGCGTATAGGTATTGTAAGGCGTATCGCGTTGCAGGTCGGCTTTGCGGATTCTGCCTTTATACGCATCGCCCATGCCATAGATAACGGTTGGGTCGGTTTGCAGGCGCATGCCGATATTAAGGCGGTTGACGAATACGGCGGCCACATGGGCACGGTCGTCTTCGTGCGCAGTTTCTTTTTCAATCAGACTCGCCATAATCAGCATTTCGTACGGATTTTTATAAGGTAGGCCGCTTTGACGGTCGTCCCATGCTTCTTGCAGGTTTTCCCGCATTTTACGGTAGGCGATTTTGTAAATTTGAAGATCGCTGCCACCGGCATCAATTTCGTAACTATCCGGGAAAAACTGTCCTTCCGGATTGCTGCTCAGGGCATCGGGCGCCACTTCGGCCATCAGTTTTTCATCGCTCCAACCGCGCGTGTCGTGGGCAATGTCGGCAGTGTTGTCGATAATACGGCGCATTTGTGCAAAACGCGCGCCTTCCAAAATTTGCACGCTGACCGAGTCAGGACGGCCTTTTTTAATGCGTTTTAAAATGTCCCAAGCCGATACTTTGGCAGACAGGCGGTAAGAACCGGCATTAAGTTGGTTGTGTACGCCCATCACATATGCGGCGGCTACCAGCACATAACGGTTATAAACGATGCCGTCTTGAGCCAGTTTGCGGCTGACGGAAGAGATACCTTGATTCTTAGCAACGGTAATACGGTATGGTTTGCCGTTGTTTTTCGGAACAAACAACAATGCGGCAACCACGGCGGCAAATGCCGTCAAAAATACGGCCAGCCATTTCAACAATTTTTTCAACATGGTAGGATTCTTGGTTTGTGAACGTGTCGGGCAACAGTATAACCGAAAACAAGCGCATTAAGCCTGCCACCTTCCCCAACGTATGTTTTCCTATCCCGAAAGGCCGTCTGAAACCATGAATTCCCCTTCCAAAAACATTTGGCAAAACGGCCGTTGGCTGAATGCACGCCAAACTCATTCCCCCAATTTCAGCCCGCGCGAACCGGATGAAAACGTCTCATTGGTTGTCCTCCACAATATTTCCCTTCCTCCTTTTGAGTACAACACAGGGGCAGTGGAAAAATTGTTTACCAACCAAATCAACCCTGACGAGCATCCTTTCTTCAGCATCATCCATACCTTGCGCGTCTCCAGTCATTTTTTCATCAGCCGTAAAGGCGAAACCGTCCAATTCGTTTCCTGCGACGACATGGCCTATCATGCCGGCGTATCGTCGTTTCAAGGCAGAGAAAAATGCAATGCCTTTTCCATCGGTATTGAATTGGAAGGCTGCGATTTCGAGCCTTTTACCGAAGCACAATACACCAGCCTGCAAGCCTTGCTGACCGCCATTTCCGAACATTACCCGATTCAGGCCGTTACCGCTCATCAGGACATCGCGCCGGACAGGAAAACCGATCCCGGACATTTCTTCGATTGGTCTCGCCTTCAAAAAGCAGGTTTCCCCATCCGGCGCGGATAACTTTCAGACGGCCTGAAATGATTGGCAGACATAATGCTGTCACAACCGTTTATTTTCGTTATAATTCAGCTATTCATTCGGACGCATAAAGTCCGGCTCCAACGAACTTCCCGCGCAGCAAGATTCCGCACCCTGAAAAAGACGGAATGCTGCCTTTTTAAAAAGTGATTACTCCATGATTTTCATCGTCTTAGCCCTCGCCGCTCTTTTGGCGGTCATCGGTTACAACATGTACCAGGAAAACCAATACCGCAAACAAGTGCGCGAACAATTCGGCCATTCCGATAAGGATGCACTTTTGACCAGTAAAACCAAACATGTCCGCGACAGCAAAGAAACCGGCGGTCAAGGTTTGTTTATCAAGAAAAACAAAAAAAACGAAGAGGCATTGCGCAACCTGCAAGAGCAAGATGAAATCTACGCGGCAAAAGCCAAACTGGCCCACCCTGCCCAACTTAAAACCGATATCGAGCTGACTGTGGAAGACGACTTCTCCGCAGAAGAAAAAGTTCAACACACCGTTATCGGCTTGAACAACGAAATTACCGTAAGCCCTGCCGAAGCCGCTTCTGCTCCAGTAGAAACCGCTGCCGAGCCTGTGGCACAAGTACCATTGATCAGCTTGGACGAATTGTCCCAAGTCGAGTTGCCTTGGTTTGACCCGCGCTTCGACTACATGGCCTACATCTCCCTGAAACAAGCCCAAGAATTGCACGCACTGCCGCGTCTTTCCTCTACCCACCGCTTCCAAATCATCGGTTGCACCATGGACGACCATTTCCGTGTTGCAGAGCCGATTCCGGGCGTTTACTACCAAGGTTTCGTCATGGGCCTTCAGGCTGTCAGCCGCAACGGTTTGGCCGCGCGTGAAGAGCTGCAACACTTCGACCAACAGGTTGATGCTTTTGCCCAACTGATGAACGGCAAAGTTTTGCATACCGACTTGGATGCGTTCACCGAAGTCGCACAAGCTCTCGACCAATTCTGTGCGCGTGTTGACCAAACCATCGCCATTCACTTGGTTTCCCATTCCAACATCAGCGGCGTAGAATTGCGTGCCGCCGTGGAAGAGACCGGTTTCAAATTGGGCGAAGACGGCGCGTTCCACTTCGGTGACAACAACAACCCTCAACTGTTCTCCATCCATACTTTGGACAACAAACCGTTTACCAATCCTCTGTTGGACAACCAAGCCTACCGCGGTTTCAGCATGCTTTTGGATATTCCGCATGTTCCTGCCGGCGAAAAAACTTTCGACAAATTTATGGACTTGGCAGTCAAACTCTCCGGCCAACTCAGCTTGGATTTGGTTAACGACCAAATGGAAGAAGTTTCCACCCAATGGCTTAAAGACGTACGCAACTACGTTTTGGCCCGTCAGGAAGAAATGCTTAAAGTCGGCATCAAACCCGGCAGTAAACAAGCCCTGCGCCTGTTCTCTTAAACTTCCCTAATCAAAAAGCGGATATGCAATGACGGCATATCCGCTTTTTTTCAGGTAAAATCCCTTCGTCTTCAATATTCATCGATTTTCAGACGGCCTTTCTACCATCAGGCCGTCTGAAAACTCTATTTCGATTACTCATGAATCCGACCGCACAACGTATCAAATACCTGACCGACCTCCTCAACCGCTACGCCTACGAATATTACACCCTAGACGCGCCCAGCGTACCCGATGCCGAATACGATAAATTGTTCCGCGAGCTTGAAGCATTGGAGTTGAATCACCCTGAGTTGAAACTGCCCGACAGCCCAACCCAGCGCGTCGGCGGCGAGCCTTTGGCGGGCTTTGCCGAAGTGCGCCACGAAGTGCCTATGTTGTCACTGACCAACGCCTTTTCGCCACAAGACGAAAACGGCGTGTTTGACCATGCCGAAATGTACGCTTTCGATGAGCGCGTTCGTGGCGGATTAAACGGCGAAAAACCGGAATACGTTATCGAGCCTAAATTTGACGGTCTAGCCATCAGCCTGCTGTACCGCGACGGCGTATTGATTCAAGCGGCAACCCGTGGCGACGGCACAACAGGCGAAGACGTTACCCAAAACGTCAAAACCGTATCCAATATCCCCCTGCGCCTGCATGGAGAAAACATTCCCGAGCTTATCGAAATACGCGGCGAAGTACTGATGCTCAAAGCCGATTTTG
>ERZ772956.3095-NODE-3095-length-10157-cov-2.913087_pt1 | contig 10157 bp, 8 predicted proteins | sample MGYA00580683_ERZ772956 | MGnify/ENA primary metagenome ERZ772956 (study PRJEB29015, sample SAMEA2738077) | human oral metagenome | biome: human oral; feature: human-associated habitat; material: saliva | place: China | collected 2212 ...
ACAGCTAACGCCTTGATAGCCAATCCAAATTCTAGCCTTTTTGTTTTCCAACATCTATTCATTTGGTACCATTATACTTATACTTTATTTTTTTAGCAATATACTAATGCTAATAAAGATAACACACAACTTTGCCATGACGTTTTGGGGCTTATTTAGTAGATTTCATCTCTGCTAGCACTGCGAATCTTCCCCCTGTATCACCAGCTGAATGTGAGAAATAATTTGGATCATCTGCCGTATCAATTGGCGAGATGAAGATGTTATCACCAGGAACACCCGCCCGGATAGCCAACGAACGATTAAATCCTTGCATATCCAGATAAATTCCGTCAGCCGTTTGACGGCAGAAATTGTGCCAATTCGTATCGTTTGTATGATTAAAATAATCCATACGATAATTTTTCTGGGTGATGCTTGGCGACATCCAAATTTGTAAATCTTTTGCCTGGCTGCCGCGCTCGACAAAATGCTGAACTGCCCGAGACATTAACTGCGCCACCGTCGAATGCCGACCCAAATGCGCCAGCATAAGCGCCCGGCGTTTTGGATCATAGATGACGGTGGCGATACAGTCCGCCACTGGCAGGAACAATCCTACACCAGCCATTTCGGTATATAGCGCGTCAGCAAAAATCCCTTCGCTGTTATGTCGAGTCGTGTCAGTTTCAGTGACTTCGATGGTAGTATCAAACGTCTGTGCTTTGTCATATGAAATCACGTGATAAACAACGTCGTCATACTTAACACCAATTTGATCGCAAAACCGCCGCCGATTATTCACTATCTCAGCTACGTGGCGACCGCGAATACGATTGAGCATGGTGCCGTCGTCTTTCGACGAGACCGCAACCAATAGATCAGATGGAAAACACGTCGGCTGATCTGCCACAATCATCGCGCCCGCCATTCTCTGAGCAGCCGCCGCCAATCATCAATCGCCAAATCTTCAGCACGAGCATCAGGTGAAATGTTAGCCGTTTTTAGCAGCTGTTCGGCGACATCTTTGCTAATATTCAGTCCACCGCTCAAGCTAGAACGCAGTTTTTTACGCTTGGCCGAAAAACTGGCTTTGACAACACGGAAAAAGTCTTTTTGGTCTTCAGAATCGACTAGTGGTTCGGTGCGAGTTTTCAATACCACCACTTGCGAGTCAACTTTTGGCGACGGCGTGAAAAACTGCCGTGGCACCTCAATATCGAGTTCTGCCTCAGCAAAAGCTTGAGCGCTAACCGCTAAAATACTCATTTCGCCAGGCTCGGCCGCGATACGCTCAGCAACTTCTTTTTGCACCAGCAGCACCGCTAAGCTCGGCTTATTCTCCGCCGTCATCAGCTTTTCAACAATTTTGCTGGTGATATAGTAAGGCACATTGGCGACTACTTTATAGCCCTTCGGCAGCTGATTCAAATCAAACTGCAAAATATCTTCATTAATCACTTCCAGGTTTTTGCCGGGAAATTGCCCTGGCAACTTGCGCGCCAAATCCCTGTCAAATTCTACCGCCACCACGCGCCCGGCTCGCGCTAATAACCGACTGGTCAACGTGCCAAGTCCCGGCCCAATCTCCAAGACCACATCATTCTTGCCAAGTTCCGCCGCCTCGGCAATCTCCGCCAAGATTTCTGGGTCGCGCAGCCAGTGCTGGCCTAATTCTTTTTTCGGCCCAAGCGCTGACACCATTTAACGGCCGTCCCCATTCGTCCAATCAGTCGCCAGGTCAAACCCATGCGGATGCCGAGCAGCAAACCCGCCAGTATCATACACCTTGCCAGGACCCATGCTGGTTTCCACCACTGAACAGCGTGGATAATTACCATAATTTGCCGCCACTAAAATATAGCCGTCCTTGTCCACCTTGGCGCCATCTGCCCGCACGGTATAGCCACCGCCGCCGCAAGCGTTAGCAACAATATTCATCGGTAAATCATAATAGGTTTCGCGGTGTGCCACACCCTTGGAGTCGGTGAATATTTGCGCACCCTTGCCTTTGGTTAACGGATTTTTAGGCTTGGTGCCAATTACTTCGATTTGCTTTTTAGGCTGCTTAATGATTTCGCTAGAAATTTGCTGACGGCTAACTTCAGCACCATCGCGCGCTTCAACTTTATAAGTCAATTTGCGCAGCCCTTTAGCTCCCGCCTGCTTTACCTGGCGATAACCAAGAGGCTGGCTGTCGTCGCGTATTTGCTCAACCGGGAAATCAATTTCTTCCTCGGCGGTCACAGTACGCCGAGTTGCCCGCGTAATCCTCATTAGCAAGCTCGACCCATCCAAAGCGACATCCTCTGGCGGCGTAAATCGAACTTTATCCTCGCGATACAAAACAATCCCCGCAGCTTGCGCAATCTGTGTTGGCGTCTGCGCTGCCGTATTGACTCGCATGCGGCGAGCACCTTCGACTATCGTTATCGTCCGCGCCCGATAAATATTTATTTTGAAGCCATTGTTGGTAATCGGTGTATCCAGACCCGGTTCGACAATATCATGCTGTTTATCCAATCTTGCGCCGAATTCTTCTAGCGCTTTCTGTACTGTCGATGCCTTAGTGATTATCGATTGCTCCCGGCCACCGTCGTAAATGGTGATTATATGACTAGATGGTTGTGCTTTAATCGCAGCTGGACTATCTGCCGCCGCGGTATTCGCAAAAAACGATAACATACCAGTACTAGAGATTGCCAAGACCGCACCAAAAACACAACAGCAAATACGTTGATAATATCGATTTAAGCTCATTTTATTCAAAATCACCCACTGTATCTCTTATATTATAACAAATTATATACTAAATGTCAAGTAGAGCATCCTACCACCAGCCCTTTGCCTGCCAGGCGTTATAAGCACCCGCCCAGCTGCCATAGCGCCCTACCGCGTAACCATTAAACACTTTAATTTGGCAAACTGGATCAGCCTGCCAATTCGGGCAAGCACTCGACAATTTCGATAAGCTAGTCTGCCCCAAGCCATAATACGTACCGTTAGTCGCTGTTGTTCGCCAACCAGACTCCTTAGTGAAAATAAAGTTAGCGTAACCATAGTCGCTTGGCGAAAGACCAGCCGCCGCCATCCAATCTTCATGCGAGCCCGCCGGCAGACTAACTTTAGTACCAACAACTTCTACCTGCTTAACTGGCTGCTGAATAATATTGCTATTGATCTCGCGGCGTGATACTTCAACGCCGTTTTGGACGTTAATCTCATACGTAACTGTACGCTTGCCGTTAACCCCTTTGGTTTGAATTTCTTTGTATCCTTTATCGCGATTAACGTCTTTGATCTGTTCAGTCTCAAACTGTATGTCTTCGTCAACGGTAACTGTTTGCGTGCCGTTACGATACAGGCGAACATTCATGCCTCTAGCTATTTTTGTATCTTTATTCGGGATAATAATATCATTGGCAGACATTTTGATGTGCTTTTCAGCTAGCATCTCGCCAACGGTTTTGGCTTGCGTATAAGAAATAGTTTTTTTACCGTAGAAATCAAAATTAAACGGGACTGCTCTTTTAATAGACAATACTTCTGCTGCGTTATCGCGCATTGGACTATTAGACTGCGACAAGGTTAGGATATCTTCATCGCGTACAGCAATGCCAGCTTGTTTAACTATCTGCTTTCCAGTACGGTACGATGTAATAATTTTAGTGAGCTGAGAGCCATCCTTGACAACCACCGTTCGGGCTCGATAAATATTAACGTTATATGAATTTGCTACCAAGCGCTCATCAATATTTGGCTCGGTCCGATCGTTACGATCTAGTTTGATAGCTGCCTCAGCGAGAGCTTCGCGTAAGGTCTGTTTTTTGGTAATAAATCCTTTACTTTGACCGTCATCATGGACGGTAATAATATGTTCGCCAACAGCTAGGCTATGCTCGTCAGCCCGCGCTTTTGGCATAATTGCCGTATAAACAGACAATCCAGCCAAAGCTAACAGTATAGAGCCGGTAATCAGCCAACGTAATTTAATTCTCGCAATACTTTTCATACGTAGGCGCGCAAACTAGCGCGCAGTTATAATTATAGCAAAAGATTGATTATTTTGCTACAGCTTCTCGAGGCGGGCGTATTCAACGTTGAGCTTTTTGACAGCACCGTTATCGAACTTCACGCTAACTGCTAAGCCGTCAATGTCAATGATCTCGCCATCGCCAAATTGCAGCGAGCGCACTCGATCGCCAATATCATAGTTCATCACCGGCTCGTCAAAATCATTATAAGCTGGACTCGAATCAATAGCGTTAGGTTCAACCGCGAACAATCCCATACCCATATCGTCGAGAAAACGCGACGGCTGATTGTACGATCGTAAGCCGAATTGCGCACGGCTCTGCGCGTACAACAGATATAACTCTTCACGCGCCCGCGTCATACCCACGTAGCACAAGCGCCGCTCCTCCTCGAGATTGCGCGGACCCTCTTCAAGCGCTCGCTCGCTCGGAAACAAGCCATCCTCCATACCGACCATGAAAACCACCGGAAATTCCAGTCCTTTAGCGGCATGCAAGGTCATTAATGTGACCTTTTCACCATCACTTTGCTGATCGACGCTGCTCATTAGCGCTGCCTCTTCGAGAAAGTCTGGCAATGTCGCGAAAGATTTAGCGTCCGCTATGAGTACGCTCAAATTATCATCACGCTCTTCAGCCTGCGGCGTTCCATCCATGACATAATCTCGATAAGCAATCTTTTCAATTAGCTTTTCAATAATATCGCTTGGGCTAGTATCAGAAAGAACAAGCGCCTGCAATTCGCGTAGAATCTCGCCCAGACGCAATAATGATTTTTTGGCGCGCGGCGTCAAAACGCTAGTTTGCTCAACGTTTACCAGCGAAGCGATAATATCCATATTGTTGTCGTTTTGCCATCGTAAGAATTTCTCTAGACTAGTCGCGCCGATACCGCGAGCCGGCACATTCGCAATTCGACTAAAGCTCATCCGGTCGTTCGGTTGATATAATAAACGCAAATAGGTGATAATATCCTTGATTTCCTTGCGATCATAAAAGCGCACGCCGCCAACCAATTGATATGGAATTCTTTGCTGCATGAAGGCACGTTCAAAAGCAAAACTCTGCGCATTAGTACGATACAATACTGCAAAATCACCGTAGCGGCGAGCACCGATCGAAACTTGAGCCGCGATGCGGTTCGCTACCACGTAAGCTTCTTCGGACTCATCGCGTACCGCCTGAACTTGTACTGGCGCACCATTGCCAGCCGCTGTCCAGAGATTTTTGTCAGTCCGCTCAACATTCTTGGCAATAACCTTTTGCGCCGCCTCTAGGATAGCACCTGTTGAACGATAGTTTTGCTCTAGTTTGATCACCTTTGCGCCAGGAAAGTCCCGTTCAAAATTAAGAATATTCTTGAAATCCGCTCCGCGCCAGCTATAGATTGACTGCCAATCGTCACCGACCACACAAATATTACGTGTATCGTTAACTAGATATTTAACGATAGCATACTGCGCAGCGTTAGTGTCTTGATACTCGTCAATGAGAATATGCTTGAAATACTGGCGATACTTTTGGCGAACTTCACTGGCATCGCGCAGCAAACGCACCGTCTCGATCAACAAATCATCAAAATCTAAGGCGCCAGCCTCGCTGCGTAGTTGCTCGTATCTATCATAAATCTTAGCGATGTGCTGCTGATTCGGATATTGCGCAGCTGCCGCGTAATCATCTGGCGTGAGTAAATCATTTTTAGCGTTAGAAATTGCCGCACTAACTGAACGTGGTTTGAGTTTGTCAGGAGCAATTGACAGCTGTTTCATCGCTTGCTTGATCAATCCTTGACGGTCGGCTTCATCATAAATAATAAAATTAGACGGCACGCCAATCGCCGGCCCATCGCGCCGCAAAATTCGCACGCAAATCCCGTGAAATGTACCCATCCACGGCATGAATTGCCGCGTATTAGGCTGATCGATCAAAGCCGCCAAGCGCTCGCGCATCTCGCGAGCTGCTTTATTAGTAAATGTCACCGCCAGAATTTCGTTCGGCCAGACTCTCTCGTGCGTTAATAAGTAAGCTATCCGGTGAGTTAAAGTCTTGGTTTTGCCACTGCCAGCGCCCGCCAAAACCAACAACGGACCATCCGTATAAGCGACAGCTGCTTTCTGCGCGTCATTAAGACCATCAAATATATCCATCACTATTCATTATATCGCGTTAATAGCGAGTCAGAAAGAAATAGCCAGCGCCCGCTAGCGCACCCAAAGCCAAGAATACTATAATCACCAAAAACCATTTCAAGCCCGAATGACGCGACTGCTTATGTTTCTTATCATCCTTGAATTCAGTGTAATACTCAGAAGTGTCATAAATAGCGCCTGACTCAATTTCGTCGATGGTTTGCTCGCGAGGCGGATCTGGTTCTGCAGTAGCGGACTGTACAGGCGAATCTACCGTCTGATTTGTCAGAGGCTCAGCTAGTTGCTCGGGTTGCTCGCTCGTATTTTCTACATTAGTAACAAAGGCTTCGGCAGCAGGAGGGCTAAGAGTTTTTTCAACAGGCTTTGGCTTACCGCCAATCGGCATAAACCGATGTTTTTTAGGAGCTGGCGCGTCTTGTGTTCTAGCGTCATCTTCATCGTTTTCGGCTGAAGCGTCCTCAATTGATTGAATGTCGTTAGCTCGCGATTCTGCTTGCGAAAAGCCAATCTCGTTGCTAGCATCTTGCGCGTCTTTCTGTAGCGACTCAACAAGCTCGGCAGACGGTGCAATATCCCTACCGTGTGTACCGCCGATAGAATACGATCTTTTTTCGTTTTTGCTGTCGTCTGCTTCATCATAATCATTTTTGTCTTCAAAACCAGGATTAGACTGTGAAGCTTGAGACAATGCGCTGCTACCGTGAAAAACTCGCGATTCAGACGATTGCAGTTCGCTAGAAACGTTATTTGTATTTGCTGCTACATTTTCGTTAGAACTAAACTGAGCAGAATTAGCAGCAAGACGCTGAGCGCTTCGCTGGCCAGTTGGTCCTAGCTGTTGAGACGAGCCGCCAGAAATATTAGATGACACATTACTTAACGACTGTGCTGGCATCGTAGAATACTTAACTTTGCTGGCAGGGTGTTTGTTGACACCTGGCTGCGAGCTAACTATGTCCATGAAACGGCCGCGACTCTTAGCCTTCATTTTTTTTGGTAGTCCTGATCGGACTGGCACAGCTCCGCCAATTGCCGCTACCTGCGGCGGTGTTGCGGCTTGCGGCAACGGCTGGGGAGCTGGCGATGGTACTGAACTATTTAGAGCCGAATTTTGAACAACAGTAGGAGCCTGAGAAGTGACCGACACACCAGCCGAAGCCGAAGCACCATTTGTTGGCAAAGTCTGAACCTGAGCGGTAGATACCCCAACAGCTGGCTGTGCTGGAGCTGCAGCCGAAACCGGTACGCTAGCTGTTGATAAAGATGAACTTGGCTGCTTAGCGACACCAACCGTTGCGGCCGGCGAGGGTGAAGCCGTCATATTCGCAACTGGACCAGGACCAGGAGCTAATTTATTAGGCTCAACTGAAACTGGCGCAGCATTAGAGGAAGGATTTGAAGGCGTAGAGACAGCCGGCGGTGTTGGTGCCTCAGCATGTTGGTCGTTCTCTTTTAATAATCCGCTCTTGGACATAGCCTCGGTAATTGAACGATCTAACTCGTCGAAGTCGAATTCTGTCATGGCTATTTACCTCTCTTTACTGGTAAGGATGACATATCTTCACATTTTTTGATAATACCAGCAAAAGCATAGACATCCAAACTTGATTCACCGATAAGCAAACCATTTACACCAGCTGTTTGCAAATACGACATAGCGTTATCAAGATTAACGCTACCGCCGTAAAGCACGCGGACATTCTCGGCAGCAACTTTACCGAAAAGATGCTCAATTTGCCGACGAATATATTTAACGGCGCGTTCAACGTCGCGCGGTGAAGCGAATTTACCAGTACCGATTGACCACACTGGCTCATAAGCTATAACAATCTGGCCAACCTCAACGCTCGTGATATTAGCTAGTCCTCCCACCAACTGATCGCGAATTACATCAGACGTTTCCTTGTTGGCTCGTTCTTGCGCTGTTTCACCAATACACAATACAGGCGTAATATTATTACGTACTGCCGCTTGCACTTTGCTGCGAATGTCTTTACTGCGCTCAGCAAAGATATGCCGGCGCTCGCTGTGGCCAATTATGCCATATTGTACGATACCGCGCAGCTGCGACGCTGATACTTCACCAGTGTAAGCACCGCTGTCGCGCCAATAAAAGTTCTGCACTGCCAGGTTAAAGTGATGGTGCTGCACCTGCATATTAAGCGGCTGGAGCGCTAACATGGTCGGTGCCAACACTACCTCAGTATTTTTGAGCTTGCCAACCAGCTTGTCGAGTTTATGAACATACAAACTCGCCTCATTGACAGTGAGGTTCATTTTCCAGTTTGCAATAATAAGTTTCTTGCCCACGTTTTATACTTGCTTATGTTTACCCTTGCGTCTAGTTTACTACAGTTATTAACGCTCGTCTAGTTTTTTGCGTGAAAACACCCCGCCAAAAGCGAGGTGTCTCTTAAACTTTACTGCTTTTACTCAACAACACGCACACGTAATGTGTCGGTACCGCCGGCTATACCCGACTGGCGGCCGCTGACAACAACCGCGGTCAATTTGTCGTCGCGCCCGAAAGTGCCCCAATCAAGCAATTCTTTGGCTAATTTTGTACCAACATGCTCGCCCTCTTTACGCACATATGAGCGGGTAGCGTATGATAAAGCTAGCTGTTGAGCCACACGCTTATTCGGCGTTACCGCAGCGATTGGCAGCTCTGGACGACAGGCAGCAATCCGCGCAGCCGTCGCGCCAGATTTAGTTTCGGCGATAATCACATCGGCGTCTACTTGGTTAGCTACTACTACCGCAGCATTAGCAATCGCATTACGGCGGCGGTTCTTCTCGCCATATTCAATCGGCATGTCATTCATCGGCCAGCGCGACTGTGTGTAGCGCACCGTCTTGGCCATCATTTTGACTGCCTCGACAGGATAGCTACCGTTAGCTGTTTCATCGGAGAGCATTACCACATCAGTGCCAAGGATTACTGCTGTTGCTACATCGCTAACTTCGGCGCGAGTCGGCTCTGGATTATCGACCATACTGGCTAACATTTGCGTTGCCACTATTGATAGTTTACCGTATTTGCGGCACAAGCGAATTGCTTCGCGCTCAACAATCGGCACGATCTCTGGACTAGTCTCGACAGCCAAATCGCCGCGCGCAATCATCACGCCATCAGCAGCCTTGACTATTTCTTTGAGCGACTCCATCTCGATAGCTGCTTTGGTCTCAACTTTCGCGATAATTTGTGCTGTCGAACCGTGGCTTAGCATAATCTGCCGCAAGTTATTAATATCATCCGCGCTCTGAATAAAACTGAGGGCTACAAAATCAATATCTTTGTCGGCGCCAAACTCTACGTCAGCCAAATCTTTTGGCGTTAAAATATCGCCGCCAAAGTCGGTGTCTGGCAGATTCAAGCCTTTACGGCTCATCAAGAATCCATCGTTCAGAATACGAATCTTGATTGCTGTATCGCTAACCCGCTCAATCATCTCGCCGCGAATCTTGCCGTCAAACAGATAGACTGGCTCGCCGACCTTAACCTTGTTAGCTAGATTATATTGAATCGGCAAATTCGTACTACCATCGTGTTCTTGAATTGCATGATCGAGAACGATCTCGTCGCCAGCTTTAACATCTAAGTGGTTATTCTTTAGAACGCCGAGACGAATTTTTGGTCCTTGTAAATCTTGCAAGATTGCTACCGTTCGGCCAACTTCGGCGCTAGCATCACGAATCCACTTGATCTGATCGAGCCGTTCTTCGTACGATCCATGGCTAAAGTTCAAACGAAAGCCATTTGCGCCAGCTTCAATTAATTGTTTGATTTTCTCTGGTGAATTTGTGGCTGGCCCCAGAGTCGCCAGTATCTTAGTCCTTTTAAATGTATTACTCATAGATAGTTATTATACTCTAATATGTTCCACAAAAATAGTACGCCCAGACTAGGACGTACTTGACAAGTGCAAGTTATATTATATGGTGACCTTACCGGGAATCGAACCCGGATTGCCAGGATGAAAACCTGGTGTCC
>ERZ772956.3096-NODE-3096-length-10156-cov-5.706960_pt1 | contig 10156 bp, 10 predicted proteins | sample MGYA00580683_ERZ772956 | MGnify/ENA primary metagenome ERZ772956 (study PRJEB29015, sample SAMEA2738077) | human oral metagenome | biome: human oral; feature: human-associated habitat; material: saliva | place: China | collected 2212 ...
TGATGGTTGGGGCATGTTGCTCTACTACACCGTTTTGTCCAATATCCTCGTCTTTTCTAGTTTGATTTTCTTTATCATCTATGACTTCAAAAAAGGGGATGCAACGACTAACACAAAACTCTTGCGTTACAAGGGTGGCGTAACCATGGCCATCCTCATCACTGGAGTCATCTATCATATCCTCTTGGCCCCTATTACAGAACCTGAGAAATTCTGGACCCTCCGCAACTTCTTGGTCCACTATATTGTGCCTTGGGGATTGGTGCTTGATACCCTTATTTTCGATGCTAAGAAAGCCTACCGTCTACGTGAGCCAATTTACTGGTCAGTGGTCCCTCTGTCTTACTTTGCCTTTGCCCTTCTAAATGGCTTGGTACTAAAACTCCCAATTCCAGGTGCCAAAGATAGCCCCTTCGCCTACTTCTTTATCAATGTCAATAAATTTGGTTGGAACAAGGTCTTGGTAAACGTCTTGGTCATCAGTGCTGGGTATATCGCTGTTGGCTATCTCTTGTATCTCTTGAAAAAAATTATCGGACGTAAATCCGCATAAAACACAAACTGAGCTCCCAAATGGAACTCAGTTTTTTCTATTGCAACAAGCCCAATTTATCAAAAGCTTTGTACAAGCCATCAGCTTCAACATCGTCTGTGACTAGGTCTGCCATAGCCAAGATTTCTGGACCACCATTTCCCATGGCAACACCAATCTCACAGTATTCCAACATAGGGATATCAATCTTGGCATCACCAAAAGCAATGGTGTCCGAACGCTTAGCCCCTAAATGTTCCAAAAGGACATCAATGGCATGGGCCTTGTTAATATCCTTAACACCCAAGTCACCAAATAAGGCTGTTTCACCTCGTCCTCCCCAAGTATGGGCTTCAAGCTGTGGAAAAGCTTCTTTGGAATCCAAGTGATCCTGATAAGACTCCAAAACAAAACTGATCTTGTTTAGGTCGTCACGATAGAGTTCTCCACCATACTGGAGGCCATGAATGAAATCTTCTGGTTCCTTACCCTCAACAGACTCTGCAGATTGCCCCTTTTGAATAGCGTAAGTCTTAAGTGTCTCACGCGCCCGCTCCCGAAAATCAGGACTAGCAAAGAGACCATTATTGCTCTCCAGATAAAAGGCAAGATGGCGCTCTGTCAGCCAATCTACAATCTTTGCTGCATCTTCCTTGGAAATCAGCTGATGCATGAGGACTTGGCCATGATGCTCCACATAAGAGCCATTGCCACCAATCATCCCATCCAAGCCAATTTCCCATAATTCAGGTTGCATTTCTGCCTTGCTACGTCCGGTACAAACATAGACCAGATGCCCCTTTTCACGCGCCTGACGAATTGCCTTTACTGCTGACTCTGGAATGCGGTTATGATAATCCACCAATGTCCCATCAACATCTAGAAAAATAAGTTTTGACATGTTCTCACCTCGAGTCTTCTTTTACTTTATTATACCCTGATACTGCTCCAAGAGATAATACTTTCCTCAGACAAACTGATACTATCCTACGATAATATTGTCTCCAATCCAAAGCATTGCCATTTCTCCTGAAAGAAGCTATGATGAAGATATGAATGATTTAAAAACACTACTGAATCACCTGTCCTATAAATTAGCAGCCTATGATGCCCAAGGAAACTTTCTCTACGACAACGGTGGCGCTGACGGTAGTTTCTTCCCCCGTGAGCCTGAAAATCTGCCTGATTGGATCATGTCTGAAGTTCTAGCGTCTCCTACCAAAGAAAGAAGTTATCAGATTCCAACAGACAGTTTTGATCAAGTCCTCATCCAGACCTACCAAGCTGCTATCGACAACGAAGGAAAGGTCCTAGGATTTTGGGAGACTATTTATGATTTGAAGCAACCTCTCAAGACCTATCTGGATAACTCTGCTCAAGCTCTTGTCGCCTGGTCTGATGCCACTAGTGGCGCTAGTTTCAAGGAAGAAACTGACTTTTAAGCTAAATTTCTTGCTTTAATAAATGAAAAATTCACTTAATTCAAGGATAGCTCAAAACACCTTTATTCATAAAATGTGCCTAAGTCAGCACTACAAAGGCTTTTTGGAAATCAGTCACTTTAATATCTCTCACAGAATTTATAAACACTCTATTTTGCATTTTTGCGCTATTTAAGGTAGAATGGGAGTAATGAGAAAAAGAATAAAACCGATCGTTGTTTACGTGGTTCTAGCTCTTTTAGGATTAGCATTAGTTATTGCAAATATTCACAATACGTCCAAACAACAGGCGCATCTTCAAAACGTGAAATCTGCTATTCCTTATGCTACTACACCAAAAACAACAACCAGTAGTACATCTAGCAGTTCCGACGAGGAGCTGATACTCAATCCCATTATCGACCTTTCGGGGTGGCAACTACCTCAGGATATCGATTACGATGTCTTGTCAAATCATATTTCTGGTGCTATTATCCGCGTCTTCGGTGGATCACAGATTAGTAAGGATAGCAATGCCGCCAGCTCAAATGGGGTTGACAAATCTTTTAAAACACATATCAAAGAACTCAAAAAACGTGACGTTCCAGTTGCCGTCTATTCCTACGCTCAAGGTACTTCTGTCAAGGAGATGAAGGAAGAAGCTCGTATTTTCTACAAAAATGCTTCTCCGTATAAACCTACCTATTATTGGATTGACGTTGAAGAGGAAACCATGTCTAACATGGAGCAAGGTGTCCAAGCCTTTCTCGCTGAGCTCAAACGACTTGGAGCTGAAAATGTTGGTCTCTATATTGGTGCTTATTTCATGCTTGAGCAAGAAGTTTCAACTAAAAACTTCGACGCTGTTTGGATTCCAGCCTATGGTACCGATTCTGGTTATTATGAGGCTTTGCCAAATACTGAAATCGACTATGACCTTCACCAATATACGTCACAAGGAAGCCTTCCTGGTTTCGATAATATCCTAGATCTTAACCAAATTAATCCTGAGAAAAACAAACGTAAAACCTTTGAAAAACTCTTTGGTAAGATCAAGCAAAAACCAACTAAAAATAAGAAGACTACTTCGACAAGTTCATCTAGTAGTCAGTAAAAACCAGTGTCTAAGGCACTGGTTTTCTTCTTGTCAAATTGGTTTAGGCGTGTTCGGACGAATGTGTTATAATGGATGGTAGAAATGTATAACTTTAAAAGGAGATATGACAATGGCTAAGAAAGGCAAAGTCAAGAAGACCTTGGTTGACCAAATTCTTGATAAAGCTAAAATTGACCATGATAGCTTATCCTTCAATGGTTTAGAAGGAGAGCTTCCAGAAGATGTGGCACGTGAGAGCATTTATAAAACCCTTGCCCTTAAGGGGGATAAGACAGGACCAGTCATTGGCATCGTCCCTATCACCGAGCACCTGTCTGAAAAGAAATTAGCTAAAATCTCAGGGAACAAGAAGGTTCAAATGATTCCACAAAAGGATCTCCAAAAAACGACTGGCTATGTTCACGGAGCCAACAACCCAGTGGGAATTCGCCAAAAACACAATTTCCCTATTTACATCGATCAGTCTGCCCAAGAAACTGGCTTCCTTATTGTCTCAGCGGGAGAAATTGGGCGCTCTATCCGTATCAATAGTCAAGAACTTGCTGATTTTGTTAATGCTGAATTTGCTGATATTAAGGAGTAATCATGAAACTGTATTTTGTACGTCACGGTAAAACCGAGTGGAACTTGGAAGGCCGACTTCAAGGCGCCAAGGGAGACTCGCCTTTGCTTAAAGAATCTATCGAACAAGTACGTGAGTTAGGTCACTATCTCAGTGACACACATTTTGACTTGATCTTCTCAAGTGACCTACCACGTGCTAAAAAAACCACTGAACTCATCATGGAGTCTCAAAAGCCTAAAGCTAAAGTTACCTACACTAAAGCTCTGCGTGAATGGCAACTTGGTAAACTGGAAGGGCAAAAAATTGCACTCGTTCAGGCCATCTATCCAAAAGAAATGGATGCCTTCCGTCATAACCTAGCCAACTTCCGTGCTAATGACTTCCAAGCTGAGTCTGTCTACCAGACAACCAAACGTGTGGCCGAATTTGTTAAAACACTTAAAGATAGTGATGCTAAAAATGTCCTCATCGTCGGTCACGGAGCTAACTTAACGGCTTCTATCCGTACCCTCCTTGGTTTTGAACCCGGTCTTCTTCGTAAGGCAGGCGGTCTTGACAATGCTTCTGTCACTATTCTCGAAACCAATGATTTCGAGCACTTCACTCTTAAATGTTGGAATGATACATCTTATATGGATGAACAAAACAAGATTAGCTAAATCATCGACTGACTTCATAAGACAAGCGATCCTGAACAAGGGTCGCTTTTTTGCACTCAAAAAGCCCTTAAAGCCTACTACTTCAAGAGCTTCACTTCCATTATTTCCAACTCGGTTCCTCTGGCAAACGGTCTAATTCAACACCAAATCCTCGAGCCAAATCATCTAATTCCTTTTCGAAAACGTCTAGTTCCTGTAAGACAAGATCATACTGTCCTTCAGACAATAAACGCTTAAAACGAAGACCACGACTCAAAACAAATTCCATATCTATTTTGACAGTTCTATGAACATGTTCCCAATAGTTGTTAGCAAACTCTCGTTGCTTTTCTTCAGTATTAAGGTGGTCTGATAATGCATTATAGGAATCCCAGGCAAGACACTTCATCTGTTCTGCATCTCTAACACCTTCAAAGAGATCGTCACGTTTGGCTTCGAGTGATTCGACCTCTTTTCTCAAAGCCTCACGTTCAGCACTTAGTGCTTCAATATCATGTTTTAAGTTGTTGATTTCTACCATTTTCAAACTCCTTATCTCACGTTCTAGACAATAAAACGGCCTAACGAGGCCGTTTTATTTATCTGCCATATTTCATACGAAGAATCTTTTCCTGGTTAGCATCCAAACGAAGGAGAATAACCACCTTATCAATACTCATATTGCTCTCAAGAAGACGTTCAGCCGCCATCATAAGACCATTATTGATACCTAGTTGAAGGACTGGATTTTCATTATCATTGATATCAAAGATATATTTGTTATTTGGAAGGTCGAAAAGGACTTTCACCGCTCCAAAGAGTTGCTCAAAACTATCGATTTCCAAGTCAAAGACTGGCTTAGTACCTGGTTTGAGGCTACGTCCACGGTGGTTAAACCACATAGAATGCCAGCCACCATTGAAGGCACCCATGACATCATTGTCATAAGAATCTCCAACGTAGAGCGTCGTCGATGGATTCATGTCAAATTGCTCAGCTGCGAGGTTGAAGATTTCCTTCTCAGGCTTTTGGAAACCTGTCGCCTGACTGACGATGACACGCTTAGGATCAACGTAATCATAAAGTCCCAACTTCTTAACCTTTTTAAGTTGGTGCTCTGTTGGTCCATTGGTAATAATCCCCATAGGAACATTTTTTTCCTTGAGGAAATCAAGGGTCATGCGCATCTCATCAAGCATGATGATATTTTCCAACTCATGCTCGTAAACCTCTTGGAAATGGTTGCCCGTTTCTTCATCAATTTCACGGTAGCCAAACTCCAAAAGGGTCTCTTTACAGCGCCAAAAACGGAAATACTCGGTTGTCCACTCACCTGCCATTACACGTGGAAAACCAACATCAGAATAGTGGCGGAAACGAATGTAGGCTTGATTCATGTGACTCATATCAAAGTCAGGGAAACATTTTTCCATGGCAATACGATAAGGTGCCTGTTGGTCGTAAATAGTATCGTCAACGTCAAAAACAATAGAGGTAATCATCTGTCCGTTCTTTCTTATATCATTCTCTTGCCAGAGACTTAGCAAACTAGAAGGTCTGATAACTAAGCTGATGAAGCATTCAGCCCCTAAGCCTAAGTCTTGCAAAAGTTGCTTTAAGTCAACTGTCTATAAGCAGTCATGCATATCTTTTTTTGACTAGCATGAAATTGCCCAAACATTTTTATTATACCGTTTTTGCCCTCTTATTTCAATTTTTGAGCAAAATTAGGAAAATATTATTCGTGATTTCCAGTATTTCAGATAGAAAAAAGGTTTGAAACATGACATTCCAAACCTTAGGCATCTTTTTATCATCAGATGATTATTTAATTTCTTTAAAGGTCATTTTTTGTTTCACTTCACCCTGACCACCTTTGGCAATCTGGTAATAGAAATCTTTTGATGTGAAGTGGTCACCATAAGCAAAGACCTTGTTGTACTGCCATTGTGACAATTGATCGTCCTCTTTTTTACCAAGAGTCAATGTTGTCTTTGTCACACTGTATTCCCACTTAGCTGTTTGGTCATTATAGGCCTTGTCAAAATCAGTCTGACTCTTAGCAGCATTAACCACTGTCGTACGATCTTGACTCACAAGTGCCTTGTTACCACCTTCTTGGAAGGCTACATACATGACACGATTATTGACCTCACCGTTTAGAGAACTTGAGTATTGGTAAACCTTACCAGGTACAACACTATCCAAATGGTGTGTTCCCCAGTAATAGAAAGCACCAAATCCAGCTCCCGTAACCAAGAGACAAGCAAGAACAACACTAATAATGATATTTCTCTTTGACATGTCTTGCCCCTCTCTATTCGTCACCAGTTAGGTCAGAGAAAGTTGCCTCTGAGTCTGTTTCAGTGTGGCTTGAAGAACTTGATGATGAACGTTCAACACTTGATGAGCTTGAACTCATGCGTGTTTCTGTTTGAGAATCATCACTTGATGACGCCTTAGATTCTGAAGATTTTTCAGTGCTTGATGATGAACTTTCTTTTTCCTTGTAAACATCAACGTTGAAAGCCCACTTATCTCCCTTATACGTTACTTGAATTTGGGCATATTTTGCCTTGATAAGATCTGACAACTTACCTTCATTGCTAAGGGCATCATAAATCTTTTGAGCGAGAGCTTTGGCATTTGCTTCCGTTTTGGCACCATCTTTAGGTCCATCAACAATATCTTTAGCCTTTGGCGTTTCACCCTGAAGGTAAAGGGCTTTGCTTTCAGTGTCCTTCTTCGCAGTAGCATTTACACCAGTCTTATCATCTGCATGTAAGAAGAAAGTCCATGCAGGACTACCTGAACGTTTTTGTTGATAAACTTGCTCAAATTCACTTTGAACCTTATCTTGGAAAGCATCATCAGTCAATTCTTTTTCCTTAGAACTTTCTGTACTTGCTTTGCTTTCACTACTGCTTGCTGTTGAGCTTGATGCAGAAGAAGATGATGAAGATCCACTTGTTGAGCTTGATGAAGCATCTTTAGATTCTGATGATGATGAAGAAGAGTCCTTGCCATCTTTAGAATCTTTAGTATCTTTGTCTTTATCGTTATTATTGTTAGTTGTGTTATTTGAGAATGAAACGCTATTGTCAGAATTATCTGGAGCGTAAATCACTGTATTCTTAGAATGGTCATCAGAGACAAAAGTGCTGTTATTGATAATCACTCGGTTGTTATCACCGTAGTAGTTGTTGATAACAATCTTAGAATGTGCACAACGGTAACCATTACCAGTCACATGATAACCTGCTGGGACATCACCATCACGTTTCAAGATGAGGACATCACCTGCGAAGATAAGGTCAATATTCTGAATATTGTTATCGTAGGCTAATTTTTCAATAGAAATTCCAGTTGCTTGAGAGATTCCCCACAAGGTATCTCCCCATTGAATCACGTATTGTTGGCCATCTAACTGCTGTGGATTGATGTTCTGAGTTGTCAAATTATTTGTAATTTGTTCAGGTGTGCTGGCAATCCAGTTTGTAATATCAGCAGCGTGAGCACTCGTTTGATTTTGATAAAAGCTATCTGCTAACACAGATACCGTAGGCATCCCAATAGGTGCTAGTAAAGCGCCAAGCATCACGGCTTTACTAACATAATTTTTCTTTTTCATCGTATTTCCTCCTTATATCATACGAAACTTACTTTGCTATTGTACACCCTTTTTATTATATTTGTCAATAAATTCTATAACTTTCTAATCAAAGGTTAATGCTAGTTTACAATTTGTCCTAAAAATAGACAAATCCTAGCTTTATTTATCTGACATTTAATCATTTGTCCTATCTTTAGAAGGTGATTTATGATACAATAATTACGACTATTTTATGGAGGACTAACATGTCAAATCAACACATGGAAGAATTGAACGATCAACAGATTGTCCGTCGTGAAAAAATGGCGGCCTTGGCTGAACAAGGAGTCGATCCTTTTGGTAAGCGATTCGAACGCACAGCTACATCTGGTCAATTAAAAGAAAAATACGCTGATAAAACAAAAGAAGAATTGCACGAAATCAACGAAACTGCTACTATCGCAGGTCGTTTGATGACTAAACGTGGTAAAGGTAAAGTCGGTTTCGCCCATCTTCAAGACCGCGAAGGCCAAATTCAACTTTATGTTCGTAAAGATGAAGTCGGCGAAGAAAATTATGAAATTTTCAAAAAAGCTGACCTCGGAGATTTCCTTGGTGTTGAAGGCGAAATCATGAAAACTGACATGGGTGAATTGTCAATTAAAGCAAAAAAATTGACTTTCCTATCAAAAGCGCTTCGTCCTTTGCCTGAAAAATTCCATGGTTTGACTGACACTGAAACACGTTATCGTAAACGTTATTTAGATTTGATTTCAAATAAAGAAAGCTTCAATCGTTTTGTCACTCGTTCTAAAATTATCAGTGAAATCCGTCGTTATATGGATGGTCGTGGATATCTTGAAGTTGAAACTCCAGTACTTAACAACGAAGCCGGTGGTGCTGCTGCTCGCCCATTCTACACACATCATAACAGTCTTGATATTGATATGGCGCTTCGTATTGCAACTGAATTACACTTGAAACGTTTGATTGTTGGTGGAATGGAAAAAGTTTATGAACTTGGGCGTGTCTTCCGTAACGAAGGAATGGATATGACTCATAATCCAGAATTCACAACAATGGAATCTTATGAAGCTTATGCTGATTTTGAAGATATCATGGATTTGACAGAAGGAATCTTCCAACATGTTGCTAAAACAGTGGTTGGTCAAGATGTTCTTGAATACGATGGTAAAGAAATCAATGTTGGCGGAAAATTCAAACGTGTTCACATGGTTGATGCCATCAAGGAAGTTGCTGGAGTTGATTTCTGGCCTGAGATGACTTTTGAAGAAGCAACAGCTCTTGCTAAAGAACATGATATTCATGTTGAAAAACATTTCACTTCTGTTGGTCATATCATTAACGAATTCTTTGAAAAATATGTGGAAGAAACTTTGATTCAACCTACTTTCGTTTTTGGTCATCCAAAAGAAATTTCACCACTTGCTAAAATGAATGAAAAAGACCCACGTTTTACTGACCGTTTTGAACTTTTCATCAACGGTAAAGAATACGCCAATGCTTTCAGCGAATTGAATGACCCAATTGACCAATTGGAACGTTTTGAAGCTCAAGCTAAAGCTAAAGAACTTGGGGATGATGAAGCAACTGGTGTCGATTACGATTACGTTGAAGCACTCGAACACGGTATGCCACCAACAGGTGGACTCGGTATCGGGATTGACCGCTTAGTGATGCTCTTTACTGGCACAACTTCAATCCGTGACGTTTTGCTTTTCCCAACTATGAAATAAAAAATAAAAACCGCTTTTGGCGGTTTTTTTATTTCTGTCAGTAAATTTTTATTGGCAAAAGTACTGACAGAAATTAGCTACACTTAAATTTTAACTTATTCAAATTCAAAACTTTGGTCAGCAACATAAATCTGACTTTTGGGAATTCCAATGGCTTTTATTTTCTTATCTTTACTAATAAAAATAGCGCCATAAACTTCTGGATTTTCTGTCAGCCAATTTTCAATTGGACCGTCAGCAAAAAATAATCGGGTCGTTTCAATTTCACCATCAATTGATTTTTTGGATAAAACAGTAACACTGGCCAGCTGATTATGGTGTGGATAACCTGTTTTGGAGTCAATAATATGATGATAAATCTTATCATTCACTTTCAAGTAACGCTCAGAAATCCCCGAAGTCACAACAGAACCTTCACCAGACAAAAGCTGTAGCACAGGTTTTTTATCATTAGTTAATGGATTTCTAATACCTATGCGCCATTTTTTATCTATCTGATGCGGAGCTTCTCCCACCAATAGAAGATTTCCTCCT
>ERZ772956.3101-NODE-3101-length-10152-cov-4.323264_pt1 | contig 10152 bp, 11 predicted proteins | sample MGYA00580683_ERZ772956 | MGnify/ENA primary metagenome ERZ772956 (study PRJEB29015, sample SAMEA2738077) | human oral metagenome | biome: human oral; feature: human-associated habitat; material: saliva | place: China | collected 2212 ...
GGGCGCCCAGGAGAAGGACTCATCTGCGAGCGGATCTGCCGGGCAAGGGCGAGGCGCCGCAGATTCAGGGCAGGCCCAGAAGACCACGGGGGTGTCGTCGACGGGGAAACGCGGCCTTTTACAGGCCTTTCGCGGGAAGAAACCGGCAGGACGCGGCGGGGCTGCGGACGGACACGAGACTCGGATGAAAGAACGCGAGGCCTCGAAGAACGCGAGTGCATCTTCGACGAGGAAACGCGTCACCCCGCAGCCTTCTCGTGGCGTAAAACGGGAAACGAATACCCCGATCACACCGGAAAAATCCGATCCGAAAGAACGACTCGAACGCGCCCGCGCCCTGCGCGAACGACGAAACGCGCCCTCCTCGAGGGAAAGGCCTCTCAACGGCCCCCGTCCCGTGAGACAAAGCGGGAAGGGACGCTCACAGAAGAAGGAAAAGGCTCCGCGTCGCGAACACTTCCTCTCTAAGGGCGAGTCTTTCGAACTCGGCGGTCAAAGGTTTTCTGTCCGTTGGCTCTCCTTCATCCTCCTCCTTGGGGTTGTCATGGTGCTCCTCGTGCCGAAGCTGTACGTGTGGATGAAACAGGAGGAAGAACTGCGCGCCATCACCATCCAGGTACAGCTCGCACAACAGCGCAACGCTCAGATGCAGGAGAAGCTGGAACTGTGGAACGACCCTGAGTTCATTGCCTCTCAGGCGCGCGAAAGGCTCGGATACGTTAAGCCGGGGGAGACCCAGTACACGGTCGTGGATCCGGGTGAGGGATACCAGGACCTGGCGCAGGTCGCGGCCGCCCCAGTGGAAGGGCCTGCACGCCCGTGGCTCCAGGTTGTCGCCATCCTCATGGAGGAAGCCGACCATGCGAAGATAGACGAGGACGGGCACTCGGATCCCGCCGCTCAATCCGGGGCGGCAGACTCGTCCGAAACGGACTCGAATGCCGAGAACACCCAGGAGGACGCGCAGTGACCACCAACCCCACAGACCCGAACATCGCGACCCCTGCCGATCTTGAAGTGCTTCGTGAGCAGCTCGACCGAGTCCCCAGAGGAGTTGTTGGCATTGCCGCACGCTGCGTGTGCGGTCGGCCCCTCGTCGTGAAGACCGCCCCCCGTCTTGAGGACGGAACGCCCTTCCCGACGACCTTCTACTTGACCTGTCCTCCGATCGTGAAGGGGTGCTCGGTTCTGGAGGCCGAGCACATCATGGAGAGCTTCAATGAGCTCCTCACGAATGATGAGGATATTGCGGCCGCCTACGCTCGGGCACATCGCGACTATATTGCGCGGCGAGATGAGCTCGGTGAGGTCGAAGAGATCGCGGGTGTTTCCGCAGGGGGCATGCCGACTCGCGTGAAGTGCTTGCACGCCCTCGTCGGGCACGCCCTCGCAACCGGCCCCGGGGTGAACCCGATCGGCGACCTCGCCCTGGAGATGCTGGCCGAGCGCGGACTGTGGAGCAGGGAACGCTGCTCCTGCTGAACGCGAGTTCTTGCTGAACGCGGACTGTTGAAAAGTGAGCACTGTTCTTGGCGAGCAATGGTCTTGCGGCGCTAGCAGCCTGGTCTCGCAACGACACTCGGCTCATGGTTTTCCTGAGGGGCGCATCTGGCGTGCAGGTTCTCAGTACATTCCTCCTCAGCACTGGTCCTACGAGCCCCTGCTTCCACTGAGCGCGAGTTCAGCGCCTTGCTGTCTCAGGGCAGCATTTCACAGCGCAGACTCACGGCCTTGAATGCTGTTCCACCTGCGTGTTTGGCATGAACACGCCGCTTGAATCGCACGTCATGCAGGGGTGCGGCACCGTCCTCGACAATTCCCACAAGGTCTGATCGGGCAGCACCCATAGGGCAAGATCTGGCATCTGTGGGAGAATCTTCCAGTGACTCGAGTAGCTGCCATTGACTGCGGAACCAACTCCGTCCGACTCCTCGTCGCCGACGCGGAGCGCAAAGAGGATGGTTCCATCTACCTCAAAGACCTCACCCGCCAGATGCGTATCGTCCGCCTAGGACAAGGCGTTGACAAAACCGGCAGGCTCGACCCGGCGGCCATCGACCGCACGATCGACGCGATCGTCGAATACGAGCGCATGATCTCCAGACTCGGTGCGACAGCGACGCGTTTCGTCGCAACCTCGGCCTCGCGAGACGCGGAGAACCGCGATGACTTCGTTGCCGCAGTCCGCGAAGTGTTGAACATTGAACCAGAGGTTGTTGAGGGAACCGAAGAGGCCTCCTTATCCTTCGTCGGCGCAGTCTCTGGCCTCGGAGTCGGTGCCACCGCCCCGATGCTCGTCGTCGACATCGGCGGAGGTTCCACGGAACTCGTCCTCGGGGACAGTGAGGTGCGCCAGGCGATCTCCATTGACATGGGTGCCGTGCGGGTGACGGAGAAGTTCTTCGCGCACTGCTCGCCCGAGGCAGGCATTCCTCTTGAAGATCAGGAGCGTGCGATCGCCTGGATCGACGAACAACTCGACGCAGCAGAGAAGGTCGTCGACATTGACCGGGTGCGTACTCTCATCGGCGTTGCCGGAACGATCACGACCCTGACCGCGCAGGGCCTGGGATTGACCGCCTACCAGCCAGAACTCATCCACGGTGCGCGCCTGAGCCTCGAAGAGACAGAGGCTGCGATCCGCTTCATGGTCGATCAGCCCATCGCCGTGAAGGCTGCGCTGGGCTTCATGCCCGAGGGTCGCCAAGACGTGATCGCGGGCGGCGCGCTCATTTGGAGCAGAATCGTTACACGAGTCCTTGAAAAAGCGGCTACGCGCGGCACCGTCATCTCGACAATCATCACCTCCGAGCATGACATCCTCGACGGCATCGCCATGTCGCTCGCCTGACAGCGGCTCTTCACTGCTCCTTCGCTTCCGCCCTCGTCAATCGACGAGGGCGGAGTGCTTATGCGGGGGAGGGGAGAGGGGGAAGATCTCTTGCCCGCGTGAATGGAAGTTGAAGAGACAGGGCGGGAGGCGAGCAGTGAGGTGGCTCGTGGAGAGGAGAAGGGACTCGGGGAGGTGAGTTCAGCCTGTGATGGATGGCAGCGCGTTACGGGCTGAATCGGGACAAAGCGCGTTGTGGGGTGAATCGGGATAAAGAACCTTCAGCAGGAGAGGTAAAGCGAGCGCCGAGCGTGCTCTTGCCCAGGTGAGCGAGGCCGGGAAGGAAGCCTCATTCGAAAGAACGAGAGGAGGGGGCGTGCACGGCGAGGGGAAGAACTGTGAGGAGCCGAAGTGAAACAGGGGCGCGAAAGGACAGACACAGTACCCCCAGTCGGACTCGAACCGACAACACGCCGATTTTAAGTCGGCTGCCTCTGCCAATTGGGCTATGGGGGCGGGCGCGCAAAAGACACCAGACACCATGGTAACGGGCTCCGATAGGATTGGCGGACCTCAACCGACGGAAGGACCCCGCCCCATGAGCCCCGCGAAGACCCACGGGACCCCACGGCCGCATCACCGCCCCATGAGAACCCCCCTCGTTCGCATGCGAGACGCGGTCCTCGAGTTCCTGGGAGACGAGACGAAAGCCGGGCTGCTCGTCATCATCATCGCCCTTCTCGCGTTGATCATCTCGAACTCGCCCCTCTCCGATGCCTACTCGCAGCTCTCACACGCTCACTTCGGGCCCTCCGCTCTTGGCCTCAACCTGAGCGTGCACGAGTGGGCCGCCGACGGTCTGCTCACGATCTTCTTCTTCGTCGTCGGTCTTGAACTGAAAACCGAGTTCGTCACCGGAGCGCTGCGCGACATGAAAGAAGCAGCACTGCCGATGCTCGCCGCCGCATTCGGAATGCTCGGCCCCGCCCTCGTCTATGCGGCATTCCAAGCGGCCACGGGCTCAGGGGCGTGGAGCGGATGGGCCGTCCCCACAGCGACCGATATCGCCTTCGCCGTTGCGATCCTCTCGATCTTCGGTAAGGGCATGCCACCGGCCGCGCGCACCTTCCTCCTCACTCTCGCCGTCGTTGATGACCTGCTCGCGATCCTCGTCATCGCTTTCTTCTTCTCCTCGGACCTCAACTTCATTGCCCTCTTTGCGTCTTTCGCCTTCATTGGGCTTTTCGGACTCCTCACCTCGGAGGGCATTCGCCGCCCCTGGATCCTCATCCCGATCGGAGTCATCGCCTGGGCGTGCATGCTCAACTCCGGCGTGCACGCCACAATCGCGGGAGTCCTCCTGGGCCTCATCGTCCCGGCGACTCGCACGAGGGAAGGGCAGATGACTCACGAGTTCGCCCATACGGTGGGACCCTGGTCGGCGGGCTTGGCCCTGCCGGTCTTCGCTTTCTTCGCCGCAGGAGTCTCAGTCCTGGGAGCCGAAGGCGGCCTGTTCGGGGCGCTCGGCGATCCTGTCACCCTCGGCATTGCACTCGCCCTGCCCCTGGGGAAGTTCCTCGGAATCTGGGGGTCGGTGTGGGCTTTGACGAAGTGGACGAAGCTGCGTCTCGCTCACGGTGTCGACTTGCCCGATGTTGCGGCGATGGCTTTGCTTGCGGGGATCGGTTTCACGGTCGCAATGCTCATCGGCGGCCTGGCCTTTACTGACGAGCTCCTGATCGCGCACGCCCGTCTCGGCGTCATCATTGGGACTTTCGCCTCTGCGATCCTGGGTGCGATTGCTTTGAAGATGCGCATTTCCGTTCATGTTCGAGGTGACGCTGCGAAGCGGAAGAAGCGCTGAGCGTCGGCCGCAGTGCGTGTATTGGCGAGCCTGCTTGCCTCGGTGTGCCTGCTCTGCTCGGATGCTCTGCTTGGCAGCTCTGTTTGGCTTGGCGTTGAGCGCCCCGTTCTACCGTGCTTGACGCGCCCGCGTGGCTTTGCGTGCTGCGACTGCTCTGCTTGCCTCGGTGTGCCTGCTCTGCTCGGACTGAATCGGCAGCTCGGACAGGCTTGGCAGCTCTGTTTGGCTCGGCGTCGAGGGCCCCTTCTACCGTGCTTGGCGCGTTGAACTGGGTACGACCGCTCTGTTTGGCATGACTGCTCTGCCGTGCTTGGCGCGCCGATTGGGGCCGAGCGTGTGCTTGCCAATGTGCCCCGCGTGTCCCGGTCATTGGTATCGACCTCGTATCTGGCATGACACCACCCATTTAGAGTCTCGCCCCGCGCCTCGGGAAACTCATTGAACCGAGCAAAGAGTCGAGCCCATGTGGAAAAGCAAACGGCCTACCCCTGGGGAGGCGATGTGTTCCTTCTCAATTCCTCTTCGCTCAGAGCGTGGAAGTTCAGCGCGAAGATGAACATCTGGCGTGGGAGAATCAAAGAGGCTACAACTTCAACTCAGGAGGGCGCATGTCTAACCCTGTTTTCGACAAGCTCGAAACTCAGTGGGCACAGCAGTCCCGCACCCCCGCGGGATATCCGAGCATGCCGGGCTACCAGCCTGGCGCGTATCCGAACGCTGGGGGCGCTCAGTGGATGCCCGGCACAGCCCAGGGAACGCAGCAGACGGCGGGCACAATCCCCTATGGCGCGCCCTACGGCGAGCCCAACGCGCAGGCGTCCCAGTACCCGGGCGGGCCCCTCGAAGAGGCCTACCGGGCTCCGGCGGCCGACGCGGTTGACCGTGGCGTCATGACTTACGACGACGTCATCATGAAGATGGCGATCTCCATGGGAGTGCTTTTCGCCAGCGCCTTCGTTTCGTGGAGCGTCTCGGCGGTTGATACCTCTCTCGGAGCGATGCTGAGCCTCGTCGGATTCATCGGCGGCTTCATCCTCGCAATGGTGAACACCTTCTCGAAGAAGATCCGCCCCGCTCTTATCCTCGCCTACGCAGGCCTCGAGGGCCTCGCCCTCGGCGCAGTCAGCCAGGTCTTCGAACTCATCTACCCGGGAATTGTCGTTCAAGCCCTCATCGCGACTGCTGCCGTCTTCGGCGTCACACTCGCCCTCTTCGCATCCGGCAAGGTCCGTAACTCTTCGAAGCTCATGCGTTTCACGCTGATCGCACTTGTGAGCATCCTCGTCTACCGTCTCCTCTCGATGGTGCTCACCCTCACCGGTGTGCTCTCCTCGGGTGGTTTCGACTCCATCACCATCATGGGCATCCCGCTTGGCATTGCCGTCGGTCTGATCGCGGTCTTCGTCGGCGCGAGCTGCCTCATCCAGGATTTCGATCAGGCGAAGATCGGCGTGGAGCGCGGCGTTCCGGCGAAATACGCGTGGGCCTGCGCCTTCGGCATCCTCGTGACCGTCGTGTGGATGTACCTCGAGATCCTCAGGCTCATCGCCCGCTTCCGCAACAACTGAGCAGAACCTTTCTCTCGCCTCATTCGTTTCAAGCAAAGGACCACCCATGGAGAACATCACCGTTAGCGGCGACTTCGGTCGCAAGCCCTCCCTCACCTTTGAGAACACCCCTTCCGATGAGCTCCTCGTCGAGGTCCTCAACGAGGGCGACGGCCAGGTCGTCGAAGCGGGCGACACCATCCACTGCCATTACCTCGGGCAGGTCTTCAACGGAGGAGTCTTCGACAACTCCTACGATCGCGGCCAAGCCCTCTCCTTCCAGATCGGGGTCGGCATGGTGATCCGAGGCTGGGATGATGGTCTTGTCGGCCAACGCGTCGGTTCGCGAGTTCTCCTCTCAATCCCGCCGGAGTACGGTTATGGCGTTCGCGGAGTGCCGCAGGCGGGTATTGGCGGAACAGACACTCTCGTGTTCGTCACCGACATCCTCGGTGTTGCCTGAGAAGCACAGAGCTCATGACGAGGGCGATCCCTGGCGGGGTCGCCCTCGTTCTTTGTCGCTGGCGTGCTCGTCCTCGTTCTTTGTCATTCGTCTGCTGGATGCTCGTCGTTTTGTTGGTGGTTCGGCTGTTGGTGGTTCGGCGAGCGCTCGTCGTTTGTTGCTGGTTTGGCGGGCACTCATCATCTGTTGGTGGTCCACAGAGGTTTCCTTGTTTGCTGGTAGCACACCGGTTTTGCTGGGAGCGCGCCGGGCTTGCAGCTAGGGCACCGGCCCTGCTGGGAGCACATCGGGTTTGCTGGTGGCGTGCCGGTTTTGCCGGTGGGGCACCGACGCTCGTCATTCGCTTAGCCTTCAATGCCTGCTCGGTTCTCGGCGGTGCGCTGGAGCGGCTATACACGGTGATCCTTTGGCGAGTCCGAGGGGCATCAGGAATAGGCACTGCTAGAGGAGTGTCTTCAGAAAATGCGGGCACGGCTAGCGAGCCATACGGTGCGGCTAGCTGGCCATGCTTGGTCGATGTGGGTCTTCAGGCTCGTCTCACACGATCGGACAAGGCACCCCGGTTCGCGCATGGCACTCGTAGCCGTTCGGATTCTTGAACAGGTACTTCTGGTGGTAATCCTCCGCATACCAGAAGCGGCCCGCATCCTGAGCCGAAGCGATCTGAGTGGCAATCGCACAAAAGCCCCGAGAAGCGAGCTCCTCCTGGTAGGCATCGCGAGCCCGCAGCGCGGTGTCGAGCTGTTCGGGCGTTGTCGTCCAGATTGCGCTTCGGTATTGAGTGCCGATGTCATTGCCTTGGCGGTTCACCTGGGTCGGATCATGAATCTCGAAGAAACGGGAAATGATCTCGGCAGCGCAGGTTGTTTCCACGGAATACACCACTCGAAGGGTCTCAGCATGTCCCGTCGTGTTCGTGCACACGAGTTCGTAGGAGGGATTCTCGAGCTCGCCGCCCATATAGCCAGTCGCCGTCGCGACAACACCAGGAGCGCTCCAGAAGGACTTGTCGACGCCCCAGAAACATCCGGCGGCTAGGTAGATGACTTCTTCTCCCTCGCCGGGTTCCTTATCGATTGGCGCCTTGAGTGCCGCCGGGGTGGAGAGGAAGGAAAAAGAGCCATTCGTTCGGAACTTCGCGTTCATGCGCTCATCGAAGCATCTGCGCCCGGCCTCGTCGACTCGAAAAGCTTGGGATCGCCGAGGGCGTAGACGCTACTTCGGCGAAAAGGGGGAAAGGGGACGAGTCTCCTGCGCCTACCGAAGGTGGCCGAGGCCGGACAAAAACGGCGAATCGCCCCGCTCCTCTTCTACCAGCACGTCCCGAGCGAAGGGAGCCGACGCCGCACAAACAGGAGATAGGGAGGGCGCGAGGTCCGGGGGGAACGGGTGAAGAGGGAAAGCGCGAGGTCCGGGGGAACGGGGGGAGAGGGAAAGCGCGAGGCCGGGGCAACGGCGGATATCTGGGGTCAGAGCACCACCATCGCCGACGCACGCCGTATGAGCGTCGGAAACGGCGGACACGAGGGGAAAGCCCTGACGCGTATTCGCAAGGGGAAACAGGGCGGAGCTGAGAATCGCAGAAAGAGAGGAAGGCGGCAGGCTGCGAAAGATTCTTCTGGTAGAGATGCTCGCCTGGGCTAGGGCGCGAGATGCACACGGGCTCGGGTAGCCTGGTTTTCAGTTTGAAAGGGGAAGGAAAACCGCATGAGTGACGATAGTTCTCGCGCGTTGAGGAGCATCTCCGAGTTCTTTGAGAGGTTCGCGGGACCGCGCCTGAGCCGCGCCAGCGACTTCGACACAGAGCCGATGGAGTTTCGCAGAGGCGCCCCGCTGGACGGGCGCCGCGATGCGGCCGATGCGGTCCCCTGGGCGATGAAAGTTGCGGCGGCCCTGTCCTGGCGGGCGATCGTCATTGCGGTCGCGGCAGCTGGGATCGTGTGGGGGGCCATGCACCTCTCGATCATCATCATGCCGGTCGCGATCGCTCTGCTCCTCGCGGTCCTTCTTGAACCTCTCGTCGGATGGTTCACCCGTCGGCTGAATTTCCCCCGGACCCTGTCGGCGGTCCTGGGCCTCCTCGTCATGCTCGCGGTCGTCGTTGCCTCCCTCTCGCAGGCCGGTTCTGAGATTTTCCGTCAGCTCCCGCGCCTGTTCACCAAGGCGAACGACGGTATTTCCGAGCTTATGCGCTGGCTCGGAGAAGGGCCTCTCAAGCTTGATACGACGATGATTAACCAGGGCATTGAGAAGGTCCAAGGTGAGTTGGCGAACTGGGCGCAGGCGAACTCCTCCTTCCTCGCCTCCTCCGCGCTATCGGTCACCTCCTCGCTCTTCTCGGTCCTCTCCAGCGTCCTCATCATGCTCTTCTGCCTGTTCTTCTTCTTGAAAGAAGGACGGACAATCTGGTTGTGGGTCGTTCGCCTCTTCCCGGCCCCGGCACGCCAGCCGCTGCACGAGTCCGCGATCCGCGGTTGGGTGACTCTCGGCTCCTACGTTCGCACGCAGATCCAAGTGGCGGCGATCGACGCGATCGGCATCGGCCTGGGAGCGTTCTTCCTTGGGCTGCCGATGGTGCTTCCGATTGTTGTCGTCGTGTTCTTCGCGTCCTTCGTGCCGATCGTCGGAGCCCTCGTGTCTGGTGCGATCGCGGTCCTCGTGGCGCTTGTAGACCAGGGGCTCACGGCGGGCGTCATCATGCTGGTCGTGATCTTCGTAGTCCAACAGGTCGAGTCGAACCTCTTGCAGCCTCTCCTCATGTCCCACGCGGTTTCTCTGCATCCCGTTGCGGTCTTGCTCGTCGTCGCGGCTTCTGGCTCGGTGGCAGGTATTCCTGGGGCGATTTTCGGTGTCCCAATTGCCGCCTTCCTCAACGCGACCTTCTTGTATCTGCATGGGTATGACTCGATGCCTGCTCTCGCGAATGACCCGAAGCGGCCTGGAGGACCACCGGGAATGCTCGAGGACATGGTCGCAGCCTCTTACGCCTCGAAGACGAAAGTCGATCCCCGCGAAGGTGCTAGTGCCGTCGACTCCAAGGACGAGGACGAGAACGCGCAAGACTGCTCAGAAGATGCACCCAGCGTTGAGCCGGAATCCGGAGCCAAGGATGAGGCTCACGAAGAGTGAAAGACGTTGAGAGGGCAGTGAAAGACCCTCTGGGCGATGACAGACCCTCAGTGGCATGAAAGGCCCTCTGGGGGTGAGAAGGATTTCAGCGGGCGCTACGAGGCGCACAGCGGGCTCGCTCACCCCTTTGCGGGACAAGCGGGATGGAACCGATGTGAGAGCGACTGAGTCCAAGAGAGCATGGTGAATCCAAGAGGAACCTGGGTGAACCCGAGGGGAACGCGGGTGAAGCCGAAAGGAACACGGGTGAGCCCAAGGGGAACACGGGTGAAGCCGAAAGGAACACGGGTGAGCCCAAGGGGAACACGGGTGAAGCCGA
>ERZ772956.3103-NODE-3103-length-10149-cov-11.349812_pt1 | contig 10149 bp, 10 predicted proteins | sample MGYA00580683_ERZ772956 | MGnify/ENA primary metagenome ERZ772956 (study PRJEB29015, sample SAMEA2738077) | human oral metagenome | biome: human oral; feature: human-associated habitat; material: saliva | place: China | collected 2212 ...
GCTTGGTAGCGAAGAGCTGGCTCCATGGTTGCCACATTGAGATTCAATCCATAAAGAGACTGCAATCCTTTATTTCCATCTTCACGGTCATTAAACTCTAGAGTAAAACCAGCCTTAAGCTGACCTTCTGCTTTTTTCAAGTCTGAGATTGTCTTAAGACCATATTCTTGGGCAATCTTTTTGGGCACTGCTATGGCATAGGTATTTTGGTAAGACATTGGTTTTAAGTAGGTTAATTGATCCTGTTTGGCAATGCCATCCCGTGCCACTTCATAAACATTTGCTGGGTCATGCCCAACTTCTGGAGACGGTTGGAGAAGACTCTCTGTAACGGTTCCAGAAAATTCTGGATAGATATCAATATCACCCTTTTTCAGAGCTTCATAGAGAAAACTAGTCTTACCAAAATTAGGTTTGACTGTTGCCGTCATCTCTGTATTTTCTTCAATCAAGAGCTTGTACATGTTAGCCAAGATTTCAGGTTCAGGTCCTAATTTTCCAGCGATAACCAGGTTTTCTTTTTCTTTCTGAGCTAGTAAAGAAGGACTGTAGGAAATCCCTAACAATACCGTCAACAAGGCAAAGGCAGAAAAAATTGTCCGAAGTTTAGCTTTTTCCATCACTTTCAGCAAAAAGTTAAAACCAATTGCTAGAAGGGCTGAAGAAATCGCTCCAATCAAAATAAGACTTGCGTTATTACGGTCAATTCCTAAAAGGATAAAGGAACCAAGCCCCCCCGCGCCAATCAAGGCTGCCAAGGTTGCTGTACCAATGATTAAAACAGCTGCCGTACGAATTCCCGACATGATAACAGGCATAGCTAGAGGTATCTCAAACTTCTTGAGTCGTTCCCACTTGGTCATCCCAAATGCAATCCCTGCTTCTTCTAAGCTAGGATCAATCCCTTGTAGGCCAGTTAGAGTATTCTGCAAAATTGGAAAAATCGCATAGATGACCAAAGCCGTCAAAGCGGGTAAGACCCCTATTCCCATGAGAGGAATAAAGAGCCCCAATAAGGCCAAGGACGGAATGGTCTGAAAAATTCCTGCAATCTGTATGACCCAATCCGCTAGTTTGGCATGATAGCGTAGATAAACTGCCAGAGGAACAGCTATGAAAATGGCTAGCAGGAGTGTCAAAAGGGACAATTGCAAGTGCTGAAATAAGGCAGTTACCCAATCCCCAAACCGCTCCTGGAAGGTTGTAATCAAATTAGACATGGTAAGCACCTCCAAATAAATCTGCTACAAAATTTGTCGCAGGAGCATGTAGAATTGTAGCTGGATCAGCCACTTGGTGAATCTCTCCATTTTGTAAAACAGCGATACGGTCTGCGAGTTTAAGAGCCTCGTCCGTATCATGGGTGACAAAAATGATGGTTGTCCCAAATTCCCTGTGCAATTCTTTGGTCAAAACCTGCAGTTGTTTTCTAGAAATGGCGTCAAGAGCTGAAAAAGGCTCATCCATTAGTAAAATCTTAGGTTGCCCAATCATGGCACGAACAATCCCGACCCTTTGTTGCTCACCACCCGATAACTCACTCGGTAAGCGATCAGAATAATCACTAGCTGGTAAACCAACCTTAGCCAAAAATTCTTCCGTTCTGCGACGAATCTTATCGTGAGACCAACCTTTCATCTCTGGTACCAAGGCAATATTTTCAAACACTGTAAGGTTTGGAAAGAGAGCAATCGCCTGTAATACATAACCAGTCGAAAGTCGCAACTCCCGTTCATCATAGTCCTTGATGCGTTTCCCATCCAAGTAGATATTGCCATCAGTCGGCTCCAAGAGACGGTTGACCATTTTGAGCATGGTGGTCTTCCCAGAACCTGAAGGACCAACAAGAACCATAAATTCTCCATCTTCGATACGAAGATTGACATCTTTTAAAATGTCCTTATCCGTGTAGCGCAGGACTACATTTTTGTATTCAATCATGTTCTTCCTCATTTAAAACTTCCCTCTATTGGTCAAGTCTTCTACCTTAGGCATCACTTCCTTATTATCCCAATGTTCAACAATTTTTCCATTTTCTAAACGGAAGATATCGTATTGAGCATAGGCAACGCCATCAATCAATACCTGACCATAGCTAACTGCAAAATTCCCTTGCGTCAAGAGTTGGAAAACAAAGTCATAGGACACATGGTGCTCACCTACGTAGTCCTTATAAGCTTGGCTTCCTTCCCCAATCTCATGATTATGCTGGATCAGATCCTCTGACACGAAATCTTCCCATTGATCGAGTTCCTTATTTTGGAAAATTTCTGTCAAGAATCGACGAACCAGCTTTTTATTTTCTGCCGTCTTATCCAAATCTTTGAATTCAAAATCTCCAAAGATCTAATCTAATTGGCCATTTTCAGGTGTGCGATAGTAGTCAATAACGTCCCAATGCTCAACGATACGACCATTTTCATCTGTACGGAAAGTATCTGTCGTCACCCATTGAGCTTCTCCTCCATTGAGGTATTGGTGGACGTGGACAAAGACTAGATTTCCATCTTCAATGGTACGAACAATCTTAATATCGCGTTCTGGATGGCGTTTTAAAAAATCAGCAAAGAAAGCAGCGAATCCTTCTTTCCCATCCGGCACTCCTGTCGAGTGTTGGATATAGGTATCCCCTACTGAGCTTGCTTGCGCTTCTGCCACACGGCCATCTTGAATCGCATGAATATATAAATTTTGTGCGTTTTGTGCTTGAATAGACATGATTTATTCCTCATATTCTTTAGCCTTTAAATTTGAAATAATTCGCTCTTGATAAGCTTCAAATTCCTGGATTTCTTGATCAGAAAATCCTTGGTAGAAAATCTCTCCCAGTTCCTTGCTGACACGATCTCCAATTTCTTTTTGCGCCCAACCCAATTCTGTCAAACAAACAAATTTTCTTCTCTTATCTTGAGTGCAAGCTTTTACAGTAACCAATCCCTGGTCTTCTAACTTCTTAATCATGCTTGTCAGGGTATTATTGGCTAACCCAGAAGCTAGAGCGATATCCGTAGCAGTTGCCCGACCATTCTCTTTTTGCCAAAGCACTGTTAAGATCTTACCTTGTTCACTACGGTATTGAGCATCTGGTTCCTTGCTCAATAGTTTTTGAAAGATACGCCCATTCAACAAGCGAATCTGTAAAGCTTGATAGCCACCTAACATCTTGTCCATTTTGTCTCCTTTTTGTTCTATATCGAACTTTCTATATTCTACCTCTTTCCATTTTATCTGTCAATTATTTCGATATAGAAATACTAAAAAACTTCCTACAAAAAAGTAGAAAGTTATCATTTTTATAAAATTAAACATGAATCACATCTGAAGCATTCCTCTTAAAGAAAGTACTATGGGCTAGATAAGGATCATACTTAGAATTTTGACTATAAACCAACCATAAAGGAAGAATAAAAACTTTTATAAAGTAGAGTAGGCAAAAGAGTAAAAAAGCACTAAAACTAAGATTATTTAAATCAAAAAAATAAAGATAAAAGACAATTGAAGTATTTAATAGGATATTAAATCCCGTAGCAAAACTGGCTGATAAGATATTCGTCTTAATCTTAGAATTAAATAGTTTGACAACAAATAAAGCTAATAAAGAAGTGTTATAAATACAAATTGGCTTGTAGTCATGACGATAGAAAACTAAACATTTATGATTATAAAAAATAAGCCCTCTGCTAAAATTACTCGCTTTGTTAAGCCAAACATAGGAAACTCCACTGATATCTCTCCAAGGAACAAATAAATCTAATCTTCTAAGGTAAATTCCATCCTGTGTAATACAAAATTTCCAAGGGGAAAGAAAATTAATGCCAATGCCAACTAAAATTAATAAAAGAAGGGAATACACTAACTGTGTTTGATCAAAGCTAAAAGCGTAATCAAATATAGTAATTGATTGAATTCCTCCCCCGGCAATTTGATTAACAACCAAAAAATATAAAACAACTATAAATATAACAATTCTATAGTAAATACTATGAAACCTCACACTTTTTAGCATAAATCATATTCTCCTAAATTATACAATCATCATCAAATAATACTTTATAATTTATATAACACTAGTATACCATTAAATACTCAAAGAGTATGAAATGATAGAAAGAGATATTAAAAAATAGAGCTTAGCCCAAGCTAAACTCTTTTACTTTTAATCTGATTCTACCAAACGTTTAAACTCTGCTTGGATTTCTGTATTTTCTGTCGGTTTTAAGTACATGACCCCACCATTAGTTGTTGGCGAATGAAAGACAATAGCTTCTCCTGTGTTGGTTATAGCAAAGTAATAGCTATGAACATCTGGAAATTTATCCCAATTACTGTAGCGTTCCACAATTCGGTACTGAGCAGTTCCTAAACCCGTATCTGAATACTCTGCATTCATTTTTTCACTCGGACCATCCCCAAATGTATAGAGATTATCTGGACCAACATCTCCACCTGCAATCCCTTTTTTATAATTAGGTTGACCAAGTCTTTCACCCCATCCTTTTATAAACAGTTCAAGCTTTGCAGATTTTTCTGAAGTCCAAGGTGCTTTTTGTTCTGAAACACTTTTCGAAGTTGGAAATTCTTGCCAATCAAGTTGACTAAACTCCATCAATTCAGATGAAGCCTTCCCAAAAGTATCATGTAAGTTGTTATTTCCAGGGATTCTAACTTCCTTTTCTTGAATCTTACTAGCTACTTCTTGATTTGAATTAAGGCGATAAAGGACACCGATTCCATCACCACTACCAGAGGACCAACTTAATTCTAGAATATCTCCTCCCTTATAGATATTCATAGCATTTCTTGCCCCACCATGACCTGCAACGAATCCTTCAGCTAAAAGTAAAGGTTTCTCATTCTCTAAATAATAAAGACCTGTTAGGAAATAACTACTATCTAACTGCTCGACACCAACTAATAATTCCTCAACTCCATCCTCATTAAGATCAAGATATGCATAGCGCATTTTATCAGCCTGAAAAACAGCAGTTTCAAGAGCCCAACTATTTATTGGACGTTTAGTTACCTTGAGACTTTCATATAGATTCATAATTGTTGAAGTATCTTTAGATGTAGAAAGGATTTTTTTGTAATCATCAAAAACAGGTTTGTAAAAACTTCTATAATCTTTTTGAACAACTTCAACAGATGTAGTAATGGTAGATGAAACTTTATTAGACACTGTAGAAGACTCATTACTACAAGCACCAGTAAGTAGAGTAAATGCCAGAAGACTAAGTAGTACAATTAATTTTTTTATTTTCATAATAAATATCATTTGGCCATTTAAATTTAAGATTTTTTGTCTCATCTTCAGAACTTTGTCTAATATATTCTTTTAGTACTTCAGACACTATATAACAGCTGAACATCTCAATTTTATCCTGCAATTCATATTTATCTTCAGTCCAAAATGAAAAGAGGGCCCCTCCTTTATCTGAAATCCACAGATTCCCTCTTTTCACTCTGTCATTAGTCTGCTTTTCAGCTACAACTGCTTCAAATTCTTTAACTCTTAAGTCTCTTCTTACATATTCATTTGTTGAACCTATTTCTTTAAAATTTATAAATTTCAAGGCTTTTCCTCACTTATTATTTTATAAACTACTACAATATTAACTCAATTTTGGGAACATGAAAACACCGTATACAGGTCCGGTATGACAACCTATTACCGCTCCTATTTGTCTGTTCAATATTGCAAATGTGATTTTTGAGCTCTCTCCTATTTCTGAATGTATTTTTGAAATATTTTCCAGTTCTTCAGGTCCTCCACCCCAACATGTACATACTACAAGACTTTGTTTTCTACTTTCATCTTTTACATATTTTTCTATATACTTCTGTGCGTTTCTTTCTCCAATTACTTTCTTTTCAATTGTAACTTCTCCCTGACTTACTGTCAGAATCGGTTTAAGTTGTATCATTCCAGCTATTGCTGAACCTGCTTTACCAATTCTTCCGCCTTTTTCAAGATATTTTAAATCTGGAACAATCATTAGAAGTTTACCTTTGTTTTTATACGAATTTATCCAGTTTATTATTTCTCCAAAACTTTCTTTCTTTACTGCTTTTTTTGCCGCTTCCAGTACTAAGATTCCCTGTAATAGAGATCCTCCCATACTGTCTACCAATTCAATATCATCTTCCCTGTTAGTCAACGTTCTTCCTACTCTTGCAGCCTGTGCTGTTCCACTTAATTTAGAAGATGGATGTACTGAAATTATTTTTTTGTATCCTTTTTCAAATAATTTATTATAGGCATTCAGAAAATCCTGTGGAGATGGCTGTGAAGTCTTTAATTTTAAATCCTCTTCATCTCTTGAATTAACTATTTTCTGCCAGAATTCATCTTTTGACATTTCAACACCATCTTTTAATAACTCTCCATTTAAATCTATTTTTAAAGGAACAATTTTTATCGGTAACCCTATTATGTCTTCAGGTATTAAGTCTGATACTGAGTCTGTCAATAGTGCTATTTCCGGCATATTAGGATCTTTATTTTCAATATATATATAGTAATTATAGTTGTCCTGCTCACCATTTATATATGTTGTTTTTATTTTATTCAATTTTTCTTTTATTAGATTTTTAGCCTCTTCATTTTTGTCTTTTCCTTCAGAAACCACTGCTGTAATTGTATTAACAGTAACAAGTTTGTTCAGCATTTCTTCAACAAGTTCTTTTAAAGTTGCTGCAGTATATTTTATTTTTCCATTTACAAGTCCTATATAGTTATCTTTTGTAATTACCAGATCATCAACTTTTGTATCTCTTACAGCTTTTGTTATTTCAATTGAATAATTTCTTTTTTCAGTATTTTTTAATTCTTCTATATCTTCTTCCCTGTTTTTTAAGCAGTAATACCCTTCAAGCATAGTTTTTGTACCATAAACTATTATATTTTTATCTGATTTTTCTGCTGCAAGTTTTGCAGTAGCTATTACGTTTTTATTGTTAGGAAAAATGTATATATTTTTCTTATCAACTTTCTCTATTGCCGAATATACTTCCTGAACACTAGGGTTTTTACTTTGACCACCTAGTATAACAACATCTGCCCCTTCTTTCAGAAATTCATCCTTCATATTTTCAGAATCAGCAAGTACTATATACCCTGAATCAGTTTTATTAATATTTTTATTTACGAATAATTTTGCTTCATCTTTTTCACTGAAAATCTGCAGATTATCATGCTGAAGTTTCATATTTTCAACTTTCATTTTTTCCAGTGGACCATATTCCAATGCAATTTCCATTGCTTTTCCAGGATGATTCGTATGTATATGTGTTTTGAATTTCTTTGAAGTTTGAGCAAATACTGCCGAATCTCCTAATTCAAGAACTCTCTTTTTATATTCTTCTGTATCAAAATCACCATTTAAAATGATATATTCAGTACAATACTGGAATTTTATACTTTCCGGATCATGATCTATATTTGCAATTGTTTTATCAAATTCATTTTCCTTTACTTGTGACTTTTGCAACTCAGCAATTAAATTTAATTCAGTTGCAATTTTGTAAAATCCTTCAAATAGGAAAAATAAACCTTTTCCTCCTGCATCTACAACTCCTGCTTCCTTTAACTTAGGCAGTAATTCAGGTGTTTCTTCTACAGCTTTGTTAGCAGCTTCCATCAGTTCTTTTAGGAACACGACTAAATCTTCCATTTTTGATGCACATTCATCTGCCTTTTCAGACACTTTTCTTATAACTGTAAGCATAGTTCCTTCTACTGGTTCACTTACAGCATTATACGCTGTTTCTTTTGCACTTGAAAGTGCCTGTGCAACATCAGCTGATAAAAGTTTTGTTTTTTCTCCTATACCTTTTAGGAATCCTGTAATTACTTGGGAAAGGATTGTTCCAGAATTCCCTCTTGCTCCCATTAAAACAGCTTCTTCAACTGTTTCTATAAAATCTTTCATTGAAGTTTTTTCATTAGTTTTTCCTTCTATGTCAGTTATCATAGAATTTAAAGTCATTGCCATGTTACTTCCTGTATCACCGTCAGGAACTGGATAAACATTCAGTTCATTTAACAGATCCTCATGTTTTATAACCCATTTTCCTCCATTACTAAATAATACTCTTAGCCTCTTGGCATCCAAATACTTTATCGCCATTATTCCTCCTAAATACTAATAATCATGCTACTTTTTAATTTATTTTACATTTTTTAAAAAAGTTTCCCATTTTCCATCTTTTTTCAGTATATATTCAACGAATTCCCTCACTGCTCCTGAACCACCATTTTTTCCTGAAACAAAATCTACAATTTGAATCACTTCATCTGCCGCATCTTTTGGAGCACCTGTCAATCCTGACTGTTTCATTATAAGAATATCATTCAGATCATCTCCCATATAGGCTATTTCTTCTTTTTTCAGTCCAGTTTTTTGCATTATTTCTTTTAAAATAACAGTTTTTTCAGAAATTCCCTGATACAGATATTTTATTTTCAGCTCATTTGATCTTATTTCAACGAGTTCTGATTTTCTTCCTGTAATTATTCCAAATTCTATACCAAGTTTCTGTGCATTAACAATGGCATATCCATCTTTGACATTGAATCTTTTAAGCTCTTCTCCATTATTGCCTCTGTATATTCCGCCATCTGTTAATGTTCCGTCTACATCTAATAAAACTAATTTTATCATATACACTCCCTAATTATAGATTATATAATTATATCATAAGATAATACAAATATTCAAATTATTTTACAATATTTTACTTTTTTTTGCTTAAAGATAATACAAAGCAAATTCATAAGGCTATTTAATTTTAATTTCTTAAACTACTTCTATACTGAAATTTTAGTATAGAAACATTGTTTTGAAGGGAGATTTATTTATGAAAAGGAAAAAAATATTCACTTTATTGTCATTATTATTTATTGCTATGAGCTGTTCCAAGCCTCTTGACAATGTAAAAAACAACGAGGAGAAAAAAGAACAGAAGGAACAGACTCAGCAAATGTCACAGGAAGAATTAAAAAAACATACTAAAAATGCGGTAGAAACTCAGGATGCATTTGTACAGGTTTACAAAAATACTAAAGATTCAATAGTTAATATCAGAACTAAAAAAACTGTCACAGTTAATACCTACAATCCGCTTGAAGAATTACTTTTTGGACGTTCTGGGGGAGTGGAAAAACGTGAATCAGGGGCATTAGGTTCAGGATTTGTGGTATCTGAAGATGGTTATATCGTTACAAATAATCACGTTGTAAGCAATGCAGATGAAATCTTCGTAAAATTTTCAGATGGAAGGGAATATAAAACAAAACTGATAGGAACTTCTCCTGAAGTTGATATTGCAGTTCTTAAAATTGAAGCTAACGAGAAGTTTAAACCTCTTGAATTTAGTGATTCTGATAAAATTGAAATTGGACAATGGTCCATCGCATTTGGTAATCCTATGGGATTAAATGATTCCATGACAGTGGGAGTTATAAGTGCATCAGGAAGAAGCTCACTTGGAATAGAAGAAATCGAAAACTTTATTCAGACAGATGCAGCTATAAATCAGGGAAACAGTGGAGGACCTTTAATCGATATTAATGGTAAAGTAATTGGAGTTAACACTGCTATTCTTTCAACATCTGGAGGAAGTGTTGGACTTGGATTTGCAATACCGTCAAACTTAGTTTCTGTAGTTAAGGATTCAATTATTGCAACAGGAAAATTTGAAAAACCGTATATCGGAGTTTATTTAAATAATCTGGATTCTGAAAAAATAAAGGCTCTTAACATTAAATCAACAAATGGAGTTCTTATTGCAAAAGTTGTTGCAGACGGTCCTGCTGCAAGAGCTGGAATTCAGGCAAATGATGTTATTGTTGCAGTTAATGGAAAAGCTGTTAATTCTGCAGGAGCCTTCATAGGTGAACTAGCTGCTAAAAAAGTCGGAGAATCTGTTGAATTAAGTGTAATAAGAAATTCTCAAACTGTAAAAATACGTGTAACGTTGGAAGAAACTCCTAAAATGCTTCGTCAGCAATAAATATTAATATAAAGTGAAATATACTAAAAAAGGCTGTCTTATAATTTGAAAAATATGAAAACCATATTTATTCATTTACCAAAATTTCACTTATACAAAACAGTCATTCATAAAGAAAAAGTCAAAATTCACCTG
>ERZ772956.3109-NODE-3109-length-10131-cov-5.938071_pt1 | contig 10131 bp, 8 predicted proteins | sample MGYA00580683_ERZ772956 | MGnify/ENA primary metagenome ERZ772956 (study PRJEB29015, sample SAMEA2738077) | human oral metagenome | biome: human oral; feature: human-associated habitat; material: saliva | place: China | collected 2212 ...
CGTCCATCCAGTCGTCGCTGGCAACAAAATAACCTTTGTCTCCGACTTTGTCACCCCAAGAATTTTCTACTTTCCATTTTGTTGATTTTCCATTTTCATCCAAATCAACACCTGTCAAGACCATAGCATGGGTCATGAGACTTTCGCTGTAATCCAAACGTCCTGCCTTATCTTGTGTCAATTCAATATCCATACTTGAAGTAAAATCATACATATCATTCACCATCACACCAGCCTTGCGGTTGCTAGATTGACCGACATCAGAACCAAACCAAACAGTTTCTCCAGCCTGCATTTGAGCAATAGCCAGCTCTTTCAAACGCTCCATATTAACATTCAAATAACGGACATCACGTGCTCCTACGACATTTCCTAACATCTCAACTGTATAAGATTTACCGTATGGTTTGTCAGCTGTAGGAGCATTGATGATTGAAACGTAATCATCTAATTGAAGATCTACATATTTTTTGTAAAATGCTTGTGGTGTCAGTCCACTTTCGCTGTGGAAATTGTTGTCTTTATCACGATAAGCAAAATCAAAAGTACAAGGTGGAAGTCCAAGTGACATTGCTAAGAAATTAAAGATTTCTTGCAAGAGCTCTTCTTTTTTAGCTTGAATAGCTATCGCATCTGCTCCACTAGTAACCAAATCACGCAAAATTTGTGCATCTTGACGGAGTAATTTATTAAGATATTGGTTGAGCTCACGGCTATTGCTAGATGAAATGGATTCTGGGTAAACTGATTTTGGAACAACTCCATATTTTTCAAAAAGTGCCACAACCATATCCCATTGTCCGCCGTCTTGTTGAGGCATATCTAAGAGGAATTTCACTTTGCGACTGGTTAAGTCTTGGTCAGCTGTTGCTAAGACTTGCTCTAAAAACCAGTTGGATTTTTCATATTTATCCCAAAAGAATGTGTGCGCTTGAGACAATTCAAATTCTTCCAATTGAAAGCCTGCAATCATTTTATGACGGAATGTATTGAGCGCTGCAAACATCCAGCAACGTCCAGATGCTTTTTGATTGCTGACTTTATCTTTGGTTAAATCAATGGAAAACACAGGATTGTTTTCAATTGCACTGCTGCGCTTTTCAAGCGATGTTAATAAACCATTGTGGCTAACTGCATTTTCAATTGCAGCATACTTGGCAGTTGCTTCATAATTTGCATATAATTTATCTGTAAATTGTTGATCTATAGAATTCATAGATACCTCCTTCTAATTCTAAACACTATTATAGCTTATTTTCAAAATTCTTCAAACAAAAAGTTAGGCGCACCTAACTTTTTGTTATACAACTAATTTTAGTAGTCTTCGTATTCTAAAAAAATTGAGTCAGAACAATTCTCCTGCTTATTTCCAAAAATCATCGAAGATTGTAATCGGCAAATGACGTTTATGCTCGCCTTTGTACCACCAAGATTCAATGGTAGCTTTCGATTGGTCAGAAATGGTCTTACCTTCCAAATAGTCATCAATTTCGTTATAAGTGACACCGAGAGCGACTTCATCTGCAATGCCTGGTTTTTCTTCTTCCAGATCCGCAGTCGGTACTTTCTCATAGAGGGCAGGATCAGCGCCCAAGGCAGCCAACAGTTGCTTACCTTGCCGTTTATTGAGACGGTAAAGGGGAAGAATATCTGCACCACCATCACCAAATTTCGTAAAGAATCCTGTGACGTTTTCTGCAGCATGATCCGTTCCAACCACTGCTCCTTTATAAGAGCCTGCTAAAGCATATTGCGCAATCATGCGACTGCGAGCTTTAATATTGCCTTTATTGAAGTCTGAGACCGTTGCTCCTGTAACCTCAACCGCCTTTGTCATAGCATCTGCACTTTTTTTGATGTTGACCACAAGACTGACATCCGGCTGGATAAAAGCAAGAGCTCGCTGTGCATCGTCTTCGTCAGCCTGCACCCCATATGGCAAACGCACTGCGATAAATTGATAGCTAGCATCGCCAGTCTCCGCACGCATTTCCTCTATTGCCAGTTGCGCCAAACGTCCTGCCAAAGTTGAATCTTGTCCGCCCGAAATTCCCAAAACATAGGTTTTCAAAAAAGAATGTTTTTTAAGATAATCCTTTAAAAAATCAATGGATTTACGGATTTCTTCCTCTGGGTCAATGACAGGTTTCACGCCTAATTGCTGGATAATCGTTTCTTGTAAGGTCATTTTGTTTCTCCCATTTGATTCGCTTTTTTGCGCATTTGATCAATCAAATCAACCTTGTCTTGCCATACATCACGCGCCAAATCCACAGGATAATCTTGCGGATTGAGGACACGTTTGTACTCGTCCCATAACTTATCAAACTCCTTGCGAGCATATTGTTGGATTTCTGTTAAGGTTGACAATTGGTATACGAGTTGGCCTTGTTTAAAGATATCAACTAAAAGAGGTACTGCGTCAAAATTTGTCACTGTTTTATTGATGTAGGTGTAAGTTGGGTGAAACATTTCTAACTCGGCAATAGCATTCACATCTACGCCATCATAAGTGATATAGTCTCCTTCTGACTTGCCTTTTGCACGGCTAGTAATCCGCCAAACTTGTTTTTTACCCGGCGTTGATACTTTTTCCACATTATTAGAGAGCTTAATCGTATTACGCAAATTGCCATGTTCATCTTCAATAGCCACAATCTTATAAACGGCTCCCAGTGCTGGTTGGTCATAAGCCGTGATGAGCTTAGTTCCAACACCCCACACATCAATCTTGGCCTTTTGCATTTTTAAGTTGAGGATTGTATTTTCATCCAAGTCGTTAGAAGCGTAGATTTTGGCATTTGGAAAACCAGCTTCATCCAGTTGCTGCCGGACTTTTTTAGAAATATAAGCCAAGTCACCTGAATCAATCCGCACTCCAAGGAAATTGATTTTATCCCCCATTTCACGCGCTACTTGAATCGCTGCAGGAACACCGAGGCGGAATGTATCATAGGTATCCACCAAGAAAACACAGTCATGGTGCGTTTCAGCATACGCCTTAAAAGCTTCATAGTCATTTCCATAGACTTGGACGAGAGCATGAGCATGCGTTCCTAAGACTGGAATATCAAAGAGCTTTCCAGCACGAACATTACTGGTTCCATTTGCTCCACCAATCACTGCCGCACGAGTTCCCCAGATAGCCGCATCCATTTCCTGTGCTCGGCGTGTACCAAATTCCATTAAAGGCTCATCTTCGATGACTGAGCGAATCCGAGCTGCTTTTGTCGCTACCAAGGTTTGATAGTTGACAATGTTTAATAAGGCAGTTTCCACTAATTGACATTGAGCAAGAGGACCTTCTACTTGAACAATGGGTTCATTGGCAAAGACCAAATCTCCCTCTTGTGCAGACCGCACTGTTAATTCCAATTTCAAATTTGCCAAATAGTCTAAAAATTCTTCATCATAGCCAAGAGAACGAAGATAGGCAATATCACTATCTGAAAATGTCAAATGATTTAAATAATGAACCATCCGCTCCAAGCCAGCAAAAACAGCATAGCCACTATGAAAGGGCTCTTTCCGAAAATAAACTTCAAAAACAGCTCGTTTATTATGAATATTTCTTCTAAAATAAACTTGCATCATGTTAATTTGATACAAATCCGTATGCAAGGTTAAACTATCATCTGGATACATAACGACTCCTTGTAAGATGTATTTTCACTTATTATACCACAAATCAAAAGAACAAGAGGAATTCTTGTCCAACTTTAGGTGTTTAAACAGCTATTCTAAGTTTTCTGTTGTATTGCGCTGTTTAAATTTTCAGTTTTAAAACATCTTAAAAACCAAGGTGCATTTGGAACAACTTTAAAAAAGTCGCAAATTTATCCTTGGTTTTATTATATTATTATTTATCTTTAAATTTCAATTGGCTATAAATACCAAATACAAGTATCCAAATAGCTGAACCGATTGCTCCTACAACGGTTGATTTTTGTAAAAAGAGGGTTATAAATACAAAGGCAAAGAAGAGCAAAGTAAGAGGATTGAGAAACTTATAGGCTGGCATTAGATAGCCATCTGCCATAAATTCTTTTGATTTTCTGTATTTCAGGTGAGCAATCATAGTGAGTGCATAGATAGCAATATAAACTCCTGATGAAGAAGCAGTAATCAAAGCAAAGGAGTCTGATACTCCTGGTAACACCTGAATAAAAGCAGCTAATGCAATCACTACCGCTGAGGTCAAAATAGCGTTTTGCGGAACATTTTGTCTGGATAATTTCCCAGCACCGATTCCATTCAAAAAGCGATTAGGTGAATCATGTGCAATTTGATACAAATGACGCCCAGTCGAATACAAGGTAGAGTTCAAAGCTGAAGCAGCTGAAGTCAATACGACAAAGTTAATCAAAGCTGCAGCCCATTTAAGGCCTGCCAACTTGAAAACAATCACAAAGGGAGAATCTGTGGTTGCCAAATCCCGCCAAGGGATAATCGCCATAATTGCAAGCAAAGAGCCACCGTAGAAAAGAACGATCCGCAAGGGGATTTCTTTAATAGCCTTTGGCAATACCTGCCGAGGATTTGCCGTTTCAGACGTTGTGATTCCAATAAATTCAATAGCTTGATAAGCAAAGAAGACCATTTGAAAGCCCATGACAAAACTCATAAAACCATTAGGAAATAATTGGAAATTTTGACTGATATTGCTGATGCTGGCTACACCATTGGGCGTTTTAAAGCCTGTCAACACCATAAAAATCGCTGTCACAATCAAAGCAATAATCGCTACAATCTTGACCATGGCAAACCAAAATTCAACTTCACCAAAAACTCGGACTGCAATCAGATTGACCATACTCAAAACAGCAAGGAAGACGATTTGAATCAGCCATGCCGGCCAAGTCGGAAACCAAAATTGGACATATTGTGCAACTGCCGTGATTTCTGCCATACCGATAAAAATGAGAGAAATCCAATAGGACCAACCGGAAAAATAGCCCCAGCCATTCCCAAGATACTTGGTAATGAAGTTGATAAATGTGTGCTGGTCTGGATCATAATACAACATCTCTCCAATCGCCCGCATCATCAAATACATAAAGACGCCGGTCAACATGTAAATGAGAATAATTGACGGCCCTGTCAGACTAATCGAACGTCCTGCTCCTAAAAAGAGACCCGTTCCAATTGTCCCAGCAATAGCAATGATTTGGACATGACGATTTTTTAAGCCACGTTCCATTTTATTCTTATTATTTTCAGAATTCTTTTCACTCATACGAAGCCTCCTTTTCACATGAACTTTTCCATTGTACCACAATTCTGACAATTTCACTAGTCATTTATGAGGGCACGAGAATTGAACAAATCAAAAGAAGCCCTTTCATTTCTAATTCTCCAATGCATCACTGTCTTTTTATTAATCAAAAAGAAGCTGGAATAAGTGCTCAACTTCCTTTGTTTATATCGTGCGTTTGGAGAAACTCTATTACCCTTAGGCAATTTAGAGTACAATTGAGGCTGATACGAAAGTCTAAAGGCATTCGCTTTACAAGTTCGAAAGAATGCCTTTGTCAAACACTTCGTTTTTTATCCACTACCTAAACAGTCTGAGAGACTGCTGAGAAGCCTTGCGTGGCTGAGACTACGAACCAAAAATTTTCAAGATGATTTTGGTCTTTCGCTCTAAAAATTCTCTGTGATATACTTGTAGACTTCTTGCCCTGCAACCGCTCCGTCACCAACAGCTGTCGTTACTTGGCGAAGATCTTTTTCGCGAACATCTCCAATAGCATAGATGCCAGAAATAGCCGTTTTCATATGATTGTCGGTTACAATCCAGCCTGCTTCATTGGTAATGCCCAAATCTTTGGCAAACTCACTAACTGGATCTAAACCAACATAGATAAAGACACCGCCAAATTCATGTTCAGATATTTCACCCGTTTTGACATTCTCTACTATAACGCTGCTAACGCGCTTGTCACCTTTAATTTCTTTTACCACTGAATCCCAGATAAAATGAATTTTTTCATTGGCAAATGCACGTTCTTGCAGTAACTTTTGGGCTCGCAATTCATCGCGCCGATGAATAATCGTCACCGTTTTTGCAAAACGAGTCAAAAATACAGCCTCTTCCACCGCAGAGTCGCCTCCACCGACCACAAGCAAATCTTCATCTCGGAAAAAGGCTCCGTCACAGACTGCACAGTAAGACACCCCGCGGCTGTTTAATTCTTCTTCACCCGGAACTCCTAGATGACGATGAACAGCTCCAGTCGCAATAATAAGCGTCTTGGTTTCAAAAATCTCATCTTCTGTAAAGACTTTTTTTATTGCTCCTTGGTGTTCGATTTTTTCAACAGAGCCAAACAAATGCTCCACTCCCAAATTTTCGAGCGGTTCAAACATTTTTTCTGCTAGTTCTGGACCACTGATATTAGCATATCCAGGATAATTTTCAATATCTGAGGTATTGTTCATTTGTCCGCCTGGAATGCCACGTTCCAAAAGAGCCACTTTAAGATTACTTCTAGCAGCATAAAGCGCAGCTGTCATGCCTGCTGGTCCAGCCCCAATAATAATTGTGTCGTACATAAATTTACTTCCTTTATTGTAATCACTGTTATTCTAACGTTATTAAGCTCTTTTTTCAAACATTATGCTCTGAAGATAAGCAGAATCCCCATCATTGCAAAGGATAAAATTGGAATCGTCATCACTGCAATCAATAGCATATCATACAGATGAGCTTGTCGATCTTTGATTGTTTTATCAACACGGCGAACAGCACGCAGCCCAATCCATAATCCGAGAAAACTCCCTACCAATAGCGCCGTAATCAGTAAACTCTCTAGATAGAGTAAAAAAACTTGAGACAGCATAGTCACTCCTCTATTCCCTAATTTTTGTTAAAGGCATTCAAAACAAATGCCGCAAACTTGAAAATAAACCCAGCTAGCAAGGCCAACTGGGCTTCTTTTTCTATTATATCAAATATATGTCCGTTTGTAACTGGCAAAAAATTCTTTTGTGCGTTCTTCTTTAGGGTGGTTCATTATTTCATCTGGAGTACCCATTTCAATGATGTGTCCCTTATCTAAAAAGAGTACCTTGTCTGCCACTTGAGACACAAAAGACATGTCATGGCTGACTAAAATCATGGTCTGACCAGCCTTGGCTGCATCTGCAATGGATTTTTCAACTTCCCCTACTAGTTCAGGATCAAGCGCTGATGTTGGCTCGTCTAAAAGCAGAATATCTGGCTTCATCGCAAGCGCACGCGCCAAAGCGACACGTTGTTTTTGTCCACCTGACAGATGACGAGGATAGTGATTTTCACGATCTGACAGACCAACTTTTGCTAGTTCTTCTTTGGCAAGATTCGTCGCTTCTTGGTCTGATAATTTTTTTACAACCAATAAACCTTCTTTGACATTGTCCAAAGCTGTCCGGCGCTCAAAGAGATTAAACTGCTGAAATACCATTGCCAACTTTCGCCGCAAGGTTAGGATTTCTTCCTTGCTAATCTTAGAAAAATCAACAGTAAAATCATCAATGGCAATCGTGCCGCTGTCTGGCTGTTCCAGATAATTCAAACTGCGTAAGAAAGTGGATTTCCCCGCACCAGATGAACCAATTAAAGCAACCACTTCTCCTTTTTGAATCTCTAAACTAAGATTGTTTAAAACCATTTGTCCAGAAAAGGATTTGCTGAAATTTGAAATACGAATCATTATCGAACATCTCCTTTCGCCTGTATTTGTGGATTGAGATTATCAGGCGCTTCAATCGCCATTTTCTTTTCGATAAACCGCCCAAATGCTTCAATCACAATATTCACGCCCCAATAGACAAGAGCAACTGAGATAAAGCGCTCAAAGTAACGGTAATCAGCACCGCCCAAAATCTGCGCTTGAGCAAAAATCTCAACAACTCCTGCACTAAAAGCCAGAGAAGTTCCCTTGGTCAAGCCAATCAAAGAGTTAATCAAGGTCGGTGTGGCAACCACTGCGGCATTGGGAATAATAACACGACAGTAGACCTGCCCATTTGTCATTCCCAAACTACGAGCCGCTTCAATTTCTCCAGCATCAACAGACAAAATCGCCGCTCGAATGGTTTCACTAGCGTAAGCCGCTTCATTAAAAGCAAAAGCTACAATGGCAAATAGATAGGCTGGAATAGCATTGATATTCAGGCCCGTTCCAAATCGCAAGTTGATGGCCTTCAGAAACAAAGGAATCCCATAATAAGTCAGCATGAGCTGAACAAGCACTGGTGTCCCTCGCAAAAAACTAACGAAAAAAGCCTGCAAAGGATACAAAACTTTCACACGGTTGATTTTGACAATAGCAAAAATGAGAGCCAAAATCAAGCCCAAAAAAGCTCCTCCCAAAGTCAATAGTAGTGTTGTTGGTAATTTTTCGATAATTCTTGGTAGTCCGTCAAACACAGATCGCCAGCTAAAAAGCTGTCCGTCTGGAATCTTCTGAACCAATTCTTGATACCAATTAGAGGCTAAAATCACTGTTGTAACAATCATAGTAACTTCCCTTTCTCGATAATGTCTAATTCTATCACAATTTTTTTATTTCACCAATTATTTACTACGATAAAAATAGACTAGCAAGACTAGTCTATCACATTCGTTCTATAAAGAATAATTGTTTTTATTTATGAGAGTGATAAAGAAATTTTAAGACTAAAAACTTTGACGTTTCGCTTTTCTTTCTGCACGACCGCGTGCGCGATTTTCAGCTCTTTTTGTCTTACGGCGCTTTTCATTGACAGCCCACTGGATTTTTTTCTTATAGCCCGGTTTGATTTTCTTCTTTCTCTTTTTAACCAGACCAATCATTTCCGTGTCCAATTTTTCCTGCGTTTTTTCACGATTAGCACGACGATCGCGGTCATAGGTATCTTGAAATTCTCCGTTTTTTATCATCTTGGGAATGAAGTGAATGCCTAATTTTTCCAGCTCACGAATATCTGAATCATCGCTCGGTTGATAAAGTGTAATGGCTGTTCCCGATAGACCATTTCTGCCAGTTCGTCCCACTCGGTGAACGAAGAAGGACAAATCTTGCGGAATGGCATCATTGATGACATGACTAACGCCTTCAATATCAATTCCCCGCGCAGCTAAATCTGTCGCAACAATGTATTCAAAATCTAGGTTCTTCACCTGATTCATAATCCGTTTTCGCTCCCGCGGTGCAATATCCCCATGAATCTTTGCCACCTTGAGACCTTGCGCTGTCAAATAGCTATGCAATTCATCCGCTCGTGTTTTAGTATTGACAAAAATCATAGCTAGATAAGGCTGTAGGAGCTGTGTGATTTCATAAATCTGCGCATTCTTATCACGTCCTTTTGTTGAAATCAGCCAATTTTCAATGGTATCTGAAATAACTGTTTTGGTTTTGATTTGCTCAATGACCGGGTTAGATAGATATTTTTTTAAAAATGGCTGCAATTTTTGCGGAATGGTCGCAGAAAAGACTAGAAATTGCAAATCCTTCGGCAAACTAGACGCAATCTTATCCACCGTCACTAAAAATCCCATATCAAGCGTCATATCTGCTTCATCAACGACAAAAGTATGCGCCTTATGAATGGCTAAGTCACCTGATTCGACCAAATCATAAATACGTCCCGGCGTACCAATGACAATGTGTGGTTGACTGGAACTCAATTTCCCAATCTGACGGTTTTTATCCGTCCCACCGACATAGTTAGCAACTCGAATTTCCTTATCAGAAAAAGCAGCAATTTGGCGTGCAGCCTGATAAATCTGCCTAGCCAACTCACGACTAGGAGCGGTAATAACGACCTGAACACTATCTGCATCTTCATTCAGCTTTTGAAAAATCGGCAGCAAGAAAGTATGGGTTTTCCCTGAACCTGTCTTGGACTCTCCCACCAAGTCCCGACCAGCAAGAACAACTGGAATCAGTTTTTCCTGTACTTCTGTCGCCTCAACAAAGTTCAAATCCTTGAGTGCCTCTTGGATATAATCTTTAAACTTAAATTCTGTAAATTTCATGTTTTCCTCTATTCGTCTCTTATCCCATCTATTATACCAGAACTTGCTTTAAAAATAAAAATGAATCATGTGTACTGACCCCCAAAAGTTGGACAAATAATTATTGAAAGGATTTAGTTCTGTAT
>ERZ772956.3114-NODE-3114-length-10121-cov-2.715478_pt1 | contig 10121 bp, 8 predicted proteins | sample MGYA00580683_ERZ772956 | MGnify/ENA primary metagenome ERZ772956 (study PRJEB29015, sample SAMEA2738077) | human oral metagenome | biome: human oral; feature: human-associated habitat; material: saliva | place: China | collected 2212 ...
GTATTTCATCAATAAAAAGAATGATGTTACCTTGTTTTTTGACTTCAGCAATTACCTTTTTCAGCCGATCCTCGAATTCGCCACGATATTTAGTACCGGCAATCATCGCCGCCATATCTAGCATAACCACCCGGCGGTCTAGCAAATGGCCCGGTACGTCCTCGCGGACGATCCGCTGCGCTAACCCCTCAACGATAGCGGTTTTGCCAACGCCTGGGTCGCCAATCAATACTGGGTTATTCTTGGTGCGGCGGCTAAGGATAGTAATCATTCGCTCCAGCTCTTTGTCGCGACCAATCATCGGGTCAAGTTCGCCGTTGGCTGCCCGCGCCGTCAAATCTACACCAAAGGCGCTAAGCGCCCCGCCGCGCGTGTTGCCGCGGCGCCGCGGCTCGGTAGCAATATCGCCATGTTCGCCGCGATTCTCTTCAAACGACTTCTCGAGTTCGCTGATTATCATATCGACATTGATGCCCATCTCGCGCAGTAGCGCTGTCGCTCGGGCATTGCCTTGTCGCAGGACGCTGTACAAGATATGCTCTGTACCGAGATAATCATGGCCATACTCACGTGCCGCTTCCCATGCCATGCGCAATGTCAACAAGGCCGTCTCGCTAAGGCCCACCATGCCTGTACTAGTAACCACTCGCGACGGTTTGATATCGAGAATCATTTCGGCTTGCTGCAAGGTTACGCCAGCGTCAGTCAACACCTGCGCCGCCGAGCTCGACCCTTGCGCCAAAACACCGAGCAGCAAGTGCTCTGTCCCAATGTAATTACTACCGTTACCGCGAGCAATCGCGTCAGCATGCTGGACGCTAGCGCGCGCGTTGTCGGTCAATCGCGAAATAAAATCTGCAAAGTCTTCTGGCATCATCAGTTCTCCATTCTGAGCGTATTGCCCATTACAGCCAATTATACATAACAAATTAGCACTCGTCAAGGCAGAGTGCTAATTTGCAAAAAGCGGCTGCGGGTTTTAATCTTGATTTTCGATAGCGCTAAACAAGTCTTCCTCGACGTTCTTGCGCGGTTTTTTCTCGGCTGATTTCGGCGCTGTGGTCTCGATATTTAATTCGTAGCCAGTCATGCGGCTCGCCAAACGCACATTTTGCCCGCCGCGGCCGATAGCGATTGATTGCTGGTCTTCAGTAACGTAAACATTGGCGGTTTTTTTGTCCTTATCAATCTCGACTTTAACAATCTCAGCCGGGCTAAGAGCATTGCGGATATACGTATCTATATTATCATCATAAGTAACGATATCGATTTTCTCTTGCTCGCCGATTTCGCTCATCACCGCATTGACGCGCGCGCCGTGACCGCCGACGAACGTTCCGACCGGATCAACGCCTGGCACCGTGCTAGCAACCGCAAGTTTGGTGCGGCGGCCAGCTTCGCGAGCGATACCTTTGATTTCAACAGCGCCAGTTTCCATCTCGGGTACTTCTTGACGGAAGAGATATTCGATAAAGTCCTCGCTGCCGCGGCTGAGAATCAGCTGCGGGCCGCGGCCTTCGCGTTCAATGTCTTTGATTAGTACTTTGATTCGCGAGCCAATTTTGTAAAACTCGCCTTGGATCTGCTCACTCTGCGGGATAATACCAGTGGCCTTGCCTAACTCGACACGCACCACGCGCGGCTCGACACGCTGCACCATACCGGTAACGACCGTGCCGATTTTGTCTTCGAACTCTGCCAGAACGACTTCGCGCTCGGCTTCGCGCAAGCGCTGCATGACGACCTGCTTGGCGGTCTGGGCGGCCACCCGGCCAAAGGACTTAACTTCATGAGCTTCCTCGACAGTATCCCCTAACTGAGCATCTGGCTTCTCTGCCTGAGCGCCCGCCAAGCTGATTTCAGTGGCCGGATTGACGACATCCTCGACGACTTCGCGCTGGACAAACACCTTGGCGGTACCATCGTTGATATTGAGTTCGGCGCGCACATTTTGCTCGCGCTCGCCGTTATCGCGGCGCCAGGCAGCAGCGATCGCCTGCTCGATTACGTTTAGTACAGTTTCTTCGGGCAACGCCTTTTCATCAGCAATCGCCCGCACCGCTAGCGTCAACTGCTTGATATTCAAATCTTCCATATAATTCCTTTCTTTTAGTTCCAATACGAAAACAACCGACCTGCCGGCCGGATGAGTACAGTAACAATTCTAACGCAGTGGGCAGCGAGTGTCAAGCGCTCTGCCGCCTAGACTCATCAATAATGCGTCAGTGCTATACTAAGATATTATCGACAATCGATAGCATGTTGATTATCGATATCACACAATAGCCAAGTGCGCTCATGCTATACTAGAAAAGATGCAAAAAGCTATCACTTTTAAAATTACCCATCGCCTCCCCGGCACCTTAGCGCGTGCTGGTACGATTCAAACGCCGCACGGCACGATTCAAACGCCAGCATTTATCGTCGGTGGCACCAAAGCGACCGTCAAAGCGCTGACTGTCGAACAAGTCAAAGCTTGCGGCGGGCAATCAATTTTGGCCAATACTTATCATTTGATGCAGCGGCCAGGTGCCGAAATCATTCATAAAGCTGGCGGCCTGGGCAAATTTATGGATTACGATGGGCCGACCTTCACTGATAGCGGCGGCTTTCAGATTTTCAGCCTGGGAATTGCTTACAAAAAAGGCATTGATGCCGTCGCTCACACTCAAAAAGGCAACGCTGCGCAAGCGGTCAAGTCTGCTAATCAGCTAGCCAAAGTCACCGACCAAGGCGCGCAATTTCGGTCGCATCTGGATGGCAAATATATAATGATGACGCCAGAATCATCAATGGAGCTGCAACACGCCATCGGCGCTGATATTCATATGGCCTTCGACGAGCTAACCGCACCGCTAGCGTCGCACGACACAATCGTAAAGGCAATGCAGCGAACGCACGCTTGGGCGGAGCGCTGCTTAGTTCGCCACGACAAACTAAACGCCGAACATCTAGCGCGCGGCGAGAACCTGCAAGCGCTCTACGGTGTCGTTCAGGGGGCCCGCGACGAAACACTGCGCCGCCAATCGGCCAATTTCCTGGGCGAGCGCAACTTCGACGGCTACGGTATCGGCGGCGTTTTCCAGCCTGGTGAGATCGCTGACGTAGTCCGCTGGGTCTGCGAGACTTTGCCCGAGGATAAGCCGCGCCACCTATTAGGCTTAGGCTCGCAGCCGGCCGATTTGTTTCTCGGCGTCGAATACGGTATCGATACTTTCGATTGTGTCGCGCCGACCCGCCAAGCCCGCAACGGCGCTCTGTACACTTTTAACGGCCGCATCAACATCAGCAATGCTCGCTTTCGCGAGGACTTCGCGCCGATCGACGCTGAGTGCGACTGTTATACTTGCCAGCATCATACGCGCGCTTACATCAATCATCTGTTTCGCGCCGATGAGATTCTCGGTGCTACGCTCGCCAGCATTCACAATGAACGCTTCGTAGTGCGCACTGTCGACCAGATTCGCGCTTCGCTGCTAGACGGTACATTTTTTGATTTCAAGCAGTCGTTTCTAGCTCGCTACTACGGCGATAATTTACCAATCGGCGTCACATTATAAAATAAAACCGCGTCAAAATCTAACGCCGCCAAGACGAGCCAAGCAACTAATTCACCAGGTATTTCGCTGGCTGCTCGAACGTATCCAATTTTTCATGCTTTTTCACACGGGTAATCAAATGCATAGTCAGTGGCGAGACCATAATCTCTACTGTCATCTTGATCAAAAACACCGTGACGATAAGCTGCCAAAAGCTGGTCGTCGGCATAGTACCGGCAAAAGCAATCGTCGAGAAAATCACCGTATCTAGAGCGCTGCCCGCCGCCGAGCTGCCGATCATTCGCCACCACAAGCCACGGCCGCGGCTAGCAACCTTCATCCGTCCCATTACGTAAGCATTCATTATTTCACCGACAAACAGCGCCACTACTGAACCGATAGCCAACCGCCAGACCACACCCAACGTCGATTCAAACGCCGCTTGCCCTGTCCAGCTGCTATCTGCCGGCAATAATTGTACCACCCAAAAAGTCAACGTCATCAATGTCAAGGCTGCCACGCCGTTATAAATCAGCCGGCGCATCCGGCGATAACCGTAAACCTCAGTAATTATATCACCCACGATATACGCTAGCGGAAACAAAACCGTGCCAGCATCAAAAGTCAGCCAGCCAACAGATACAATTTTGACGCTGACAATATTACTAACCAATAGTGTCGTTACAAAAAGTACCGTAAATATATCATAAAGAGAATACTGGTATTGCCTTGTCATATCTTATGATTATATCACGCCGGCAAGCGCTGTTCTGGACAGCTCGCCAAAATCCGCTCCATAGCCGTGCGTTCCGGCGGTGTCACCCACAGCGAGTATTTTTTCTTGACGGCAATTTGACGGGCAATGTACTGGCAGCGAAACGGCTTATTTGACGGCAGCCAAGTCGCCGCATCGCCATCGCCCTTCTGCTGGTTGGCTGGTCCGTCGACAGCTAGCAGCTCGAGCGGGTCGTTAGCCAAACTGATTCGTTGTTCGCTAGACAACTGCTGAGCGCCAGTCTGCCAAGCATTACCCAGCGCCACTACGTGGTCAATCTGCACAGCGCCGCTAGAATTAGCACCGCGCTTGAAAGCGATTTGCTGCCCGGTGTACGGGTCGCTAAGGGCGCCAGCCTGTACTTTGCAGTTGTCGTCGCCCAAGACAGCTTTTGCCAAGTCGCGACGCAAGATAATATTGCGCGTATCGCAGCCGCCCGCTTTGGCCCAGCCGTCGCCGAACTGCGAGCGCTTGTAACCGGTCTTGGGAGCGCGGCCCTTGGTTGGCAATGCTGCTAGGGCGTCGCGCGCTACTTCGCCAGAGCCAGAAGCCAGCTCCGACTGTTGAGACGAATCTGGCGGCATCAGCGGCAAATTTGGCCGCTCCTTAACAACAATCCACCCGAGAGTACCTATCAAAATCACCGCTACTAGCACTATTCTACGCCGCCGCTGCATAAGCATATTATACCACCCTGCTATAATGGATGTATGGACAGATTATTTTCTCAATTTCAACCAGAACACTACGATATCCAATGGGATTTGCGTCAAGCGAAGAGCAATCGCTTAATCCGCGGCACGGCAACTATCCGCGGCCAGCATCTAGCAGCCGAACCAATTCGCTTGCACGCCAAAGATTTGCAAATTGAAGAAGCTACTGTCAACAGCCAAGCAGTCAAGACATCAACCGACAACGACATTTTGACACTTGACAATACCGACAACGGTCCAGCGCAAATTACTATCAAATTCTCGTTAACATTAACCGACGCCATGCACGGTATCTATCCTTGCTATTACCAACACCAAGGCCAGAAATGCGAGCTATACGCCACTCAATTCGAAAGCCACCATGCCCGCGAAGCCTTCCCATGCGTCGACGAACCAGAGGTCAAAGCTACATTTGCGATTTCAATATTATCAAATGAACCGGTAGTACTCAGCAATATGCCAGTCATTTCGCAGCGGGAAAGTAGCGAGGGAACGCTGACTACCTTCGAGCAAACACCGCGCATGAGCACCTACCTGGCGGCCTTTGTCGCTGGCGATTTGCAGCGCGCGACTACTGCCACCAAGAGCGGCGTCGAAGTCAACGTCTACGCCACGCCAGCGCAATCAGCCGACAGCTTGAACTGGGCGCTCCAGCACGCGGCACAAACAATTGACTTTTTCAACGAGTATTTTGGCGTGCCTTACCCGCTGCCGAAATCTGACCATGTAGCACTACCTGATTTTTCTAGCGGCGCTATGGAGAATTGGGGCTTGGTGACCTACCGCGAAACCGCCCTGCTGGCCGATCCGGCAACCGCTAGCGTTTCAACCCGCCAATATATTGCGACGGTTATCGCCCACGAATTAAGCCACCAGTGGTTCGGCAATCTAGTGACTATGAAATGGTGGAATAACCTGTGGCTGAACGAGAGTTTCGCTACGCTGATGGAGTACCTAGCAACTGACGCGCTGCATCCGGATTGGCGGCAATGGGACGAGTTTGCCAACAACGAGGGCGTTGCTGCCCTGCGCCGCGATAGTATCGACGGCGTACAGCCAGTTCAAACCGACGTATCGAGCCCAGCCGAAATTAGCGCGCTGTTTGATGGAGCGATTGTCTACGCCAAAGGCGGCCGGCTGCTGCGGATGATGCAACTATGGATCGGTGATGAAGCGTTCCGCGCTGGCCTCAAGCAGTATTTCACCCGCTTCAAGTATAGCAACACTACTGGCGACGACCTCTGGGACTGTCTAAGCCAAGCTAGCGGCAAAGACGTCGGCGCGCTAATGAACACCTGGATTTCACAGCCAGGTTACCCAGTAGTCTACGCGTCGCTCGACAATGGCGAGTTGACGCTCCGCCAAGAACAATTCTTCACTGGGCCGCACCAGCCGTCTGATCGTTTGTGGCCGATTCCGCTCGACGCCAACGACCAGCGCCTGCCCGAAATTCTAAAGGAGCGCGAACAGCATCTCTCGCCCGCGCCAGACGGACTATTGCTGCTCAATCACCAAAACGCCTCGCACTTTATCACTTGCTACGACGACGCCCTACAGGCGCGCATTTTACAGGCGATCACCGATGGCATATTAACGCCAGCACAACGAGCCCAGTACCTCAATGAGCAAATCCTACTAGCCCGCGGCGGTCTAATTGCTAGCAGTACGCTAGTCGAAGCGCTAGCCGCCTTCCAAAACGAAAGCGATCAGACCGTCTGGGAAATCATCTCGCTGGCCATCAGCGATCTCAAGAAATTCGTTGACCAAGACGAAGCCGCCGAAAAGCTGCTGCGCCGCCTATCGGGCAAGTTAGCTCGTCCGCAATTCGAACGCCTAGGTTGGAGCAAACACCCCGGCGAGCCAGAATCTGACAGTAAACTGCGCGCCGCCATCATCGATTGCATGCTATATAGCGAAGATACAGCAGCAATCAGTACCGCGCGCCAGCTCTACCAGGATACGCCTCTAGCCGAGCTCAGCGCCGACCTGCGCCCATCAATCATCGGTGCCGCCGTCCGCTACAGCGATCAGCCGGCAGATATAGTCAGCCAGCTACTCGAAGCCTACCAAGCCACGCAATCAGCCGATCTGCGCAGCGACATCGCCGCGGGGGTCACCACGACACGCGACGCCGAGCAGCTGGCGCGCCTAATTGGGCTGCTCACCAACACCGACATCATCCGCAGCCAAGACACCGTTCACTGGTTCGTCGACCTGCTGCGCAATCGCTACGGCCGCGAAGCCGCCTGGCGCTGGATGCGCGGCCAGTGGAGTTGGATCGAGCAAACTTTCGCCAGCGACAAAAGCCACGATTACTTCCCGCGCTACGCCGCCATGCTATTGATGACGCGCCAGCAGCTAGCCGAATACCGCGAGTTTTTCACGCCGCTGCGCCGCGACCAGTCGCTCGTCCGCGCCATCGACATGGGAATATTAGATTTAGAGGGCAAGCTAGACCTAATCGACCGCGACAAAGCGGCAGTCATAGCGGCGCTGGCAAAGTAATTTCAGTTTTTTGAGATAAGTAATTCTGCGGCTTTTACAGAGGTCGCAAAATTATTATGACACAATTTTGACAAAAATGCTTGACATTTTGTTACTAGTATGATATATATATATATTAGCTTTTCGCTCGAGTTTAGGAAAAAGGGCGAGAAGTGCCCTTTTACTCGAGTGATAGCATGGTCCTTAGGAGGAACCATGAACACGACGGCTGCCGCCGTTATCGTCATCATCATTGCCGCCCTCATCCTGGCCGTCATGGCCGGGATCGGGGGATATGTTGTCGGGCGCGCCCACGCGACCGACGACACCGCAAAGGCGGCCAAGAGTGGCGAGAGCACCGAACTGGCTCTCGACGATCTCAAGAGTGGCGTTCTGTATCAGTCCAATCTCCTGATCTTCACGCTGGACCAGGCTTTTGAGTACCGCGAAATCGCATCAAGGGCGATCGCGGAAATGCCGGCCGACCACCACAATGTGGATCTGGAGCGCGAGCTCCAGGAAATCGACGCAAAGATGAGCGAAAAGGTCACCGAGATCGAGGACTACGTGTCCAAGGAGGGCTAACAAGCCCGTCGAAAATAGCTCACTGAACTAGCGTTCAGCTTGAGCTCGTTCGGCGGGCTATTTTCTTTGGTTTAATTTACTTCTACTACCGCTTGGACAGCTGGCGGTTCGCCGCTTACACTGGCGGCTAGCAGCTTGGCTGCCATGCCGCTGCACTCTGGCTTGCCTGCCAAAAACAACTCTGCCGCGAAACGCATCTGCCGCTGCTTTTTGGCGGTAATCGCCGCCAGTCCATCGCCGAAATCATCGTTCTTACGATACTTCGCCTCGGTGAAATACAACACCTCGCCTTTCACGCTGACGATATCGATTTCGCAGTACCGCGTCCGCCAATTCCGCGCCACAATCTCATGGCCGCGCGCCGTCAGCCAATCCGCCGCTGCCTGCTCGCCCTTATCGCCAATTTGACGGGTTGTCATTGTTTTTTCATTAATACATATAGAGCTGTCTGGAGCGGTATCCCCAGAAAAAATCAGGGCAACTTTACGTGGGCCCCTGATTCTTTTCTGGGGATATCCGACAGGCGGCTCGATAGATTGAGCACCTGTTTTTCGAGGCACTGTTCGCGGCGTCACAGCATACTTCGCCAGCGGCGCGAAACTCAGCCGGTGCAGCGGCGTCACACCCAGGCGCTCAATCGCTGCCCGATGCTTGGCCACGCCATAGCCAGCGTTCGACGCGAAACCGTACCCCGGATAGACCGCGTCTTGCTCGGCCATGAACTGGTCGCGCGCCACCTTGGAGACGATCGACGCCGCCGACACGCTCGGAATCAAACCGTCGGCTTTGGGCATGGTCATAGCGAACTTCTCTAGCGCCGTGCCGCGCAGAAAATTCACCTTGCCATCGATGATGATTTCGCTAAAAGCTAGATTTTGCTGGCGGCATTGCGCTTGAATCTGCTCGACCGCTCGCCGCGTCGCCAGCCGCAGCGCCTCACTCATGCCAATAGCGTCTAGCTCCTGAGCGCTCACCCAGCCCAGCGCCCAAGCCGCAGCCTTTTCGCGAATTTCCACGTCCAACGCTTCACGGCGCTTTTTGGTCAGCTTTTTGCTATCGTCCAAGCCGTCAATCTCGGCGCCGCCCAGAATCACCGCGCCAACCACCAGCGGCCCCGCCCACGGCCCGCGCCCAACCTCGTCAATCCCCAAAATCATAAGTTCATGATAACAAATGGCAGCACGAGGCTCAATCGCAGACACAGGTGGCGGAATTTGTGTTATAATATTGGTAAGCTAAGCACGTTGACTATCGAGAGGGGGTGTTTAGTGTGAAGGGTAAATTGTTTATCCTATTCGTGATGGTCGGAATTCCGACCATCACCTGGGCCATCTTGGCCTGGGCAGTTATGATTGTGCTGGGGGCGCTGCACGCGCTGTGCAGCGCAATCCCAGCCCTTTCTTTTTGGGGCAGCCTGATCGCTACGATTATGGTTTTTACCGTAATCATATTCGGTGCGTCCATGGCGACAACGAATGTGTCGCCAGCGCACCGCCACGGCGGCCGCTGACCCCAGCCCGCGAGGAAGCGGCCCGCAGGCAGAAATCCTGTCTTGCCACTGGCCTACTCGGTGGGCCGTTTCCTCTCCGACGCCCGCTGGGGCGGTTCGCGGAACGTACATCGTTCTGCTTGAGCCGCCTCGGCGGGCACTTTCCTTTTCACGGTTATTTCGCTAGCAAACCAAAATCCCGCTCATCGGCGGGATTTATCGTTAGCGCTAGATACAGGTTACTGCTAATTCTCGGCGTGGCGAGCGGCTACTTCAGCGGCCTTGGCGTCCAATTCGGCCTGTTTGGCTTCTTCGACGGCCTTTTTTTCGGCAGCCTCTTTAGCTTTTTCCTCTTTCAAGCGAGCGGCTTCTTCTTCGGCATGTTTGTCGCGGACGGCGTTCACCGCCTCGCGGTCGAACTTAACAGCAGTCAGGCGGGCCGATTTGCCGCTGCGTTTGCGCAAGAAGCTCAAGAAGTTGCGGCGAACCTTGGCGCGGCGCACAATCTCGACTTTTTCAACCAGCGGGCTGTGCAG
>ERZ772956.3118-NODE-3118-length-10118-cov-3.002981_pt1 | contig 10118 bp, 7 predicted proteins | sample MGYA00580683_ERZ772956 | MGnify/ENA primary metagenome ERZ772956 (study PRJEB29015, sample SAMEA2738077) | human oral metagenome | biome: human oral; feature: human-associated habitat; material: saliva | place: China | collected 2212 ...
TCGGATTGAACGCAATCAACAAATCGTTTCCGCTCTTTTCACAAGGCACTTCTCCGTCCATCGATCCGTAAGAAGACTTCACCTTCAGCTGAAGCTTTTGATCCCGAATATCAAGAACAATCGGCTTATGATCGCTCTCTTTGATCAAGATGGTAGCGCGGTCAATGTTCCCGAGGAACTTCACACGATTAATTTCGACCCTGGTCACATAGTCTTTCGAGAGCATGTGCTCAATCTTAAAGTACTCTCCGTCGATGAGACGCGAAAGCACCAGCGTCCCGTCAAAGGAAAAGAGCACATGGTTCTTCGAGAAGAAGAGCTCCACCTCTTTCTCGTTGTCATCCTCCATGATCTTGCTGATTTCATTCATGGTCTTTCCGGGAATAATCGCGTGGAAATCTTCCTCGCCCTCTCGCAGCGTAATACTTCTCACCGCGACACGGTGGCCGTCGAGAGCCACAAAGGTTGCGACACGACCTTTGATATTGACAAACTCACCGCCCATCATCTTATTGCTGTCGTTCAAAGCCGCCGCAAAGATGGTCTTACGAATGACTTCTTTGAGCGTGAACTGACTGAGGCGCAGGCTGTGTTCCCGCTCTATCTGCGGAAGATAGGAGAACTCCTCACCGTCTCTGCCCGGAATCGTGAAAAGCACATCGCTGCAAGAAATCTTCGTTGTAAAATTCGATTCCGTCTCAATGTTTACGAGTTCATCGCCGCCTTCCAGCTTGCGAATGATATCGCCGACCAGTCTGGCATCGAGTGCTACCTTTCCTTTTTCGCGAATGATACCTTCCACTTCGGTCGAAATTCCGAATTCAGAGTCATTGGCAATCAGGGTTACCTTGTCTTCCGAAGCGTCAAATAAGATACAACTTAAAATGGGGTTGGTCGTTCGGGTCGGAATTGCTCTGGAAACAATTCCCAAAGCCGCTGTGAGTTTCTCTTTGTTGAACGCGAGCTTCATAGAGCCGTCCTCTCTTTCATTTTATCCCGTAATCATAATAATAGGGGCTGTGAGTATGTGAGCATCCACCGCAAAGCCGCTGTCCGTAAGCTTTTTCCGCTTGAACAACAGGGTGGATAGTTTGCCTTTCGGGTACATCTCTCTGTGAATTACTGTGCAGAAATCTTCTTTTTCAGGACATCCACGGTCCCGGCGAGATCCTTATTATCCGGGATATCCTGGGATATCTTACGAATTGCATAGAGCACCGTGGTGTGATCCTTGCCGCCGAAGCTTGCCCCGATTTGCTGCAAAGCCGCATCGGTCATCTCGCGGCAGAGATACATGCCGATCTGTCTTGCGGTCGCGAGCTCTCTGGTGCGCTTGTTCCCGATGAGATCCGCTTCGGAAAATCCGTAGTGTTCCGCGACAATCTGAATAATGAACTGCGGCGTGATTTCCTGGTGCACGTTGGGATCTATGATATCCCGAAGTACCTTCTGCGCGAGCTCCAAATTGACTTCCATGTGGTTCAGCTTGCCAAAGGCTACAATTTTTGTCAGAGATCCTTCGAGCTCTCGAATATTGCTGCGCACATTCGAGGCGATGTACTGGATTACGTCGTTGTCGACATTGATGTGGTCCAGTTCTTCGCGTTTTCTCAAAATCGCCATGCGCGTCTCATAGTCCGGCGGCTGGATATCTACGGTCAGACCCCACTCGAAGCGGGAGCGCAGACGATCTTCCAGGGTAACAAGTTCTCTCGGCGGTTTATCCGAAGATATAATGATATGCTTCTTGGCGCCGTGCAGGGCATTAAAGGTGTGGAAGAACTCCTCCTGAGTTCTGTCCTTTCCTATTATAAACTGAATATCATCGATCAGTAGAACGTCGATGTGGCGGTACTTTTCACGAAATTCGGTCGTCGTGTAGTTGTTTTTGCTTCGGATGGCCTCAATGAGCTCATTGGTAAAGGACTCACTGGTCACATACTGCACCTTGGCGCTCGGATTATGCTGAAGTACAAAATGTGCGATTGACTGCATCAAATGCGTTTTTCCGAGTCCTACGCCCCCGTAGATAAAGAGAGGGTTATAGATGCCACCGGGATTTTCGGCGACCGCAAGGGAAGCGGCATGCGCAAGATTATTGTTTTTACCGACGACAAAGGTATCAAAGGTATAGCGCGGATCCAATTTTACGGTGGAAAACGGAGTCAGACCGACAGACGATACATGCGGCTGATTCGAAACAGGAGTTTCATTTTCTCCGCCGTAGAACATAAGGGTGCAGGGAATTCCGGTAATTTGATCGATGGCGGTCTCTATGACTTGCGTGTAATGCGTCGACATGAAGGCCTGAAAGCCGGAATTAGGGGCACTGTTCTCTTTTCCCGTAACCTCCACGTAAAAGAGAGCCCTTCCGTCTTCGTCAAGCGTCAGATGGTGGGGCTTTAACGGAGCAATCCACATCTCATAGGATAACTCTGTCGTAACTTTTTTGTTTTTTACGTAATCCTGTATTTCCGTCCAATGATCCGCGATGGTTTGGAACGCTGCGTTTTGCTCCATGATGAAAGACTCCTTTGCCGCGTTTGGGGATAAGTCGCTCTCAGTATAGCAAAAAGAGAGGACAATCTCAATGAAATCAAAAACGGCCTTGTGGATAAGTTTGTGGGAATTACGTGGGAAGCTTGTGTTTGAATGCGAATAACGGTGGAAATCGGGGTTAACCGTAATTGTGAAGTCACAGCTGTGGATGAGATATTGCTGTCTTTATCCGCATTTCCACAGCTTAAAACGCGGCATAGAGAGCCGTACGGAGGAAAAAACAGTGTGAAATGCGAAAGTTATCAACGAGTTACTCACAAAATGTGAATAACATTATGTAAAGTTGAAAAGCAGGGAGTGCTTTTTGTATACAATGAGTTATCCACAAAAAGTTGTTGAAAATCTGGATAAGTCAGAGCGTTTGCTTGTTTTATCCACAGAATGACGGTACAAATTGTTGAAATCCAAATTCAATATTTTGTAAGCTACGGAAGTGCTTATTTTATCTGCGAATATGCTTAAAATGCGAGCTTGAAAGTTCTTGACGAAAAAGGCACAGTTCCGTATAATAAGCAGGAATATTCCCATGTTTGCGTGATATCTCCGGAAGCTGCTTCCTTATAGGAGCTGTGAGATCAGAGTCAGTTGGGAAAATGCTAGGAAGTGAGGAGGTGTTCTGACAATGAGAAAGGGTACAATGACATTTCAGCCTCATAATGCGCAGAAGTTTCGTGTACACGGTTTCCGTGCGCGCATGGCGACGAAGGGCGGAAGAAAAGTTCTGGCTGCCAGAAGAGCAAAGGGCAGAGCGAGACTGACAGTTTAAAATTTGATCGGCATTCGCGTCGAAGAACAATGGGGTTGTCTGACGACGACCCCTTTCTTTTTCGCTTTGTCCGAAGGCCGGGAAACATACGCATACAAAGGATTGAGAAAGAATGAGACGCTTTCCGTCGATCAAGGATAACTGTGAGTTTCGGAAAATTTATGAGGAAGGCAGAACCAGACCGGACCGTAATCTGGTCCTCTATGTTCGTCCGCGTACCACAGGAGAACCGCGCATCGGTATCAGCGCGTCAAAAAAAATCGGCAACAGTGTCGTTCGACATCGTGTGACAAGACTGCTGCGAGAGGCCTTTCGTCTGCATCGCAGTACAATTTCCGTATCCTGTGATTTGGTATTTGTTGTGCGAAAAGACGGCGCGATGCAGGGATACCATGCCATTGAAGCTTCTTTTTTGAAGCTTTGCCGGGCGCAAGGTATATTAGAGGAGCAATAATGATAAAAAAAATTATGCTCTGTTCGATTCGATTTTATCGAAGAGTACTCTCTCCCTATAAGGGGCGCTGTCATTGCAGGTTTTATCCGACCTGCTCGCAGTATGCGCTGGAGGCAATTGAAAAGTACGGTGCATGGAAGGGCGGAAAAATGGCACTCTTCCGTATTTTGCGTTGTCATCCCTTCTCAAAGGGCGGATATGACCCGGTTCCGTAAAATTGAAGTAATAGGAGGCAAGCCTTGGAGCTTATTTTTTTGACAAAGTCATCCGCGCCGATTATCGGTCAGGTCGCTTACGTCCTTGGAATGATCATGGACGCACTGTTCCGTTTCACGAGTCAGTTCGGCATTACGAACATCGGACTCAGCATTATTCTCTTCACCGTCATCACGAACCTTTTGATGTGGCCTCTTACGGTGTCACAGCAGAAGTCCTCGAAGTTGATGAGTGTTATGCAGCCGGAACTGCAGGCAGTTCAGAAAAAGTATAAGGGAAAGACAGATCAGGTCTCGATGGCGCGCATGCAGGCAGAGACGCGCGCAGTCTATCAAAAGTACGGAACGAGCATGAGCGGCAGCTGCCTCTTCCTGCTGATTCAGATGCCGATTCTCTTCGGTCTCTACCAGGTTATCTATAAGATCCCGGGCTATGTTCCTTCGGTGTACCGGGTTTTCGAGAGCATTGCAACGCCGGTAATGCAGCAGGGCAATTTTGTGAGCACACTGAGCGAAATCGCACCGAAGGTAAAACCGGTGTTGACGGATACCTCCGCGGTACAGAATGTCATTGATTTCCTCTATAAGTTTACGCCCGCGCAGTGGAATAGCCTTGAGCAGGCTTATCCGGCACTGGCATCGGTCATTTCCACAGGTTCCGCAGAGATTGCGAAGATGAACTACTTCCTCGGCGTCAATCTTGCGACACCGCCGTTCCAGGGCATTAACAGTCCGAATCTCGCATGGATTATCCCCTTCCTTTCTGCGGGGATACAGTGGTACTCGGCAAAACTCATGACCGCCGGTACAAAGAACAACAAGGCAAAGGTCGATGATGACAATATGATGGCGCAGCAGATGCAGAGCATGAACACGATGATGCCCGTCATGTCACTCTTCTTCTGCTTCACCCTTCCGGCAGGTATCGGTATTTACTGGGTTGCCAGCGGACTTTGCCGTATGCTTCAGCAGCTCGTAATCAACGCGCAGCTCAGCAAAATGGATGTCGATGAGATTGTAAGAAAGAATACGGAAAAGGCAAACGAGAAGGCGATACGCGAGGGAAAGAATCCGGCACTCGTAAAGAGCAACTCGGACCGACTGCTTCGCGAAGTTAAGCGCCAAGAGGAAGCGGAGAAGAACGAAGAAGAGCGTCAGCGTCAGCGCACCGAGAGAACGATGAAGCAAGTCGAAGATTCGACGGCATACTATCAGAAGAATGCCAAGCCGGGGTCGCTTGCTTCCAAGGCAAATATGGTTGCAATGTACGATGAGCGCGTCGCAAACAAACGCAAAAACAAAGGTAAAAACGTCGATCTTGCAGGCGGAGAGAAGGACAATGAAGACTGAAGTCACTGTGACAGGAAAGACCTATGATGAGGCACTCACCAAGGCTCTTCTGGAGCTCGAGACGACAAGCGATCGCTTAGAAGTCTCTGTTGTGGAACAGGGAAGCAGCGGTTTACTCGGTTTTATCGGAAGTAAGCCCTGGAAACTTCACGCAGTCATTAAGGCAGCCGAGCAGCAGGAAGAAAAGCTGCCGGTTCAGGCGGAAACTTGCGCGGAAGTCTGTGAAAAGGCTGCTCCCACAGAACCGGTCACTGTAACGCCGGTTATCGAAAATGAGCCCGCAAAGCAGCAGGAAGTAGAAGAAAAGGTGCTGCAGACGACGAACAAAACGCTTGAAGCGGTGAAACCGGAAAAGAAAATGCAGGATGCGAGCATCGAAACTTCGCTGGAAAACGGAAAGAAGGCCGGTATCGATTTCCTCAAAGAGCTCTTTGAAACGTTGAAGCTTGAGGCGGAAATCGATACGCAGATCAGAGCGCAGGAAAAAACCGTTATCTTTCACGTGAAGGGCGAGAATTTGGGTGCTCTGATCGGAAAGCGCGGTCAGACCCTGGATGCGTTGCAGTATCTGGTGAGTCATGTTGTCAACAAGAAGCAGGAGCCGTTTCTCCGCGTTAAGTTGGACATCGGTTCTTATCGGGAAAAGCAGGAAAATAAGTTGAGAGCTTTTGCCAGAAATGCGGCGCGCCGTGTCAAGCAGAGCGGTAAGCCCTATACACTGGATCCGATGACGCCAAATGAGAGACGTATCATCCATGCCGCATTGCAGCGTGATCGCTATGTGACCACACATTCCGAGGGCGAGGGTGAACAGCGCCATGTTGTCATCACGCTTCAGAAGGACGGAGACAGGCAGAAAAAAGAGGGGTCAATCAAATAAGTGCGAAAAGCTGCCGGCAAACAGAATGCTGGCAGCTTTTTGATTTGTCTTATCTTGGAAGGGAAAAGGATAGTTTTGAGAGAAGAACGAGAAACCGTCGCGGCCATTGCAACTGCACTCGGCGAAGGAGGCATCGGTATTGTTCGCATCAGCGGTGATAAAGCACTTGAAATTGCGGATGCGGTCTTGGATCGACCGATTTCGGGAGCGCCGGGTTATAGCATGCATTATCGTCATGTGCGGGATAAGGGAGAAGTTTTGGATGAAGTATTGGCGAGTGTATTTCGCGCACCGCACAGTTTTACGGGAGAGGACAGCGTGGAAATCAACTGCCACGGAGGGCTTTTTCTCTTACAGCGGGTGTTGGATGCGGTGATGCGTGCAGGCGCTCGTCCGGCGGAGCCGGGAGAATTCTCGAAGCGGGCTTTTTTGAACGGGAGAATCGATCTCGCGCAGGCAGAGGCCGTCATGGATTTAATCGGTGCAAAAAACGAGTATGCCCTGCAGGCCGCTATGAATCAACTGGACGGCAGACTCTCCGACAAAATGCAGGAGCTGCGCTCGGATATTCTGGATGAAATCGCTTGGATCGAGGCGGCCCTGGACGATCCGGAGAACTACGATTTGGAGGGATATCCTGCTTTACTTTCCGGGCGCATTGAGACGATGCTCGCTTCTTTGGAAGAGTTGCTTCGGAGCGCAGATAACGGGCGCCTTTGTCGAGAGGGAATTCCGACTGTCATTCTCGGTTTGCCGAATGCCGGTAAATCGTCGCTCATGAATCTGCTTACCCAAAATGATGCGGCCATTGTGACAGACATTGCAGGCACCACGCGCGATATTCTGACGGAGCAGGTAAGGCTCGGGGAACTCTTACTCACGCTCTCGGACACGGCGGGGATTCGTGAGAGCGAGGACCAAATCGAGAGAATCGGCGTGGAACGTGCCAGAAAAGCTGCCGAAGCGGCGGAACTGCTGTTGCTGGTTTTGGACGGCTCCAAACCGCTCAGCGAGGAAGAAAAGGAACTCCTATGCGGGCAAACGCAGAAGTATTTTGCTTCTCAACAAGGCCGATCTGGGACTGCATATGGATGAGACAGAGCTACTGAGTACATACGGCCCCGGAAAGATACTTCGTTTTTCGACAAAAACAGCGGAGGGACTTTCCGCCCTAGAAGAGACAGTCACGGAACTCTTCTTCGAAGGCGTGTTTGACAATCGAAGCGAACTCCTTTCCGTCAATGCGCGTCACAAAGAGGCAATCAGAGAGGCAATCGAGAGCCTTCGCAATGTGCAGGCATCCGTCTCGGCAGGAATGCCGGAGGACTTCTTTTCGATTGATTTGAGCGCGGCGTACCGCGCACTCGGAACCATTACCGGAGACAGCGTTGAGGACGATGTCATCAATCGCATTTTTGAAAAGTTTTGCACGGGAAAGTAAGTGTGTGATGATAGAAGAGAGATATGATGTAATTGTAGTCGGAGCCGGTCATGCGGGCTGTGAGGCAGCATTGGCGGCAGCGCGTTTGGGGCTTAAGACAATTATTTTTACCGTAAGCGTTGACTCCATTGCCCTGATGCCCTGTAACCCGAATATAGGCGGAACGTCCAAGGGACATCTGGTGCGCGAACTCGACGCGCTGGGCGGCGAGATGGGACATGTGATCGATAAGACCTTTATTCAGTCGCGCATGCTCAACGAGTCGAAGGGGCCGGCGGTTCATTCGCTGCGCGCGCAGGCGGATAAACAGGCCTATATCGCGGAAATGCGTCGTGTTCTGGAGAGAAACCCACAAATTACGATACGGCAGGCAGAGATATCCACAATTTTAACCGAGGATGCTGTGGATAAACTGGGGAAAATACGCTGTATCGGTGTAAAAACAGTCTCGGGAAGTCTCTACTATGCCGGGGCTGTCATATTGGCGACCGGCGTGTATCTCAATGCGCGCTGTGTTTTCGGTGAGGTCAGCGAGGAAACGGGACCGAACGGGCTCAAGGCTGCCACAAAATTAACCGCTTCTCTTCTCTCTCTCGGCATCGAAATGCGTCGCTTTAAGACGGGAACACCGGCTCGGGTCGACGGAAAAACACTCGACTATTCCAAAATGCAAGAACAAAAGGGAGATGTGCCTGTAATTCCCTTTTCCTTCGACACCGATCCGGCCACAGTACAGCGGGAGCAGGTGAGCTGCTGGCTCACGCATACGGGCAGCGAAGTAAAGCGCCTGATTGAGGAAAACATCGATCGTTCGCCGCTCTACAACGGCGGTATTCACGGAACCGGTCCGCGTTACTGCCCCTCAATTGAAGATAAGGTGATGAAATTTCCGGACAAAGAGGGACATCAGATTTTTGTTGAGCCGGAGGGTCTGTATACCGATGAGATGTATCTCGGCGGTATGTCCTCTTCTCTTCCCGAGGATGTCCAATATGCGGTGATACACGCGACTCCCGGTCTTGAAAACGCGGTCATAGTACGCAATGCCTACGCGATAGAATACGATTGTATCGATGCGCGACAGTTGACTGCGAGTCTTGAGTTCAAGGAGATTCCGGCTCTCTTTGCAGCCGGACAGATCAACGGAAGCTCGGGTTACGAAGAGGCAGCGGCCCAGGGTCTGATTGCCGGAATCAACGCCGCACGGAAGATTCAAAAGAAAGAGCCGTTTGTTTTGGACCGTTCGGAGGCCTATATCGGTGTTCTGATTGATGACCTCGTGACGAAGGAGAGCCATGAACCTTATCGCATGATGACCTCGCGTTCGGAGTACCGCCTGCTGCTTCGCCAAGACAATGCGGACCTGCGTCTCTCGGAGCGCGGTTACGAGCTGGGATTGGTCGGGGAAGAAAAGATACAGAGACTTAGGGATAAACGAAGCGGAATCGAAGCCGAGCGGAAACGTCTCACGGCAACGCATATCGGTGCAAGTGCCGAGAATAATGAATTGCTTCTTAGACTGAATTCCACGCCTCTGAAAACCGGTATTTCTCTCGCGGAGCTTATCAAGCGACCGGAACTGAATTATGAGCTGATAGCGCCCTTGGATCCGGAACGCCCGAAATTGCCGCAATCTGTATGCGAACAGGTGAACATAGAATTGAAATACGAGGGCTATATTCGTCGCCAGGAACAACAGGTGAAACAATTCAAGCGCTTGGAAAACAAATTGCTGCCGGAAGATTTGGACTATGAGTCTGTCGGAAGTTTGCGCCTCGAAGCAGTGCAAAAATTAAAGATGCTGAAGCCGGGATCCATAGGACAGGCCTCCCGCATTTCGGGCGTCTCACCTGCGGATATCTCGGTTTTGCTGGTCTGGCTGGAGTCCCACAAGTATAGAAAAGGAGGAAGCATATGACGCTTGAAGCGTTGAACGAATTTGTCCGTGATATGCGAACAGCTTTGGAGCTCTTTCCGGAGTCGGGAAAACTGTCTTTGTCAGACGGACAGATTGCTCAGTTCGCACAGTTTTATGAGGATATGCTGGAGAAGAATCAGGTCATGAATCTGACCGGCATAACGGAGCGACGGGAAGTCATCGTGAAACACTATATCGACAGTCTGCTTCCCGCCTGCCTGCTCCCAGATTTTCCGAAACCCAACACAAGACTTTTGGATCTCGGAAGCGGTGCGGGTTTTCCCGGCATTCCGCTTGCAATTGCTTTTCCGAACCTTCAGCTCACTTTAATGGACAGTCTTAATAAAAGGATTGTTTATTTGACAGATGAGATTGTAAAACTCGGGCTGCAGAATCACACCGAAGCGCTCCACGCACGCGCAGAGGAATTGGCACGACAGGCAGGACAGCGGGAAGCTTATGACTATTGCAGCTCGCGTGCGGTTGCCCGTCTTGCGGTGCTCTCCGAGTATTGCCTTCCCTTTGTGAAGGTCGG
>ERZ772956.3120-NODE-3120-length-10114-cov-21.302615_pt1 | contig 10114 bp, 7 predicted proteins | sample MGYA00580683_ERZ772956 | MGnify/ENA primary metagenome ERZ772956 (study PRJEB29015, sample SAMEA2738077) | human oral metagenome | biome: human oral; feature: human-associated habitat; material: saliva | place: China | collected 2212 ...
ACGGCGACGCCGTTCCACTGGTTGAGGCCGTGGATGGCGACGTGGTAGCCGGCCTTCTCGAAGGGTTCGATGGGGAACTGGTCGGGGCGGCACTTGATTTCCTGCATGGCGAGCACGTCCGTGTCGGAGCGCTGCAGGAAGGCGATGACTCGGTCGACGCGCGTGCGGATGGAGTTGACGTTCCAGGTCGCAAATCTCATGGGGTTGAGCCTAGCTGTGAGTGGGGGAGTGGGCGCGTGAAACACGCGTGAAACAGGTGTGAAACGCGCGGAGTTGCGCAGTTGTCGGACAGGCGTAATAGAATGATAATGATTCTCATCTATAACATAGCTAGAAAAGGCACTCTTATGTCATACCTGCGACGCGTGAACACAGCGGCGCTGGCCCTCTTCCTGGCGCTCACCCCGGCCACTGCGTGGGCTGGACCCGACCAGGACAAGGATTGGATCGTCACCAGGCAGCACGTCGATGCACCCATCCCCGTCTGGCACGACGACACGAACAGCTTCTCCCTGAATACCATCAACCTACCGATGGAGAAGACCGCCCTGTGGATCCCCAAGGCGTGGACCGGAACCAGTGAGAAGGACGAGGCGAAGTCGCAGCTGGTCATACCCGCCAAGCGCCCCGATCTGGCGTTCCTCGGCTCCGAGGGGGCCGTCCTGAACGCGGCCCCCCAGAACCCCGGACCGGGCAATACCCCCATCTGGGCAGGCCTGGGTGCCGGAGAGGTCGGCGACGCCGACAAGTTCGAGGGCGAGACCTACACGCTCGACCTCATCAGCGTCGACGGCCCGGGTCGAATGGAGATGTTCATCGACAACGGCGACAGCGTCAACCGTTTCCTCTCCAGCCACGACACGGCCTACCGCAGCGTCTACAACCCGCGTCACTCGCACATGTATACGACCTTCACGCAGCCCGGTCGATACGTCGCGAACTACAAGATGACCGCGCGCAGCGCCGACGGGACCGCCATCTACTCTTCGCCGATTACGCCGCTGGTCTGGCAGGTCGGCGGTGAGAACCCCGCCGATGGCACCATCAAGGACATCGAGGCCGCCTACAACGCCGCGCGCGCCGAGCGCGGTGACGGCAACGAGGCCCAGCCCACGCTGACCCTGTCCCACCACGCCGAGCGCGCCCACCCCGGCGACAACTTCCTCACCGACATCACGATCGACACGGGCGTTCCCACCGACACCGGGCGTGCGTGGATCACCGTCAACGGCTACTTCCTCACCGAGGTCGCTGTCGAGGGCGGTCGAGCAACCGTCTCCGAGCTGCTCGGAGAGGACGCTGCCGCCGTCCAGGCGATCTACATTCCCGGCGATTCCGGCTCGTCGCGCTGGATCTCGCAGGTCGTGCAGTACTCCCAGAAGGACACCGAACCCGTCACCGTCGGCACCACCGACACGATCCTCGTCGACTCCAACCCGGACCCCGCGCCCGTGTGGAACCCCGACCACCTCCCGCTCTCCTCGCGCCGCGTCGACGTCTCCTACGACCTCAAGCCCGGCACGACCGATCAATACACAGCGACGGTGCGTGCGAACGACCCAACCCTGCGCGCCACCTACAAGATCGAGTTCCTCGAATCCAAGTGGGATTTCAGCCCCTGGTGTTCCATGGAAGGCACCCTGGGTGCGGGAGGCATGGACACGAAGACCCAGGACCTCGGCGTGTGCCAGTCCGACCCCATGTACATGCGCGTCATCCTGCGCCCCCACCCCCTCTCCGACGCGGTCATGACCGTCGCTGAAGCCTCCGACGTCACCGTTGGCGACCACGTGGGACTCACCGCCATGCTGACAATGCGTGACGGCGTCGCCGCCCCCGAGGAACCGGAACCCGCGCCCGCGCCGGAACCGACCCCCGACCCCGCGCCGACTCCCGAGCCGGATAACGGTGGCGGCCACGAGAACCCGACCCCGGCCTCGTCCCTCCTGAGCGACCCAGTCGAGATCGCACGCGGACACCTCGACGTGCGCCTGACCCAGGCGAACGGAGAAAACGGCATCACCTACGGGCTGGCCGTCAAAGACGACTCGCTCACCAACGCGCGCACCTCCGTGATGCGCACCGTCGGCTCCACGACTCTCACGGTCGCCCCCAACGCGCGCTTCGTGCGCCCCGCATCTCTGTCTGACCCAAGCTACGACGTGCTCGGACCCGTCGGCACCGCCACCTACGTGCTGCCCGAGACACAAAACAGTGACATCGTGTGGCCCGGACTGTCCACCGAAGGGGTCGACTACGCGGCCCTACCCGACGGTGCTGACCTGACACTGCACTTGGCCGAGGCCCCCGCGGGCGCGCGCGTTGCCTTCTTCCAGGGAGGCACCTTCGGAAGCGGCGCAAAGATCCACTTTGACTCGTCCACGGGCGACGGCGTCGTCCACACGACCGAGTCCACCCACATGCACGGCAACTGGGTATTCAGCGCTCCCGGCACCTACCGCATCGAGGTCGGTGCTCGCAGCGGCGAGCGTGTCCTGGCCGAACCGCAGGCATTCACCGTGATCGTGCGCGGAAGCCACCACGAGCAGCCCGGTCCCACCCCGGGCGGAGAGCCGGTGCCCACACCCTCGCCGGATCCTGCGCCCAGCCCGGAACCCGCGCCTTCGCCGGAACCGAGTGCGGATCCCGAGCCTGCGCCTGCTCCCGAGCCCAGCCCTGAGCCAGTGCCTTCGCCGGAACCGAGTGCGGATCCCGAGCCTGCACCTGCGCCCAGCCCGGAACCCGCGCCTTCGCCGGCCCCCGAGCCCAGTGTGGACCCGGAGCCTTCGCCGACCCCCGCGCCGAGCGTTGACCCGGCGCCCGCTCCCGCTCCCACCCCCAGTGTTGACCCCGCGCCTGCACCTGCGCCCAGCGCGAATCCGGCCCCGGCCCCGAGTGTCGCTCCCACCCCTGCGCCGAGTCTCCGCCCCAGCGGCTCAACGGCACCGGTCTCGCCTCGTGGGACCAAGGAGGTCATGAGGAACCTGCTCTCGAGCGGAAGTCGTTCGTCTGCGGGGACGTCCGGCGGATCCGCGAGCGGTTCGGGCGCGGTGACCACCAGCTCTGGCACGATCTCTCGGGGTGGTTCGGGCGGTGCAAGCACCTCGGGTTCTGGCACTCCGGTGAGCGCGCCCAAGGCGGCACCCGCCGTCACACCGAGTGCTAGCCCCCAGAGCGGCCCCCAGAGCGGCCCCCAGAGCGGCCCCCAAAGCGGTGCGCAGAGTGGCGAGAACGCCCAGAGCGGCGCATCAGGCACTTCATCGGACGGATCGGATGACGCGGTATCCGCGTTGCCGGTCGCTTCTGCGGCCGACAGCGGACGCTCGGGAGGCTGGAGTCCCTACTGGCTGCTCCTCCTCATCATCCCGGCGGCCCTCGCCGGTGGCGGAGCCATCTTCCTGATCCGCACCCGATAAAACACCTGGCCGGGGTCCCTCACGACACACGAGTGTGAGGGACCCCGGCCTCGTGCTACCCCATACGTGCGCGCTAGACTGCCCACATGGGAACCGCGCTTGTGACCGGAGCGACCTCCGGAATTGGTGAAGAATTCTGCTGGCAGCTGGCCGCCGCCGGACACGACCTGGTGCTCGTCGCACGCCGTGAGGACGCGCTGCGCGCGCTCGCGGCCTCGCTGACAAACGTCGTGGGCGTGAACGCCGAGTACATCGCTGCCGACCTGTCCACCGAGGACGGGTGCGCGCGGGTCGCAGCCCGCCTCGACGTGGGAGGCCCGGCCGATGCTCAGAAGCCGGACCTGCGACCCGTCGACCTCCTCGTCAACAATGCCGGATTCGGGTTGGGAAGCCCCTTCCTGGACAACAGCCTGGAACGCGAAATCAACGGCCTGAACGTCATGGTTCGCGCCGTCATGACGCTCGCCCACCACGCCGGCATCTCCATGCGTTCGCGCGGACGCGGCGCGATCCTCAACGTCGGCTCCGTCGCCTCGCGCACGGGCGCGGGTACCTATTCCGCGCACAAGGCCTGGGTCGTCGCCTTCACCGAGGGCCTTGCCGCCGAACTGAAAGGCTCCGGCATCACGGCGACCGTCGTGTGCCCCGGCCCCGTAGACACGCCCTTCTTCGAGCGGGCGGGCGTCGACATGCGCGCGACCCCCTCCTGGCTCATGGCCAGCCCCGACCAGGTCGTCACGGCAGCCCTCGACGCCGTGCGCGTGGGCCGCGTCCAGGTCACCCCGACTGTTCCCTACAAGGTCGCCATGGGTGCCATGAAGCTCGCCCCGCGCTGGGTGACCGCGCGCGCCATGCGCTCCGTTCCCCACATGTGAGGGCGCGCAGACGAAGACGAGGCAGGGGCCAGGTTCGCGCAGAACCCAGCCCCGGCCTCGTGCATGCGGGAGGGAAATCAGGCCAGGCCGATGTCCTCCAGGCCCAGTGCGTAGAAGTACGGGAAGCTTTCGGCTTCGATGCGTTCTTTTGCGCCCGTCGCACGGTCGACGATCACCGCGACGGCGACGACGTGCGCGCCGGCCTCACGCAGGGCGAGCGCAGCCTCCAGTGGGGAACTGCCCGTCGTGGACGTGTCTTCCAAGACGACGACGTTCTTGCCCACGACGTCCGGACCCTCGATGCGGCGCTTCATGCCGTGATCCTTCGCGGCCTTACGCACGACGAATGCGTCCAGATCCAGGCCGCGCGAGGCAGCAGCGTGCAGCATCGCGGTCGCGACGGGGTCGGCACCCATTGTCAGTCCGCCGACGGCCACGTACTCCTCGCCCACCGCGAAGCCAGCCTCCTCCAGGAGGTCGAGCATGACGTGGCCGATGAGCGGGGCCGCCTCGTGGTGCAGCGTCGAGCGGCGCATGTCGACGTAGAAGTCGGACTCGCGACCGGACGCCAGGGTGACCTTCTCGTGGATAACGGAGAGCTCCTGGACGAGGGCCGCCAGGCGCGCCTTGTGGGAATCGTTGGTCATGGTGTTTCCTTTACGTGTCGGTGGTCAGTGGGCCGCCTCGACGAGCTCAATGAGATCGCCGATACCCTCGTGGATGCCGAAGGGACGGAACGGGTAGTTGCAGACGTCCTCGCGGGCCGTGGAACCCGACAGAACCAGGTGCGTGCGCAGGCCCGCCTCGACGCCGGCGCGCACGTCGGTGTCCATGCGGTCGCCGACCATCGCGGCCCGCTCCGAGTGAGCCCCGATCTTGTTCAGGCCGGCGCGGATCATGACCGGGTTCGGCTTGCCCACGAAGTAGGGCTGCTTGCCGGTGGCCGCCGTGATCATCGCGGCGATCGCGCCGCACGCGGGCAGGGTGCCCTCGTCGGAAGGGCCGGACACGTCGGGGTTCGTCGCAATGAACTTCGCGCCGCCCTCAATGAGGCGGATCGCGTGGGTCAGGGCATGAAAATCGTAGTAGCGAACCTCGCCGAGCACCACGAACTCAGGATCCGTTTCCGTCATGACGTAGCCGGCGGCGTGAATCGCGGTCGTCAGGCCAGCTTCGCCAATCACGTAGGCCGTCGAGCCGGGGGACTGCTGCTGGAGGAACGCGGCCGTGGCGTTCGCGGACGTCCAAATGTTCTCTTCGGGGATGTCCAGGCCCGAGTTCGCCAGGCGGGCTGACAGGTCGCGGTTGGTGAACACCGAGTTGTTGGTGAGGACCAGGAAGGGAGTGTCGGTGGCGCGCAGCGCCGCCAGGAATTCGTTCGCGCCCGGCAGTGCGCGGTTCTCCTTGACCAGGACACCGTCCATGTCGGAGAGCCACGCGCTCACGGGCGGCATATCACGGAGTGCTGTTTCTTCGTTCATCAGCGGATTCATGCCCCTATTCTACGTTCCCGCTAGGGTGGGACCCGTGAACGAGTTCGAAAACGGATGTGACATCGCGCGGCAGGGCGCGGTTTCTGGGAACACTGAGGCGTACGAGGCTGGGGCTGGTTCGCGTGCGCAGGTGGGGGTCGGTCCGTGGCCGGGTGGGCAGGCCGCCTGGCCGGTCGGCGAGCACTATGATCGTGAGCTGCTGGCTCACGGGGATCGGCGCAACGTCGAGGACCGCTACCGGTATTGGACGATGGAGGCGATCCGCGCGGACGTGGCTGCGCGCTCCCTGCCTTTCGAAGTCGCCGTCGAAAACCTCGATCACGACTTCAACATTGGGTCCATCGTGCGCACCGCGAACGCGATGGGCGCCCGGCGCGTCCACGTCGTGGGGCGCAAGCGGTGGAACCGTCGCGGGGCCATGGTCACCGACCGTTACCTGCCCGTTGATCACTGTGCCGAGGTGCGCGAACTCGTCGACCACTGCTCTCGCGAGGGCCTATCCCTCGTCGGCGTCGACAACGTCGAGGGGTCCGTCGCCCTCGAAGGGGCACTCCTGCCCGAGCGCGCCTGCCTGGTCTTCGGGTCCGAGGCCTCGGGCCTCAGCGAGGAGATGCTGGTCGCCTGCCAGGTCGTCGTCGCCATCACTCAACGCGGTTCCACGCGCTCCATGAACGTCGGCCATGCCGCCGCCATTGTCATGTGGGCGCACGCCACGCGTTTAGGAGCGCTCAACCAGGCCTGACAATGTCACGTTTTCGGCATTTTCTATGGGTTTTTATCGAGCTCCGTAGTAAGTGGAATCTGACCATCGGTATTGTATTTGAGCAGTAAGTGTCGGTAGCATTGAGGCTCCAGATGCTTGATGGAATGGATGCTTGTCATCCATTTTAATTTGCGCTTTGGAAAGTTTGCGTGGAAGCAAATCGCTGAACAGGAGAATTAATGCTTCAGTCATCACCACGCCACGTGCGAGTACCACGGCTCGCACGCACCCGAGCGAAAGTCGCGCTCATCCTCACGTCCGTGTGCGACCACGTCGCCGCGGTCCTCGTCCCCTCACATCCCATCTGAACGCGCAGGCGGCCACCCAGGTTCCCGAAACCATCCCGTCCCTCGAAGGTTGGACCTCGGCCTCGGGCACGTGGACCCCCGCAGGCGGTCTGCAGATCGTTCACACTGACTCCGCCGAAGCCGCCGGAGTCAGCGCCCTGCTGAGCCGCGCCCTCGCCGACTCCGGCATTACCGGCATCACCGACGGTACCGGTGCTGCCCCCTCAACCAACGCCGTCAGCCTGACAATCGACCCGTCTCAATCACCCCTCGGCGATGAAGGCTACCAGCTGACCGTCACCGGAAACGGTGCCTAAGTCGTGGCCGCCACCCGCGCCGGCCTCCTGTGGGGTGCCCGCACCCTCGAGCAGGCAGTTCGCTCGGGCAAGGGAACCGTGCCCACCGGTAGCATCACCGACATCCCGCGCTTCCCTGATCGCGGCGTCACCCTGTGCGCGTGCGGCACCCACATCACGCTGGACTGGATCAACCGACAGATCGACCGCATGTCCGATCTGAAGATGAACTACCTGTCCCTTGAGCTGCGCATTAAGTCCGACAAGTACCCGGCCACGACCTCCTTCTCCTACTACACGAAGGATTGAAGTCAAGGCCATCGTCGAACACGGCCGCGAGGTCGGCGTCCGCGTCGTCCCGCTCCTCAACGCTTCCGGCCACACCGGCACCATCCTCGGCAACTTCCCGCAGTTCCAGGTCGCCGACGACTCTGGCACGAAGAGCGCCAACCACCTCAACTTCATCGACCCCGCCGCCCAGCAGTTCTACTTTGGCCTCATCGACGAATACATGGACGCGTTCGGCTCCACCGAATGGCACATGGGTGCCGACGAGTTCTTCTTCAAGCAGGGACCCGGAGAGTTCACCAATTTTCTCGGTCAGGTCCGTGCTTCCTACGGTGACCAGTCGATGACTTTCGACGCGGCCTTCAATGACTTCATCAACAAGGTCAACGCGCACGTCAAGTCGCGCGGCGGCACGCTGCGCCTGTGGAACGACGGCATTGCCGACATTTCGCGCATTCCCATCGACAAGGACGTCATCATCGAATACTGGGCCAAGGGTGAGAGCAGCCAGAAGGATGCCAACCGTGGCCTGCCCGCTAAGGACCTCGTCGACGCCGGATACACCCTCGTGAACGCGTCCTCCGCCCTGTACTACTACCGCGATCAGCCCTCCTCCTACGTCATGCAGGTGCAGGGCCTCGACGGCGTGTACGGAAAGTGGACGATGAACTCGTTCTACCAGAACGAAGGTTACGCGGTGCCCGACGCCTCCATCCGCGGCGGCAAGGTCTCCATCTGGCAGGGAGGCCTCGGCAAGGTGACCGACCATGAGACCGAGGCGTGGATCGCCGACGGCCTGCGCTACGGCGCTCAGATGTTCTGGAATGGCAAGACCCCGAAGGCTGACCCTGATGCGCAGGCCTTCAAGGCGCGTATCGACGCGCTCGGCGAACCTTCCACCTACACCGACCCCACGCGTGACACCCTCACTCCCGGCCAGTACACGATCACACTGGCCGACGGGCAAGGCCTGAGCGTGACGGGCGGCACCCCGGTCGTGGGCGCATCCTCCGACAACTGGGATTTCGTTGCCACCCCCGACGGCTACTACCAGATCCGCTCGGTCAACTCGAACCGCTGCCTCGCCGTCTACTCCGAAGACACCCCCAACTCTGAGACACACGTGTCCACCACCCCCGGCCACCCGGTGGTCGCCTACGCGTGCGCCGATGCGAGCCAGAAGTTCACCCCCACGGCTCAGGGCGACTACGCGACGCGTAACCCCCAGAAGTGGGTCGCAGAACCCGTCGGCGACGGCTTCCGTCTGCGTAACGCCATGACCAACCAGTACCTGAGCGTCATTGACTCCGGCTACCTGTCTCGCCGTCCCAACGGCGGTGAAAAGACCGCCGAAGGCACCGTCGCGCAGCTGCCCCTCGACGTTACTGTCGACAGTGGCTCGGTCTTCGCCCTCACCTCCCAGGCCTCCTCGGCCCTCGACGTGAGCATCGCGCGCGAGGGCAACGAGGCATACCCGAAGAACGCCCTGTCCGGCATGGACCGCGCCTCCCTGCCCATCATCGGCGACGACAACTGGGGCGAAAGCGTCCTCAATGTCTCCGTCACCAACAAGGGCACGGCAGAGGTCACCGGCATCCACCTGACCCCCTCCGTCTCCAACTCCTGGGTCCTCGCCAACGGCCCCCAGCCCATCGACCGCCTCGCCCCCGGCGAGACCCGCGTCGTGAAGTTCTGGGCGCGCCCCACCACCGAATTCGGTGAAGCGACCTTCACAGTCGACGTCTCTTACGCCGGCGAGAAGACCGTGGCCAGCGAAGGCCTCGTTGGCGTGTGCGGCCCCCGCATTAAGGCTGAGGCCGTGGCCGCCGACTCCGTCGAAACCCGCTGGGAGTATGGCGAGGAATACAAGGCCACCGACGGTGACCCCTCGACCTACTGGCACTCCCAGTACATCGACGCCAACAACGCCAAGCTGCCCGAGACCGACACCGCCCGCAAGTGGCCGCACTGGATCGACCTGAAGATCGGTGACGGCAGCACCGGATACGACGTCTGTGCGCTCAGCTACACGCCTCGCGCCGGTAACGGTCCCAAGGCCTCGGGTCGCGCCAAGGACGTCCAGATCTACCTCGCCGGTAGCTTTGACGGCCTCAAGGGTCAGGGTGACAACAAGAGCAAACCGGACGCACAGGGCAACCCCGCCCTCGCCACCTCGCTGGCGAACGTTCCCGGCACCGTCGACATCCCCGTCGCCGGCAACGGCTCCTACCTCCGATTCCGTGGCACGAATGTGCAGGGTGACGTCGCGGAGACCCTTACCGACGTCATGTCCGTCGCCGAACTCGGAGTCCGCGTCGGCCACGCCAAGTGACACATAACAGAAGTGTCAACCGACGCATAACGACAGGGGAGGGGTTCGAAGAAAACCGTCCAAACGGGACTTCCTGCACCTCCCCACACATACAAAATGTGAGAGAATCGATCTCGACAAAACTGTCACTCGATTAGGAGGCTCCAAGTGCCTATCGCAACCCCTGAGGTCTACGCAGAGATGCTGAATCGCGCACGGGATGGCAAGTTCGCCTACCCCGCGATCAACGTGACCTCGTCCCAGACCATCACCGCCGCCCTCCAGGGCTTCGCCGAGGCCGAGTCCGACGGTATCCTCCAGGTGTCCGTTGGCGGCGCCGAGTACGGCTCCGGCTCCACCATCAAGAACCGCGTCACCGGCTCGC
>ERZ772956.3121-NODE-3121-length-10114-cov-7.987971_pt1 | contig 10114 bp, 13 predicted proteins | sample MGYA00580683_ERZ772956 | MGnify/ENA primary metagenome ERZ772956 (study PRJEB29015, sample SAMEA2738077) | human oral metagenome | biome: human oral; feature: human-associated habitat; material: saliva | place: China | collected 2212 ...
CATTTTTTAATCCTTTCAAGGCTAATGAAACCTTTTTTGATAACACTTCATTATATCATATTTCCTAACGATTGAAAGAGGATAACTGACATTGATTTTAGGCCTTCTTCTCTTAAAATAAATAAGGACGATAGGTTTTATTCCATAGTTTCTTTCGACGATAGTAATAGTAAAGAACAGCTCTATTCATCAAATCAGTTGAGAAACAAAACAAGCTTCTTAGTTTGTTCATAATTTTTCTCTAGGGCTATAATAAAACAGCTTGATTTAGCCATCTATTTTGTTCTAGCCAAAGATCGCTATTTCCCCAAAACTTGCCAATCCTTGCTAAATACAGTGGACTATATAAAAAATATTTATGGAGATTACTACATGATTTATGGAGATTACTACATGATTGATGCATATAAAACATTTTGGAAGGGCTATGTGGATTTCACTGGTCGCTCAACTCGCCCAGAATATTGGTGGCCAATTCTCTGCCATTTTTTAGTAATAATACTAATACTTTGTACTGCTCTTCTGATTGAGACGGTTTTGAACTCTGAGATTGGAGGAGCCTTATCTACCGCCTTTTCTAGCCTGATAGTTGTCTATTACATTGCAATTCTGCTTCCCTCTCTCGCCATTAAAGTTCGACGATTGCGAGATGGTGGCTATCATTGGGCTCTTCTCTTTTTGTACTTGGTCCCACTTTTTGGCCATTTTATTCTATTTATTTTTTATTGTCAGCCTACAAAATATGAACTCGTTAGCAATGATTCCTATAATAATACAGACTACCAAGATCAGCAATTTAGCCAAAATCCTTATCAAGAGAAGCAAAATTACCAACAAAATTTTATAACAACTGGAAACGAGTAAAGTCCATTGAATCAAACAAAAAGCATTCTACTTTAACAGGCCTCCCGAAAAGTTAGATTTTTTATGTCTAACTCTTTGGGAGGCCAGTTAAATTCACCTGATTTTTTATGTTTGTTAGACCATGCTATTTTTCCACAGCTTCATTATAGATTCGAATCCAAGGAGCAACTTGATTTATCACATCTAAAAACTGTAATAAGTCAACATATTTCCGATCCGTATAAGGTCCAAAAGCCAGACGAATATCTTTGTTAGAACTCATTGGATTGTAATACAGATACAGGTGATGAACTTTTGCATACTTTGTTTCTTCCACTTCCTCAATCTTAATGGTCACATCAATTAAATCAGAGAGCATGAGAAATTGGAAATAAGCATCCACCCGTATGATGGCATCCTTATAAAGATAGAGAGATAAGCTTTCACGCGCATAATGAGAATCGCTATAAATCAGTTGAAATTCCTTTTCAAGCTCTGGAAAGTGAGAATAAAGTTCTTGACAGCGTCGCAAACTCTTTTCTCTATTGACTATAGCAAGGCAAGTAAAGAGACCACTCATCGCCATTAGCAAGATGATTGAAATCAGGGTCATTCTCCTACCGACTTCATCTGTCTGTGACAAAGCCAAGAGCAAAACGAAAGCCCCTAGACCACAAAAAACAGGAAAAAGTAATTCCTTATAAAATTTAAAATTTATTTTTTCTTGCACCAATTATCCTCTCAATCCAAACATGGCTAATTTTCCACCTTTAGCCTATGCCCAAGGGTTATAGAAACGTCCTTGATTGACAGCAAAAAGAAGAAGGCTGAGGGCTAGTAGAAGGACAGACACCACGATTACAAGTTTGTCTAGTTTTCCGAAGGCTTGCTGGGTGTACCAGGTCCGCTTTTTATTTTTCCCAAAGCGGCGCAGCTCCATGGCCGTCGCGATAGTATTGATTCGCTCGAGCGAGCTGAAAATCAGGGGAATGACGATTTGCAGATTGCCCTTGACCCGCTTGCTGAGGGGAGCCTTTTTGGATAATTCTTGACCACGCGCCTCTTGAGACATCTTGATGAGGTAAAATTCCTCCTGCAAATCCGGAATATAACGCAGGGTCAGGCTGACCGCATAGGCAATTTTATAAGAAAGGCCGATTTGATTCAGACTGGAAGCAAATTGACTGGGATGGGTGGTCATGAGAAAGATCACCGCTAGGGGAATCGTTGAGAAATACTTGAGCAAAAGATTCAAGAGATAAAAGAGCTCCTGAAGTGTGAGATTATAAGCTCCCCATCCTGTCCAGAGCAAATTCTTGGCTCCATAAATCTCCACCCCATACTGAGGAGCAAAGAGATAGACCATGAGAATATTCAGCGTTGCAAAGGTTCCCGCAAAAGCCAAAACGAAAGAAATATCCTTCAGCCGAATCTCAGACACTCGAAATAACATCAGAGAAGCTAGCGCCACAAGAAGGAGAAAACGCGTATCGTAACTCATCATGGCTGCTACCGAAACTAGGATAAAAAAGATCAGTTTGCTAGCACCAGAAAGAGCATGGAGAAAAGTCTTTCCGGCATGGTAGCCAATCAATTTCTGTTGATTAAACATGACTTTCCTCCTTTTTTCGCATGTAAAATTGAGTCAGAGCTAGCGGATCCACTCCCAGCTTCTCAGCTAAGCTAAAAATCGAAGTTTCCTTTAGATTGGCCGCTGCAATCAACTCATGATTGGACAGAACCTGAGCAGGCGACTGGTCTGCTAAAATCTGGCCGTCCACCACCACGATGGCCCGATCCGAATAATCCAACATAAGCTGCATATCATGGGTAATCATGATAATCGTGTGTCCCTGCTGGTTTAGCTCATCGAGAAAGTCCATCATCTCTGTATAATGGCGCTGATCCTGACCAGCTGTCGGCTCATCCAAAAGGATAATCTCTGGATTTAGCACCAAGATAGAAGCAATGGTCACCCGTTTCTTCTGACCAAAAGACAGGGCTGAAATCGGCCAACTGCGGAATTCATAGAGACCACAAGTTTTGAGAACAGCATGAACTCTTTCTTTAATCTCTGCTTCTGCCAAACCACGCAACCGCAGTCCCAGAGCCACTTCATCAAAAATCATTGTGGTCGAAATCATCTGATTGGGATTTTGCAGGACATAGCCAATCCGCTCCGCTCGCTCCTTGATAGAATCTCCCTTGATATCCTGTCCCTGCCAACGATACTCCCCTTCTGTATCAATAAAACGACAGAGAGCCTTAGCTAGCGTAGACTTGCCAGCCCCATTTTTGCCAACGATGGCTATCCGCTCACCCTTGAAAATCTTCAGACTAATATCCCGCAAAATAGGTTGATTGCTCTGATAGGCAAAGGAAACATGGTCGAGCTTCAAAAGGGCTTCGTGCTTACTGTCAACCTGCTCTGCCTTTTGCTCGGTCAGATTCTGAGAAAGTCCTGTAAGTTCCAGCTTGGTCAAATCAGCCAGATGAGTCGCGCTTGCCACATCAAAACCAAGTTGCCGCAAAGCTGTGATATAGAGAGGTTCTCGAATCCCATTTTCCGCTAAGAGCTCCGTCTTGAGCAGGTCATCCGGCGCACCATTAAAGAGGATCTCCCCATCATTGACAAGGACAACTCGATCAACAGGTCGATAGAGAACGTCTTCCAAGCGATGCTCGATGATGATGGTCGTGGTCGCAGCTTCTCTATGAATCTGATCAATCAAGTCAATCGTATCCTGACCAGACTTAGGATCGAGATTGGCCAAAGGCTCATCAAACAGCAAAATTGGACTCTCATCGATCAAAACACCCGCTAGACTGACCCGCTGCTTCTGCCCACCAGACAAGTCTTGAGGACGATGATCCAAAAGCTGCTCTAGGTCCAGTTGCTTGGCCCAACGCAGGACTTTCTCCCGCATCAAGGGCAAGTCCACCATATCATTTTCCAGGGCAAAGGCCAAATCCTCTGCCACACTGAGCCCGATAAACTGACCATCCGTATCCTGCAAAACCGTGCTAACAAGATTTGACTTGTCATAAATGCTGGTGTCAAAGGCTGGCTGCCCCTTAATCAAGAGATGTCCACTGGCCTGACCCTTGTAAATATTAGGAATAATACCGTTGAGACACTGACCCAAGGTTGACTTACCAGAGCCAGACGGCCCAATCAGCAGCACCTTTTCCCCCTCATAAATGGTCAGATTGATATGCTTCAAAGTCGGCTCCGACTGAGCCTGATATTGAAAACTAAAATCTTCAAATTGAATAATTTGTTTTTTCATGTTTTTCTATAAGGCCAAAGCGATCTGAATCGCCAGATTGGCCACCTTGTCTTTCTCGTCTAAGTCCGCGTGATTAGCCAGGTTGCGCATATCCCAAGCCTCCTCAGACAGATGATCCGCCGCATAAAAGAACTGGCAAACTCGAATGCCACGAAAGGCCGCCAAAGCCGCTACAGCCGAGCACTCCATATCCACACAGATAGCTCCCGCCTCTTTTCGCCTGCGCAGCTTGTCCGCAGTCTCTCGGAAAATACCGTCGGTCGTCCAAACCTTGCCCAAACTATGGGAAATCCCTCGCTGCTCAAGGAAATTTACCAGAAAATCCTGCGAGCCGACATTGACCGCTATCTCCGAACTAGCCGGCTGGTAATGATAACTAGTCCCCTCATCGCGCAAGGCTTCTGTCGGAATAATGACGGATGTTGCTTTGATATCCTCGTCCAGCACACCACAAGTCCCAAAGAGAACCAGCTCCTTCATACCAAAAGCAATCAAATCCTCCAGAATAGCCACACAAGCAGAAGCCCCAACTGGAGCGTTGAAAAGAGCTAGCTCCTGCCCATCCACAAAGACCCGATAAATAGGAATCTCAATGTTGGCCATAGATGTCGTCGTAATCAACTCATGGTCAAAATCCGCCAACATTCGGGCAAAGGTCTCCCGAGCAAAGCAGGACACTGCCGTCTGCGGAAAGCCTTCAATAGGCTCTATCAAATCCTCTGGATTGATGATGGCCTTACGGTTTTGGTCAAACTCTTCAAGAATCATAAACTTCTTTTGTCCATTTCTTTAGCATAAAATAGCCAGTTAATGTCCACTGACTCTATCCTACTATTGTATCATAAAAAAGCAGGCTCCTGACTATCACCAGCATATTTTCTAGCTAGCCAAGGATATAGGCAGACTCTATAGCAAGGATGGACTCAAGCGCATTTCAAAACAAAAAAGATTGGGAAAGCCCCAATCGGTACATCACTATATCCTACTAGTATTTAACCTCTTCTATATACTTCTTCGCTTCCTGAACATAGAAGAGTTCAGAAATTTTCATCAGGTAGATCTAACTCCTACTAAAATATCCGTATATAAAACTCCATTAATCTTACTTGAAATATAAAAAGTTGGTGTACAATCTTCTAATTCTTCTTGCATCAATAGATCGGTTACACCATAGAGTGCCTTATCAAAATCATCAGTTCCCTCACCAGTCACTCGTGCTCCGATCATTCGCGGAACTAGAAAATAACTGTTATAGGCAGTCCCTTTCAGTAACTCATCGTCTCCTAGATAATCCTCATAAACTGAGAGATAGACTGTAATGTTGTAAGTACCATCTTCTAATTCTCCTACATGGGGACAAGAATAAAAGGGATTGCCCTTAGGAGTGTAGCCTGCAGCTACTGCTGTATCAAGCATATCTTGAAAGGCAACTGAAATTTCATCACCAACAATATTGTAATCTACACTTAAGACATTACTCATCATTAACGATTGATTGGTTCCATATGTAATATCTGCCATCTTACTTCTCCACTGGGATAATCAAATCCACAAACAAATCATCGTAAACAGGGATCAAAACGAGATACAACTTATCTTGCAACTCCCAGCCCTTCTCACGGATATAGGTCTTCATTTCGTTGAGAGATTGGTCTAAACCATCTTCAAACGGTACACGCTTGCTGATCCCATTGATACTTAAACTAGATTGATAGCTTAGTTGGCTAGTTGATTTTGTTTCTGAAATAACCGGAATGTAAATGGTGACATCTTGCTCTTCCTCATCAAACTGAGTTAGAGTCATTTCGAAAATGGTGGGGCCATCTTTATAAATACCATCAGTATAGGGTAAAAGTTCAGTGTGGACAAACAACTCCAATAACTCTTCTCCTCGAATCTGAACTTGATCTGTCATCAAATGGGTCATATGAATCTGGGTTTCTTTAATCATGTTTCTTTTCCTTTCTAAATCTATCTCTATCAAACTCCTTATCTTGGATCATATCTGAGGACACTTCTATATGCTTGATTGGAGTTGTCTCTTCGACATCATTGCGGTGTTGGTAAGCATAGATAATATAAAACCATGTTCTATATAAGTAAGGGCCCATAGTCATAAAGAGAAATGACATTCCCCATCCCCAAAAATACTCATGCCCTAACATACCTAAAAAAACACAGCAAAGAGATAAAATTAAGGGTGGCCCCATTACAAAATTATAGACATTTCTGATGGCCTTGGCAGATATAATCTCTTCAGAGTCCAAGTCGACCAAACAGCTCATGACGATAATAATAACAAGAGCATAGATAAGGGGAAGAGAAAGTTTTAAACCAATAAAATTATGGTCACCGCTCAAACTACTAAATACAACAATGGCATAAACATGACCAGTCAGATACATTAGATAGCTCCCAAAACTTGTTAAAACCCCTCTCTTAAGGTCCAATAAGAAAACCAGATTTAAAATCCAAGTAACAATGCCAGCAATTACTAGAAATTTGTATAAGGATGGATTTTTTAGAACCTCTAAGCCTAAACCTAAGCCCCAAAATGGTAAAAAAACTAAAGGATATAAAATAAAAATCCCATTTAATACTCCCCAAAGAGGGACGGGGCCATGGACACTCCTTCTTTGAAATTCAAAAGTTTTTTTAATTCGTTCCAGTATCATTTAAACCATCCTCTCATACCTTTTATCAGGCTATTAGCTCCTGTCCGTTACTAGCTGTTCCTTGATACTACCTACAGATGTACTCAAGGCCGATTTCTGAGTTGTAGGTCAGATAAACTAATATTTAATTTTCATCATTATAAACTAAAAGAACCATTTTTTCTAGCTTTCTTATGTGAGAACCAAAAAAATCCCAAGAGAACACTCCTGAGATTCCTACCTTATTTCTTAGGCTTTTCTGCGCACCATCCTTTACGCGGACAACACTTCTAATCGGTAAATCAGTACGTTTTGACATTAGTTTGCTTCTTCTAAATACTTCTTCGCTTCCTGAACATAGAAGAGCTCAGGATTTTCATTTGTAATACTCTCAAATAAGGCGCGTGTACGTTCCTTATCACCTTTCAACTGAGCGTTAAGCGCACCGTAATAAGAAAACATAATTCTAGACAGTTTGTTCTGAGGTTCTGTTTCATCAAAATAGTCATTCGTTCTTTTATCACAAATAATATCAAAGGTTCCTTGTAAAAATGAAATATCTTTTATCTTTTGCTTCATTTGAGATTTATATGAACCTGACAATCTGTTCATTTCTTTTAACAATTCTTGTGCCTCAGACAATCTTTTAGAATGCACTAAATTCAATATTTTATAATAATAGCCGTTAAATATGTAATTAAAACTATTTCTTTTTTTCAAATTACTATTCTTTATTTCATCCAAATAAAGCAGGCTTTCTTGAAAATTTCCTTTATAAAAAGAAACCGTCGCACTCGCCAATAACTTAGATAAGAATTGTGTTTTCTTATTGTAAGAACTTAAATGAGCTTTGTTAATTATATCTAAATATTTATCTAACTCAATATTGTTATTTAATAGCTCAAACAAACTAAGATCTAACAAAATTTTTGAGAATAGAATAACAAACAAAATGATGATAAGTAAAAACGTTATTCCCTTTGTGAACAGTGTAGATGGATGATTAAAAAGATAAATATAGAAAATTATTGTTGAAAATATTAGTATAAAAAAACAATATTTCCAAATAACTTTTAAAAAAATGAATTCTATTTTTTCAACTGGCCAACTCAAAATGCTAGCAATGATTTTTTTCATAAAACACCCCTTATTTATGAAACAACCTTTTCTAAAGTCTATATAAAATACAGATATAGATTCTTCCAGCTTCGTATATAATAAGTCTTACCTTATTATATATGAGGTCCTTATCTCGCAACTTCTAAATACTTCTTCGCTTCCTGAACATAGAAAAGTTCTGGATTTTCATTTGTAATACTCTCAAATAAGGCGCGTGTGCGTTCCTTATCACCTTTTACTTGCGCATTAAGCGCACCGTAATAAGAAAACATTATTCGAGACAGTTTGTTCTGAGGTTCTGTTGCATCAAAATAATCATTCACTTCCTGATTGAACACAATATCCTTGATTGCCTCTGCTTGAGAAATCAAGGCTCCCTTAGTATTTTTCCAGTCAGATGCTTTCAATAATTTTTCTTCAAAGTGGACTATTGCCCTTTTGTCTTGTAAATGAATAGAGATGAGAAGCTGATAATATGATTGAATTAATTGATGACTCAGTTTGTAATGTCTAGTAACCTTTTGAATATCTGACTGATCAAACTCAGCCTGTGCCAAAGAAAATTCTCCTTGTAAAAAATAAATTTGCCCTTTAACATGATGTAGAGTTTGAATATAATGTGGTTGGTCATATTTAATGGAATGATCTGTTGCATACTCGTAAAAACTTTGATACTTTCTAAGATCAACTAATTCATTTTTTAAATAATTCATAGTTCCATTGAATAAATATTTTACTCGGTAAACAATGAATAATACTAGCCAAAGCAAAATAGCTATGCTACATACCATCGAAAATTTAGTTTTATCAAATAGGAAAAACAAACCCAGTGCCCCCAAAAATGTGGCGATAGAAACCAAAATTTTCATTAAAATATCTACTACAAAAAACAGTCTGTAATTTTCTAACTTAGAAAAAAATATTATAGATTTACTTGTTTTCATTCGTTAACCTTTCTTGTCACCATTAAAAATTGCAATAACTCTCACGAATATTGCTGCTGTATAAAAAGCTACAGGCGCAGTAAGTGTGGTAGCCACTAATCCTACAGCAGGTGCATCACCAACAGATAGCACTCCCATATTCTCTGTCACCCACTCAAACGCATTTCCTATATTATCAACATTTCTCTGTCCAATTTCATCAGTGACTATCAATATAACGAAGTCCTGCTTCACTGTGGCTGTCTCCTTTACAAAAAGAGATTTTATACCATTTTTAGACTTATAGAAAAATCTTATTTATTAAGGCACTCTTTAGTACTCACAGTATTATAATAATTATAGCATAAAGATTTTTCACTTTATATGTATAATTGCAGCGGCTTTTCTAGACTATCGCAAAATAAAAACTTTAGACATTATCCGTCTAAAGTTTTTTATCTTTACTATGCGATTACTGAATTACCAGTGTTTCCAAACTTTCCCCAATCGCAGCCAGGCGCTCTATTACTTCATTTTTGCGTCAGCTCCTGATTGTAGGCCAAGGCTAGCTTGATCCAGTAAGACAGTTCCTTTTGTCCCTCGACATATAAATCAATATAACCACGATAAAGCCTGCCTTTCATCACTGTGACACTGGTACCATTTTTAGGTAGGACCTGCTTTTCCATTTCCTTACCGATGCGGACCATGACAAGCTCTTGACCTCTCGAACTCACAGTAACGGTCATCTTCCCTCGGACCATAAAAGCCAAGCCACCAAACATCTTCTTCTCTTCTACCTCTTCTTCAAAAACACGAGGAGAAAGTTCAGTAGCTAAAATGGTACGAATCTGTTGAGCCAAAGATTTACTATATGCCATCGCTCTCCCCTACTTCATCATCACATCCCAGCCGATACCAAAACGGTCAATCAAGCGGCCATAAAACTTAGCAAAAGCTTGATTCTCTAGATCATAGAGAATCCGTCCACCTTCAGCAAGCTTAGCAAAGAGCTCATCGGCTTCTTCTCTACTATCTGGACTCAGAACCAACCATTGATTGGGCTGATGATTGCTAGGAATAGATAGGTCATTAAAAACACCTACATCCTCTCCATTCAGGGTCAAGTTTCCCGAATCTAAGGCAATCCAGGCAATCTTATCTCGTTTTTCTGCAGGAAGGTCAGCTGGATCCATCATCTCACTGGCTCGGACAAGTCCCTTAATCTCTGTCTGAAAAAGGTCAGCATAAAAACGAAAAGCTTCTTCGGCCTGACCATTAAAAC
>ERZ772956.3123-NODE-3123-length-10108-cov-2.926887_pt1 | contig 10108 bp, 8 predicted proteins | sample MGYA00580683_ERZ772956 | MGnify/ENA primary metagenome ERZ772956 (study PRJEB29015, sample SAMEA2738077) | human oral metagenome | biome: human oral; feature: human-associated habitat; material: saliva | place: China | collected 2212 ...
CCTTTGGCTATTTTTATAAAGTTCAGATTGAATAAAGTCACTTTCTTTAGATAAAACAGAAAGTGAACGATATATATCATGTAAATTAAAGGTTGGCTGTTCAATAAACATTTTGGAAGAACGATTTGATGCCAACTTAGAAGATGGATAAAGGATACGAGTAAAAATTAGTCGAGATAAAATATCGTTCAAATCATATTCAAAGCTATACTTCTTTGAAATTTTAGAACAGATTTTATCCAGCTTAAGTGAATAGTAAATACTCTGAAGAAATAGATATCCACAGTTAAACAAATGTTTTTCATCAGGCTTCAGGAGTTTTGAAGGAGAACATTTTATCAATATCTCTTTTTGTTCCTCATATTCCTTACGATTAAGTTCATCAACATATTCCTTAGCCCAAACGTAAGGGTCTTTTCCATTAGCTCTAGTCCTAACCATATCAAGATTTCCAAGTTTTTCAATAGTAACTGTAGTGACAGAACCATTGGATTTGCGTATAGATTTCTGAACATAAAATGTAGCAGAGTTTTTTGATTTACTTACAGTAAGCTTCATAGCATTCCACCTCCATGCTCATATTATACCATATATAGCTATAAATAGCTACAAAAATAACATAATATTTGACAAAAAATAAGACTGAAATCCAGTCTTTATAAGGGGTTGAGGTTTATAAAGGGAGTAGTTAGCTGTCAAACTCCCGCGTATTCCTCGCATATTTGCATAAGTAATAACTGCATACATCATGATCGGGTTGTACCCTGTTCTTCCCTTATCCGAACAATTGGCTAACAGTCCGGAAAAATTTAAATCCTCCATAACTTTTTTTAGGGTATAGACTGGATCGTCATCGGGTAAACTCAATTCATAGAAACTAAAGTTGATTTTCTGTTGACCTATTTCAAAAAAGTCGTTATAATAATTAACTGTGAGCATAGTTACATTATAACATGTAACGGAGAAGGATGGTTATCGTTAGCCATCTTTTTTTATGTAAAAACTTAGGGAGGAGTGACTCGTTTTGAGTTACTCCTCCCTTTTTTATGGCTGCCATTTCCCGACAGCCCCTTGTTTTAATTAAATATTCCTTTGCTGCATCAATGCGGTATGATGTGATAGTATCGCTTATACTTTGGTTGTTATTTTTTTTATACAATGCACTTAAGTATGATGGACTCATATTTGCATATTTTGCTATGTCATTCAGACTGAGAGTATTATCCTCAAAATTATTTTTAATATAATTATCTACCAATTCATATGTATGTTCATGGTAGGATTTTAGAGAAAAATTTAGTTTATCACATACCAAATTACAAAGTTCTCTCATCCATAATAAAAATTGCTCATATGTGTGAAATGTATCAAAACGGCTATATACAGATATTACTCTTTCTTCCAAGTCCTTAGTATCAATATTTATTTCATATAGAAATCTCAATATTTTGCCAAGCAGAGAATATATACGTATAAACATAATATTTTTGTTTTTATATTTTGTTGATAAATCATCAAAGAAGTTTTTAAGCCATTCTTCAATTGATGAATTATCTTTTTTGCATAGCAGTCCGATAAGTTCATCATCATCTGAATCTGATGTGGATAATAAACTGAATTCTTTACCGGTAGCTTCAACAGCATCAAATATACTTTGGTTAGGATAAAAAAACCTATATTTTAGAGCATGACATGCATTTTCATATGATACATGAAGCTTTGATATACTATCAACAATAGTACCAATTCCAACATTTATATTTAATATTGGAGATTTATAATTATCTATAAAAGATGAAATTACATTATGAATTACATACTGGAAATGTGCAGGTGTTTTACTGTTTTGTGCTATTATAAAGATTAAATTATTTAAGTCCTGTATATAATAGACATTATCAAAAATTTTACATTTACTTAGGAATACATCCGATATATTTAGTATTTCCGTTTGAAATGTTAAAACCCCGTTATTTTCTTCAAGCATAGAAGAACTTTCAATTTCCATTTTGATTATATTAAAATGCGAATAACTTATATCCAATTCCAGATAGCTTATATATTTATCAAAATATCCTAATGTTTTATCAGTTGAGAAATATAGTAACTCCTGGAAAAATTTGGTTATCATAAGTTGTCTGCTTTCCTTTACAATAGACAGATTACGTTGCTCTCTATCTATTATTTCAAAAGAACTTTTTATCTTTTCATATAAGAAATCATAATCTATAGGCTTTTCAATATAATCACAAACTCCAATACTGACAGCCTGTTTTGCATATTCAAATTTATCATATGCACTAATCAAGATTATTTTAATATATGGATTAATTTTTATAGCCTCACGGCTTAGAGAGATTCCGTTTAAGTTCGGCATTTCAATATCAGTTATTATTAAATCAACATGATTATCAATTATATAATTAAGTACTTCCTGTCCACTTTTTGCAATTAAAACTATTTCTGCATTTAATTCATTCCAGTCAATATTTAATTTTATACCTTCTGAGACAATATAATTATCATCGGCTAAAACTACTTTTTTCAAGAGAAATCCTCCATTTGAGCATATTTTATTATAATTTTTGTACCTTTTCTTTCTTCACTTTCAATCAGGACAATACCGTTTCCAAAGTCAGTATTTGAAATTCTTTTATTAACATTACAAATGCCGAAATGTTGGTTATAGTCTACTATATGATTACTTAATTTATATCGGATTTGTTCTAACTTATCATTTGGAATACCACAGCCATTATCCTCTATAGTAATAATAACTTCATCATCTCCATAGCAAATATTTATATTGATATGTATATTTGTTTTTTCAGATGAGTATCCATGTAAAATTGAGTTCTCCAAAAAAGGTTGTAATGTAAACTTACATATTAAAAAGTTCTCTATACCTTCTTCAGCATTTATAGTCCAGCTAAGTGTATCTTGACGACAAAGTTGTTCCATTTCCAGATATAATTTAGAAATTTCCAATTCGTCTTTTATTTTTATCTTTTCATCAGATTTTCTAAGTGACATTCTATAAAAACGAGTAAGGTTACTGATCATACGATTGGCTATATCTATTTTTCCTATTGTTTGACAAGTTTGTATTGTTCCCAAAATATTATATAAAAAATGAGGATTTATCTGGGATTGAAGAAGCTGGTACTTAAGCTTTTCTTCGGATAAAGTAAGCTCCAAAATAGATTGCATATTTTTATTAATCGATGATTGCATATTTAAAAATGTCAGTCCAAGTTTATCCACCTCATCAAGAGAATAATTGTTATCTAATGCAGATATATAATCCACATCAATACTTTTTTTACCAAGTTTAAAATTATCCATAGCGGAAGACAGTTTACTGATTCTGCCTGTTAAATTTATTGAAGTAAAAAAAATAACCAACAGTATTATAGGGACAGATAAAAATATTATTATAATAAACGTTCTAAGTAATGTGTATATATGCTTAAAAATGTAATTTTTAGGAATTTCGGTTATATGATACCATCCATTATCAAGAACAACTATGTGATAATATAAGCTGCTGTTCTCAACTATAGTATTATCAGAATTTATATTTAAATCAATATTATTTATCTTGGTACCTATAAGTTCCTTGCTTGTATGTGAAATAACGGTGCCATTTTGATCTATTATATATCCTGTTAAATTAACGTTGTCAAAACTTTCTTGTAGCATTTTGGAAAGTTCATCAGTACGTAAGAGTACTAAATAAACATATTCAGTATTACCGGAAACTTGATTATTTAATACATTAAAACAAGCTATTACATCTTGAGTATTTTTTGTGTTATTAATGACATAAGGAAGATTGTACTGTTTTTTATAAATCCATTTTTGATTTGAATTTATAATATCTTCAAGACCTGTTTTTCTTAAATCAGATAGAGGATGAAAAAAAAGTCCTTCTGAAGCTGCAATATTTTTATCGTCTAAAAAAATATCAATATGATAAAAATCAAAAGTTGATTTTAATAGAGAAATATTGTCCCTAACATTCGAAATTATTGCAAAATCTTCTCGAGTATCAGACATTTTTTGCATTAATGAATACATGTCATATTGAATTGTATTAGATACTTTTTCAGCTTGATTTAATCTGTTATTAATTCTTATACTTAGTTGATCATCTGCAAGTATAATAGAATTTAATATGCTGTCACCTGCAATTTTATGTGTAATACTGTACAAAACTGAGCCCATTAAAATAAGAGGCAGTAAAGTACAAATCAAAAAAGAAAAAATCAATCTATGATGATATTTTGAAAATATAAAATTTTTGACATATCTTATAATAGGCATAAGAACCTCCTTGTAAACATATAAGCAATTATAGACTGTAAAAAAAAACAAAACAATATAAACAAAAATAATATAAATGAATCATAATATATTGTATTTTTGAAAATTATAAATTCTACTATGATGTAATTATCAAAAAGCGTACGTCCTATATGTGTAAGTGAAGTGTTTTAGGGACAATAAGGAGGAAAGATGAATAAAAGAATAAAGAGTGTAATGTTAAGTACAGTACTATTAACAGGTCTGTTAGCCGGGTGTGGGTCAGGAACAACTCAGTCAAGCAAAAACTCGGAAAACGGTGGAAATTCCAAATATGATTTGACATTATATAGTATCAATACTACAGATGCCGATTTTGATGAATGGTTAAATAATGTTCAAGATGCTACAGGATTAAAGATTAATGTAATTGCGGCACCTACAGACTCAGATACGAGACAGCAAAAAATCACAACAATACTATCTACAGGTGATTCAAGCGTAGATATATTGGAAATAAATGATGAAATGAGTGCATCATTTAAAAATTCAGGTTGGCTTGAAGGACTTAATGATACAGTTATGACTGATGATATTCGTGGTGAATTTGCAAAGGGATATTTGGAGCAGATGATTACCGATAAAGGAGGAAATGTTATCGGAGTACCCGGATATTCAGGATATTTAGCCTTTTGGGTAAATCAAAAAATAATGGATAATGCCGGAATAACTTCTATAGATACAAAGGAAGATTTTAAAAAATATATGTCAGCTGCTTCAGTAAACGGTACTTATGGGTATGGTGGATCTTGGGAAAAAACATATGTGTTTAATGAAATAGCACAATTTGTAAATATGTTCGGTGGCGATTATTTTGACTGGACAAGACCTGAAAATAAGGAAGCAATACAATTCTTATATGATATGGTAAAAAATAATGAAACACCAATTGATCAAATTGCGGATAAATATGAGCAGATGAATCCAAAAGCAAATGATGGAAAATATGGTTGTTGGTTTATGTGGGGACTTGGATCCGATTATCAGAAAGCAGGTATGCTTGGTGATGACAAGATTCATATGGCTATGGTGCCTTCAATGACAGATGACGGTAATAGAGCTATATTTACAGATTCATGGAGTTATGTATTGAATTCTGCATCAAAAAATAAGGAAGCGGCAATAAAATTTTTAAAGTATATGGCATCTGAGGGTGGAATGGAAGCGTCATATAAGGCTTTTGATCGTTACCCTGCAAGAAAAGATGTTGCCGAGAAGGTAGTTCCTGACAGCGACCCTGCAAAGGAGATGTACAGCAGATACGCTTCAGAATGTAATGTAAAAGGACGTCCAATGCTTCCGCAAACTATGGAGTTTATCACAGATATGGGAACAATTTACCAGTCTTGTATGAAGGGTGAAATATCGGTAGATGATTTTTGCAAAAAAGCACAGGATTTGGTAGATAAATATAAATAATATATAATCCAAAGAGTGCTACAGTGTAGGAATTTATAAATAAAATATTACTGCAGCACTCATTTTATTTATAGGAGGAATTATTTTGAACATAAGTAAAAAGTCAATAAGGTATATACCTGTAATTTTGATTTTACCTGTACTTTTGATAAGGGGATTTACCACAATTTATCCTATAATTATCACTTTTAAAAATAGTATGTATAATATTAAAGTTCTGTCAGGTATAAACGAGTTTGTAGGATTTAAAAATTATATAGAGGTGTTTAAAGATGATAAAGTAATTTCCTCTATTGAATTTACTTCTATTTTTGTAGTAGTATCAATGTTCTTTCATGTCATATTAGGTACTATACTTGCATTGATACTTAATTTGAAATTCAGAGGTAGGAGATTTTTAAGAACAATAGTACTTATACCTTGGGCTATGCCGGCTGTAGTTATAGGAATGGCGGCAAAATGGGGATTTAATAATGATTATGGATTGGTAAATGATTTAATTAGAAGATTTATACCGGGTTTTCAATTCAATTGGTTAATAAACACCGGATCTGCCCGTATTGCTGTTATAGCAATGGATTTATGGAAAGATTTACCATTTTTTGCAATACTTGTATTATCAGGACTTCAGTTCATTTCAGGAGATATTTATGAGGCGGCTAAAGTAGACGGAGCAAATTCTTTTCAAATATTCTTTAAAATCACATTACCTTTAATTATAAGGAATATTATTACATTATGTATACCTTTTACATTATGGAGATTAACATCATTTGATTTGGTATATGCAATGACATCCGGAGGGCCGGGAGAAGATACATCATTGATAGCTTATCGTATAGCAATGGAGTCTTTTACAAACTTGAATATAGGGTATGCTTCTACTTTAGCTATCATGCTTTTTATTTTAATGGCTTTATTTAGTTGGTTTAATATAAGAGTTATGAATAAATACAGTGAATGACAGGAGAATAATATGAGTAGTAATACTAAATATAAAATATATAAAAAATGTATATCTATAAGCAGATGGTTATTATTTATAGTGGTTGCATTTCTTATCTTATTTCCTGTATATTGGATTTTTATATCATCAATTACTCCTGCAGGAGAATTATTTAAGAAGCCTATAGATTATTTGCCAAATAATCCGACACTTGACAGTTATAAATTTCTTATTGAAAATGTAGGATTGTTAAGTAAAATAGGAAATACAGTGATAATAGTAGGAAGTACATTAATAATAAGTACAATATTATGTACAATGGCAGCTTATGGATTTTCAAGGTTTAATTCAAAATGGATAAGTGTAGCGTTTGCATTTATACTTGCAACTTTACTTATACCTGAGGTTGTTACTGCAAGGCCTTTATATGAATTTATGAAAAAGGTTGGATTGTTCGATACATATCAAGGTTTGATAATACTATATGTAAGTTCGGTTATTCCGTTTACAGTTTTGATATTAAACAATTTCGTCGGTAAAATACCTGTTTCACTGGAAGAGGCTGCTGCTATAGATGGAGCAAATTTTATACAAATCTTATTTTATATAATATTGCCTTTGATGAAACCTGCTATTGCCACAGTATGTATTATTAATTTTATAAATTGTTTAAATAATTTTTTTACACCTTTATATTATTCCAACGGAATTCAGGTTTTATCTGTAGCTATAGTTCAACTTCCTTTAAGGGATAATATGTATGGAGTACCGTGGGATTTAGTTAGTGCTATGGGATGGATAATACTTTTACCTATAATATTATTTGTTGCTGTTTTTGAAAAGCAGATTATGGATGGAATTATGGCAGGTGGTGTTAAATCTTAATTTAGATAGGGAGTTAAGTTTATGTACGATTTATACGGAAGTTTAGGAAATTTAGCAATTTTAAAGAACAGAAAAAGTAGAGCAATAAATGCAGAAAATCCTACAGGAGAAAAAGGTAAAGGTGGAATGGCATCAAGCAATTTGGGACCTTCAAGAAAAGGAAGTCCGTGTTTGAAGGATATACCAAGTGGTGAAACTGTAACACTTGCAGATATAGCGGGTCCGGGTATAATAAATCATATATGGATTACAGTTACAAATAAAACAACAGAAGCGGATTGTTTTGTTTTAAGTGATCTGATTATAAGGATATATTGGGACGATGAGAAAACTCCTTCCGTAGAGAGTCCACTTGGGGATTTCTTTTGTTGTGGATTTGCAAGGGAATGTGTAGTGAATTCAATGCCGATTGTTGTAGTACCAAATAGAGGAATGAACAGTTATTTTCAAATGCCTTTTAATAAAAGAGCAAGAATAACTTTGGAAAACCAGCATCCAAATCCGATACCGGCATTTTTCTATCAGATTGATTATTGTCTTGTAGATAATCTTCCTAACGATATAGCTTATTTTCATGCTCAGTGGAGAAGAGAAAGAGTTACAACTTTAGGTAAAGACTATGTAATATTGGACAATGTAAAAGGAAAGGGACATTATATCGGGACATATATTGCATTGACCACATTGGAAAGATATTGGTGGGGAGAAGGAGAAGTAAAATTTTACATAGACGGAGATATAGAATATCCTACAATTTGCGGTACAGGAACTGAAGATTATTTTGGAGGTTCATGGAGTTTTGCAAAACAGATAAATGGAAAAACAGTTGAACAAAATTACAGTACCTCATATTTGGGATATCCATACTACTCATCACATGATGAGTTGGTTCACAATGATTACCATAATGATGATTGCCTGCCGATGAGGGGATTCTACAGGTGGCATATACAGGACCCAATATGTTTTGATGAAGATTTAAAAGTTACTATACAGCAAATCGGTGTCGGACATGGAGGTCTCTTTGAAAGACAGGATGATGTTGCAAGTGTAGCATATTGGTATCAGACAGAGCCTCATTCATCATTCTTACCTCTTGTAGGAAGAGAAGGTAGGCGTCCAAGATAGGAGCTGATTTGTATAAGAAAGTTTTTAGCATTTTATTATGTATTTGTTTAATTCTATCTTCTTGTAATAATTATGTGAATAGCAAAGAAATAGAAAAAAGCAGTTATTATGAAGATGAATTAAATATCATGCATATAGAAGCCGACAATCCTGATTTTAAAAATTATATTAACGATGTATCAAGAAAATTAAATATGAAAATAAATATAATTCCTTGTCCGGATGATGCAAATAATAGACAGGCAGAAATTTCAACATTACTTTTATCAGGAAATTCAGATATTGATTTGATTTCAGTTAATGATGAGATGGTAAGTGAGTTTAAAGTAAAAGGATATATTGAAAATTTAGATGATATAATGAGCAAAGATCTTTTGGAATCATATCCTAAAGATTATGTAGAATCAGTGGCTATGTATAAAAATCATTTTTATTCCGTTCCGTATCTTATGGACATTATGATGTTTTGGGTAAATGAAAAGTATATAAAAAATTCAGAACTTGAAGAGATTAAAAATTTAGATGACTTTTCATTATTTGTAAGTAATGATTATGGTAAAGGCATGTATGGATATGGAAGTGCTTGGGATGAAACATATATATATAATGATTTATCACAATTTATAAATATGTTTGATGGAGACTACTATAATTGGAATAATGATAATACAAAGGAAGCTGTTAAGTTTTTGTATGATATGCAGAAACATGGCTATACACCTCAAAATCAAATGATAGACAGATACGAACAAATGGAACAAAAATTTATTGACGGTAAGTATGGATGTGTATTTATGTATAGCGGTGCTATAAATGTTTTTTTGAATTCAGGAAAGTATGGAGAAGATGGAATACATGTATCAGAACTTCCTATGTTCAAAAAAAATGCAACTAATATAGCAACGTGGCAGTATGTACTTAATAAATCTTCAAAAAATAAAAATGCGGCAAAGAAATTTTTAAGTTATATTTCAAGTAGAGAGGGGAGTATTGATTATAGTAACGCAATGAAGCAGATACCTGCAAGAATTGATGTTATCTTAGAGGAAGATATAGATGTTCCTGATATTGATATTATAAGAAAATATGTTGAGAATACAAACTTTAAAGTCAGGCCGCTGTCATCTAATCCAATGAATGATATTTCGGAAATGGGCAGAATATTTCAAAAGTATTTATTGGATGAGATTACATTGGATGATTTATGTAATTTAGCTCAAAGTATTGTCGATAGAAAATGAATTTGAAATATAGAGGTTAAAAGATGGGGATGTGAAAAAACTCAATCGAGTTTTTTCACATCCCCCTTTTTATACTTATCTTACCCATGCGCCGTTTGCGCCGAGTCTGAATGAATCAACTGTA
>ERZ772956.3126-NODE-3126-length-10098-cov-30.761525_pt1 | contig 10098 bp, 10 predicted proteins | sample MGYA00580683_ERZ772956 | MGnify/ENA primary metagenome ERZ772956 (study PRJEB29015, sample SAMEA2738077) | human oral metagenome | biome: human oral; feature: human-associated habitat; material: saliva | place: China | collected 2212 ...
GAAGATACTTGGTGGGAAGCTGCCTGGGAAATTAGGACGTCGCCGGTTTTTTTATTCCTTAAATTAGTCTGCCTTTTATTGGCAGGCTTTTTTATTGTTACTCGAGAATTGATGCTATAGTAAATTTTATTCTTTTATCATCCTTACTCGACTTATATTTTCATCTGTGCTACATTGAACTTAAGTAATTTACTAGCCATATATGATAGGAGGTTTATTATGTTACATGAATTTACTTTTAATTCCTACAACAAGATAGATGATGTACAGGCATGGATATATGTTCCAGCTTGTGAACCTAAGGGGATAGTTCAAATAATTCACGGGTTTGGCGAACATTCTCGAAGATATTTACATATGATAACTGGTCTTATGGATGAAGGTTATATTGTTGCCGCAGATGACCATGTTGGACACGGAAAGACTGCCATTATAAACGATAATTGGGGTGATTGGGGTGATGAAGGATTCCATACTATGATGGAAGACGAACATAGACTTATGCAGATTGTTAAGGATAAGTACCCTAATCTTCCATACATGCTTTTCGGTCATAGCATGGGTTCATTTATTGCTAGGGATTTTATGGCAAATTATGGTGATGAACTTACTGCTGTTACATTGTGTGGTACTTCTGGAGTATGGCCTAATCTTGAGGACAACATTGATAAACTAAAACAGCTTGTTGCTGAAGGTAAAGGCAAAGAGTCTGATCCATCTGTTGCAAGCTCTCTTCTTGGATGGATGTTTGCTCGCTGTGATGAAGAAGTTACAATTGGTAACGAGTGGATTTGCAAGGATAAATTTGTACAGATAGACCACGCTGAGGATCCTTTTGATGCATTTACTAAGCCTACTACTAACCAGGCATTTCTCTATTTCTGTCAGATGATTGAGTGCATAACTGGACCTGAATGGGCTTCAAAGGTTCCAACTGATTTAAAGATTTATAACATTGCTGGTGATCAGGATCCTGTTGGACAGTATGGCAGAGGTGTATATGAGGTTAGCAACTGGCTGATTGAATCTGGACATGATGTTAAGACGCAACTATATTCTGGATATCGTCATGAAATACATAACTATCCAGATTTAAAGACAGATGTAATGTGGAATCTTGCTGAGTTTTATAATAATGTGCTTGGCTGTGGGTTTGAAAGCATGATGGAGAAATATAGTTCATAGATTATTTGCATTTTTTTCGTAAAACATATTTTGTTGAATTTAGCCTGAAGGTAAATAGAATAAATTCTATTTACCTTCAGGCTTTTTATATAGTGATGATAACTAATACATTCAACTGATAAAGCTAATCACTATTTGTTTGTTGATATAGTTTAAATCTATAGCTGGGAATAATATATATGAATTGGACGAGGGATGATAATCATTGTATCATTAGGACATCACAGAGAAAGGGGATATCGCAATGACAACAAGTGCAACGAATTTTACGATGCGAATGTGCATGTGTACAACAGAATATTTTAAAAAGCAGAATGCCATTTGCGATGTTTCATCAGCAAAGAGATAAAGCCTAAAACCTTCGTATGCTACAGAGAAGCGTAGCATTTAAACGTGGCGAGGATTCGCTGGTAAGAAGATTCTCAAATCTAAAAGGAAATGGGCTGTCTGCATGAAACTGTGGGCAGTTTTTTATTGCCTAGAAGCAAAGCTAGTAAGTTAAAGTAAGATTAAGAAAGACAAGTATTAAACGTAATAAGAAAGGATTATACGAACATGAACATTAAGGGAAAATCAAAGATTAGAATTACGGCAGTAGCACTGCTAGTGGTAATACTGGCGTCAGTAGGTGTATTAACTGGATGTGGTAGCAAGTCAGAAAAGGTAACAATTGCTATACCTAATGATGCTACAAACGAAGCAAGAGCACTTCTCCTTCTAGAGAAGAACGGATACATCAAGCTCAAGAAGGGTGCAGGAATCACAGCTACAATTAAGGATGTTGAGAATGCAAACGGAATTGAGTTCAAGGAAGTTGAGGCAGCTCAGGTACCTAAGACATTAAAGGATGTTGACTTTGGAATCATCAACTCAAACTATGCTATCGAAGCTGATTTAAATCCAGTAAAGGATTCACTAATTAAGGAAGGTAACGGAGCTGAATATGCTAATATTCTAGCTGTTAAGGATGGAAATCAGAGCAGCGATAAGATTAAAGCTCTTAAAGCAGCTTTAGAGAGCAAGGATGTAGCAAACTTCATCAAGAATAAATACAAGGGTGCTGTTGTAAGTGTTGTTGAAAAGCCAACTGATGGATATGATTCAAGTGTAAATTACGAAGCACTAAAGGGAACTACAATCACTGTAGCAGCATCACCTACACCACACGCTGAGGTTCTAGGTGAAGCGAAGAAGATTCTAGCAAAGAAGGGAATTAACCTTGAAATCAAGGAGTTCACTGATTACGTGCAGCCTAACAAGGTGGTAGATAGCGGAGAAATTGATGCTAACTACTTCCAGCATGTACCATACCTAGATGACTTCAATGCTAAGCAGGGAACAAAGGTAGTAAATGTAGCAGCAATTCACAATGAGCCAATGGGTCTATATGCTGGAAAGTCAGACTCTCTAGACAAGATAAAGAAGCTTAAATAAAAAATAAGTATACTAACAATTCGGTGGCCAACACAGCGGTGAGCAAGGTGCTTCTAGCAACTAGCAGATGCGAAAGTGGCTGCCGAATTGCCTAGTTTGGAGAGGATTGATAAAGTATGATTGAAATTAAAAATTTATACAAAACGTTCCAGACTGAGTCGGGTACAGTCGAAGCGCTAAAGAATATAAATTTCACAGTAGAAGACGGAGAGATTTACGGCATTATAGGAATGAGTGGTGCAGGCAAGAGCACACTGGTTCGCTGTATTAATATGATTGAAAGGCCGACAGCTGGTGAAGTTAACATCGATGGAGTTGACCTAACGAATCTTAAAGAACACGAGTTAAGGAGTATTAGGCGTAATGTAACAATGATTTTTCAGGGGTTCAACCTGCTCATGCAAAAAAATGTTAGAGATAATATTTGTTTGCCGCTAAAGCTTGCTGGTGTGAATAAGAAGAATGCAAGAAAGGTTGCTAATGAACTTCTTGAGGTTGTTGGATTAGAAGATAAGGCAGAGGCTTTTCCAGCACAGCTATCTGGAGGTCAGCGTCAGAGAGTTGCAATTGCAAGGGCGCTTACTACGAACCCGAAGGTGCTTCTATGTGATGAAGCAACAAGCGCGCTAGATCCGAAGACTACAGGACAGATTCTGGACCTGATTAAGAATATTAACAAAAAGCTCGGAATCACAGTAATAATTATCACACACCAGATGTCTGTCGTTAAAAATGTCTGCGACAAGGTTGCGATTATAGATAATGGTGAGATTGTCGAGCGAGGTAAAGTAACGGATATCTTTGCTAATCCGAAGTCTGAAGCGGCAAAGCGATTGGTATTTCCAGAGAGGTCGGAGGCTCTCGCTACTTCAGAGGGGGCTGAGACGATTGAGGTGTTGTTTAACGAATCAGAGACAACCCATGCACCGCTAATTACGTCACTTGCGCAGGATAAGGGTATATGTGCAAGCATTATATATGCATCGACAAAGGCTGTTGATGGAAAGGCTTTTGGAAGAATTGTGCTCGAAGTGCCTAAGGAAAAGAAGACTGTTGATGAAGCAGTTAAGTATTTAAGGGCTGCGCATGGTGTAACAGTCAATGTTGGCGTAAAGACTATCGGTGGACCAGGGCAAGGCACAGGGGATACTGCAGTAGGAGGTGAAGCGAATGTTTAGTCAAGAATCTGTAAAACTCGCACTTGATGTGCTTCAAAATGACATTCTGTTTGCCATATGGGAAACGTTCTACGTGACAGTAATTGCTACTTTCTTCGCACTTGTAATCGGCTTGCCTTTGGGAGTTCTGCTCGTTGTAGGTGAAAAGGGGGGCATACTACCACTACCGAGGCCAGTACTGTCTGCATTAAACACAGTGATTAATCTACTGAGATCTGTACCATTTCTGATATTGATGGTTATGGTAATGCCGCTCACAGAGCTAATTATGCAAAAGGTAGTAGGCACAGCACCTACTATCATACCGCTCGTTGTAGCGTCGTTTCCGTTTGTCGCAAGACTGGTTGAGGGAAGTTTCCGTGAGGTAGATGGAAATATCATAGAAACGGCTATCAGTATGGGAGCTAGTCCTTTTCAGATAATAACTAGGGTGATGATTCCAGAGAGTGTTCCGTCGCTTATTTCGAACGTCACAATCGCACTAACCACCGTACTCAGCTACTCTGCAATGTCGGGTATTATCGGAGGCGGCGGACTAGGTAAGATAGCGATTAACTACGGGTATTACCGCTCTGAAGAACTAGTTATGATCATTGCAGTTATATTAATTGTAGCAATGGTGCAAATATTCCAGACGATAGGAACAAGAGCTTCTATCAAGTCGGATAAACGTATAAGAAGGTAATTTAGATATTATCTACGCGAAATAGGGGGAATATTACGCTAGTATTAGGGGAATCTAGCGTAATGCAAATTCGTAAAAAGGGATAAATAGAATAAAGAAAGGAGAACCAGGGGGTTCTCCTTTTGGTTTTATTAATCTGTAAGCGATGCCGGGTCTGGCGTAGGTGAGTTGAAGAGATTGAGCATCTTCTGTCTTGATAAATCACTTCCGACAAATAATATAACGTCGCCAGACTGAACTCTCTCATAAGGGCCAGGTGATATAAAAGTCTCTTCGCCGCGCTTTATTGCGACGATTGTTGCACCTGTTTGCTGCCATATATCAAGTTCTCCGATTGACTGTCCGATAAAATTGCAGTTAGAATCAATCTTCATATCATGTGGATTGAGGTAAGACGTGTTGTGGTCCCTAGTATTTCTAGCTACCAAATCATCTAGGAGTCTAGCAAGGTTCTCAAGGTCACGACGCTGCGTGGCGATAGCTTCAACAATTTGCTCTCTAGTCTGTGCTATAGATACTGTATCGTGAAATTTCTCAAAGTATAGCTGAGCTTTCTCACGAGAAGCAACATAAGTTCCGCTTCCGTGCCTAACTGTAACGATTCCCATATCAACGAGAACCTGCATCGCTTTTCTTGCGGTCTCTGGAGACACATGAAATGTAGTCGCAATAGTTGAACGAGAGGTGATGCGGTCACCAACTTCGTACCAACCCTCAGCGATTTTCTCGGCCATTTCAACGGCAATCTGTTGGTATCTTGATTCATATACGCTTGTATCTGCAATTGATGACATAGAGTAGCCTCCTAGAAAGTTGAACTTTATTATAGATTATATCATATTAGTGAGCTCCAATATTATTGAGATTCCTTTTAAATGAAAACAATCCCTTAAAGTAAGTAAAGGGATTGTTGATGTTATTCTTAATAAAATAATTGAAAAGCATATATTGATGCCATGTATGGCAACCTATTCTGATTCGTTATTCTTCTCTGCTTGCTTTTTCTCAAGCTGTTCTCCCCAAAGAGATCTTTCTGGAGTAACAACTTCACCTTTTATGTACTCAATTTTGAAGCCCCAGTATTTAGCCCATTTCTCACCTTCGCTACCCTTAGGAGTTTTAATTATTGGACCCTTGGTATCATCTGCGTGTAGGTAAAGGTTGCTGAAATCTGTAAGCGTACCAGGAATTTTTATGTACTTAAGAGGACGCTTGCTACCAATTGACTGTGCGATTTGATTATTTAGCAAAGTATAATCGTTCAGCGTGTCACCCATATGTTGCATGCTATCAGGGATTTCGAGGAACTCAATAGGAGAGTTTATGAATAAATTACTGCCTGTTTTTTCTACTGAGTCTCCCAGGTGGATGAATCTTAGATTATCGTTATTAACAAAAGCACTATCTCCGATTTCCTTTACAGTGTTAGGAAGTACAATCGCCTCAGCCTTCTTTAGATTAGAAAGACCTGATACGGCAACTACAGTTTTCTTTTCATTGCCGCTAGCTGTCTTAACTGTGATAGTCTTAGGAACAACAACAACCTTAAGTTTGTCATCCTCGGGTGTCTTAATACCTGTAACCTTAATGTGACTCACGTCTCCATCGTCAGCGAGTGTGTATTCGAAAAGTTTGCCATCAGTAGTAGGGAATTTCTTGAAATTGCTCTTCGTAACCTTTGAGTTGTTATCAAGCTTCTTAGAATCCGAACTAGAACCACCGCCGCAGCCTGTCAGCATAACGATGCAGACTATTAAAAATGCAATAAGTTTTCTTTTCATTGTTTCCTCCATAGTAATTAAAATCAATTTTTATAATTGAAAAACAATACCTTATAAAATTAATAAAGTATATTATAACAATTTTATTAGTTTTTAGCGCCTTGTCAAGGTGATATGGAATCGAATTATGTCGTCTATTTAGATTGCAATAATAAGTATGAGTATAGATGGTAATAGATACAAAAAATTCACACAATAAACTTTTGACAAAGTGACCACATAGAGTTACAATTGTGTTGCCAGTAGATGTTGTCACTTGAAATTTCTTATATAATATTTTGGATATTTCAGTAAATGATTTCTTATATATTTAATTATATCTCAAAGCAAACGAAATAAACACAACATCGAGTATAAACATTTGAAAGGGTGTGTCTTAAATGACAAAGCAATCTGAATTTGATAAAGTGTTGTCTTCAAAAGATATATTGGTCATAGCTTTTGGTGCAATGATCGGTTGGGGATGGGTTATCTCGACTGGTGATTGGATCAATAGAGGTGGAGCTCTCGGGGCAGCGATTGGATTTGTGCTCGGAGGTATTATGATATTCTTTGTAGGCCTCACTTATGCGGAGCTTACGGCTGCTATGCCGCAGTGTGGTGGAGAGCACGTGTTCAGCTATAAGGCGATGGGAGCGACAGGATCATTTGTCTGCACTTGGGGAATCATCCTAGGATATGTCGGTGTCGTATGCTTTGAAGCTTGCGCATTTCCGACGATTATCTCGTATATATTTCCTGGATTTCTAAAGGGATACCTCTACACTGTTGCAGGATTTGACGTATATGCTTCGTGGCTTGCACTAGCTTCTGTGACAGCTGCATTGATGGCATTTGTCAATATAATGGGTGCAAAGACGGCCGCTGTAGTGCAGACTATTCTCACAGCAATCATATTTGGCGTAGGAGTACTGCTTATAGGCACCTCTACGGTTAGGGGAGAAATGGGCAACTTGATGCCACAACTTTTTGCAGGAAACGGAAACCAGTCGATGCTTAGCCACGTACTTCACGTAGCGGTAATGACTCCGTTCTTCTTTATAGGTTTTGACGTTATTCCGCAGGCCGCTGAGGAGATTCAGGGATCGCTTAAGAAGATTGGAAAAATCTTGATTATGTCGATTGTCATGGCTGTTGCGTTTTATTCGCTAGTCATACTCGCAGTCGGTTACATGATGAGTTCTACAGAGATTAAAGCTTCTATGAGTGGTGCGGGCCTCGTTACTGCTGATGCGATGGCGAAGGCTTATGGCACTAAGAAGATGGCTGATGTCGTTATCATCGGAGGACTGTGCGGAATCGTAACTAGCTGGAATTCGTTCATGATTGGCGGTAGTCGTGCGATGTATTCGATGGCTGATTCTAATATGATTCCTAAGGCGTTTGCGAAGCTTCACCCTAAGTATAAGACTCCTGTAAATGCACTTCTTCTAATCGGAGTTATCTCGATGCTTGCACCGCTTGCAGGAAGACAGATGCTCGTGTGGATATGCGATGCAGGCAATCTTGGATGCTGCCTTGCTTACTGTATGGTATCGATTTCATTCCTCATATTGAGACGAAAAGAGCCTGATATGCCAAGGCCATACCGTGTTAAGCACTATAAGTTTGTCGGGATAATGGCGACTGTGCTGTCGGGCGGTATGGTGTCTATGTACATGATTCCTGGTTCAGGCAGTACTCTTGCTGTACAGGAGTGGCTCATGGCCGGTGGCTGGGCGCTGATGGGTGCGATATTCTTTGTAATTAATAAGAAGAAGTATGGGGAGCAGTTCGGAAAGCATTTAGATATAGCAGTAGAATATTCAGTTGAAGATTTAGAAGCGCTTAGAACACACAGCGAGGTTCGTTCTGTCAACGAAATAAGAGTTTCGTAAATATGATATAGGAATCCCACAGATATAAATAAAAGTGCTGCTGTCAAGAGAAATGCTTGACAGCAGTTTTTCGTTATGTTATAGTCTTACGGTATGAAAGAAAATATAAGCAATGTTGAATATGCGAGCTTGATGTACGATTTCTACGGCAGTCTGCTAGATGAGAATAAGCGTGAGATTATGGATCTATATCACGAGGATAATCTGTCGCTCACAGAGATTGCAGAAGAGCTTGGGCTGACTAGACAGGGCGTTCACTACGCACTCAAGAAGGCCGAAGGCAGTCTAGAGAAGTATGAATCTGTACTGGGACTAGTTGCAGGATGGAAGTCCAATAACATGGTCATGGCGGAGGCAGATCGCCTGCTGGATAACATGAGTTCAGTGGACGATGCAGAGGAGCTTCGAGAAGCACTTTCAAAGATGAATAAGCTTATGCATAAGGCTCTTGATTTATAAGAGCTTGCATATATGGAGAAATAAGAGAAGACATGGCATTCGAAGGTTTATCGGAAAAATTACAAGAGACATTTCGAAATCTACGAGGTAAAGGTGTTGTAAGCGAAAAGGACATCGATGCGGCGATGCGTGAGGTAAAGCTGGCGCTGCTCGAGGCCGATGTTAACTTCAAGGTTGTAAAGCAGTTTGTTGCGACTATTAAAGAGAAGGCGATGGGTGCAGATGTACTCAAGAGTCTTACCCCAGGGCAACAGGTGCTCAAAATCGTGAAGGAAGAGCTTGTAGACATGATGGGTGGTGCGAACAGCAAGCTCACCTATTCGCCAAGTGGATTTACGGTTTATATGATGGTTGGTCTCCAGGGTACTGGTAAGACAACGACATGCGGAAAGCTGGCAGCGTGGCTGAAGCAGAACGGCAAGAAGCCGATGCTCTGTGCCTGCGACGTGTACAGACCAGCAGCTATAGATCAGCTAGAGGTAGTTGGTAAGGCTGTGAATACTCCTGTGTTTACCATGAGGGAGTCGAATGAACCGCTAGTTATCGCTAAGGCTGCTTTAGAAGAAGCGCAGCGCAAAGGATGCAACGTTCTGATTGTCGATACAGCAGGACGTTTGCAGATAGATGAAGCACTGATGGAAGAGTTAGTTCAGCTGAAGAGGGGCGTAAGGCCTCATGAGATTCTACTCGCAGTTGATGCTCTTACCGGACAGGATGCAGTTAACATTGCAGAGGGCTTCAATGAGAAACTCGGAATCGATGGCATTATCATGACCAAGATGGACGGAGACTCCCGCGGAGGTGCAGCACTCTCTACCAAGATGGTTACTGGCAAGCCAATCAAGTTCATGGGTACTGGCGAGAAGTACAATGCTCTTGAGCCATTTCACCCAGATCGTATAGCTTCAAGAATCCTTGGTATGGGAGACGTTATGAGCCTCATCGAGCAGGCTGAAAACGCTTATACCGAAGAGGAAGCTGCAAGAATGGAAGCGAAGTTCAGGAAGAATCAATTCGACCTCAATGACTTCCTCGAGCAGATGGGACAGATTAACAAGATGGGCGGAATTGCAAAGCTTATCGACATGATCCCAGGAATCTCGGCAGCTGATAAGAAGCAGATAGACTTCGAGAAGGGCAAGAAGGACCTTGATAGAATGAAGGCGATTATACAATCGATGACCAATGCTGAGCGTGAGAATCCAAATATTCTAAATGCAAGTAGAAGGAAGCGTATCGCGGCTGGAAGCGGTCAGACGGTTCAGAGCATCAATCAACTTATCAAGCAATTTGATGAGATGAAAGCGATGATGAAGAAGTTTAATAATCCTGCGGCACTTAAGAAGAATAAGCTTTTTAGAGGTCTAATGGGTTAGCTAGTGACAAATTTATTTGTTAAGCATAAATTTTAATTTTTTAAGATAATCAGGAGGAAGAAATGGTAAAGATCAGATTAAAGAGAATGGGAGCTCACAAGAAGCCTTTCTACAGAGTAGTAG